>Ga0209121_10002056_pt1 | contig 20751 bp, 22 predicted proteins | sample Cruoilmetagenom3_FD_187292 | JGI IMG/M metagenome (GOLD analysis project Ga0209121, IMG submission 187292) | Oil polluted marine microbial communities from Coal Oil Point, Santa Barbara, California, USA - Sample 3 (SPAdes) (version 2) | ecosystem: Environmental > Aquatic > Marine > Oil seeps ...
CGGATGGCACAGCCATTGGCTTTGGCCGCACGCACCACTTCGGCAACCCGCTTAGAAGACCCGATATTGCCGGGATTGATCCGCAAGCATGCAGCACCTGCATCGGCTGCCTCAAGCGCGCGCTTATAGTGAAAGTGAATGTCGGCCACGATGGGAACGCGGGCGGCCTTGGTAATCTTGCCAAAGGCTGCGGTCGCTTCTTCTGTAGGACATGAGACACGAATGATGTCCGCGCCGGCTTCTTCGCAGCGACGGATTTGATCAATCGTGGCCACCGCATCTTCGGTTGGCGTGTTCGTCATGGTTTGAACCGTGATAGGCGCATCGCCGCCCACGGGTACATCGCCCACCATAATCTGGCGGCTGCTGCGACGATCAATATCGCGCCAAGGTCTGACTGAGGACATGGCTGGGCGTATAACCAAGCGCAGGTGACGGGGCAATGATCCGATCACCAAATGCTGGATAGAGAAACTGGGTTAGATGCTGCTTGGGTTGCTGATAGGGTTGCCCCTTTACCAGCGCACCAATTGGGGCACGATCAGCCGGCCAAGCACCGCTGATATTACCACCGGCGCGATATGCCATATGCCCAGATGGGTGATCGAAACAATGCTGCATGACATGCCATAGGCCAAAGTGCCCAATGATCCTGCAGCAATCCCTGTGAACCAGCCTGCAGCGTTGAGCGAAACGGTGGCCCCGCGGCGCAGCCAGGCGGTCAAAGCGGCACCGATCAGGACGGTTGAGAGCAAAGAGTAGGTCAGACAATGCATACCGTACATATCGTTCACAATGGCGTCCAAGCCATGTTGCTGTGGCATCACGCTGAGCATGGCACTGACGGGCAAGACAGCCATCATGGCGCTCAGCCATACGGGTGCATCAAACCGATTGCCTACACGCGGGCTGGCCATAGCAATCACCGCACCAGCTGAAGCCAAGCCCAGTAAGGCTAGCAGGCCATTGGTTATCCAGAAAAATGCTGATGCTTCTCCGGTCAAGATACCGTGCCAGAAGCCTTCGAACACCAGCACTCCGGCAAAGGTCAATGCCGCAGCGACCGCTAACAGAGCCATACCATCTCGGGTGTTGAACGCGCGTACTGGCTCCAATTCCTCTGTCAGGCTGGCGATCATATCTTCTTTTGCGGGCTTCATTACTATTCTGCTTTCTCGACGAGTGCGGACAGCTTTTTCAGCCCGCGATGAATATTCACTTTGACCAGGCTTTCGCTCTGGCCAGTGCGCCGGGCTGCCTCTCGGACCGAATGGCCGCTGATCTTGACCAATTCGATCACTTCGGCTTGTTTCTTGGGCAATTGCACAAATAATCGTTCCAAGCTGACCCGCGCAGCTATTGCATCTTCATGGCTGTCTTCAACCGCGTCATTGTCTCCCAGCAAGTCACTTTCGTGCTTGTAGACTTTGCGCAAGTGATCGACCCAGCGATATCGAGCGATGGCCGCCAACCATGGCAGAAAAGGTCGTTCAGGGTCATAGGTTGCGCGCTTGTTGTGCAGCGCCAGCAGCACATCTTGCACCAGATCATCCAGCTGATGCGGGGGAACCCGTCGCCGGAAGTATCTTTCCAGCCACAAACCCGCCTCAGACAGCAGGACATTATAGGCGGATTTATCGCCCTTCTGTCCGGCCACCATAAGGCGGGCGAGTGTGGCTTCGTCAGCAATCACTGACCACGGACCTTTGCGATCAACGCATCAGCAGAAAATACTCCGCCGCCGCGCACAATCAATATGGCTGCCAAGGCAACTGGCATGATGGCCCAACCGAACCAGTGGTCCCAAGTAGGGAACACAAAGAATTGGATGACCAGCGTCATAATCAGCAGCGAAACGGCTGAAAAGCGCGTCGCCAGGCCCAATACCAGCAGGATCGGGAACAGGAATTCGGCATAAGTTGCCATAGGTACGGCAATGTCGGTTGGGATCGGTAAGCCCGAAAATTCATTCTCGAACAGGAAATATTGCACATCCTTGATTTGAAGCCACGTCCCTTCCTCCACCTTCGTTGTGTAGGAACGCCAGAAAACTCCGGCGAGCGCAACGCGGGCGAAGAGCAGTGCGAGCCCTTCAAACCAACGGCTAGAGGCAATTCCCACCAACCTATCGTATAAAGAAATCACACTGCTCATCTTGAGCCTCCAATGGTCAGTAAAGCCCTATTAGCGCTTGATCGCGGTTAGCGAGCCCTTGCCTTTTGGCGTTTCAATGCTGGTGCAGGTGCCTTTCTTGACCAGCTTCCAGGCATTGCCCTGATAATCGCTGGTTGAGGTGCCAGAACAGCTGGTGCCCGGACCTGCGGCACAATCATTCTTGCCAGCTTTGGCCACACCATAACATTTTTCCATGGCGGGTTTCTCAGCCAATGCCGGGGTGGCGGTCAGTGTGGTGATAACGCCAGCGGTCAAAGCGAGGCCAGCAATGGCTGTAATTGAGGGGGTCTTCATGGGGGTACTCTCCGATATAGGGGTTAGCGAACCAAATGTTGTGAGTCTGGCAACATAGCCTGACTGTTGTGGAGTTCGCGCCTCTTCACCGAAATGTTACAGCCGACAAAAAATCCCCTAATTTCCAGCCCATTTCGCAGGCCCAAATTTTTGGGACGTGTAACGCGAAGCGCATCTCTCCCGAACAGCACAGCAACCCTCATGCGGATGTTAACGTACAATTCGAGGGCGCGGTCAATTTTCGCCGGTTGGAACAGTTTGGACCAATCTTCGGTAAATCTTGGGTGATTGGTTAGCGGCCCGGCGCATGCGACCCTGACCTCCAAGCATCGCCGGGTCGCACCATCATCTTCCCCAAGGCCCGCAATCAATGATAGAGAATCCTGCATGACTTCAATTCCCCCCTTTGGCGGCTTTGGCCTTGGTTTGCGCAAGACCCATTATGCAGACTTTCTGGACGGAGAGGTTGAGGTCGATTTTGTCGAAGTGATTTCTGAAAATTACATGATGGACGGTGGCAAACCCTTGCGCGTTCTGGAAGAAGCGCGGGCCAAGTATCCGGTCATCATCCATGGCGTATCCATGTCGATTGGATCAGTACAGGGGCTGGACGGCGATTATCTGGACCGATTGAAACAGTTGGAGCAGCGCATCGATCCCTTGTGGGTGTCTGACCATTTGTGTTGGACCCGTACAAGCGCGCATAACAGCCATGATTTGCTGCCGCTGCCCTTGTCGCATCAGGCCTTGGATGTGGTGTGCGACAATATCGATCGCGCGCATAACCATCTGGGCCGGCCCATGCTGTTTGAAAACCCGTCCAGCTATGTGACCTTTCCCGAAGACGAGATGGCAGAGTGGGAATTCCTGTCCGAGATGACGCGCCGCACGGGCTGCTATCTGCTGCTGGACGTGAACAATATCTATGTCAGTGCGCAGAACCATGGATTTTCAGCAGATGATTATTTGGCTGGATTGCCGCTGGACAGGGTTCGTCAGATACATCTGGCAGGACACACGCCGCGCGGAGAACGCAATGATTTCATCATTGATACACATGATCGCAAAGTGTGTGACGATGTGTGGACGCTGTATGGCACGGCCCGCGCAATGATTGCGCAGCCGGTTGCAACCATGATTGAACGCGATGACAATATCCCGCCTTTGCCTGTATTGATGGCTGAATTGGATCAAGCGCGCAGATTGGCCAGCGATGCGATGGCTGGATTGTCGGCATGACCGCCAGCCACACCCTGTTGCAAGCGCAGCAAGCTTTCATGGCGCAGGTGCTGGACGAAGATCAGCCGGTTCCGTCCCATTGGAGCCCGCGCCAAGCCGCTGGGATGGATGTCTATCGACAAAACTACCGCTCAGCAGTGGTTGAAGCGGTTGTCAGCACATATGAACAAACCCGGCAATGGCTGGGCGAGGCAGCCTTCCAGCGCGCTGCCATCCATCATGTGATTGCTCACCCACCCTCGGGCTGGACAATTGACGATGTGGGGGGCGGATTTGATCAGACCTGCGCGCAAATCTTTGCCAATGATCTCGCTGTAGCCGAGCTTGCTTGGCTGGAATGGTCGATGCTGGGCGCATCGCGTGCGGCACAGGCGGCCCCCATGTCGATGGAAGAATTTGGTCAAGAAACTGCGCAGTTTGGCGATGATGACTGGGCTAATATGACGCTCGAATTTCTCCCCGGTGTTGCGGCACGCGAATTGCAGCATGATCTGCACGCTATGTGGCAGGCGCTGGGTGCGGGGCTGCAACAGCGCCCCGAAACTGCGTTGGAGACACCGCGCGGCTGTATCGTTTGGCGCGAGGACGAACGGCCTACCTTTATGATGGTGGACGCGGCCAATGTTGCGGCGCTGCAATCGGCCCTGGCAGGGATGTCTTATGGCGAAATTTGCGTCTTGCTGGCGGGCGATGACGCTGACCAACAGGCCTTGCATGATGCAGCGATGAGTGCAGGCGCTATGCTGGGCCAGTGGCTGCAAGAAAGCCTAGTGGTCGGCCTTAACGCCAAAATTTGATCGGCAGGCCGAACAATTTTTTAAGAAGCAAACGCCTCTCCGACCAATTCCTCGGACAACGACCACAGCTTTTCTGCATAGTCCTGATTGAGCGCGTAAGAGCGTACACCTCCGGTTTGCGATGCATCATCCATCGTGGCTACGTGGCAGTCTTCGCAATAGACCCCTCCTTCGCCTTCAATATCAGGCGCGGTCGCTGCCCAACATGATGTTGCAGCACCTTGTTCAATGCTTTTCCATGCGAAGTCGGCATCTTTGTCTTGAACGCGCTTCAGAAGCTGGGCCGATTGTTCTTCGGTTAGATGGCGACTCAAATTGGTCGCGATCCCACCGGGATGGACAGCGTAGGCATGGATGCCTTTGTCAGCAAAACGGCGTTCCAGACCAACCGAGAACAGCGCATTTGCTGTCTTTGACTGGCCATAGCTGACCCATGGATCATAATCGGTGTTTTCAAAATTCGGGTCATCAAGATTGCTCGGAGCCATATGGTGCGCGCGGCTTGATAAAATAACGATGCGTTTGTTGTGGCCCTTCTCGATCAAGGGCATCAGTCGGCTGGTAAGCAGGAAATGCCCCAGATGATTGGTGCCGAATTGCATTTCGAACCCATCGGCGGTCCTGCTTAACGGGCAAGCCATAACGCCGGCATTGTTAATCAGCAGATCAATCTTGGCCAAACGCTGATTTGCGGCATCTGCGCAGGCACGCACACTGTCCAATGAAGCCAGATCGAGCATTATTGTCTCGACCTTATCGCTCCCAGTGTCTGATTGTATCGCTGCCAGCGCTTCATCCATTTTTTCCTGGTTGCGTGCGGCGATCACCACATGCGCGCCCTTGGCGGCCATTGCCCTTGCGGTCTCTTGACCAATTCCAGATGCACCGCCCGTGATGAACACCGTTTTGCCGGTTAGATCATGACCATCCAGCACCTGTGCTGCGGTCGATTGCGCGTTGAATGTGGCCATTTTCTGCTCTCCATCAGGATCTGTTACTTGATCGGCACCATGCACAGGAATGGGTTGTTTTCACAAGTCATGAAACCAATCATCCTTGCCGCGTTACAGGCGTTTGCTCATACATTGGCTGAATTCATCCGCTGTGTAATCGGCATAGCTTTCGCATTCAGCAAAGCCCTGCTTGCGGTACAAATTGACGGCGGGCTGAAACGGGCCGGTGCGTCCGGTCTCCAATCCCAGCCATTGATAACCGCGTGCCTTTGCTTCGCCCAAAAGATGCAGCAGGATTGCCTCGCCCGCTCCCTTGCCGCGATAGGTTGGATTGGCCCGCATGGCTTTGATCTCGCCGCGTTCAGCATCCAATTGTTTCATCGCGCCAACCGCAGCCAAAGCGGTACCGTCGCGGGCTGCGAAAAAGGTCACATCGCGCTCGCGCAATTGATCAACCGGCAGAGCGTGAACTTTGTCCGCAGGCGACCATTGATACATCTCGTCCAGATGCAATTGCAGCAATTCCAAGACATCCAGAGCTGTCAGGTCATCTGGGGTGATTTGGAAGGGCGCGCTCAAGAAAACTTGTTCGCTTTTCGCTTGCCAAACCGCATGTCTGCCTCAAGCCGAGCACGCAATTGGTTGTAAAAGGCTTCTAAAAATGCGCGTTCATCGCCTGCACCTGGTGCCCAGCCAATCTTGTGGCAAATGGTCTGATGAACAGACACCAGCGCATCATCATTGTCATTGCGTAGCAATCGTTCAAGCGTTTGCAGCTCATGCTCGCCATAGATCGACAGCTCTTCCTCGCCGAATTCATATTTAGTGCCGGTCAGCCCGCTGGTGCCCTTGGCCGCGCCTTGGGTGGACATAGTATCGGCCAGCCTGGTCCGCGGGGCTTCTACCACCCAAGTGCCAGCGATCAGATCTCCGGCTCGCAAAGCGTCCTTATTGAGCAGGGGGAAGCCCAAGAAAATGGCGAACCAAATGGCCGCCGCGAGCCCCGCATTGCCGCCATCCCCGCCGCTCGCCCCTGATATGAATGCCAAGGGCAAAAACAATTCAATATCGCGGATCAAATTGCGGGCGATCACAGCCTCTGCCGTCAGACGGCCACCATCGCGGGCCGCCACGCGCAACCCCACGATACGTTTGCCCCAAGTCGCCCCGCGCGGCCCCATTTCCATCGATAGAAAATAGGCATAGCGCGCCACAAAGGCGAACAGGATAATCACCACAATGAAAAATTCACCGAGGCCGGATATCTGTTCTTCCATCCCGTCGAGCACAGTTGAGAACAGGCTTCCTACCAGCAATGCAAACAGGATGAAGATCAAGGTCATGCCGAGATAAAGGAAGGTGAAATCGAGCAACAAAGCGCCGATCCGCGCGCCGCGTGATCCCACAGTTATGGGCAGCGAAATCCCCTCTGGAGTCACCATTGTCCGGCGACGACTGGCTTGAGACGGATTTGTGTTGCTGCGGGCTAGACTGCTCATTGCTCGCCCTCTGTTTGGGCGGGACGATAGGCAAAGAAATAAGCGATCCACAAGGCAAGGAATGTTCCGCCGATCAACAACCGGTCTGACGTTCCGCCAACCAATTGGCGCGGGAATGCTTCCAAAATGGCGGCAACCACCATCATCAACACCACGCCGGTCATCACCATCGCGCTGCGACGGCCACTTTGGGCGGCGGCGGCCATGATCGACCGGTCTCCGGGAAATGCCATGGATCGGCCAATATGCATGCCAGCAGCTCCGGCCAAAAGGATCGCGAACAGCTCGGTTGTGCCGTGAACACTCAGCCAAGCGGCAAATTCCAGCTCCAGTCCCTGTCCGGCAAACAGCCACAATATTGCCCCCAACACTGCCATATTGTGCATCAGCAACATTAAGGACGGGATGCCAAACGCAAAGCCCAGTGCGAAGGCCAAAATGGCAACGCCTGCGTTGTTGCTGAACAGCGATGCGGCAAAGACGGACAGGCCGCCGGCATCGTCAGCCACGGCCAAGGATTCCAGCAATTGTTCGCGCGTGGCTCCCGGCACTCTGCTGTCCGTAAATTGCGAGGGGACAAGGCTGTAATACCATTCGCGATCTTGTTCGACGAGCAGCCAACCAACGATGGTGCCAGCCACCATCACCGCCAAGGCTATGCAAATATCCAGCCAAATCTCGCGCACAGCGCGGCTCCAACCGCCCAGTAAGAAGCCGCGCAGCCAAGCAAACAAACCTTGGCGCGGGCCATAGACTTGGAACCAGGCGCGTTGGACGAGCGATTCCAGATAGCTCAGCGTGGCCGCATCAAGCGATGTTTCACGCGCGACAGACAGGCTGGAGGCGGCCGTGCGATAGAGCGCGGGCAGTGCGATTAAATCGTCATCGCTGACCCGGCGCAAACTGCCGCCCTCCATCCGTTTGAGGATATTCTCCAACCGGGTCCAGTCATCTTCGCGCTCCAGCCGGAACCGATCAGAACGCAAGGCTGCGGTTTCGATATCCGCCGGAGCCGCCATTTCAGTGCGGCCAAACCAATTGCTAACCCGGGGCGCCTTCATCCGATTGCCTCGCTGCCTTTGATTTCAAAATAACGGTCAATCAGGCGATAGCCGATTTTCTCCCAAGGAGCCTCGATCACATCGACGCCCAATTGCCTCAACCTTTCCAGCACCAATGCGCGCTGACGGGCCAAAGCATCGGCTGTAACACTGCGCGCCAATGTGTCGAGATCACCGGGATCCTGCTCGATAAATTCTTCCAACTCGGTGTCAGAAATCGTTACAAACAGAACCAGATGGCGATCGACCAATCGCCCGATGCTCTCAACCATCATTTCAGCGGCTGTGGGATCGGTGAAATCGGAAAACAGGACAATAAGGGAGCGGCGCTTTAGTTTTGCGGTCAGCGTGGCCAAGGCCAGTGTGAAATTTGGCTCGGCGGCGTGATAGTCCAAGCCAGCCGCCGCGCTTTGCAAACGGTGAAAGGCGCGCGCATCGCCCACAAATGGCGTGATAAGGTCAGGCTTTTGCGCAAAGCCGAACAGTGAAACGCGATCGCCGCCCTTCAGTGCGACATAGGCTGCGGTCAAAGCTGCCGAAACCGCGCGATCAATCCGGGGCAATCCGTCAACTGGCTCGCACATTGCCTGCCCGCAATCGAACGCAAATACGATTTGATTGTTGCGCTCGCTTTCATTCTCGCGGGCATAGAGGCTCACGTGGCGGGCGCTGGCCTTCCAATCGATCCGGCGGCGATCCATGCCCGATTCATATTCGCTCAAAGCTTCAAATTGGGTGCCTTCTCCGCGTATCCGGCGCGCGATTTGGCCAAATTGAGCGTCGCGCAGGAAGGTTTGTAATTCGCGAGAGCGCACCGGTGACAGGTCGGGCCAGATGCGGATGGCTTCATCTAACTCGCGTTCCTGCTGGCGTGAACCAAGGCCCAATGGACCGTTCCAGCGCAGCCATGCTCGGGTGATAGTGGCCGTACCGCGCCGTTCCGGTTGTAGGTTGGTTGTCCCTTCGTACAGGCCAACCTCGGGCGAAGGTTGCACAGCAATTGTTGCTCGCCCGCCCGGCGCAAGGCGCGGATCAAACTCCAGCGCTGCTTGTGCGCCTTTGGCAGAACGGCTGGCGAAGCGGGAAAAAACGGTAAGCTTTGTGTCTTGCCCAACCTCGGTATCCTTGGGCGCGATAACGCCCCAATCTTTCACTCCGCCCGCTAGAAGGCCATCAATTACGATCAAGGCAATGAAGGCCAATGCTGCAATTGGTGCGATGATCCAAAGCTGCGGCGAGACAGCGGCGATCATCAGCGCGACAGGCGCAGCCAGCGCGGTCAGCCATGCCGCCGGAGCGGTTGGAACAATCGGTAAGGTGGGCAGCTTTGGCCGCATATTTCTAGCGCGGAGCCTCTGTGTTTTCGATCAATTCAGCGACCAAGGATTCGACATCGCGGCCTTCAATTTCGGCAGCCGGGCTAAGCGTCAGCCGGTGGCGTAAAACCGGAACGGCCAAGGCTTTTACATCGTCTGGAATGGCATAGGCTCTGCCATGCAAAGCTGCACGGGCCCGTGCTGCATTGGCCAGCATAACAGCGGCCCGTGGGCTGGCGCCAACGGACAATTCGGAATGGTCGCGGGTCGCCCGGACCAAGCGGACGATATAGGACACGATTTCATCGGCGACGGTGACGTGCTCGGCTGCCTGACTGGCGGCGACCAGCGTGGCCGTGTCGGCGACTGCGGTAACGCCCAAATCGGCTGGGCGGGGCGGCCCTTGGCGTTTGCCATAACGGCCAATAATGGCGGCTTCTTCGCCTTCGTCAGGATAAGGCACCAACAGCTTGAACAAGAAGCGATCCAGTTGAGCTTCAGGCAGCGGATAGACCCCTTGGTTTTCAATTGGGTTTTGCGTTGCCACCACCATAAAGCGTTCTGCCAGCGGGTGCGTCTCACCATCCAACGTCACTCGGTGTTCCTGCATCGCCTCCAGCAAGGCGGCCTGCGTCTTGGGCGGAGTCCGGTTGATCTCGTCAGCCAGCAACAGCTCGCAGAAAATGGGGCCGCGTGTCAGCGTGAACTGGCTGGTCTGAAAGTTAAACAGATTGGAGCCGAGAATATCGCCCGGCAGCAGATCAGGAGTGAATTGGATGCGGCCAAAGTCCAGCCCCAGCGCGGTGGAAAAGCTTTGCGCCAGAAAGGTCTTGGCGGTGCCCGGCGGGCCTTCCAGCAAAACGTGCCCTTCGCTGACCATGGCGACCAGCAATTGCTCGATCAATTCGTCCTGACCAACGATTGCTTTGCGCACTTGGGTGCGAATGGCGTCGGCCAGTTCGCGCAATTGCTCCAGTGTCATGCTCATGCTTTCAATGTCCTCTCAAGGTCGTGAAGGGCGCGTGCGGCGCGCAGAATATCAATGGGGCGCGATGCTGCTTCCAAGGCGGCAGCGCGGTGGGAAAATCCGGGATCATCGGGCAGGCGAGCGGCAATCGCTTGGTCCAAAGCTTCATTGTCGTGGCGCGTTAGACCCAAAACTTTCTGAATACGCCGCGCGCTCAGCTCGGCATAGGGCTGGGCGAGCAAGCCAGTGCGTTTGGCGCGCAAGATCAGTCCTGCACCATTGGTGACCAACCGTTGCTTGCCAAAATCAATGGCTGGTCGTTCTGCCACTGGGGGACCAAAGCGCCGGAATGCGCGCCAACCCACAATAATCAGCGCCAGAATAAGGCACAACGTTGCCGCCAGAAATGGCGGACTGAAGGCCAGCGTTAGCAAATTTGCGGTGCCGCCCAATCCGTTCAGCGTCAGATCGAACACCACTGGCATGCGATCTTCATAACCAGCGGCCAGAAATATCTCATTGGCCAGCTTCGCATTGGCTTGGTTGGCAAGGCCATAATTGTTGAGCAAATCGGGCTCGACCACAAACACGACGCGATGTGCCTCGTCATAGAAATAGCTGTCTTCTTCGCCCAGAACATCCACCACCAGCGCATTGCCATTGTCATCGACCAACATTTCGTCGAACACATCGCTGTTTTCGACCCACAAATGCCGCGGGTCAGGAAGCTGTCCGGTTATGCCATAACCGGTCCAATTCTTGCCCGGGCCTTGGGCAGCACCCGTCATTGCTCGACTTATTTCATTCAAGCCAGACGCCATGTCCCCAGTCGCCGCTTCATCAGTCGCCGCTTCATCAGACGCCGCTTCATCAGTCGTGTCCGCTTCGCCCGGCTCTGCATGGATTTGCATAGAATAAGGCTCTGGCAGGTCTTCGACCCAAGCAGGCATTTGGCTGGCGACCAAACGGACCCATTCCTCTTCCACCTGATCGGCCACTTCGTCCGGCATACTTTCCGGGAAACCTATCGCGAACCATTTGGGCAAGATAACCACTGTTGGCCCTTGGAATTGGCGTTTTTCCAGCAGCGCGCCAAATTCTTCAGCATCGGTCGCCAGTGGCGGGGTCAGCACCAGAATGTTTGGTGTGTCGAGGCCCGATGGAGAGCGCGACAATTCCACCTCATAGCCATCCAATTCAAGATAGCGGGCTAGGCCAGCAAATCCGTTGAGACCGGGCGATGCTGCATGCGCCTGACCAGTTCCCTTGCGATCGCCGGTGTCACCTGCGCCGATGGAATACAGCAACGCCACAAAGGCCAACAATCCCACCACAAGAACGGCCAGAACAACGCGTGGGTTAAACGGTGTGCGGCCCGCTTGGCTCATGTTGCTGCCCCGCTAAGCGGCGGCTCGGCGTTGGCCGTCCGGTCCAAGATACGACCGTCGATCCGCTCTAATGCAAAGTCAGCATAGGCTGCGCGGGCCTTTTCCCAATCAGTTTGGTTCAGAGCGCGCAAAGCGAACAGGCTGCTTTCAACCCGCAGTGCGATGATTCCGAAGGCGCTGCTGGCCTTGTCGGGCAGGGCGGTTAGTGCGGCCAATTCGCGCGCGGTGCTGGATGGTTCAACCAAACCAGGTTTGGCTTGCGCAATTTGCGCGATGCTGCGCTGAAGCAGCAAATGCGTTGCAGCGTCATATTTGCCCTGCGCGGCCAGCTTGTCGGCATCGCCCAACAAAGCGAGCGCGGCCTGTTGATCGGGCTGCCAATATTCCTCTTCTTGCTCAGCATCGGTGCCAAGTTTTGGCTTCAGATAAGGCTCAACAATGCGGTAGATGATATAGAGCACTGCGGCGATCAGCAAAGCCAACAACACCCATTTCAGCACAGGCCAAGATGAACCAAGTGCCCTGCCAACAGGTTCAAGCATTTCGCCCAGCCATTCGTTCAATCGCTGCAACCATTCGGGTGGCTGCGCATCGCGTGGCGGAACCTCTACCGGAGCAAACTGTAAGTCGCCGTCCGCGCGCAATTCCTGCCACGCGCTGGACGCCTCACCCCCGTCAGGCGTTTGATCAATACCAGTTGCGATAGTCACAGCTCAGTTGGTGACATGTGCTGCGGCCATGCGCAACCGCTAGTTTGCGAATAATTTCAACGATCAACCGCGCGCTCGCGCCTGTCGGTAAGTACCCAAGATTCGCAGTTCTTTGCTGTGGAAGGCGAGTTCTTCCAGCGCCCGGTCAACTGCCGGATCGCCGGGCGCGCCAATAATATCGGCATAGAACATCGAGGCCGAGAAACTGGTGCCCCGCTGATAGCTTTCCAGCTTTGTCATATTGACCCCATTGGTGGCAAAACCGCCCATCGCTTTATACAATGCCGCCGGGATGTTTTTCACCTCGAATATAAAAGTGGTCACGGCTTGTTCGCCTTCCAGCGTTGCCGGATCAATCGCAGCAGGGGCCAAGATCACAAACCGGGTCATATTGTCCGATGAATCCTGAACATTATCCTCGATGATCTTAAGGCCGTACAATTCAGCCGCGATCGGCGGAGAGATTGAGGCGATTGTGGGATCATTTTGGTCCGCAACATAGGCTGCAGCTCCTGCTGTATCGGCAAAGCTCAGGGGGACGATCCCGCGTTCCCTTAAGAAGAATCGTGATTGGCCCAAGGCTTGGGGATGACTGTAGGCTGCCTCAAAAGGACCATCGCCCGTGCTCATCAAGGCATGCTGGATCGGCATGAAATACTCGCCCACAATCGACAGGCCGCTTTCGGGAAGCAGAAAGTGGATGTCGGCGACCCGGCCATGTTGCGAATTTTCAATCGGGATAATGGCGCAACCTGCCTTGCCCGTTTTTACGCTTTCCAGCGCGTCAGCAAAATCAAAGCACGGCAGGGGCAATGCCTCGGGCATCGCCTCCATCGCCGCGCGATGAGAATTTGCCCCCGGAGCGCCTTGGAATGCAATCGCGCGTTCAGGGGCGTCGGTGGCAGAGGCGCGCATGGTTTCAACCATGGCCATGGCAGGGGCAGGAAAGCTTCGCATGGCTTGGCTGCTATCCGCGCAAACGCTCTCCCGCAAGTGTGTTGCGCAATTAGCAACATTTGATGCGACCATCACCCTTGCGCCTTTCGCTTCGCCGGACTAGAGCCACGCGCGACTATACATTGCACAATTCGCGGACTTTATCTGACCATGGAAGATCGTTTTAACACCATTGCCGGCTGGGTGCTTTTTGCAGGCATCATTGCTTTGGGACTTTCAATCGTAAGTGGAAAGTTCTTCCATGCCGACAAGCCAGAGGCTCCTGAAACGCCGGGCTATGTTATTGCCGTGGCTGAAACCGCTGGTGGCGCAGCCGCTGGACCAGATCTTGCTACATTGCTGGCTGAAGGGTCTGCTGCTGCTGGTGAAGGTGTATTTGCCAAGTGTACGTCATGCCACACTGTTGAGCAGGGCGGAGCCAACGGTATCGGCCCGAACTTGTACGCTGTAATGGGTACGGGCATCGGTCAACATGTATCTGGCTTTGCCTATTCCAGCGCTTTGGCTGACAAAGGCGGCACTTGGGATTGGGAATCGATGGACGCATGGCTGAAGAGCCCGCGTGCTTTTGCCAATGGCACCAAGATGAGCTTTGCGGGTCTTTCCAAACCTGAGGATCGCGCCAATGTGATGCTGTATTTGGAAAGCTTTGGTGGTGCGCCGGCTAAGCCTGAGCCCGCTGCGGCTGAAGAACCAGCGGCAGAAGGCGATGAAGCTGAGACTGAGGCAGGGACTGAAGCTGCCGAATAAGGCTCGAGCTTCCGACTAACGCTTCAATCCCGGCCCTTAAAGCCCTGAGCAACCACATACCATTCCGATGATCCCTTACGGCTGGCAGGCGGCTTGGCGTGCTTGACCGTGGTAAAATGTTGCTTGAGCATTGCGAGTAGATCGCTGTCGGTGCCGCCAGCCAACACCTTCGAGACGAAGGTGCCGTTCTTTTCCAAATTCTCGACCGCAAACCAAGCGGCGGCCTCCACCAATCCCATGGTGCGCAAATGGTCGGTTTGTTTGTGCCCAACGGTGTTGGCGGCCATGTCTGACAACACCAGATCGGGCGGGCCATCCAGCGCGTCTGCCAACAAGGCCGGAGCCTTGTCATCCATGAAGTCCATTTCCAGAATGGTCACACCATCGATTGGATCGGTTGGCAGCAAATCAATCCCAACAATGGCAGCTTTGGGTGCGAGTTTGCGCATGACTTGGCTCCACCCGCCGGGCGCTATGCCCAGATCGACCACACGCTTTGATCCGCGAATCAGGCTGAATTTCTCGTCCAACCCCAGCAATTTATAGGCGGCTCTGCTGCGATAGCCATCGGCTTTGGCGCGCTTGACATAGGGGTCATTGAGCTGCCGTTCGAGCCAAAGGATCGATGATTGGGTCCGCTTTTTGGCGGTGCGCACGCGGCGGTCTGGATTGCGTCCTGATCGGGTCATTGTGAGCGCCGTTTCTGTTCGTTTTTACTGGATGGGCGATTGCGGTTGCTTTCAAAGTCAGCCGCCATCAGGCTTCGCAAGATGCCTTCTCGAATGCCGCGATCGGCAACGCCTAAGCGTTCTGCGGGCCAAATGTCGAGGATGCTTTCCAAAATTGCGCAGCCGGCCACCACCAGCTCGGATCGGTCCTGCCCGATGCACGGCACTAGGCTGCGTTTTGCCGGTGAAAGGCTGGACAGGCGTGTACTGATGTCGCGCATCGCTTGCGAAGGGACGATCAAGCCATCCACTTGCTTGCGGTCGTAATGTGGCAATTGCAAATGCAGGCTGGCCAATGTGGTCACGGTACCGCTGGTGCCAAGCAAGCGAATGTCAGAATGCAAAGACGAGGTCGCGATCCGTTCGGCAAAAGGGGTGAAACTTTCAGAGACCACTTGCCGCATTTTGGCATATTTTGCCGCGCGTTCATCGGCAGAACCTTCGACCCGGCCAACCGTATCGGTCAACGACACAACCCCCCAAGGGACGCTTTGCCAATCCAATATCCGCGGGACTTTCCCACCTGCCTCGACCAGCACCAATTCGGTAGAGCCGCCGCCAATATCAAAGATGATCGCCGGACCATCGCCTTGCTCCAGCAGAATATGGCAGCCCACCACTGCCAGACGTGCCTCTTCCTGGGCGCTGATAATATCCAGCATGATCCCCGTTTCTTGGCGGACGCGTTCGATGAATTTGACGCCGTTCTCAGCCCTGCGGCAAGCCTCGGTCGCAACAGAGCGCGCCAAGTGAACATTGCGGCGCTGCAATTTCTCAGCACAGACGGTCAGCGCGGCCAGCGTGCGGTCCATCGCTGCATCGCTCAGCCGACCGGTGGTGGCCAAATTCTCGCCCAGTTTCACAATCCGGCTGAAGGCATCGATAACGGTGAAGTTTTGTCCCGACGGGCGGGCAATCAATAACCGGCAATTGTTGGTTCCCAAATCCAGAGCGGCATAGGCTTGGCGCGGATGCGCACGGCGACGGTGAGCCGGTCGATCCTTGGGTTGGAAACGCGCAGCTGAGGCAGTTTGTTTGCCTGTTGCGGTTTCGCCGGATTGCGCAGATTTGTTATGCGCGCGGTCACAGGGCTGCTTGCCCGGGCGAGCATTGCGCTGTTCCTTCGGCTGCGAGGCACGCTTGTAGCGAAAATCGGCTACCTTGCCGGACTTGCCGCCTCTTTTTTTGCCAGCCTTACTTTTATCGTCCGGCGGAAAATAGTCCGCCATAATTGCTGCTTTCTGTTCCTCTCGCACCTTGGAGATGCGAGGACCTGAGACAGACGCTAGCTTCTATGGGGCAAATCGGCAAGTTCGGCGTTGGAGCGATGGTTATTGATGCTGGCCGAAGACGTCATCAAATGGCGGCTAATGCGGCGCCTATTGGGGTTCCATCAGCCCGTGGCGGGTGAGCGATTGCGCAACGATGGTTTCGATAAGATCGGTTTGGCTCCAACCCAACAAAGCAGCTGAACGGCCATAAACCTTCTGCGACCATAAATTGCACTGCAAATTTACCTCGAGCAAATTTACCTCTCCGCTGGCTTCGTCATAGCGAAATTCAAACCGGCCATAGTCAAACGGACGGAAAATCTCGGCCAATTTCAGCGTCATGTCGCGGATTTCGGGCCAAGCATCGGCTGCCTCGAACGGGACAAGCTCGTATTTCTGGGACCGATCAACAAGATCGCGCTTCTCTTCATGAGTGCGCAAATGTTCAGGGTCAGTCTGTTTGAACAGCATTGGCGGCATGACGAAGGGGCCGTCGGGCATGTCAATCACTGGAACCTCGACATCGCTGCCAATCATGAATGGCTCTACGATCGCGTCATAGCCTTCAGCATGGATTGCCAGCACGGCTTGTTTGACGCTGGACCAATCGCTTGCGTCGCTTAATCCCCAACTGGCAGAGCTGTTGTTTGGCTTGATGACAAAGCGATTGCCCGCCGGGCAGCGCGATTCCTCGATTGGGGCTCCCGCTCGATAAACCGCCCAATCGCAAGTGCTGACCCCGCGCGCCACGCCTTCCAGCTTGGTCAAATGCTTGTCATCCGACTGGCCGCGAAGGATCGGATTGGCGCCCAGAAAGGGAATGCCCAACCGGTTGCACAACAGCGGGCATAGCATTTCTGAGTTGAAGAAACCGCCTCTGTTAAGCAAGGGAAAGACAAAGTCGACGCCGGGGTCGCTCAGCAATGCGTCATAGGAATTGGCAACTGTCAGTTGGTCGAACAAGCCTTCCAGAATCGCGCGCGTTTCGTGGTGATAGGGGGCATGATTGCCATCCAGCTTGTCCAAATCGCCTTTGCTCAGGGCGTGTTTGGCGATAAACATCAGCTTGATGTCGCGTTTTGCGGCCTCAGATATTCTCAACGGCGACACGTTCTATCCTTATTTGCTTGCAAGATGGGTGAGCAATTGCTCGTTAAGCAAATTCCCTTTAGCCGCAATTGCCAGCATCGCAATTTTTGATTTTGCCTGTGCCCGTTACAAAATGACCTCTGGATTGATCCTAACGTGACCCAAACCACCCAAAATTCATTGGTGCATTGGCTGACCAGCGGCGGTGATGAACGTATTGTGCTTAAGCCTGCAATTCAGCGAAACAAGTATCATAGCTCGCCCATACCCACCGAAGATTTGGTGCTAGCTTCCTCCACGGCCAACGATCTTAGCCCGTCTTCGCATGATTGGTTGAACGGCGAGTTTGGGCCAAATGCTGATGTTGTGCAAAGCGGGACTGGCTATGCCGCGCTGTTAGATGATCTGCGCGGCAGCATCCGCACATCCTATGGTTTGGATCGAGATACCGATGTGTTCTTCGCTCCCTCGGGTACGGATCTGGAATATGTTGGTTTGTTGGCAGCGGCTGGCCGCAGCGAAGGCGGGATAGCCAATTTCCTGCTTGGAAGTGACGAAATCGGCTCGGGCTGCATTCACAGCGCTGCTGGGCAATACTTTGCGCAAAAAACAGCGTTGGATGTGGCCGTCATACCCGCCCAATTGGTTGAAGGACTGCCACCTGTCACCTTGCGGGATCTGCCGATCCGCTGCGATAAGGGCAAGGCGAGGCTGAGCCCGATCTTGCTGGAAGAGATGGAGCAAACCATCCGATCAGCCCAACAACGCCAGCAATTTCCGCTGCTGCATATTGTGCACGGTTCAAAGACGGGTCTGATCTTGCCAGCGTTGGAGCATGTTGATGCGCTGCGCCAAACCTTCGGGACGCAAATCGGTTTTGTGGTCGATGCATGTCAGGCTCGTATTACCAGCGAGGCTATCCGCGAGTATCTCGACCGCGAAATTGTCGTCTTCATTACCGGCTCGAAATTCATGGGCGGCCCACCGTTCAGTGGTTTCGCTTTATTGCCCAAAGGCTTGGCGGCAAGTTCGCAGCCCATTGCAAAAGGCATGGCTAATATTTTTCGCCGCGCTGAAATCCCCAAGAATTGGGCGGGGCGCGAGATTTGCCAAGACAGCGGCAATCCTGGATTGGGGCTGCGTGTGGCGGCTTCCTTGTACGAGTTAGAGCGTTTTCAGGCGCTCGATTTTGGCCGGGTTGAGCGCATTGTGAGCGCCTTCACCGATGCGACAGAACAGCTCGCCCGCGATTTGAATGTGCGCAAAGTGGCCAGCGCGCCGGACAATCATTCAGAGGAATTGGCCGACCATCCGCTGGAAATGCAGACCTTGGTGACGATTGATCTGACGCGTTCTTACGATGAAGAATTGCTCCGCGATCTGACCTTTGACGATGCAGTTGCGATACATCTGGAGCTGATCGGTCAGGGCATTCGGCTGGGCCAACCGGTGCGCTGTGTCCGGCTGAAAAACGGGGAGTGGGGTGCAACCCTGAGGATTGGCATTTCCATGCCCCAGATCGTCCAATTGGACGCGCTGGACGATGCCCAGATGCTGCAATGGCTTGCCGATGCGATGGCGCGCATCAAAACCGCATTGGAAGGCCCGCTGGACGCATAGTGCTAAGCTCTTGACCGGGGTGGGCACGCGGTTTAGAGGCCCGCCGCTCGTGCCCCGTCGTCTAATGGTAAGACTACGGACTCTGACTCCGTCAATTGAGGTTCGAATCCTCACGGGGCATCCAGCACCATCTCTGCTCCGGCCCTGCATCATCGCAATTAACCGGCACGCCGAGCGCAAGTCTCAGCTTGCCCGGCGTGCGAGGCACACCTAGGTATTTTGAATGACTGAAAAAGATCTCCACGACCGCAAATTTTACCCTGCCGAGCAAGAGGCTCGCTTTACCGACGATTGCCCAAAGCAGACGCCGCAAACGCAGCACCCTGCCTATAAGCTGGCATTCCGCGACACCGATTTCCTGCTGCGCGAAGAATTGCGCCCAGTTCGCTTTCAGCTTGAGTTGCTCAAGCCTGAAATGCTGCTGGACGAAGCCCGCGTTGGCTCCACATTGGTAATGTATGGCTCGGCGCGGATTCCTTCGCCCAAAGATGCGCAGGCCAAAATTGATGCCGCCAAAGATGGCAGCGAATATGACCAACTGGTGGCCAAGCGTTTGGCCGACAAAGCGAAATATTACGACGAATCTTACAAGCTGGCCCGGATGTCCAGCGAGAAAGCGATTATCGAAGAAGGGCTGCGCCAGTTCGTTGTCTGTTCAGGCGGAGGTCCATCAATTATGGAGGCGGCCAATCGCGGCGCTTCAGATGCTGGTGCTGAATCGATCGGCTTGAACATCATTTTGCCGCATGAACAGGCGCCCAATGCCTATGTTACGCCCTATCTTTCGCTGAATTTCCACTATTTCGCTCTGCGTAAAATGCACTTCCTGCTGCGCGCTCGGGCAGTGGTGGTATTCCCCGGCGGTTTTGGCACATTTGACGAATTTTTCGAGCTGCTGACACTGATCCAAACGGGCAAGATGAAGCCCATTCCGATCCTGCTATTCGGCAAGGAGTTCTGGACCCGCGTGGTGAATTTCGAAGCGATTGCCGAAGAAGGCACGATCTCGAAAAAGGACCTTGAGCTGTTCCATTGGTGCGAAACCGCCGAGGACGCTTGGAGCCACATCTCTGACTTTTATGAGTTGGAGCGTTAATCCGACTTTTTGCGACCCACGGCCTGATGGCCGAGCGGTCCATTGCCTTGGCCAAATCCGGGTGCATACTGGATTGCCTGAAAGACGAATTGTCGGGCCAGCCGCACGGCATGTTCCAGCGGTTGACCATGGCCGAGCAAAGTCGCAATCGCCGACGATAAGGTGCAGCCTGTACCGTGGGTGTGCGGGGTGTTGATGCGGGCATGGTTGAATTGCACAGCGCGTTCACCCGGCGCGAACAATATATCGATAATCCGTTCGTCTGAAGTGTGTCCTCCCTTGGCCAGCACGGCTGATCCGGTGCGAATGGCCAATTGCTCGGCGGCCTCGGCCATTTGGGAACTGTCGGTCAGTGTAACGCCCAATAAATAGCCCAATTCGGGCAAGTTCGGGGTCAGCAAGGACGCCAGCGGAAACAGCCTGTCTTGCAAGGCTTCGCTGGCATCGGGTGCAATCAGTGCCGCGCCGGACGTGGCCACCATCACCGGATCGAGCACGACGGGAATTTCCCTATCAAGCGGTTCCAGAACTTGTGCGACCTGGGTGATGATATCAACATCATGCAACATGCCGATCTTGATCGCGTCAACGCCGATATCTTCAATACAGGACCGAATTTGCGTTGCGACTACCTCTCCGCCCAGCGGCGCAATGGCCTGCAACCCTACAGAATTTTGTGCTGTCACTGCGGTGATGGCAGTCATTGCATAACCACCCAGCATGGTGATGGTCTTGATGTCGGCCTGTATACCAGCCCCGCCCGAACTGTCTGAACCGGCAATCGACAGGATACGTGGAGGGCCCGGTTGGGAACCCTGCGTCACGGCTTATACTTTCGCTC
>Ga0209121_10002057_pt1 | contig 20748 bp, 20 predicted proteins | sample Cruoilmetagenom3_FD_187292 | JGI IMG/M metagenome (GOLD analysis project Ga0209121, IMG submission 187292) | Oil polluted marine microbial communities from Coal Oil Point, Santa Barbara, California, USA - Sample 3 (SPAdes) (version 2) | ecosystem: Environmental > Aquatic > Marine > Oil seeps ...
ATTAGGTTTAGGAGTAGGAGCGGGAGGATAAGGGCACCAATTGGCCAGCAAGACAGATAAATCAGTTCCGTTAATCAACCCTCCCGAGTCGCAGTTTAAGTTACCCAAAGAGCCGTTGGGGCAGGCAGGGGTAGGAGTTGGAGTTGGCCCAGTAAAAAATTCGTAAATATGAACTTGGTAACGGTTAAAGGTGTCGGTAATCACCCCTGCGCTGTGATTGTAATTAACAATTCGTTTCTGGCCTGAAGCTGGCTCGTTCAAAGCCTTCACTTGAGAGGGTCGGACACCAACGGGAAGGGTAAAGCGAACGCCATTCAGCTCAGAGCCAACTGTATCGGGATCAACATTCTCAGCGTTACTATGACCATCAATATTCACCGCCAAAATAACATGGCGGTTGCCGTGAGCGCCGTAGCGATAAATCAATTGACTAGCTGGTTTGTTAACCGAAATTGAATCGCCTGGCTCTCCCCTGGTTTTACCATTATTCATCTGCTGGCCGATTGATTGGATTTCTCGAGTAATTGAATGGACCATTGTTTCTATCGTTCGATCTCCTTGGTAAACGGCCCAGCCATGTTGCCAAAAAAGAATCCCCTCAACCCCCTGGACTACGGCTGTGTAAACATGGTATCTAAGATCATTTCTGGTTAGATTTCTCTTTCTCACTCCAGACATATGAGGATTATGGGCATAATTCTGTCCATAAACGACAGCAATGTATTTTTTATTACGGCTCCTTGCTTGACGTATTCCCGCCCCCCAAATACCATAAGAGCTGCGAACGCTTGAATTAAATTCACCTACATCATTCCACTTATTTCCTTCGGCATCTACCGGATAAAAATCATTACTCAAAACATCAGAAATATGGGCATACTCGCTGTAAAAATACTTCCAGTGAACTACAACCACAGGATGGCTTGGGTCGATCGCTTTGATAGCATTATAAATTATGCCTAAATTTACCGGGCCTTCCTTTGGTCGGTGCAACTCCGGCTCATCACCCATGTTCCAACCCCAAACCGCTGGGTGGTTTTTATGAGTTTCAACAACTGATTTTATCCAACTTAACGATTCCTCAAAAGTTTTAGTGCCAGCCCGAAAACGAGTATCCACAACATCAACTAAAACCTTAATTCCTTGCCTTTCGGCCTCATCAAGATAAGCTCTAATATCGGCGTCGCTAGTTGATTCAGTATGATAAGGCAAAACAAAACTGACTCCTTTTTGAGCAAGATTAGGTAAAATAACTTTTTGACCAAGAACTGTATACCAACCAATCAGATAGGGGTCCTCGGGAAGGATAGCCCTTGCCGGAACGGCTCGAGCCAAACCAACTAAAAACACGAGAAAAAAAAGAACAAAAACCTTCTTAAACAACCTCTTCACCAGCATATTTTAGCATATCCCAGTATATCTTTAGTGGGGAGTGATATGCCTGCCCCACGTACCACCCCCCATAAAAAACGGCTTTAAATCAAGGCTAAAACGAACCAATTTTGTCTAAAAAAAGGTTAATTTTTTTCTTGACAGAAAGCATAAGCCCGTGCTATTTTAAAAGTGAAGGGGCATTACTACGCGCACACACTCCTAGCCCGTGTAGACGCTGGCGATGCTCTTTCACTTTGTTGCATTGTTTATATTAAGGTCCTAGTCGCCTGCATAATAATCAGCTTCCCGCCTAAGTGACCTGAGCGAGCTAAGTCTTTTCCTAAGCCTCTTTTCTTTTTTTCTAAACTGAAAAATTTACCCATGTTTTGGACTAGTTGAAGGATTTTGGCTTTCATTGTTTTAACTTTACCACAGACTCAAAAAACTTGTCAAGTCCTATAGATTGTTCCACCCCTAAAATCTCCTTAACCTGTAATATATACTATTATATATAGTAGGTATAAAAACAGCTCTTTGGGAAAGATTTTAGGTGGGTGTGGAAAAACCAAAAAAAGGTCTCTCCTTAGAGATGCTATAATCAACTAATGGCTAAAAATAAAGTTGCTTTTGTTTGTCAAGGCTGCGGCCAAAGCTTTCCCAGGTGGCTGGGCCAATGCCCAAACTGCCGCCGCTGGAATAGCCTGGTGGAAACAGTCACCCGACCTTTCAGCAAAAGAGTCCGAAAAAACAAACTAAAAGCTATCAAAACCAGTCAACTTAAAAAAATATTAAGGCCAAGAATGAGTACCGGCATAAAAGAACTTGACCAGGTTTTAGGCAACGGCATTGTGGGAGGCCAGGTAGTTTTGTTTGCCGGCCCGCCTGGAATTGGTAAAAGCACCCTTTTGACTCAGTTAGCCCTGAGTTTAAAGTTAAAAGCTAAAAACAAAGCCATTTATTATGTTTGCGGCGAAGAATCACCTAGCCAAGTGGGTTTGCGCTTATCCCGGTTAGGAGCCAAGCAAAATCAGATCCAAAACCTTCTTTTGCTTCCGGAAACTGATGTTGATCAAATCATTAGCTTTCTTTCTTCCGCCTCCCCTACTCCTTTTTTGCTAATTGTTGACTCAATCCAAACCCTAATTACCCAGGATTTATCAGGCATGGCTGGGTCAGTCGGTCAGGTAAAAGAATCTGCTCAAAGATTAATTAACTGGGCCAAACGATCGCAAACACCCGTTCTTCTGGTTGGCCATGTTACCAAACAAGGAGCAATTGCCGGCCCAAAAGTTTTAGAACATGCGGTTGACACAGTTGTTTATTTCGAGGGCGAGCGATTCCAAGACTTAAGACTGCTTAGGACCAGCAAAAATCGGTTTGGGCCAACTGACGAGGTAGGCTTGTTCCGCATGAGTCAAAAGGGATTAATTTCAATTGATCAAAACACCTTGGTTAAAGTCATGACTGAACCAAAAGTCGGCTCGGCCTTAAGCGTGGTTTCCGAAGGAACCCGACTGATGGTGGTAGAAATTCAAGCCCTGGTCACCCAAAGCTTTACCCCTTTGCCCAGAAGAGTAATTACGGGCTTGAGCAAAAACCGAGCGGAAATGTTAATCGCCATCGTTCAAAAACAGTTAAGCCTACTCCTTTTTAAGTATGATATTTTCTTAAATGTGGCTGGAGGCTTAAAAATTAAGGAACCCGCCGCTGATTTGGCCGCTTGCGCGGCCATTTTCTCTTCTTACAAAAACCAAGCTCTGCCAACCAGCAGCGTTTTCTGGGGAGAAGTTTCCTTGCTGGGGAGTGTCAGCCAGGTTTCCCAAGACCAAAAGCGCCGCAAGCAGGCTAAGGGCCTAGGGATAAAGCAAATTTATACTAGCCGCAACTTACCTAATCTGACAAGCCTGAGGGGGTTGTTTTAAATTATTTTTGATTACTTAGATTTTTCAAAAAAGCCTTGTTATTTTTTGTCTTTTTTAACTGTTCCACAAAGGCCTCGGTGCGCTCATCTTTGCCCAGTAAATCAATCATTCGCCGCATCCGCACCACCGCTAAAAAAGTCTTTTTATCAAACAACAACTCTTCCCTTCGGGTACCGGAACGCTGAATGTCAATCGCCGGATAAATTCTTCTTTCCTGCAACCTTCGGTCTAAATGCAATTCCATATTACCAGTCCCCTTAAACTCTTCGTAAACCAAGTCATCCATCCTGGAACCGGTATCAACCAAAGAAGTGCCAATAATAGTGAGTGAGCCGCCATCTTCAACATTCCGGGCCGCCCCAAAAAAGCGCTTAACTGGGTATAAAGCGGCCGGATCAAAACCACCGCTTAAAGTTCGGCCCGAAGTGGGAATAGACAAGTTGTAAGCTCGAGCCAGCCTGGTAATCGAATCTAAAATCACAAACACGTTCCAACCCATTTCTACCAATCTTTTCGCCCGTTCAATAGCCACCTCTGCCGCCCTGGTTTGATAACTAGGAGATTCATCAAAATTAGAAGCAACCACCTCGCCCTTAACACTTCTCCTGATATCCGTTACCTCCTCCGGCCGCTCCCCGATTAAAACCGCCATCAAATGCACCTTGGGATGGTTTTTGGCTATTCCGGCGGCAATGTCTTTCAGCAACCAAGTTTTCCCCGCTTTGGGGGGAGAAACTATCAAGCCTCTTTGCCCAAACCCAATCGGCGAAATCAAATCAATCATTCGCAGAGAAATCGGCTCCTTGCCAATCTCCAAATCAATTCGAGGCTCAGGGAAAATAGGAGTTAAATCATCGAAATGGGGGCGGTTTTGAACCTTTTCAATTGGCTCCCCGTTCACTTTCTCAATCTTTAAAATCCCATGATACCGTTCATTTTCTTTCGGAGATCTAACCTGGCCTCCTACCATATCACCCTCGCGCAAGCGAAAGCGCCTGATTTGAGAGGCGGAAATATAAATATCTTTATTAGAAGGAATAAATTTAGGCCGCAAAAACCCATGCCCGTCGGGAGTAGAATCTAAAATCCCCTCGGCATATTCCGTGGGAAGATGGGCATCAGGAATAACCCGGCCGCTAACATGCGCTGAAAACGGCTTAAAATTAGTCCTAACCGGCGGCTTAACTAAATCATCAGCGGTCACAATCTCATCCTTTTTGGAAAAATCTTTTTTAATTGCAGACATGAATATCCCTCCTTGAAGCCAAAAAATATTAACGAAAACTTTTTTTCATAATTCCCGGTGCGGAAAACAAGAAGCCAGTAAAAGAAACCTGAATTATTTAAACACGAGCTGTTATTTTTGTCAAGATGATAACGACCAAATTGTTCACCTTAGAGGTGATCACTTATTCACACCTTGGGCATAGACCACTCCTTTCAAAAAAGCCTTCGCTAATTCAGTCTTCGGATATTTACCAACCGCTTGCCAAAAATCTTTCCCATGCCCGGAAAAAAGCAAATGGGCTAATTCGTGCAAAATCACATAATCCAATACCCAGCTAGGCACTTTTTTTAACCGAGCGGAAATCCTAATATTTCTAGTTTTTTTATTGCAAATCCCAAAAATCCTTTGCTGCCGGGTTGACCAAGTAATTTGGTAGCTGGGCAACTTTCTTTCTAAATATTTTTTCGCCAGCAGCTTAGCTCGTTTCTTTAAAAAAGAGTCATTTTTTAATGCCTTTTTTTGATTAAATTTAGTTAAAAAAGCTTGAGCATATTGGTTAACCTGCCTTGGGGTTAAAAAAACCGGCACTCGCAACTCCAAAACCCCGCCTTTTAATCGAGCGCTGACTGTTTTCCTCCGCTTAAAACTGCGAATTACTTTAATCTTCACTAGGCAATCTTGTTCACCTTAGAGGTGATCACCTATTCACACCTCGAGAATAAGCCTCCAAGACTTTAATTTTTATTCTAGTTATAATATAGCATACGCAAATACAAGGCCGCCTTTATCCTTTCTTGGCAAGAGGCTTTACAATACCGGCTGGAATTCGTTACCCGTTTAATTAGGGTTGCTTTAGGCTTGGTAGTGGTAATTTTTATTTGGAAAAACGTTTTTGCCCAAACCAAGAGCTTTGGATCTTACACTCTTCCTAAAATGATTACTTATTTAGTGATGGCCCAAATCATTCACGCCTTAAACCGGCATAAATCCGCTCGAACAATTGCCGAAGAAATTAAAAGTGGCCAGTTCTCGACCGCTCTAATCAAGCCCTATAACTACTTTGTCTGGCAGTTTTCCTGGGCCACAGCCTCCCAATTTATTGAACTTTTGACCATGGACTTGCTTTTTCTTGTTTTTTTAGTTTTTCTCCCCCAATACCTAAGCCCCCCTTCCGGCTCTAATTTATTCATTTTTATTCTTTTGCTTCCTTTAATTTCTACTCTTAACTATTTGCTCAACCTAATTTTGGCGGGAGTCGCTTTCTGGGTAACCGATATTCGCCTCTTTTCCACTTTTGTTGTTTTAGCGGCTAATTTTCTTTCCGGCGAAATGCTACCGATTGATTTATTTCCCGCCTTTTTAGAAAAACTGGCCCGCTTCTTGCCTTTTCAATACCGGATATTTTTTCCCATCAGCGTTTACAATAACCAGTTAAGCGGCCCCAAAATCGTTCAAGGAATCCTTGTCATGCTGGGCTGGATTATCACTCTTAGCTTAATCACTTACAGGCTCTGGCAGAAAGGAATAAAAAAATATGAAGCTGTGGGCCGCTAAAACTAAACACCGCCTCAAACTTTACCGTTATATTTTAATTCTCAGCCTAAAAGAAACTTTTATTTTCCGAATCAACACTCTATTGGTGGGCCTCGCTCCCTTGGTTTGGCTGGGCACCATTATTATTTTTCTAACCACCCTCTTTGCTCGCATTTCTACTTTAGGCTCCTGGCAATTTTGGGAAATAATCCTTTTAACCGGAGTTCACGAGATTATTTTTTCCCTTTCTTGGGCAATTTTTTCCAGTAATTTGCGCAATCTGGACCGAACTATTGACCGAGGCGAATTTGATTTAATTTTAACCAAGCCCGTCTCTCCTCGTTTTTTAGCTACTTTCCAACACTTTAACACCATTGGTTTAATTTCTTTAGTCAACTCCCTAGTACTAATCACCGTTTCTTTTTTCCATCTTTCTTTTTCCTTTACTTTCTTCCGCTTAATCGGGTTTATTTTATTAATAGCTATTGGGCTTTTAATTAGTTTACATTTACATACCCTGGCAACGAGTTTAACTTTAGCTTTTATTCGTGCCAAGTCTTTGGGTGATATTCTTTGGGAGATCTATGAAATTGGCCATTATCCAGCCGAAATCTACCCTACTAAAATACGCTATTTTTTCCTAACCGCAATTCCGGTTCTTCTTTTTGCCTACCTACCCACCGCTTTTTTACTGGGAAAAATTAACTATCCTTGGATTATCTTTGCTTTAATAATCCTCCTTTTGTTTTCCAAAGCGGCTTCCTTTGCTTGGGCGTGGGGATTAAAAAAATACCAATCAATCAGCTCTTAAACTCTTCTTGTCTTGTTCACTTTAGAGGTGATCACCTATTCACACCTCGGGTAAAATTGTTTACTTGAGGCCTGGACGGGATTCGCACCCGTGTACACGGTTTTGCAGACCGCTCCCTAGCTTCTCGGGCACCAGGCCAAAACACACTTCTTTTATATTTTAACATATCACCACTATCACACCTTAGAGGTGATCACCTATTGACACCTAGGGAAAATAGGATTATGATAAATTAAAATGCCTGGTAGAAAAGTCGTTCTCGCCACCAACCAATTTTATCATGTTCTTAATCGAGGCATTGCTCTTTTGCCAATCTTTAATGACAAACACGATTACCGACGCGCCCTAGAAACAGCCCTTTTTTATCGAACAAATACTCCCCCTTTTCGTTATTCTTTTCTTGATCGCCTTTCTAAAGATGGAAAAGAACAAATCAAAAAAAATGTCAGGGAAAACCAAAAAGATTTCTTAATAGAAATCGTTGCCTACTGTTTTATGCCCAACCACTTCCATTTTCTTTTGCGTCAAACTAAAGATGACGGAATTTCTAAGTTCATGAGCAATTTCAGCAATAGCTACACCAGATATTTCAACGCTCGCCACCAAAGAGAGGGCTCGCTCTTCCAGGGAAAATTTAAAGCCATAAGGATAGAAAGTGAAGAGCAACTGATTCATCTTTCAAGATACATTCACCTAAATCCTTACTCGGGATTTATAATTAAAAAGATCGAGGAAATTGAAGATTATCCTCATTCCTCTTTAAGAGAATATTTGGGGCTAGCAAGGATTGATGTTTGCCAAAAGGATCCTGTTTTTGCTTATTTTAAGAACCGATCAAAGTACAAAAAATTCGTTTTAGACCGGGCCGACTACCAAAGGGAATTAGAAAAAATCAAACATCTCGCCCTAGAAAACTAAAAATACCAGAGGTGTGAATAGGTGATCACCTCTAAGGTGTGATAAATCCCGTCCAGGCCTCTAGTTTTATGTTATAATAAAGCATGGGCGAAAAAATAACAACGTTAACCCTCCAGGAAGAAGCCTTAATCGTTTTAGATGAACTTGCTGCCAAACTCGGACCTTCGCTGGAAGGTGAAAATAAAATTCAAAGCTATAACGAGGCCCAGATAATAGCAACTGGCCTCTTGCCCGGCTATTGCCAGGCAGTCAATTTAATACAAGGGGAAATTCCTGGCCTGGCAAACACTTCTCTAGGGGAACTACTTCAAGACCATAATTTACTTGAGCCTTTTATGTTAAGCTGGCAGGCTTATCAATTAGCCTTTCAATTACCAGATGATCCTCTTCCTCAATTAACTCCAGAGCAAAAAGGAGAAATAAAAGAAAAAGCGTTTTCTTTGTTGTCCCTTTCAATCCTTTCTTCGGCTGAAATTGAACTTGAGCCAAGCCAAGTGTCAGAGCTAGAAACAACCGAAGCAAAACTAAGAACTTGTCTAAGGGAACACTTCGGCCCTACCCAACCAATAGGGGCTTTAATAGAGCCACGCCCGTAAAAATATGTCCCTAGGTGTCGTAGCTGTTCCACCTCCCAGGTGGAATGCTGAAGTGCTGGGCTTAAACGGTAATCAAGACCGCACCGCTAAAAATCGCTAAAAAGACAAAACCGAGCCAGTAAAAGAGCTGTTTGCTTAACTTTGGCTGGACAAAGTCAGGCAGCTTTTTTTTGTTCAAATACCAAACCAAAGGAAAGGAAATCATCATTGCAAAAGCGTTCATAATGGCCGAAAGAGTGAGAAGAAAACGGGGCTCGCTCCAACCAAAAAGCAAAATAACAATCCCTAAAATAATTTGCGCCCATAAGCTTAAGTAAAAATAGAGCGAGGCCTTAACCTTTTGCCCCTTTTTATAGTTTAAAAGAAGAATGTTTTCGGAAATAATCCGGGAAGTTGACTCTAGCACTCCCACTTGAGTGGAATAAAGCATGCCTCCCGCGATGAGCAAAAAAATCACTCCTACCGCTGGTCCCAAAGCAGCCCTAATTGCTCCCGCTTCTTGGTAAAGAAAAACAATTCCCTTTTGGCTGGCCTGGCCAAAAACCAAAAGATAGGACAATAAGGACAATAAAATAATGGTCAGCAACCCCAAACCCCAGAAAATCAAAAAGTGCTCTTTGCTAATTAATCTCCACCAAGAAGAAAAGCGAGTTCTGTTTTGGGGAGTATCCGCAAAAAGCTGACCCGTCAGTTTAAACTTTTTTACTCCCCCTTTTAAAAGGGAAGTGATCTTGGTAGTAAACTTTCCCATGCCAAAGCCTTTTTCTTTAATATAATAAGACTGGGCCAGATTAAGGTTGCCGCCGGCTCCAGAGTAAGCAACCGCTCCCAAAAAAGAGGCCCAAATTAAGCCAGAAGGAAAAAACCACCAACCGTCTCCCCTGCCTACCAAACCCTGAGCCAATTTGATTCCGTCCTGTTTGGTAACAAAAAACAACACTAAAAAAAGAATAAAAGGGACACCTATCAAAACCACGGTTCGCTGAAAAATCTCCATCGTGCGGTAAAGAGTCTTGCCTAAACTCAAAATTAACCCTACTAAAACCAAAAAGAAAATTGCCAGTCCTAGAGTATTTTCCAATCCCAGTAAATTACCTAAAATCTCCGCTACTCCGGAAGAAAAACCCGGCAAACTCCAGGGAATAAAAGTGGAAATGATAAACCAAACCGGCCAAAATTTGCCCAGTTTCCAAAAACCCACAAAAGCGCTCTCGCCCCAACAAAGCGTATAGCGCATCACCTCGGTATTAAGCAAAAATTGAAAACTAATCCCTAGCAGGGCCCCCCAAAGCAAGCCTAAACCGTGCCGAGCAGTTAGATAAGGCCATAAAATTAACTCCCCACTACCCAAAGCTAGCCCCAAAAGGATAAAAGAAGGGCCAATAATTTGTCTTAAACTTGGTACCGGAGGCAAATCTTTTCGCTCACGAGCTTCAGTCATCATCATATCTTACTGAAAGAGTTTCTAAAAACAGGGCAATGTCCGCCCCGTTAACAATATCCTGACCTATGCTATTAGTATTAAAATTAAGGTTAGCCCGTTTTCGCAAACTAGGGTCAAGGCTAATTAAAGCTCTTTTTAAGCGGTTAAAGTCAGCCGCATCAACCACTTCGTCCTGAACTCCGTTTTTATCAGGAATATCACCAGCTAAAAGCGGCAAATTGCTCAAATTAAAATCGTTACCACCCGCTGCCAAACTAAGCTCGCCCAAACCGGAACAATGTTTTTTTTGATAAAGGTAGCAAAACTTGGTGGCTAGGTGCTTTGGCCCTTTAATAAAAATCGCATAATTTTTCCCGGCTGGCACCCCATTTAAAACAACTTGTCCTTGCAAAACCCCTTTTTCGCTAGAGACAACCTTAACCGCCTCAAACTCCTTAACCACATCAGGTCCCACTATTTTCACTCCTACCAACTGCTCGCCCAAATTATAAGGGGCGCCGTTAAACCTAACCTTGAAACCCAAAATTGGCGTCTGCTCGGGCTCATTAACCCTAACTGATAACTGGCCGGCAAGCGACTCTTTTAAAATATCAACTCCCTGATCAAGGCCCTTTTTTACCAAGTTACAATCCATACTATTGTTCAAACCATGAAAAACAAGCGACAGTTGAGTTTCGCCCCTCGCCTTAGCTTGAAAAAAGATTTTAGCCAAAGGCAAGGCCACTTGGGTTACAGGAGCTGTTACCTGATTGCTTTGCTGGTCAAAAGTTAAACCGCCAAAGGAAAGACTGCCCGACTGATTAGCTTTTCGCTTAACTGCTTCTTTTTGGAACTCACCGGTAGCCAAAACCGGCACCCAAGTGGAAAAGGCCGTCGCTTGGGGATTAATCTCCACCACCTGAATAAGCCTTTGGTCAAACCCCAAAACAATATCCGCCGCCACAATCGGTTCTTTTTTAGGATTAAAAAGAACCACTTCTACTTCAAACGTCTCGCCGGCAAAAAACTCTAACTCCCTACCTTCCCGGTCAACGGCCGACAACTCTAGCCAGGCGGAAAACCCACTGCCCGCTTTTCTTCTTATCTCAGTTGATTCACCAATCCAAACCCGAACAGTTGTTAGCGAAATTATTCCTGATAAAAACAGTAAAAACCAAACTTTTTTCATTTTTCTAACAAAATCAAAACAGTAGCAAAATCCAAGCTATTAACCATACCGTCTTGATTAAGATCGACTTCTCCCGACTGGCCGTAACCCCAAACCACTGACTCAATACTGGGCGGGGCGGGGCGGGGAGTAGGAGTTAAAGTACTTGTCGGTAGTCGAGTCGGCGTTGGTGTTGGTGTTTTAGCTAAGGCTTTAGTAGGAGTAGGAGTTAAAGTACTTGTCGGTAGTCGAGTCGGCGTTGGTGTTGGTGTAAAAACAGGAAAACCAGGCACCCAAACTGATTCTAAATCCTGGTCAAACTGTCTCCAGGTAGAAACATTTTTTAAAGGAGCTACTAAATCTGGCTGAAAACAAACAAAGCTAGCGTTAGCTAATCGAGCGGTGTCAAAAACATTTTCAAACCGCTCATTCACATATCTGCCACTGCTGTCTTGAAAAAGTAACGGGTGGCCAATTTCAAAACCAACCTGAGTTCGATTACTAAACCGCTTAAAAAGAGAAATATAATAATCAGCCGCTCGGCGGCGAATATCGTCCAAGCCATCGCCCACATTGCAAGGGTCTAGACCATTCCATTTTAAAAACAAGCGAGAGCCATACTGGGGCACTTTTTTTTCCACCACGGCCCAATCAAGAGAAACAGTTCGCCCCGTCCCAGGCTCAACAAAGGTGGCGTTATACCCAACTTGCAAAGCCACCGGCAGGCTGTCAAAGGAACGCGTATAAATGTCAACCAGCCCAAGGACTGCCTGGTAGTATTTCTTTCTAAACTCTAAAACATCGCCATGGTCACCAGGATTAAGGCCTAATGACCTGATTAACTTCCCTTCAGCCCCGCCGCTCCAAAGCTGCATTTCCCCATACATCCCGCCTGACATCATCATAATCCCCCCCAGTGTTTGCCGGTAAGCGCTAGATTGTTTCTTAAGATGAGCGCTAACCGCTTTAAGCAAATTTTCTAAGCGAGTTAGATAAACCTGATCCCAGGGAGCAAACAGGCCGTGATCTTTTCCATCCGAACGAATAATCGAAAACCACTTGGCCCCCATCCCCTCTACCCAAGCCGGCGGGGCATGATCCCCGGCCACAGTTTGAATTGATAACCAGATTTTTCGGTTATTACCTAGGTGAGAATTAATTAAGTTGTCTAAAGAGTTAAAATTAAAAACTCCAGGCTGGGGTTCAAGCGTTTTCCAATGAACAGATTTAGTCGTATCATAAGCCCAGTTGATTACCTCATCCATTTTAGTTGGATAGTGGCAAACCCCAATTCCTCTAATCGGCGCTTGCGCCGCCCGAACCGGTTGAAAAAAAAGAAAGAAAACAGCCGGAAAAAATAACCAAACTTTTTTCATTCTCTCATTTTAATGACTTTGGAGTGTTAAAATCAAGGCATGAGAAAAACTCGCTTTCTTTTTACCTCTACTCTCCAGACCCTAGTTTACGCCGATCTTTTTGCTTTCCCCCTAACCAAAACCGAACTCTGGCAAAGATTAATCACCCCACCCCAAATTCCAAAAAGCAGCTGGCAAAAGAATTTAAAAAAATGGGCTAAGCAAAAAAAAATTAATTATTGCCAAGGTTATTATTTTTTACCGGGCGGTAAAAAACACATTGAAAAACGCCGATTACAAGAAAAAAACTGGCTTCCTAAATTTGAGCTTGTCAAAAAAGCGGCTGATTTTATCGCCCAAGTTCCTTCCGTCTGGTTTATCGGTTTAACCGGAAATTTAGCTCTTGGGGTAGCTAAAAAAACCGACGATTTGGATTTAATGATTATCACCGCTTCCAATGCTCTTTGGCTGAGCCGATTAAAAATTTATTGGCTGCTTAAAAAAAATGGCCCCAAACACCAGCTTTTCGCGCGCAAACCCGGCGAAAAAAAAGTCAGTAACAAACTTTGTTTAAATCTTTTTTTGGATGGCAGTGATCTTGCTATCAAGTCAAAACAGCAAAATCTTTTTACTGCTTACCAAATCGCTTTTTTAAAACCTTTGGTTAACAAGCATCAAGTTTACGAGCAATTTTTAGCCGCCAATCCCTGGGCAAAAAAATTCCTGCCAAATGCCTTTAAGCCTTCCCGTCGCCCCAAAACCAAAAGGAACACCTCCGAGGAGCCAAGGCTCACCTCGCAGGAGTTCCTTTTCCCAGCGAAGTTTCTCCTCGGACGGTGGCCCCGCCAACGGCGGGGACTCCTCCGAGGTGGAACGAAGCAATTAAACCTCTTTTGTTATTTCCTCCAGCGGCTTTACATGAAAGGCAAGCCAAAGGTAAAAAAAATCACCCTCACCCAGGCTTTTTTCCACCCCCAGGACCAATCAGTTAAAACCCTCAAGCGTTTTAACCAAAAACTCTAATCTTCCTCTTGACAAACTACAGCCTTGGCCTTAGAATACTTGGCAGACTTACTAATTAATTGATAATGGATAATAAAAAATGAGTAAAAAAATCAAACCTTGCCCCGGCTATTTACTAGTTAAGCCTTTAAAAGTAGAAAAGACTACTGCTTCAGGAATTGTCTTACCCGACTCTCACGAGGAAAAACCCCAAGAAGGCAAGGTGGTAGAAGTTGGCTTGACTTTGACTAACGAACACGGAGTTAAAGTTTCCTCTCCTTGCAAAATAGGCGATAAGGTTGTGTTTAAGAAATGGGCCGGTTCTGAATATAAGCCCGAAGGCGGAGAGCAAGAACATTTATTTGTTAAATTTGATGAAGTGCTAGCAATTATAAGTTAAAGTGTTATTTTTCTTGGGAGAAAATAAAAATGGCCAAACAATTACTTTTCGGTGAAGAGGGCAGACAGAAAATATTAAAAGGGGCAGAAATTTTAGCCCGAGCAGTGGTAACTACTCTAGGCCCCCGGGGAAGAAATGTCGCTTTGGACCGCAAATGGGGCTCTCCTAGCGTGGTCCATGACGGAGTAACAGTTGCTAAAGAAATTGAACTGAGTGATCCTTTTGAAAACATGGGCGCCCAACTGGTTAAAGAGGCCGCTTCCAAAACCAATGATGTGGCCGGAGACGGTACCACTACTGCCACTCTTTTTGCTTGGTCAATGATTACCAACGGCTTAAAAAATGTCACCGCCGGAGCTAATCCCATGCTAATTAAAAGAGGAATTGAAAAAGCGACCAGTCGAGCGGTTGAAGAACTAAAAAAAATTGCCAAACCAATTAAGGGCGAGCAAGAAATTTCCCAAGTAGCGACCATTTCCGCCGCTGACTCGAATATTGGCAGTAAAATTGCCGAGGCTTTGGAAGAAGTGGGTCGAGACGGAGTGATTACGGTCGAGGAAGGCCGGGGGTTAAAATTAGAAATTGACTACAAAGAAGGGATGGAGTTTGACCAGGGTTTTGCTTCCCCTTACTTTGTTACCGACCCGGCAAACATGGAAACAGTCATTGAAAAGCCATACATTTTAATTACCGACAAAAAGATCTCCTCGGTTCAAGAAGTCTTGCCATTTTTAGAAAATGTTGTTAAGGTAAGCAAAAACTTCGTTATTATTGCCGAAGAAATTGATGCCGAAGCCTTAGCTACCCTGGTAGTTAACAAACTAAGAGGAACTTTCAACTGCCTGGCGATTAAAGCGCCTGGTTTTGGTGACCGAAGAAAGGAACTATTGGGCGATATTGCGGTTTTAACCGGCGGCACCGTTGTTTCCGAGGACACTGGTAAAAAATTGGAAAAAGTAGAAATAACTGATTGCGGCCAAGCTGATCGGGTCATTGCTGACAAAGACAACACCCAAATTATTGGTGGGTTGGGCAATAAAGGAGCAATTAAAGCTAGAATTGCTCAGATTAAAAGCGCCATTGACAAATCTGATTCCGACTATGATAAAGAAAAGCTTCAAGAAAGGCTGGCTAAATTAGCTGGCGGAGTAGCAGTTATTAATGTTGGCGCCGCTACTGAAATCGAGTTAAAAGAAAAACAAGAGCGAGTCAAAGACGCGGTTGAAGCGACCAAGGCCGCCCTTGAAGAAGGAATTTTGCCTGGCGGCGGAGTTTCCTTTTTGAGAACCAAAAAAGCCTTGGATCAGGTAGAAACCAGCAACGATGAAGAAAAAATCGGCGTCGAAATTGTCCGCCAAGCCTTAGAGCAGCCAACTCGCTGGTTAGCTAAAAATTCAGGCAAGGACGACGGCTACATTTTAAACAAGATTGAGGAAGAAATAGTAAAAATGCCTGACTTTGGTTACAATGCCCTAACCGACAAGTTTGAGAGCATGCTTAAAGCGGGGGTTTTGGACCCCTTAAAAGTGTCGCGCTCGGCTCTGCAAAATGCGGCCTCGGTAGCGGCAATGGTTTTGACCACCGAAGTCATGATTGCCGATATTCCCGAAAAGGAAGAAAAGAAAATGCCCGGCGGGATGGGCGGCGGAATGCCAGGCGGCATGGGTGGCATGCCCGGCGGGATGTAACGAAAATACACTCCCAGGGTGGACTTTGACTCCTCCGAGGCAGAACAGCAAAACTACCATCCGCCGCTTTTCCACCTTCCAATCAAAGAAGGTTTTGGCCAAATGTATCTGAACTTTTTCAATCAATCATAAAAATTTACCCTCTTCGGTTTTATTTTACGCTCCAAAATTTCTTTTACATACTTCGTAATGATGCAAACTAGCTGTTCCACTGCTTCTTCTATTTCTTTTGGCATTTTTTTACTGTCCAGAGCTGCTTCTTGTAGTTTGGCAGTGTGAAGATGAGCCAGCTCATGGATAAGAATTTCTGTTAGATAACCTTTCTTGCCCTGCTTCCAATAGCGAACAAAAGGTGGGAAAATTGTTAACTTGGCTAGCTTTTTATTAACATAGTATTGAATTGAGGTCTCAATATCCTTGTCCTTTTTGTTAGGCTTGGTAGACCAGATTATTTTAAATGTTGTTGGTGGAAGCAAGGTTGACTCAATAATCTTGTTGATTATTATTTCTATCCAGGCTTCAATTTGCTTTTTCATTTTTTCTTTCCCATTTTAAAAGATTTTTGATTAAAAAGGCAAGATTGCCACTCAATTCTTCCATCGCCTCATTGACTTGATTTTTAGTCCGCTCCTTATCTGTTAATAACAATTTTAATTTTCCTAAGTAGATTGATGAGATACCATTAATAACTTGCTGTTCTAAAACTCTTTTTCTGTCCTTTTTCAACAGTTTTAAAAATTGAGAATGAAAAAGAAAAATATTGGCAGAGTAATTATCCGGGTTAAACCTGATACGGAGAAATTCATTGCCCTTTCTTGAATCAATAATGCGAATAGTAAAGTCCAAAAAGGGGAATGGCAAAACCATCCTAACTCTTTTAAGAAAGGTTTCTGCTATCCAGCTTGTAGTTTTAGTTATTTCCTCTTTCGAGTTCACTGTGTTAGTTAAAATTATAAACCATTAAAAAGAAAAAAGAAGATTGGGTTACCCTAGCGCGGTGGCAACGTGCATACTGCTTGCGCAGCAATCTTCTTTTTGTTTACCACTTATTCAGTTTTGGTCTTTTGTTGCTCTACTTTTTTGGTGGCAACGGCTTGCGTTTCGGACGAGGTGGTGTGTAGGGTTTTGGCGTCCACCGACGTCTATCCATGGGATGGTGCGGAGAAATGGGCGGAGGGCCACCACGACGATGCTTCTTAGGCATTTTTCACCTCTTTTGGTAAATTATCGTTGCTTATGAATTTTGGGGAAACGTTGAGTTACGCTCAGCAACCCCCAATTAAAGTCCTTTTACTGCTATAATTTTCTTTATGGCTCAGAAAACCACGATTTGCTACTACATTGCCCCCATCGGCGGTAATCCAATCAAAAAATTCCTTGATTCTCTTTCAGAAAAACAACAGGCAAAAATTTTAAGAATTTTTCAATATATAGAGCAATATGGTTTACGATCAATTATTCCTCACCTTAAAAAATTAACCGGCACGCCCCTATGGGAGATAAGAATTTTAGGAAGGGATAATATTAGAGTGATTTACGTTACTGCGCGTAGAAATACAGCTTTAATCCTTCACGGATTTATAAAAAAGTCACCTAAAACACCAAAAAAAGAAATAAAAACTGCTTTAATTCGCTACCGAGAATGGCAAGCTCGTATTGACAAATGATATCATATACGATATCATTATTTTATGAAAAACAAATTATATACATTCCAGGAAGACCTTAGAGAAAGACTCAAGAATCCACGGTTCAAAAAAGCCTGGAAAGAATTTGAGATAGAGTATATGTTGGCCAAACAGCTAATTGACAAAAGATTGGCGAAAAAACTTTCCCAAAGAGAATTAGCAAAGAAAACGCAAACATCCCAGGCGGTAATTTCTCGTTTGGAGACCATGAACGCCAATCCCTCACTTTCTCTTCTTAAAAGGATTGCTCAAGCTTTAAACACAAAGTTAATTCTCCAGCTTAAGTAGCTTTCAACACACTCCAAAAATGATCATCTATTGACGCCTCGGAGGTAGCAAGGTCCACTTTATCAAATCACAAGCGCCAAGCACTCCAAACAATAACCAATTTTTCAAGTTCCAAACGATAAAATTTTGAAATTTGAATATTGGGATTTATTTGTTTCTTGTAATTTGATATTCGGAGCTTAGTTTATCCGGTGGCGTTCAAGCAGTTGATTAACTCCTGACTGTAGAGTTTCCATAGTATCAGTTGAACCATGCCCGGTTGAAAATTCGTTAATCGCGTCTCCATAATATTTAATCATCCCGTCATTCAGGCTGTCATCATGGGTGAAAGAACATAAATACCACCACTGGGCGCTTTCAGATTGTTTAATAAAAGGGGTCAAATAAGGATTGGCGCTTAATTCGTTGTTAGCCAAACTTTTTAAAGGATAAATCTCCCCAAAATCTCTTAACTGGCTAGCCACCTGGTGAAACAAACCCAAGCCTTCAGCAGAGGCCAAGTAGCCCAAGAATTCCCAGGCTTGCTCTTGATAGGGACTGTTAACCGATACGCCCTCCACCCAAAAAGATGCCCAGTTAATATTAGTAAGCTCGGCCTCGCCCGCTTCTGCCGCCTCCCAGTCAATCTCCCTAGACTCCGGCAATTGGGGAACAGTGCTAATACCAAAATTAAGGCCTGGGTTAGCCGCTTTGATTTCATGATAGCGCCAGGAAGGGGCAAAATAAAAACCCAGCTTGCCGGCCGCAAACTGCAGGGTTGAATTAGGCAAAGTTTCGTCCCAAACTTTGTCTTTAGTCGCAAACTGAGTGTAATATTTCAAAACATTTTCTACCCGCTCGTCGGGCTTGGCTGGGTTGCCTCCGTCTTGAAGAATCATCAAGCCAATAATGTCAGAAAAATGGTCAACATTATTGGTCGTTCCCAAAGCCACTCCTGCCGTACTAATCCGATCATCGGCGCTAGTCTTAGTTATTTGCTTGGCTAACTTTTGTAATCCCCACCAAGTTCTGGGCAACTTCCCACCGACCTGATCAAGCAGATCTTTATTGTAATACAAAGCCAGAGTTTCGGTCATTAAAGGCAGGGCGTAATAACAACCCTGGTACTGAAGAGCGCGGGTAATAACGGAAAAATAATTCGTCTCCAAGCCCAGTTTTTCCTTAATCGGCCCGGGCACGGGACTCATTTCTTTGCTTAAAAGCGGCGCCCAAGTATGATGGAGCCGGAAAATATCCGGTCCCTCACCCCCATTTAAGGCATTTTGTAATTTGGCTTTATAGCCTCGGGGAGAGCGCATCTCGTATTTAATTTTAATTCCCGGATGATCAGCCTCAAATTGAACAATTACCCCATTCATAACGCTGTTTGGCTCCCAAAGTCCCCAATAAGTTAGCTCTACTTCTTTACCCGGAGCAGTTGATCTACCCCTAGTAAAAAACTTAAACAAGCCAAAAAATAAACCAACCAGCAGCAATCCTCCCATTAAAAAAAGAACGGGTTTAGGCAAGGGAGCGCGCCGAAACTCCCCCGAGGCGTGTTTTGACTCCTCGGGGGAATCTTCGGTTGGCGGCAAAGGCGCAACTGGCGGCTGGACAAAAGGCTCTATTTCAACTGGGTCGGGCAAGGGCTGATTTTGATTCATGGTAATATCATATAAATAATAACCAACCATGAGGCAAAAGTCTATTATCATTATTATTTTTATTGCTGTTTTGTTCTCCCCCCTGGCCGCCATTCTTGCCTTTCAACTCGCTTATCAGGGCAAAATTTATCCTGGAATAAGCGTTGGCTCCCAGTTAATAGGCAAACTAACCCCCGATCAAGCTCAACTCTTGCTAGTCGAAATTATACCTAAAATTTCTAAAAAGCTTGCCTTAAAACACCAGGGCCAAACTTTTCTTTTAGATTTAAATCAGCTGGAATTAGTTTTTGAGGATCAAAAAACTACTCAACAAGCTTATCTTTTTGGGCGCCAAAACAACTGGTGGCAAAACATTAATCATCAATACCAAACCCTTGCTTACGGACAAAGGCTGCCCTTAATTTTTACTCTTAACCAAGAGCAGCTTAAAAACGGCCTGGCGACTGTTTCTGCCCAGATTAACCAGCCAAATATTCCTACTAGCCTGGTTTTAGCTGAAAAAGAAATTCAAGTCAAAAAGGGACAATTAGGGGTTCAGGTAGATACTCTCGCTTTAATTAAAGCCATTAACCAGCGCTTAGCCCAAGGCAACCTCCAGGAGCCGCTAAATATTCCCGTCAAAACTGCTGGCTGGCTGCCGGAAAATGACCAAATCCAGGCTACTTTAGACAAGGCTCAAAAATTAAAGGCCAAAAGCCTAATTTTAACCAGCAAAGAGCAAAGCTTTATCTTATCCTCAGCGGAACTAATTGGTTTCCTTGATTTTAGCAATGGTTGGCAAAAAGAAAAAATTACTGCCTGGCTAAGCTCAATTGCTAAGGGAATTGAGCGTCCCGCTCAAAACGCTTTGTTTGAATTTCAAGATAATAAAGTAGTTGAATTTGCCCCGGAAACTGACGGCCTGGAACTTAACCAGCAACAGGCCTTGGGCCTGTTGCTGCGCAATTTAGACAGTTTGCTTGCCAACAACCAACTGCAACTGCTCCTAGAACTGCCCATTAAGATCGCTAAACCGGAAATTACTACCGCCGACGCTAATCAATTCGGCATTACCGGTTTAGTGGGCAAAGGCGAATCTTGGTTTTATCACTCAATTGCTTCCCGAATTCACAACATCAAAACCGGCTCAAGCAAATTAAACGGAATTTTGATTAAGCCGGGCGAGGAATTTTCCTTTAACCGAGCTTTAGGAGAAGTATCGGCCAAAACCGGCTACCAGCAAGCTTGGATAATTAAAGACGGCCGCACGATTTTAGGCGACGGCGGCGGGGTCTGTCAAATCTCGACCACTCTTTTTCGAGCCGCCCTAAACGCCGGTTTGCCTATCTTAAAACGCCGCGCCCATGCTTACCGAGTTTCTTACTATGAAATTAACTCACCCTTAGGACTGGACGCGACTGTTTTTTCCCCCAGCGTGGATCTGAAATTTAAAAACGACTACCCCTGCCACTTGCTGATTCAGACCAGATTTGACCCGGTTAGCAAATATCTAGCCTTTTCTTTTTACGGCTGTCCTGACGAGCGAAAAGTAACCATTGGCAACTACCAAACCTGGAGCGTGATTCCCCCACCACCGCCTTTATACACCGATGACCCCACCCTCCCGGCAGGGGTAACCAAGCAAATTGATTTTGCCGCCTGGGGAGCCAAGGCTTCTTTTGATTGGAAAGTGGAAAAAAAAGGAGAAACCATTTATCAGCAAACTTTTTAC
>Ga0209121_10002058_pt1 | contig 20741 bp, 24 predicted proteins | sample Cruoilmetagenom3_FD_187292 | JGI IMG/M metagenome (GOLD analysis project Ga0209121, IMG submission 187292) | Oil polluted marine microbial communities from Coal Oil Point, Santa Barbara, California, USA - Sample 3 (SPAdes) (version 2) | ecosystem: Environmental > Aquatic > Marine > Oil seeps ...
AAAATTTAAAAGAAATTATTTCTTTGAAGATGGTTTACAAGATAAAATAGGACAAGTCGAAGATGTAGAAGCTTTAAGGGCAAAATACGAAAAAATCTATACTAAACGCTACGACGAAAAACCAAAATACAAAGAACGAAAGGAAATAAAAAGAAAGACGAAAACGCAAGAAAAATATCGGTACGGGCTTGAACAAGAAGAGGGAGAAGAGGACGATATGTATGACGACAAGTTTAACATTTAATTTAAAATAAATTAGAAGGGACATCGATTCTAACCTATATTTTTAGCTTTTTATTATTTAACAACTAAAAAATACATAAATTCAAAAAGAAAAAAAAGATATATAGAAAAGGAGGTTGTTGTTCGGTTATATTTATCAATAAACTAATAGATTCTTTACAAAATTATAAAAAAAAAAGAATTATTTTGATAACTATTTCTTTTCTTCTCTTAGATAGAAAAAGGTATTGAAGACTGCTAATACTATAATTACGATGGTGTCTAGCCAATGAAAGACGAGATTAGTTGCTGAGCGAGTTACGTATATATTAGAGGTAAGATTGACGACGGCTAATATAATAAGCAATATAATTGCATATTGGAATAACGATTTGATATAATCCCAATCTCCCTTAATTATTCCAAACAAAACTGGAATTCCAATAGCGATTAAGGCCCCACCAAAAAGACGCCAAAAGTGAGGGTCAAAATAGGGTGCATCGTTAAGAGAATAAACAGTATCTGGAAGAAACACATACATTATACCATAAACAAATGCGACGATCAGGTTAATAATTAACACAATTTTCATTTCTTTTGAGAATTCTGCCATGATTTATATACCTTGAATTTATTGTTTATTTATCAGTTTCTAACTTTTTATATTGGATTAATGATCAAAGATGATCAAGACTAAAAGATTACATTCTAATATTTAACAGTTGTGTAAAAAATTGAGATTTAGAAAATTTAACCCTAAATTAAAATTTTAAGAAGAAGTTTTTAATTAAATAAGTTTTTTCTATTCCCGTATACAGTATCCCCAACCGGGTTTCCAAGAGTTCGTTAGCCTCCAATCTTCGGCAATCGCTTGTCTCCATGTTTTACTTTTTAAAATTACATCTAGCGCTAATTGAGGAGCACGATGAGCAACGATAACGACATGTTTTCCAGGATATTTTTGTCTTATGGAACTTAAGTACTTTGAAATCCTAGTTTCAACATCCTTAAAACTTTCTCCATTAGGGAATGGTTTTTTAATATATTCGGAAAAATTGGATTGAAATTCAGAAATAAGTTTATTTGTGAAATCACCAAGATCAGCTTCTCTTAATCGCTCATCTTGAATTATTTGAAATTTACTGCCAAATGCGAGATTAGCTGTATCAACAGCTTTCTTTAAATCAGAAGAAAATATAACTTCGAATTTTTTATTTGATACTATGTTTCCTAACTTAATTGATTGCTTTATTCCTAAATTTGATAATTCACCAGGTAACCAACCAGCAGCTATTCCCATCTCATTATATGTCGTTGTTCCGTGAACAAAATAAGTTATTTTTATCATTTTCTTACTTAATAACAAAATACATTCTTCGATTGTTTTTTCCCTTATTTACCGTCTTAATTATTTCTATCTTACCAATTTCTTTCAGACTATTAATGTGCGTCCCACCATCTACCTGTTCGTCTATATCTCCGATTTTAATAATACGAAATTCCTTAATGTTTTTCGGTAATCCTATTGCTAATCTAGCCAGTTCTGGTTTTTGTAAAACTTCTTCTCGAGACATATAACCTATTGTAACGGGTAGATTTTTTTGGATAATTTCATTTGCTTCGTTAACATAGGTATGCAATTTCTCGGGAGAGTAATCCTCCATTGAGAAATCCATTCTTGCTTTATCTAATTCAATCTGGTTGCCTGTGATTTTAGCGTTCGCTCTTCGGAATAGTAGATTTGAGACAAGATGGCAAGCAGTATGGTAACGCATATAGGTATATCGCCTCTCCCAATCAATTTCGCACGAAACCAAGTCTCCTTTTTTTAATCCAGGTTTGTCTACTTCGTGGCTAATTTCTCCAGAAAATTTGCCAACATAAACGACTTTAAAACTCTCACCTTCTTTAGAGATATAACCCTCGTCCCATGGCTGACCTCCTCCTTTTGGGTAAAAAGCAGTTTTATCTAATATAATATATTTATGTTCTTTAACATTGATAATTTTAGCATCCCAAGTTTTCAAGTAGGAATCGTTCATATAGAGCGTATCTGTCATATATCTAAAGAAAGAAGGGTTTTTAAAAATTTTTTCGTAATTTTCGTGAAGAAGAATTATATCGTTATAATAGTTCCAGATTATTTATGTTCTTATTAATTTAATTGAAGTTAAAATAGTCCAAGCTGCTATATTAATTGTTAATATCCACTCAATTAAAGGGCTAAACGTAAATAGTAATATTATTAATTCTAAAGCCGTTGTAAAACCAATTATGACTTGATATCTTTTATATTCACCACTCTTTAACATTAAATAACTATAAAGGCAAATGCATACAATAGTCCCTAAAAAAGCATTAAAAGCAACAATTCCGTGAAACATTCGAAATACATCTAGGTAATCGGGGTCAGGAAGAATTCCAACTAAAGCTATGCTTGCCGAGCCACTTATTGCGATAATGGTGGCTAATCTACGGATAAATTCATTAATATTAACAAGGCTTTTTTCCAGATATAATATAAAAGGAATGCCCAAACTACCTCCTGTGACAAAGGCTATACTAAATAACGTTTTTGCAATTCCATGTCCTAGCGAGCTTACTGTATTTACGAGAGGGTTGTAATTTGGAGTTAAGAAAGCAGCCATAACAATAAAAACTATGGTTATTAGAGTACCTAACAATCCAAAATAGCATTCTAATTTAGAAAGGTGAGCATCAACAATATGGATGAGTTTTTCTTGAGTAAGCTGCTCGCTCTTTAAATCTTTTAGAGTCGCTGATTTATCTAAGGTTATTGAGAGCTTATTAACAATCCCCTTTACTCCTGATACCGTTTTAGTTATCGTTTCTGCGCGTGCTTTATACAATAACGCGGAAATAGTTCCCTCTAATGTCACTATGCCATTTACAACTGTCGTTTTAATATTATACATTTTTAGGAACTTATCCTTAAAAAATTTTAAAACTACTCTTTTCTTAATTTCTTCATCAGAGCTTAGCATATTTAACCCCTCATTTAGAATAGACTATTCTAGTTTAGATCAATACGCTATATAATAAAAATTTAATGGTTGAATTAAATACAATTTGAAATATTTGTTCATAAAATTGTAACAAATATATTTTGCATCAAATCAACCCACATAAATGTAAAAATCGTAATATATTTTAAATTCAGATCAACAATTAGCGAGCGAATTAGTTTTTTCAAAAGTTTTTCTCTCATTTTTGAATAATAATTGTTTAGTAGATAAATTAAATTCTTTAATAGATTTAACAAAAATGTAAAGGTTTCACCTAAAATTTTAAATTTAGAAGAGCTTTCTCATTTATTTAATACATAATAATCAAAATTTTGATAAAAATGCAAATTAAAAAAAAATTTTCTAACATAATTATTTTAACTTCCATTTTAGTACTTCTTAATTTATCTCCTATTTTGCAGTACTCTACCAATGTGCTTATAGGTTCAACTGAAACGCCTTTTAATAAAGAAACCCCAGAAACTTCTGATTTTTGGAACCTTCCATTTATCCATGTGAATAATAATTGGACTTATACAGCTGGTAACTATTCATGGTGTAGCGGTGACGGTTCATGGAACAACCCCTATCTTATCGAAAATATCACAATTGACGCAAGTAGTTCACCTATCGTTAGTGGAATATGGATTGAAAATTCCCAAAATGATTATTTTATAATAAGAAATTGTACGATTTATAACGCTGGTTCTAGTAATAGTGGTGCAGGAATACGATTATTTTATGTTAATAATGGGAAAATTGTAAATAATACTATTTCTGACAACTATAGAGGTATTACTCTATGGTCCACTGATAACTGTTCTTTTATTGATAATAAGTTATTTGATAATATGGGGCAAGGTATAATATTAGAACGAAGCGAAAATAATACGATTGCAGAAAACACTGCAAAAGGAAGCCGATATTATGCTCTATTAATTGTGTCTTTAAGCCATAATAATACTATTATAGGAAACATATTTAATAATAATACTGGAGCTGCAGGATATGGCTCAGGGATTCGAATTTATTTTAGTAAGGATTGCAAAATTATCGGAAATGAATTAAATTACAATGATTACGGGATTAGACTAGTCGATGGTTCAGAAAATACCACAATCTCTAATAATATTATAGAAAATAATAATATCTATGGCGCTTATGTAGATAATAGCTCTCGTGAATGCGTTAATAATCTTTTCTATAATAACACTTTTAACAATCCAGCAGGGATAAACGGATACGACAATGGTACTAGTACTCAATGGAGTTTAGGAACGCTAGGTAATTATTGGCACGACTATATTTATGATGATTTGGATGATGATGGGATTGGTGATCATCCATACATTATCGCAGGTGATGCTGGTAGTCAAGATGATTTTCCGATATGGGACGATGGAGACGATATCAATCCAATAATTACTTTGAATTCACCTTCAGGAGGGACAATTTTCGGGATAGAAGCACCAATATTTAACTTAACAATTTTTGATTTAAACTTAAATATTGTATGGTACGTATTAAATGAAACTACAAGAGATTATTTCTTTATACCTACAAATGGAATAAATTTGATCCCTATTGATCAAGCAGCTTGGGATTCTTTTTCTAATGGAAGCATAATCTGTAGCTTTTTTGTTAACGACACTGAGGGAAACTCTCAAAATCTTCATATCACACTTAATAAAGAGGTATCATCTGGGGAACCTCCACCAACCACACCACAAGGAATTCCTATTGGTAATTATTATCTCGTATTTCTTGGAATTGGAATTGTCTCGATATTATTAGTAGAGAAAAAAAAAAGGAAAAAGTAACCTAAAAATCTATTTTTTTATTTTATTAATCTTTCTCATAAAGTTCTCCTGGTTTCGCACCACAGAAAGCTTCAATCTTCATAAATTTCATTTCTTTGGAGCAATTAGGACAGAAATATTTGCCAGGTTCTTTATCGGAAAACGAATACCCACATTCTTTACAAACTACTGATTTCATATTGTTCAAATACGGAATTAAGTTTTAAAAATTTCCTATTATGAAATAGAAACAGGTCCGATTTTACTTAAATAAACCATAAGCTTATTTGCTTCTAAATAAATATTTTAAAAATTAGAATAAAAAATATTAAAACCTTTAACCCTAACGGGGTTGTCAACACACATCTAGTATTTTCATGGGTGTCTCATTCAAAAAAGGGAATATTATTTGCATTTAAGCGAAAGCTATTTATCATTTGAATCTCAACATAAAAAAACGTGAAATTTTTTTGCATACTTTGCAATAGTAGTAGCCTTCTTCTGTACCATTTGTTATAGTTACACATTTAAGACAAAATATCATTCTAAATCAAATTTTAAAGGTTGCGATTTATTTTAAAGTTTGAAATTATAAGAAAAAAGTACGCTTAAATTTTGATTGATATTTAAAAAAGTAAGGAATATAACGTAAAACTATAAATTTTAAATAATTTAATATAAATCTCAGAGATATCAATTTGAAAAATAACCGAATTTTTTATTCAAGTGAAGCGCATGAAATTTGTTGAATATAAGAACAAAAAATTTGAAATTAAGGACGGTTTTTTAGATCTTGGTTTATTAGAAATTAAAGATATCTCTGAAATTGAAGGTTTAGACAAAGTTGATATAACTCATCTAGAACTCAGTTCAAATGAGATTACGGAAATAAAAGGACTGGAAACGCTTCAGAACCTAGAAATGCTTAATTGTGGAAGCAATAATCTTACCGAAATTTCGGGATTAGACGAATTAGTAAACCTAAAAATCTTGCATTTAGCATCAAATCAAATTACAGAAATATATGGGCTAGATAGTCTTACTGAGTTAAAGGAATTATATTTAAGAGGAAATCAAATTAATCAGTTGAGCGGGTTCAATTCTTTAACTTCGCTTCAAAAATTAGATTTGTCTTGGAACGTAATTAGTAACGTAGAAGGGCTTAAATTGCCAAATTTAGAAGTTTTATGGCTTGCTGGAAATCAGCTAACAAAAATCGAGGGACTTAAAGATCTAAAAAATTTGAAAGTTTTGAATGCGGCAGGTAATCAAATAACTGACATTAAGGGGCTTAAAAATCTGAAAAATTTGAAGGAATTATATCTAAATGATAACCAAATACAAGAGTTAAACGGTTTAGATTCTCTTACTCAGTTAGAAACGTTGTGGATTACGGCAAACCAAATTGAACTGATTAAAGGTCTAGATAACTGTAAAAAGTTACAAGTTTTAAATTTAAAAGATAATAAAATTCGCGAGATTAACGGATTGTACTCGTTAACGAAATTAAATAAGTTATTTCTTTCGGGGAACGAGATTGCTTTCATAAAGGGACTTGAGACCCTTCAAAATTTAGAGACATTAGATTTGGGAAATAATCAAATTGATCAGATAAAAGGGCTAGAATCATTAATGAATTTAAAAGATTTATGGCTTAACGGAAATAAAATTCTCCAAAATTTGCTTGATCAGCTCGGGGGGCTTGATTCAAGCGGATGTGCTTTAGATCCAATAAAGTTTGTAGAATATTGTCTAATTAATTTATAAAAGCTCGTTTTAAGAGGAAAAAATCAGATTTCCAATATTTCTATTAAACTTTTTTTTATTTCCTGAAAGCATTTTGATTCTTCGGGAATTTCAATTATAGCTTTACCTTCTAAATCATATTTAGTAATGATATCATCTTCGGGAATTAATGTGATTAATGGTAAATCGAACCCTCTAAGTTTATCCAGAATATTAGATACATCGCCTTTAACTCTGTTTATTATAACGCCTATTTTTCTATAGCTTGTAAATTTATTAGCGCTTTTTCTAATTGATTTTGCAGTGTCTATACTTCTTAAAGATATATCTGAGATAATTAAGATAATATCAACAGATTTAATTACCATACGGTTAATTTGTTCAAGTCCCGCTTCACAGTCGATCAAGACGACGTCAAAGTCGCTAGAGATTGATTCTATAACTTTTCGAAGCAAAGCGTTCGAAGGACAGAAACACCCTGGACCTTCGGGTTGACCAATTGAAAACAGGCTATAATCTTTACTCTCCTTAATAGCACTATAAACCTCAAAATCTATGTTCTCTGCTAGGGTTTGAATTTTTTTTTTTTGTTTATTGTTTTATCTATTAATTCGGCTCTGACCATCTCGAGACTTTTCTCTGGAAGTAAATTAACCATGTTACTAAGATGCGGATGAGTTGGATCTGCATCAATCAGTAGTAATTTAAGATTATAGGAAATTGAAATTGCTTTAGCAATAAGAGTTGTTACAATCGTTTTATCAACGCCTCCTTTTCCAACAATAGCAACTATAAGTGGCTTTTTTCTCTGGTTATTCGTTTAATACGCCTTAATTTATCCGTTTATTTCTCAATCTCCTCTCTTGAGACTAATACTTGTTTAATATCAAAACATTCTACTCGATAGGGGCATATTTCACAACCCCAATCGTAATCACAGTCAATCCTCTTTTTCCATTCCTCTATTTTCTTTCTCCATTTTTCTTTAAACTTATCTGTAATTTCTGACGATAGCGTTATGAATTTTTCAATAGAATCGGGATATGAACTGATTAATATAACTTCTATAGTTTTAATTAAACCTTTAAATTTTTGTTTGTACAGAGAAATAATCGCATTTCCTAAAAATTCGAACGAAAATCCTTTTTGCAAGGTTGATGTACTTATTCTACACCAAAATCTGCGAGGAATAGTTCGAATGGAAAAGCCTTCTATGCCATTTGAGATAAAACTCAGATGCCTTAACTCATTTATGTCCTTCTCTGTGCTGTTCTCGACTCCAATTAAAATCATCATCCCAAAATCTAAATTTTTATCCAAACATTTATCAATTTCTGGACCTAATAAACTTATTTTTCCAGTTTCGAGTAGTTGGACCTCTTCAATTGGAAATATTAGTGAGAAAGATTTCTTTTTCATCCCACCAAGTTCTATACCCGTCTCTTCTTCAAGGATGATTTCTTTAAATTTATTTAATTCAACTTTAATCTTAAAATTATTTAAAAAAGCAGTCTGATTCGAGTTTGAACGATAAAAGACCGTGGGCTTTCCGTAGTTTCGTTCCTTTTCTAAGAAATCTCTTATCTTTTCTATAATAATTTTGTTTTGCATTAATTATAATAAACCTTCTTTACTTTTTAAAGAGGATCTTAATATTTTCATAAAAATAGATTTTAAATTCTCAAACGATTAAAAATTTAAATTCTAAAGTCGATTTTACTTTAATATATACTAAAATACTAGTAGGAAAATAAAAATGATTTCAATTCAAAAAGGAGAAGATTTGATTACCATTACATTACAAAATATTTTAAGTTACAGAAAAGACGATGAGGATTTCATAAAGCTAGTCTTAAACTGGAACAAAACGGTTTTAATTGAAGTTGATGGTTTTTACCCCGTCGAAGTTATATTTGACCGCAACGAAATAAAATTTAAAACAAAAAATTTTGATAAAAAGATAAATCTGAAAGTTAAAATGGACATAAATACGTTTTTAGATTTGGCTTTTGGTAGATTAAATCCTATAAAAGCATTCCTTAAACGTAAGCTTAAAATTAAAGGATTGTTAAAAATTGTAACTGTGTTAAAATTCATGAAAATCTTTTTAAAGACGATGAAAATGGTTGCAAATGACCCCAACAATAATTATTTTGAATTAAATAAAGAAACAAGATAATGAGGCGAAAACAAATACATGACAGAAACAAAAGAAAGAAATGTGTATGAGAAGATAAGTAAAGAGGATGTGTTTAAAAAATTAGTCGAAATATTTGGAGAAAAATATGTAACCAATAAATCTGGAGATTTATACCAATATTCGTACGATATGACCGAATGTAAGCCTCACATGCCTGATTTCATAGTTATTCCTGAAAAGACCTCGCAATTAATCGAATTAGTCAAGTTTTGTAATTCCAATTTAATTCCAATTGTTCCTTACATATCTGGAAATAATGTAGGGGGTTTAACGATTCCGGAAAACGGTGGAATTCTCGTTGATTTTGGTAAAAAGATGAACAAAATTTTGCATATTGATAACAATATGATGTACGCTCTATTAGAACCTGGAGTTACCTTTGGTCAATTGAAGAATTATTTAGATAAAAATTACCCTCACCTAAGATATAGTTATCCTTATGCCCCTCCATACGCAGGGGTTGTTGGAAATGTGATATTGAGCGGTATGAATAATCTCTCGTGTAAAATTGGATCGATGGGCGATTCAATTAACGGTTTAGAAGTAATTACTGCTGGCGGCGAAATCGTTAGGATAGGTTCGTGCTTTTATGGAAAGAACGAGGCATCGCCCGATAGTTGGTGGAGTAGATATCCTATGCCAGATTTAATGGGCCTCTTTATAAATTGGCAAGGGATGACAGGTTTAGTTACCAAATGCGCCGTTCAACTATGGCCTAATCTACCCATCAAGCAAACCCATATCGCAGTAGTTTTTAGACTCACAGATGTAGCTTCAGTAATGAGAGAAGTGGGTAGAACTGATGTTATAGACGATATTTCAGCAGTTAGCATCGAAGTAGTAAAAATGGCTGTAGAAATTCCTGAACCTAAAAAATTTCCGGATGAACCCTATTTCGCAGTAATGTTTTCAATCTCGGCAAAAACAGAAAATCAATTCAATGCTAGAATGGAAATTTTATCCAACGAAATCGAGATTTTAAATAAACAAGGAAAAAAAGTTATTTTGATTAATGCTGACGAGTATGTCAAATTATTTAATTTAAGACTTAGGTGTTACCTCGATTTACCGTCCGTAGTACTTCCACTAGTAGAATATTCAGGTTTAACTTGGTTTGGTTCGTACGCTCCAAGTCACAAGCTCGAAGAACTAATCGAAAAGGTGTATAAGTTATTTAATAAACACAATATCACTCCATTTATTTACATGAAAATGATGAAATCAAGTCATTACGCGATCTTTCGTCCTATTATGCGTTATAACAAGTTTAAAGAAGGCGAAGAAAAAAGATACCACAAGTTATTAGATGAAATTGTGGATGTAAGCGTCGATTTGGGATGTATACCATACAAAACCCCCGCTTGGATGACGGAAAAGATGCGCAAGAAGATTAATCCCGGGTGGATTAACCTATTTGAAAAGATAAAGAAATGTATGGACCCAAACAGCATATTTAACCCCGGAAGGTGGAATACATAAGTGGTAGAAATTGATATTAGTCTCATGGGAAAAGATGTTTTGCAATTAGCATTTGATAATTGTATCCGTTGTTCCACATGTAAATATTCTTATAAGGGTTTCGAACCTTCGTGTCCTTCGGGAGAGAAGTTTTTATTCGAATCGTATTGGGCATCTGGGAAAATAAGAATAATAAGAGGAGTCGTAACCGGCGAATTGGAATGGTCTGAGGATTTAAAAGACGCTATTTTTGCTTGTCCGACTTGTGGTGCTTGTATGGACGCTTGTCAAGCGCCTCACGCCGATTACATCGTAGATATGATAGAAGCTTTAAGAGAATTAGCTGTAAAACATATTGGGCCAGCTAAAAACCAAGAACTTCTGGTTTCTCGTTGCGAAGAAAATTATAATCCTTATGGAGAGCCTAACTCTGATAATGAAGAATTGAAAAAACAATATGACTTACCAGATAAAGCAAATTGGGTTTATTATATTGGATGTACTTCTAATTACCGCCAACAAAGTTTAAGGGACTCAACCTTAAGATTTCTAAAAAAAAGCGGTATAAATTTCACTTTAATAGACGAACATTGTTGTACGAGCCCTATGATTCGAACTGGGCAACTTAGCCTTGTTAAAGATTACATGAACTATAATATCGCTCAAATTAAAAACACTGGGGCTACCAAAGTTATTACCTCATGTGCGGGTTGTTATAGAACATTTAAGAAAGATTTCGAGAAATTTGGCGAAGAATACGATTTTGAAGTGTTCCACACTTTAGAATTAGTAAAACAACTATTAGACGATGATAAATTGAAGTTTAAATCGGAGTATAATAAAACAGTGACTTATCACGACCCTTGTCATCTTGGAAGGCATATGGGTGTTTATGAACTTCCTAGAGCAATTTACAAGCAAATTCCAGGGTTAAAATTAGTAGAAATGAGAAGGAATAGGAATTTTGCTTGGTGTTGCGGCGCTGGAGGTGGCGTAAAAATTGGGTACCCTGAATGGTCTGTAGAAATATCAAAAGAACGCCTTGAAGAAGCGAAGGAGACCGAAGCAACGGTAATTTCGTCAGTATGTCCATTTTGTAGGACGAACTTGAGCGACGCAAATGATAATTATAACTTCGAATTTGAAGTACTTGACCTAATGGAAATCATAGATCAATTAGATATTGAAATTGTGAAGTAAAAATAAATGGAATCATCAATTTTCTTTAATTCTTTTTAACCACTCTTTAGCTGTCACCTTAATACCTTAAAATGAAAGATCTCACTAATTTTAAAACATTAGAAAATTATAATTATATACAAATTTATTATTATTATGTTAATCGTAGAATAAATTATAATATTTTTAAGAGGTTAAATTTAAATGAAAGATATTGATCAGATGGAAGAAATGATCATGGCATTAACTCCAGCAGAACGAGCGCAACTATTACAAAAAATTGTGCAACATTTAGGTGAAAATTTTCCTAATATTGAAAGTGATCCAACCATATGTGGTGGTGAACCAAGAATTGTAAGAACAAGAATACCAATATGGCTTTTAGTGCAGGCGCGGCGATTAGGAACAACTGAAGCGGACATCTTAAAAAGCTATCCCTCATTACGAGCCGAAGATATAGTAAGTGCTTGGGCATATTATCGAAGCCATAAAGAAGAAATTGAACAACAGATCAGAGAAAATGAGGAAGCATAAAATATGATTCGTTTTTATGCAAATGAAAATTTTCCCCTTCCAGTCGTACAACATCTCAGAAAATTTGGATATGAAGTTATAACTCTTCAAGAAACAGGTCTTGCAGGAAAGGCAATATCAGATGAAGAGGTTTTAAAATATTCAATAAAACAGAAGTGCGTCCTAATAACTTTCAATAGAAAACATTTCATTCGTTTGCATAAAGAAAATCCCGACCATCATGGCATTATTGTTTGCACATTTGATCCCGATTTTAAGGATCTCGCAAATCGTATTCATCAAGCTATCAGTAAAGAAGATAATTTATTTAAAAAATTAATTAGAATTAATCGTCCAATGAGATAAAAATAGATAAGAATAAATATTACTTGCTGATTGTTAGATTATTTTTAATAAATTTCCTATGACTTTTAAAGGAGGTTTGATTCCTTTTTTCTCAAAAAAAGTTGCATAATTACATCCCAAGCAGATAAGGGTTATTATAAAGCTCTAGTAACATATAATTATTGATTCATAATCGACAGTCGCTATAGGGGACCATCTTATTTCAACCATTCTTTAAACCTTTCTTTTACATCCTCATGGGATATAAATTCTTCCTTATCCAACTGCTCAATACCTTTTGTAATCATTTGCTGAACATAAATTGATTCCATGATATCATCGTAATTAGCATCATTTGGAAGCTTTTTAATTGATTCAATTACCTTTTCTTTTATTGTTTGCATATTCTTCAATATTTATAATGTATTTATAATTTAAATTATTAATCTTAGGATTGATTATTATAGACAATTAAACAAGCTCCTTAAAAAATTAAAACTTAAAATAATTAAATAAATAACTAAAAGTGAGTGAAAATGCTTAATATCGGGAGACCGAAGCAACGGTTATATTGTCAGTATGTCCCTTTTGTAGGACGAATTTAAGTGATGTTAACGGGAGTTATAATCTTGATTTTGAAGTACTTGATTTAATGGAGATCATCGATGAATTAGATATAGATGTTGAAAAATAAATAAAACTATCGACAATTCTTTTCCTTAATTTTTTTTATCCAACTAGATTAATAACAAATCCTCTTTAGATATTTTTTGACGATGTTTTTGGTCATCCCATAGTTTACGATAAATATAGAAGAATTCGTATAAGTCTAATTTATTAGAAGAATAGATTAAAAGACCATCTTCAATAATATGAATCTTAATATATAATGGTAATTCGTTAAAAATGCGAATATCGTATTTTTTAGCGCCAACATTAATATTTTGTAATACAAATGAAAGTAGTTGATGCAAATCTTCATTAGGTGCTACTATACATATGTCTATATCGCTTTTGTTTGTATTCTTATCTTTTGTAAAAGAGCCATATAATAAAATACCTAAAATATCTTTATTGGTTATCACTTTTGAAAAATCATTAAAAATTTGGTCTAGCAATTCTTTTTTAACCACTCTTTAGCTTTCACCTTAAATTCTTGAAAATATTCTAAAAGGTTTTTTAGTCGATTATAGGCTATCTCATTGTCCAAACCATTATAATCGTGAACAATTCTATTTCTCAAACCATTTGCTTCTCTGAGTTTTGCAGCTAAATCTGCGCTAACAATTTTTTTATTTTTTATAGTGTTTATATTGGAGTAGTCATCTTTGGGAATCAGTTTTATATCTTTTACAATCATTGATACTAAATCAGTAATGATCTCAATTCCAATTTGAAAAGCGTGATAAATTCCATATTGTTTTTGTAATTCTAAGCGCTCTATAAACTCTTTTGAATCAATGCTTTCCGTCCAGTTATTCAAATTTTCTATCGTTTGATTTAAATATTCCAATTTGTCATTATATCGCATTATTCTTTCTTCTTCCATTCTATTAATATAATTTTTTTCTATCTATTTGAATCTATTCTATTATCTATTTTTTTGAAATCACTCTTTAATTTACTTATTTTTTTATCAAGTGTTCAAATTAAAGTAATACAATCTTTAAGTTGAGATTATTAAAATCTTCTATACAAAGTTAGGAAAAAAACTTAGCATTTTATTGCAAAGTGGATAATAGCATCATTATTCCACCAAATGTGTTCAAGAGAATGTGAACAATAATCCCAAATCTTATATCCTTCTTTTTCCATACTAAATAGAATAAAGGTAATGTTCCTATGATTCGAATAGGATTCTCCCAAGGTGAGAAAAAATGGTAAACTGAGAAAAGGACTGTAGTAACAATTGGAGCCCATTTCTTTGCATAATCCTCCATTCTTGGGAGCAGATAACCACGGAAATATAATTCTTCTGTTAAAGGGGCTAGTATTGCAATAATTATAAAATAAAGAATTAGTCCAAATTGAACTCCTTGATAACCAGCTAATACAACAGGATCTGCTATTATGTTTTGGAAATTAAATTCTTGAGGATACCACCAGAATAGTGTATCTACCATAAAATTGTTAACTGGAGGAGCAATAATTACAAATACTATAATATTATAGATGATTAAAATTGGAATAAAAATTGCATATTCCTTTATTGAACTTCTTTTAGTATATTCAATGACTCCTATCAATGAAATTTTTCCATTTGTTTTTCTACCTTCATATAAAAGAATGCCGATTTCTATTGGTATCAAAATAAATAATCCGGATAATACAAGACTCAATAAGGGAGCTAATGCTGTATCAATTCCCAGTAAAGCTGGAAAAATTGGATTTGAGAATAAAAATATCCCTATTAATACAAATATTCCAGGTACCAAGTGAAGTAGTATTGATTTTAACATAGAATGCTGTTTAATTAAATTGTTTTCTTCCATCATTAACAACTCTTTGGTTTAACGAATAAAAATAAGTTCCATTCTTTAATAAGTAGAACCTAATTAATATTTTGAAATGAATCATCATTTCTATTCACATATCTGGTTGTGAGTTATAAGCGTTAGAACGATCAGAATAAATTTTCTGGAAAGAAAAATCTTTATAAACTAATTTAGCAAATTAATAGTAATAATTGATTTTGAAGAGAGATATCGTATAAGGGTGTAAAACATGGAATTAGAAGATGAAAGATTTTCGGAAGACGAAAACCTATGGGAAGAACATAAGATTCCATTAACTTATGATCAAGAGAGTATGACAAAATGGTTTAATGAAAAAAGAGGGGTAATTAAAGGAAGAGCAGATGTCTTCTATCTTATGTTTGGTATAACGTATAACTGTCAGCTTTAATGTCCACATTGTTGCGTGGGTAATTACAAAAATGAACCACGTCGAGAACTTTCGACGGATGAAATTAAGGACATATTAGATCAATCTGCTAAAGCTTTAGTGGTCAACTTCTTTGGAGGTGAACCAACCATGAGAGCAGACATAATGGAATTAATAAAGTACGCTTCTGAAAGAGCTGTGTATGTATTTTGTGATACAAATGGATTAAAAATCACGAAGGATTTTGCAAGACAATTAAAGGAAAGCGGTTTAGAAATGCTTTATGTTAGCATCGATAGCCCAATTCCAGAAAAACACGACCAATTGCGCGGAATGAAAGGAGTATATAATAAATCTATTCAGGGTATAAAAAATGCGCTTGAAGTGAGATTAAAATGTACTCTTTCTACTTATGTAACCAAAGAAACTCTAGCTAACGGTGAATTTGAAGATGTAATCAAATTAGCAAGAGAGTTAGGTGCAAATGGAGTAAGATATTTGTTACCTACCCCAGCTGGTAGATGGTTATACAATCCTGAGGTAAAATTGACGCCTCAAGAAGAGAGAAAAGTTAGAAAAATTGCGAAATTTCCATTTGTATGTAGAGATTTTTATTTTCAAACTCAAAGTTCAAGTCAATGCAGGGGAATTGCAGATAACATGTATTTTTATATTTCGCCCTATGGAGATGTCCAGCCTTGCTGCTTCATGCCACTTACTTTCGGAAATATTAGGGAAGAACCTCTGAAAACAATTTTAGAAAGAATGTGGGGCCATCCAATGATGTGCGAATCTTGGACAAAAAAAGAATGCCCGATGTTAAACGAAGAATTCAGGAGTAAATATATAGAGTTATTTTTTGCCCCTCCTATACCATAGGCGAAGCTGGATTCTGGCGCGTAAGGCATTGTTGCCAAGCACGAGCCATAGAAAATCAGATTTACATCCTCCATTCGTGTTTGGTTGGAGAATCCCCGCATAAAGGAATGGAAGGATGGGGAAGATCGTCAATTTTAAGTCCATGCGAAGCTCCTTGGAATCCTAATGGCATAATTGCTGAAGCAAAAACAAATGAAGAAATGGTGATAACTGGTGAATTAGATCTTAAGGTTCTACACAAAAAAAGAAAACATGGAGCGGCTACTACTCTTAAAGATCGCCGTCCTGAAATCTATAAAATTTAATTGTAAGATTTAAAATAAAAACAAAATCCTTATTATACTATAAATCAATTAACTTTATTATAAAAATATCTCAATTTAATAAAAATATGTGAATAAAATGGCAAATAAATTAAAATCCGATTTCTCGTTGACAGAAATAGAAGAAAAATTAGGCACTAAAAATATTATTGGTCTTGCTTTTGTAACTATTTGTATTAACTTATTCTTTATACAAGCTTTGCGAGCTTTTTTACCAGGTGTATATCTTTCATTAACTCATGTCGTATTCGGAGAAGACATTCTTGTAAATGGGATAATAGTTTTAGCTCTACTATTTTTCTTTGTACCAGGGTTAACCAATACGATCTGCAAAAAAGTTGGGTTAAATAAATTGATGAAATTTTCAATACTTGCTATTATAATATTTAGATTATTATTAGCTTTTCAATTACCGTCTAAGTTGGAAACAATTTGTGTTGGTTTGATTATCGCTTTCTACGGTTTTTACATAAGCACATTCAGTACATTATGGTTAAGAGAAAACGGTGAGATTAAGTCGAATCATAAAATAATTTTCATAACCTTAACAATCCTAAGTGCGTTTCTTATAGATTATTTTATTCGGGCATTAGGTTTATCTCTCGATATATCTCTCGTAACTCCTGGTTTAATCTTAGATTGGAATTTAACGCAATATTTTTGGTTGATTTTTCAAATTCCTTTAAGCGGACTATGTATATATTTGAGCTATAAATATTTTCCCCGCTTTTCGAATGAAATTAAACCAGAAAAACCTGCAGAATCCGAGTATAAAACATTGAATTCGTTGATTTTCGTTGGAATTGGAATGTTTTTCTTTTTACAGTTTAGCCTTTTCTTATACCCAAATGTTATCGCTCAATATACCGCAACTAGTTATTACTTTAATAACATCCTAAATATTATTTGTTTAATGGTGGCAATTTGCTTGATTCTGTTCATAAAAATAGAATTTTTATCAGATCTTAGATTTTCGATTATTTCAAATGCGTTTATGATCTTATCGCTGATTTTGTTTTTCTTCTTTCCTAAAGATTTAACCTATGTTGCAAGTATTTTTATCTCAATATCTCTTATTATCATGTATTTGAATTTCTATCTACTCTTTTTTAGAATGACGACAATTAACTTCAAATGGGAGAATGTAAAAACATTTTCCAATGCACTGACTATTGGATTTGCGTTCATGGTTATTTTTGATGTACTCCATATCTTTTCAACAGACTGGGCAGGAACAATAGAAACATTCAAAGGTTTAGGTCCTATAATTATGCTAATAGCAGGAATCCTATTCACCATTTCAAGTTTTGGAGCAATTATGCTTAAATCAAAAAAGGAGGGATCTAAAAGATGAAAAAATCGTATAGAAGAATAGTAATAATTTTATATTTTATCCCTTTAATAACCGCTCTCTTAATGTATGGGATAAGTGAATTTCCGGTAGAATCACCAACCTCAAAAACAGAATATAAGATCATGACATATAACATACATTTTGGACAAGGATACGACGATAAACTTAACATAGAACGAATAGCACAAAATATTTTAACAGAAGATCCCGACATTCTAGGTTTACAAGAAGTAGATAACGGTAGGATTACAACTCAAGGAATGGATATGGCGCTTTGGTTATCGAATAGGTTAGGTATGCATTATTTCTATTATCCAGCAGAAAACGAACATCAGCTAGGATGCGCCCTACTAAGTAAATACCCTATTAAATCCGCAGTTGGTTATATGGTTCCCAGTATTTCTATTCAACGAGTCTTAGTTCACGGAATCGTTGAAATTAGTTCCTCCTTAAACTTGGATGTATTCGTAACTCATTTAGGGTTAATTAATTGGAGCGAAGATATGACCGCTCAGGTAGATTTTGTACTTTCGAAAACTAACGCGGTTTCATCAGGTAATCCTAAAATTTTAATGGGAGATTTCAACTTAGAGAACGACACAGCGCAAATTCAGACTATCCGAACTTATTTAAACGATACAATGGACGGTTTTTCTAAAGGTATTACATTTCCTAGTTTTGTGGGCTTGTATGACATCCCTGAAGAATCAATTGATTATATATTTGGTACGGGATATAGTAGCGTAATTAATAGTTATGTTGTCAGAGATTTTATTCCTGGAATAAATATTCCTGAAGAATTCGGTTCAGATCATTTACCTGTTGTTACAGTATTAACTTATAGTTAAAATTTAATTTTTAATTTCATTTTTTTTCTTTTAAGAATTAGTTAAAATCAGTTTTGCAACTACTTATATTTAAAAATTAAAAAAATTATTAAAAAAATTATATAATTATTAAGCTGCTTTTTTATTACTGAACACTTTGGCCATCAACATCGATGCTACCGGTGGATGTTGTTAATGCGAATGTATATTTATATGTCGCTATTCCATAATTAAGTGAAGAATAAATACTTCCTAATCCTCCAGTTATCTCCATAGTAGCATGAGGTGTATAATTAATGGATCCTACACCGATCGAGCTTGTAAATTTAACGCCTGTATTAGCTAAATTATCTCTGTATAACACGTCTATACTTCCTGTTGATGATTTCATTGAACCCGTGACATTAGCTCCCATATTTATATATTGATAAATCTCCGCATCGACACTACCCGTTGAAGTTTCAAGTTTTAAATAGATATCTTTGACATAAATCATATTATAGCTTTTAAATGTCACGCTCCCAGTTGAGACGATTCCAGTTAAATCATCTCCCATGGAACAATCTGTAAAGTTTAATAGAAGTGACCCCGTTGATGTAATTGCTTCAAACCCATGAGTAAAATTGGTATTTTTGGCAAAAAGATCAACGCTCCCCGTACTAGTCTGAAGTCCAACTTTCCCTTGGAATTGGGTGTTGCCTAATGTGGTTAATTTAACTGAACCTGTATTCGAAGTAAGGGAAGTGCCATTTAAGATTACCTTATCTGGAACTGACATTTCTATCGCACCAGTAGCCGTTGTGGCGTCAATATCATAAATTACATCGGTTCTCAGCGTAACTGTAATTGTAATCTCATATGATTTAAACCAGTACGATGGATCAAACCAAACATCTGGTAAAACCTCAAGATCGAATATGCCAGATGGTTCAGCCCACCATTCTGTACTTGGATTAAAAAAATCCGAGTAAGTTTTACCAGACATGAATAAACCCCCAATTTTTAAATCAACATCGATTTCTGCGTAATATAGAGTCGCGGTTGTATTATATTTAACGATAATTTTTCCGATATCAGCATTAAGGCTCAAATCTTCAATAGGATCGGGAGAACTTGGTTCATATTGGAAACTAAATGATCTTTCGATACTCTCGGCTGTTGCAAAACCGGTGACTATAAAACCGATACTTCCACCAACAATAAGAGCAGATATAACAATTAGAGCAATTTTATAATTTCTCAATTTTTTCACAATCATATTTTTATTTTTATTTCAATAGGTTAAGATTAGATTTGTTAGGTAATATTTAAATAAAATTTAGACTGATTTTTATGATTATTTACAATGTTAAGATGAGATTTCATAAATAAAAAAAGAAGAATTTAGAGATTTTTCACTAAAGAAATAGCAAAATTCTTAGCGTTTTCGAGATCCATTTCATTGGGGCGCCCTTTAATTTTCTCCATATCTTTTTTCGCTTTCTCTCTTTGAGCTTCTGGCAAATTTTCTAACATAGCTAACTGGGTATCTAAAGGTATGCCTAAATTCTCGCCAACACATTCAAATTCACCAATAATTTCGCAATTATGCTTTTTAATGGTACCAGTTATCCGTTTAAATGGTTCTTGAAATAATTTTAAACTGGCATGTGTACAAAAATAAGCGAATTTCGTAGGGAGATCAGGAACAGCTTTTTTTATCATAGTTAAGATTGATTTATCAATTCTACTAGCATAAACTCCTGAACCTAAAAACACAATATCATATGAACTCAATGTTGTAGGGTCTACATCTTTAGCAGAAAGACGAAGTAATGAGCCAATTGGTAAACATCCTGGTTTTCCCAGGCTTTCTCTTCCTGTTTGTCTGCGCCATGTTCTTCCAGTGGGCGGATCGAAAGCTCTACGCCCGTCTGCAGAGCCGGGTGGGGCCGCCCTGGTACCAGCCTTTCGCCGACTTCGTTAAGCTGCTGGCCAAGGAGGATGT
>Ga0209121_10002059_pt1 | contig 20740 bp, 17 predicted proteins | sample Cruoilmetagenom3_FD_187292 | JGI IMG/M metagenome (GOLD analysis project Ga0209121, IMG submission 187292) | Oil polluted marine microbial communities from Coal Oil Point, Santa Barbara, California, USA - Sample 3 (SPAdes) (version 2) | ecosystem: Environmental > Aquatic > Marine > Oil seeps ...
ATAAAATGTTTGGAATATGCCAAACATACAGTATACCCCCAGTGAGTCTTTTATATCTATTTGATCCTCTAGAGAAAAAGGACGCGGGGAGCGAGATTCAAGCCTGTATTTACTGGTAAATTTTTAATTTTAACAGAGAAGAAAATAAGAGATATTTATTAATAATCATATTTTTTATTTAATATTGAGATAGAATGTCTTAAAATTTATTATTTATTAAAATATAATTATTTATTAATGAATAGAATAAATGAGGTTAAATGAAACGTTACAATTTGGATAAGGACTATGTACGAGTGTTTCTGGAGAAGGAACAAAAACCTTTCAATGAAAGCGTGCTTGTTGCGAAATTACATCTTGTAACAGAAAAGCATCCGAGGACCATTAAGGGCTGGCTGAAATTTTACCGTGAAAGATATCATGCGGGGAGATCAGAGGGTGTGATACATCAAAAATATGGGAGAGAGGCTTTTTATTATGCAGAGGAGCATCGGGACAAGATTGAAAAAGACTATTGGGAGATTTTACCTGATGCAAAAATCCCGCTTGATGAGATACAACAGAATGCCACAAACCAAAAATGTGACCTTGGGGATGCCTTTCCATTTTGGCTTAAAGATCATATTAAAGACCATGTATATGATCTTGAGGTACTTCAGGGGAGATTGCATTATTTTCCCGGGATAAGTAAACTCATTGATGTGGATCTTATCAAAAAACGGTATGAAAAAAGACAGACTCATAAGGGTACATCCTGTAGTGGTTTTCTCCAAAATGCCATAGAATCCTTAGATTCACTGCTTTTTCATCCTGATGAGGATATACGAAAGGCTGCGTGGGAATATTATGTCTATTGGAAAGAAAAAAGGGAGGATGCAGCACGAAATATAGGGTAGACATACTGGGTGTTTCACTTATTTTTTGTGTGTAAGTTTAAGTGTAACTCATTTTTTTCTCTGGAAAATTTCACTCTTTTATCAGGGGAGTGGTAATGGTAATGCAAATCTATTATGATTATTCATGGATAAAAGATGTAATATTCTTGGTTTGTGGGAAGAGGCTGCTGGCAGAGTTAAAGCTGTGGATAAACATAGGGGAATTGTACGGTTAGAGTTATCGAGAAGAGACATAGTGGAAATTCCCCTTGATAAAATCTTTCTTGATGGATGGGTGTTCAGGGAAGGAAATCGTGTTGCTGTTCTTCATACAGATATTCCTGGGAAGGAATATCTTTTCAGGATGAGGGGTGATGAAAGATGAATGCTGCACAAGAACGATATAACAAGCGATGTCCCGTGATTTCCATTAGGTTGACACCATATCTTAGGGGTGTTCTGGATAAACATAGGTGGGAGGGTGAGAGTTATCCTAACTTTATTACTAGGATTATCAGGGATCGTGAGAATATTGAGAAACAAAAACAAAAAGAGTATCAGAGTGGACACAGGGATGGCTATTGGAAGGCTATTACGAAGGCAGAGGAATGTTTTTCCATCACTTTCCCCTGTTCCCTCTGCGGGGGACCGGTTACCATTACTCGTAATGATGGTGCCCATCAAGCAATTATTGGATTTGCGAGGGCAAATGGATGGAGACATATTGTATGTCCCAATCGGCAATATCAGCAGCCTTACCAATATCCGCAAGGGTACTCTTCTTGGTATCGGTAGTAGTGACTTAAAATCATATTTCTTTTAGGAAAATGTGTTAGGCTAGTGTTCAACTAAAAACCCATAAAATGAATATGCTTTTTTCTCTTATTTCAAGATATTTTGTTTATTTATTGTCACTAATTGTGTATCTCAATTGGCTTGGGATTTACTATTGGTTTACAAGTAGTTTACTATAGGTTTACTCATAGTTTACCATAGGTATACTATACGTTTACTATATGTGCAATTGGGTATTTTTTTGGTTATATCAGGAGTTAATATAGGGTAAGGAATGAATCTATAAATCATACTAAATATTATTCTAAGCTATGGTGTTCCAGCCTTAATCTAGCCTTATCTACATTATAGTTTAAGAGGGTAAGTTATTTGGCTTCTTTTGTGCTTTTTTGACGTGTAAATTCGTGCCCAAATCCCGGTATGAACACCAGCACACCACACGGGCCCAAATCCCTCCCTCAGCGTCGTCATTAGTTGAGGGTTCTTGAGTGGAAGGAGATGATGAAAAAATATTCTGTTTTCCTTCAATGAGGGCGATATATTCACAGAGTTTAATCTCCAAGAAAGCACTGACATTGATACCATGCTTTTTTGCTTTTTTTAATAGTTCTCCATCTATCCTCATTGATGTCATTTTTTTAGTCATGTATATAAATTGTATATACAATGTCTATTTTTAATATTTTTGTTTGGGCGTATGGAATTCAAGATAGAGAAAGTTTAAGCCTTGGGAATCTCCCTTGTAGAAGTTCAATGAATTGCTGAAATAATGAATTTATGTTAATCATTCTGTTTTTGGGCATACTGACCTCAAGAGTTACCCAGTCACTCTCCACATCAAAAGTGTCCTTTGCCTTCACCCTGACCACATATGTACCCCTGTCACTCCAGGTATGATTTACCATTATAGTTTCGCCTGAGGGATATGGACCAATCCAAGTAGAATTCGTGTCGTCACCCCAGTCAACCAGATAGGATACATCATGTCCCTCAGGGTCAGTGGCTGAGAGGGTGTATTGGTATTCTCTCCCTTTTTTCCCTTCAACTGTTCCATTTATAGAAGGTTCATCAGGTGGGTAATCCAAACCATATGTCCTAAAAGTAAAATCAATGAAAGGATAATGTGTATCTAAAACCCTCCATTGTGGGTTATTATCAGGGTGGTAATACCATGCACTCCCGCCATTATAAGGATTGTCTAACCCAAAATTCCATCCTATCTCATTTTTATATGTTCCAGCACTTGATTTACAGACAATATAATACTTACTGCTAGATATAACTTCTATGCCATCTAAAAAAACAAAAGGTATCCAAAGACCTTCATCGGCAGAAAGGATATCAGCAGTTATCACTGCAGAACAAAGGTCTTCTCCCTGTAAGGTTTCTCTAATGGAAGCAGTAAACTCTGTATTATTCATTACATTTCCAGCTTTCCACAAGGCTAATTCAACTTTTGTAAGTAAAGATAAAGAAGTCTTAAAACTTTGAGCGTATTGAATAGGTGGAGAAATACCGTATCCAAGAAAAACTTCCTCTTGTTTTTGGTCTAGGACCTCTGTGCCATTATCACTACACCCAAGTGTATCAATGACCTCAATACCCTCACATTCTGGTACTTCTTCAATATAATTTTCTGTGCTATTAACAACAGGGGATATAGATGCAACCAATAGTGTTATGACAAGAAGCCCAATTAGTTTCTTTTTTGCCTCCATTATATTCTGCCTCCAAAAATGATAATACCTTGTTGTTTTATAAATCCATTGCCCAAACTAAGGTTTTAGCGTTTTTTTATCCTGTCCAGTGTTGACCAACCAATTGGTGGCACTATGGAGATATCGCCATTGGAAGTGGGAAGTTCGAGATAAAGAAAGTGTAATCTGCTATTTTTAGTACACTAAATTCCCAACCTATGTAGACAATTTTTAGGTTTAGGGACAAGATTTATTAATTATTAAATAATTATTATTGATGGAGGTTTTAAAATGAAAAAGAATTTTCCCAATTTTCTATCCTTTTGTTTCTTGACTTAATAAAATTAAGTACTCCTTTTTTGTATAATATATATTCGTTAATGTCGGAAAATGTTGGACGAGTCTTGAAGTTATCAAATGGTAAATAAAATTTAATTTTTTCGTTTTTATCAAGCATATTTTCCAATAAAAAGAAATGGATGTAGCTGATAAAATTATCAAACAAATCAAAGAAATTTTTATATCTCAATAAAGTGTCATAAAGCGGACTTTTTTGTCCTAAATAAAAGAGACGAATACATTCTAACGTTAAGTCGAATCTATCATCAATTAAACTATTTACTCCACGTGCTTGATTAATTGTATGATTACCGTCAATTCTATTATTTGGAAAAATAATATAAGCTCCAATGGTAGAACCTGCATCAAAAAGTTCATCTACTTCGTTTGGGATTTGTTTTATAAGCCAATTCTTTCTTTTATGATTTTTATACGAGTGTGTTATAGCATCGCTACCCAAAAAGAATTCTCCCAGTTCTGACTTATGATATAAATAAACACCATTTTTATTATCACATAAATCAAAAGTTTTACCATTTGGCAAAGGTTTGCTCCATAATATCCTATGGTATTTTCGGAGTGCTGGACTGGTGCTATCTGGGTCACCCCCTCTTGCATCGGAGTAAAAATTAAAATTTGTATCAATTATCATTTGTTGCATCCCTTTTGAAAAAGTTTTAACCATGTTGTATTAAATAAATCGATTAAATTAATAAATGTATTGACTCAAGTAAGCGATTAATGGCTCATTCTCAATTTCACTTAACAACTATTATAAATTAATTAATAAAGCCCTCGAAGGAATTCCACAAGAAGCAAGGGCTTTTTTTATCCTGTCCAATGCTGACCCACTAAACAAAATTTATTTTGCTAACTTGTCCAAAAAATCTTTTCTCAAGCCAATAAGATCTTCATCCTTTGGGTTTAACTTTAAAGCCGTATTAACACACCTTACAGCATTCTCAAACCTGCCGAGTTCCCAGAGAGCCAATGCCCTATTACACCACGCATAGACATAACGTGGATAGATCTTCAAAGCTTCAACGAGACACTCTATCGCATCTTTATACCTACCCATCTCACGAAGTATTATGCCCTTATTACACCATGCATCCTCATAATTGGGATCTATCTTCAAAGCCTTATCATAACACATGATCGCCTCCTCATGCCTGTCGAGAGAGTCAAGGCTTGCCCCTTTAAGCCACCATGCATCTTCACTCCTCGGATTTATCTTTAAAATTTCTTCGCTAAACTTTAATGCGTCTTCATATCTTCCATTTTTACCGAGGAGATATCCCTTAAATAACTACATACCTCTAGTTTTCTCTAGACTTGTTTCAGGTTTTATTTCTTCGAATTCTTCATCTTTGAATTCAACAACCCACCATCCATGTTCATTAAAATGTCCTTTCATTATTTTTCTTCCTGTATGGATACGATATAATTCCTCCAACTCCTTTTTATATGGATTGCATAAATGTCATCGGTGTCCCCGATAGGACGCTATATAGACAGATGACATTTGGCTATTCCATATAAAATAAACCCTCTAAATAGATATATAGAGATGGAGGAGGGGTTCTAAACTTCATTTATAAATCTTTCTAATTTTTTGAAATGTGATGTTTTATTTTGCCAAAAAAAATTTAAATAAAATTTGTGATAAAATAAACATTAGACTCGGTATTGGCTAACTTATTTAATTCAAGTATGGGTGAGAAAAACCATCTTTTTACCCTATCCAGTTCTGGGCAATCAGAACCATATCAATAATATTAACCACTGCCCCTTTAAAATTCAATATTCAAATCAAAAGAGATAGATATTGTTTATTTTCTTTCCTTAATGTTTTTTTCTCCCCACTAATATCTCTTATATTTTAGTGCTTTTAAAGAACAAAGGGTCATCCATAGATATAAAGTGTTTAACCCTAGAACCGTAAAATTTTTACAAACTCACGACATGTATCGTTGTTATAAAAAAAGTATGTGGAGAAAATAATGGATTATATTGAGTGGAACAATTTAATTGCAAAAAATTTTTTTAATGAAACAAATGAGGGAAAAGAAGTATTTTTATACGTCAATGATGAAGTTATAGAAAAAATTGGAAAACCATCCAAAAGTGGAGTGGAAGATTTCATTAGAGCCATCCAAGTAGGTCCCTCTTGTGTAAAAGCAGAGGGTATATGTAAAAAAGCTTATAATACTTTTAAGAACTGGCGAAAAAAAATTGACATAGAGTTTGAATACCCTCCATATATTGGATATCTTGCATTTTTGGTGTTGGCCTCAGTCACTGAAACTGATTATGCCCCCCATTCTTATTATCCTCGTTTTTGGAAACTTTTGGGAGAAAAAGAAGATAAGGGTAAACCAAAATATTTTTACAAAATGGAGGAGTTATGGTACGATCTAGAAAAATGGAGTGTGGAAGAAAAAGGCGAGGAAATCGGCCGTTTTGTTGTAAGAATTCGTGGAGGATATTGTCACGTTGGTATCCCTCGATCCCAGACTATATTATCTGAATATGAACGGAAACATTTGCCAACAATTTTCGATCGTGCTATGCTTGACCCGACTGATCCTCCCCCATCCGAGCTCATATCAAGGATACTTATGGAATATGGGAAGGATACATTAGAAAAGCAGACTAAAAAACTTTTAGAAAATGTCCAAGAGAATACAGAATTACAATCTTTATTGAAAAAAGCATTGGGTGAATATGTATTAGATGAATTAGAAGAATGGGACGGAACTGTTGAATACATAATTTCAGAAGAAAAAAAACCTTCCCAAAAAGTACATACAGGATTAAGGATATGTCTTTTGTTAGACTCGGTAGCTCGACAGGTCACCAGCTATTTTAGATTTAAAACAACAAGGCCTTTTCCAGAAGATGGTCTGGATTTAAAATATAATGACGACAACCGTATTTGGTATTGTGTTGAGGAATATGGAGGCTGGTCTAAGCCTATAAGACACTATGATAAGGACGGTTCCTCTATACGTTTAAGCGCATCTTTATTTGATTGGACAAAGGGTGCTCACCTTGTTGACGAAGAAAATCGATGGCATGCCCGTCTCCGGGGGAGGGACACAAGGCTTTTTCGTCTTAAAATTGACGGTTTACCTGATTGGATAGAAACCCAAAAATTAGAGAGAAATATTGAATTTTTAATTGCCTGTCAAGGCGACGATATTGTTAAAGTAATAAATTGGGGAAAAGATTGTTGTGAAGTTTTTGAGGATTTAAGTTTTAGTGGACTCCCTCAAGAATGGAGAATGTTTCACGGGAAAAATGCTTCAGAATCTTGTCCTGGGATTGATGTTCTTATTATTTCTTCTTCGGCACGTCTTGTTTTGAAAGGGGGTATAAAAGCCGGAAGAACTAATCGTTATTTCAGTTTCGCCCCGCCAAAAATTGCATTAGAGAATGCTTCTGGCGTGATAAGTGTAACACTAAATGGGAGCACCCTAAAACAACCAGATAATGACATTCCATTATGGTTATTACCCACTGAAGCACCGATTGGTATTCCTCTTCACGTCGAAGCCCAGATCAATGATCAATACATTAAAAGAATATTTCGTTTAGTGGATTTTAAAATGCCTTTGTTATTTAATCCTCCCCATAGAGGAAGAGATGGAATTATTATGAGTGATAATTCAAATAATGACTTTGTAACAGGGGGAATAGCGAATATCTGGGAAAAAATTTCTGCCTTTCCAAAGTTTTTACCTGTTCATTTTTCTGATAGAATAATCTATCTTGGTCAGAGGCCCGGCGAGGTAACAGACTGGCCAAAAGAACCACTTCCAATTGGTTGGCATCCCGTTTGGGCAGTGGCAAAAAAAGGAAGAAAGCATTGGGAGATACATTTTTGTGGAAGCGAGGAACAAGCGACTGAAAAACATGGCCCAGGTGATCCCGTAAAGGACCGCAGGGAAAGAAGGAGATGGCGAGAAGTGATTTGGATACAGAGAAAAATAAATAAAAAACCCGACATACCCCAGTTAAAAAAGGTATGGAATAAATATGAAAAGGTTGCAAAAAAATGTCGGTAGAACTGATTTATGCAATGAGTACTCGAGAAAAAATTACTTTACCTCAATTCTCTGAATATTTTAAAACAGTAATAGTTGATGAATCATCAAAGATAAATGAAGATGTAAATTTAAAGCATCAGATGATTAGAGTTTTAGATTCTCTTGGATACTGCGAATTTGATTTTAATAATAATGTTGTTTATATGTGTCCACCTACCTTAATATTATTACCGATTTATGGCTTACCAAAAGCTCTTCTAGTTGGAGCACGTACTCCATCATTTATAAAAAAATTAAAAGAATCTGTTAAAAAAAGAACGCAAAAAGCATTACTTACTTCTTACGATCAATCTTATATCAATTTTAAAATCCCACCAGCTATTTATATCGAAGCTACTTGTATGGATGTATTGCACAGCATAGCTGGTGATATTAATAGTAAGTTCTATTCAGAAACACCAGCTGCATGGACACTTGCTAAATTTTCAGAATCAATTTCAGATATCAAAAATAATCTGCTTTTTGAAAAACGATCTGAACCGAATTGGAAACACCAAGTTTTTAATCCTCTTTTTTTAAAATTTGTTTATTCACAAGAGAGCAATAGAGATAATTTTTCTCTTGTGCAATACCGAAATCCCATTAACCAGCAATTGCTCCATTTGTTATGGGATGGACAAAAAGCTGCGGAAAGCGAGCGTGACTGGGGAAGATATATTGTTCTGTCTAAAATGGATATCAATGTGTTGTTATATGATAAACAAAAATACCAGTTGGCTGTACCAATGACCATTCCTTTACCAAATTTATTAGCTCGAGCCTTAGCTTTATGTACAGGATTAGTCCCAATATCTGCATCGGTTGTTTCTGAGGATTTTGATCATATCCCGTCTAACCACCCGTTCCAGATATACAAAGGTGTTACACCCGAAATAGCTTCGTTAGTTGCTAAAAAAATTGGACAAAAAATTATTGAAACTACATTTGAATTTGATAGTGAGGAAATATTACATGTATGATCCAATTGGTGCTTTTGAAAAAATAAAAGATAATTTTATTCTCTATGTTAAGACCGCTTTTCGCACTAAATATCCATCTCTAGAAAAAGAAAGAGAGGAGTTATTGAGGACAAAAGGGGCACTGTATCAAGATCCATGGATTGAACCACTTCCTATATATGAATCAAGTGGAAAATCAGTGAGTAGTCTGAATTCCGAAGATTTATCAAGGATGCACTCGAAACAGATTGATTTTTTTAAGGATTTGGTTAAATGCGGCCTGTTTAATGAGGATCGTCAATTATATGCTCATCAATTCCAAATGTTAAAAAAAGTTCTTGAGGGAAATAATTGTGTTGTAACTGCTGGGACAGGATCAGGGAAGACAGAAGCATTTTTATTACCTCTATTTGCTCAAATTACTAAAGAAATGACAGGTTGGCCTGAAGCTAAAAAACCTTTTCCTCATTATAACGATTGGTGGAAAAACGAAGATTGGCAAAAAGAATGCCGTGATAATAAGAAATCTTGTCGAGTACCTCAAAGAGGACATGCAGCAAGAACTGCTGCTGTGCGAGCAATGATTCTGTATCCCATGAATGCGTTAGTAGAAGATCAATTGACCAGATTACGAAAATCTCTTGATTCTGAGAAGGCAAGGCAATGGTTTAAAGAAAATACTCGTGATAACAAAATTTATTTCGGTCGTTACAATGGTGCAACTCCTGTTCCAGGATATGAGTTAGATAAACCTAATACCAGGGGAAATAGACCCATCAATAAGAAAAAAATTAATGAATTAGTAAAAAAGTTAAAAGTAATCGATGATTCATCAAAAGCTGCAATCCAATATGCCAATGACGAGAATAATGATGATCCTGATAATGAAGATTGTATCTATTTTTTCCCAAGATTAGATGGATCCGAAATGCATAATCGGTGGGATATGCAGGAAACCCCCCCGGATATTCTAATTACGAATTTTTCTATGTTAAGTGTTATGTTGATGCGAGAAGGGGATGAGGCAATTTTTGAGAAAACACGTGAATGGCTTGCTGCTAAAGATATTTCTGAAAAAAAACGTGAAGATGCAAAAAAGGATAGAATATTCCATTTAATTGTAGATGAATTACATTTATACCGTGGAACACAAGGAGCAGAGGTTGCATATCTTTTGAGATTATTACTATCTCGTTTAGGGTTACATCCGAACCATCCCCAACTTAGAATTATGGGGTCGAGTGCTTCATTAGAAGGTGAAAAATCAGAGAATTATAATTTTTTAAAGAATTTTTTTGGTTGCGAACAAATTGAAGTAATCGAAGGATTGTTAAGCCGATTGCCACCTATAACTGGGGATAAGTATCTAGATGCTGCCCCATTCATTTATCTTACAGATCATATGGAGAGTGTTTCCAATAATGCGAGTTTGGACACAATTATATCTCAAGCTGCCCAAATATTACTCGACAAAGAGAAAACGACCAAAACAGATTTTTTTGAAGCATTAAATAACATGGGTTTAACTCAAAAAATATTACAAGCATGCGAGATAGATGGAAAAACACGTGCGGTTTCAATAGTAACACTTTCCAATAAACTTTTTGGTGATAAATATGATAATGATCAAAAGTGGAAAGCAATCAGGGGTTTGCTTATCGCCCGCGGACTTTATGAAAAATGTGATATCAAGACCAAGTTACCATCTTTAAGACTGCATTTCTTTTTTAAGAATATTGAAGGATTGTGGGCATCTATATGCACCCCCAAAAATATTGACCATGGAAGGCCAATAGGAAGACTTTTCTCTAATACCCAAATAGTTACCGATGAGGGCAAGCGCATTTTAGAATTATTATATTGCGAACAATGTGGTACAGTTTTTTATGGCGGTAACCGTCTTGTTTTAGAAAATGGGGTCATCGAATTACTTGTGACTACTCCAGAAATTGAGGGGATACCTGAACGGCAAGCTGCTCGCTTTGTTGAACGTAGAACTTATGGAGAGTATGCAATTTTTTGGCCACAGGGCAATCAAGAATATGTTAATCCACCAAGGTGGAGACCTCCGCAAATTGTTCCGAATATGAGTCGATCTTGGGCTGTATGGCACCCAGCAAGCCTTAATACTAACACTGGACATGTTGAATCAACGTATGATAAATTTGAGCAAAATCCTGAGGATTGGGTGAAAGGATATCTTTTTGAAATAAATAATGAAGTTAGTAATATTTCTGATAGTGTGTTAAATGAAAATTATCGAGCACTCCCGAGTGCTTGTCCATCATGTGGCGCTGATTATCAGAAAAGAAAAATTAGGAAATCACCAGTTAGGGGTTTTAGAACGGGTTTTTCAAAGGTTAGCCAAATATTCTCCAAAGAATTATTCTATCATCTTCCTGGTCTACGACACCTCGGGCGTAAGCTTATAATATTTTCAGATAGCAGAGAAGACGCAGCCCAAATTTCTAATGGTATTGAGAGAAATCATTATTCAGAACTTATTAGGGAAATTATTTGTGATGAATTGCGCATGATTGCATACGGAGAGCCACAATTATTAGAGGATATAGAAAATAATCGTAGTAACTATAGAGAAGAAGCTAAAAGTTACTTAGACCGAAATCCCGAAAGAGAAAAAGAATTAAAAAATCTATTATCTAATGCTGCACATAAAACGGAAGGAGAACCTCTAGATTTTTTGCAATTAATCAAAAATGCTATGAAGGAACTCGCAGAAATACGCAATCGGGGAGTAAACAGGATAGTACCTATTTCAAGATTATTGCCTCCATCCGATGAAGTTAAACAATGTGGCCTTTTAATTCAAAGGTTGATAAGATTAGGGGTCAATCCAGCTGGAAATGATGTGGATATGCAGGAAGAATTTCAATGGGATCAAACTGAGCACCAATGGACTGAATTGTTTGACTTTGATAATTATAGTTGGTGTTCTGATTTACCTCAAGAAGCTCATAGTTATCGGGATGAAATTGTTAATAGGCTAAATGGGGCATTATGTAATCTATTTTTTGGACGTTTGTATTTTGGATTTGAATCATCTGGCTTAGGATATTTCAAATTATCATTAAGTGATGATGAGTTACATAAATTGATTGATAATATAGATATGGATATTGATATTTTTAGACAAATTTGTGATTCTTATATACGCATTCTTGGAGATAAATACAGGCATGATGGTTCAGATTTTGATCTAAAGAGTTATCCTAGATATGAAGATGTAACAACAAGTTCTTTGAAGAGATATATTAGTGCATTAAGTACTAAATATAATATAAATGAAAACATTCTTGGGGAAACTGTATTTAGAGCACTAAGGAAAGATAGGCATCAAAATGGGATAATTAATACCAGGGGACTGTATGTGCGCGTGCCTGCTGAAGATGATCCTGTTTGGACGTGCCCTTCATGCAATCGTTATCATTTACATTATTCAGCCGGTATTTGTACTTTGTGTAATGAAAATTTACAAACTAATCCTGATAAAACATGTTTAGAACTTTGGCAAACTAATTATCTTGCTTATAATGTTGTCGAAAAAAGAGAACCAATCAGATTACATTGTGAAGAATTAACAGCCCAGACCGATGATCAACCACAACGGCAACGCCATTTCAGGAATATAATAATCGACTTAGAAGATAGTAATTTTCAGAGGATAGTTGAGGAAATTGATGTTCTAAGTGTAACGACCACTATGGAAGTTGGAATAGATATAGGTAATTTACAAGCTGTCATGCTGGCAAATATGCCTCCAATGCGATTTAATTACCAGCAACGTGCAGGTAGAGCTGGGAGGAGGAAGAACCAAGCTTTCGCTTTTTGTTTAACTCTTTGCAGGGGGCGTAGCCACGACGAACACTATTTTAACTATCCAGAAAGAATTACAGGAGAACCTCCACCTATCCCATTTTTAACAATGAAACAAGAGAAAATTATTAAACGCTTATTTGTGAAGGAATGTTTAAAACAAGCATTTAGATCAATTGGTATCAGATGGTGGGATAACCCTCTATCTGATATACACGGTGAATTTGGCCTAGCTAATGGAGATGCAGGATGGAGCCAACATAAACAACAAATAATTAATTGGATAAAAAACAATAAAAATATACAAAGAAACATCTTGCGTTCTTTGATAAATAAGGAAGATGAAAATTATATAAGATGGATTGAACTAAATCTACCCAACCGAATTGATAAAATTGTAGCCAATCCAGAAATTACAGGAGAGGGCCTGGCTGAAAAACTTGCTGAAGGTGCAATTTTACCCATGTTTGGTATGCCATCCAGAACAAGAGAACTCATTCACCAAATTAAAATCGGGCATGACTCTCCCTTAACGATATCTCGTAATCTAGAACTTGCTATCACTGAGTTTGCGCCAGGATCACAAAAAACAAAAGATAAACAGATACATACAGCAATTGGCTTTACTTCTCCTATAAGATACATTCCTGGATTGAATCGATGGCGACCTTTAAACAATGATCCTCTACCCTTTAGGTTGTGGCTGCAAAGATGTAAAGTATGTGGATATACAAGCACGTCTTTAAATGAATCAAGTGCAAAAGAATGTAGAAACTGTGGTATAGATGTACAGCAATCAGAGGATAATCTTATGAATTTTTCTGAATTTCAGATTGTAACGCCCCAAGCTTTTAGAACGAATCTGGCAAGAGGAGAGGATGCCAAGATTGAAGAGGATATCATTTTTGGAATTCCATCAGCCTTAGCAGAAACCTTTGATGATATCCAATTTTCAGATATTAATAATAAAAACTGTAAAGTTTCCTTAAATGGCACTGGAAGAGTTTGGAAAATAAATGATAATGCTGGTCGATTATTTGAAGGTGCAATAGTACAAACTCCCCCTCCCCCACCCCCTGATTCACAGGGTCAAATTCCAACTCTTTCTCACCAATGGATAGATATCCGTTATCTCAACAATAATTATAGTAATGCTTTTAATGTTGCACTTGCAGCAGGCAAAACGACAGAAGTATTAAGGATTGCTCCTAAATCCATACCAAATGGTTTAACTTTAGATTATAAACACTCACATGGTGCTGTTAGAGCTGCAGTTATTTCAGCGGCCTTTTTATTGCAACGTGTCTTAGCAGATAAACTCGATATTGATCCTGATGAAATTGAAATTGCCAATGTTTTTAAACGGAAGCTTGATAGTCGTTGGATATCTGAAATTGTTTTAAATGATTATTTGCCAAATGGAGCAGGTTTTGTACGATGGGCATATGACCATTTTGAAGAATTATTAAGTGATATTTGTTTTCCGTCAAAAGAAATGTCTTATGCAAGTATGATCCAAAAAAAGGATCACCGTAATTGTGATTCAGCTTGTTACAGGTGTCTAAAAGTATTTAGGAATATGACATATCACGGATTGCTGGATTGGAGGTTGGCATTATCCTTTCTAAAAGTTTTTAATAATCGGAAATATAGGGCAGGTTTAGATAACAATTTCAGCGAACCGGAACTTGACGGGTGGCTGCAATCCGCAAAAAAATTGAGAGATAAGTTCACAGATTATTTCAATTACCAAAATACAACCTTTGGAATTCTTCCAGGTTTTAAAGCAAACAATCGTCAATTCCTAATAGTCCATCCCTTGTGGGACATTTATTCCTCCTCAGGCATTCTAGCAGAGGCTATAGCTGAGGGTAATGACGAATTCGATGGATTTTTAGATACATTTAATCTTCTACGAAGGCCTGGTAAATGTCAGGAGTTCCTGATTGAACGTAATGAATAATAGAATATTCCCTCTCAAAATAAATAAAATACAACATCTATCCCCGACTATATATAGTAAATTGAATTTATGTCAACTCAGAGGAATTTTAATAGCTAATCATTTCCCTGCATTACTTCCTACTTCTCCAGCAGCACAGATTGGTATAGCCATTCATAAATTATATGAACAAGCGATTATTGGTAATGTAAATAGCGACAAAGATATCGAAAAAATATGGACCAATATTATCAAGATAATTGAAAACAAAATGAAAAAAAATCCTTTAGAATCACACCTGGTACCACTAGAATCCTCTGCTAGAAACTTTGAGGTTAAAAAGATTATAGCTTTTCGCACCGTCAAGAATATGATGAATAACCAAAAAAATGGGAAAAAAACAAGTTATTATGAATCAGAAAAATGGCTAGAGACTGATGACGGTAAGATTGTTGGCAGAATAGATTTGATAAAGAAAAAAGGAAACAATATAGAGATTACAGATTTTAAGACCGGTAGGATTACGAATAAAGAAACTGGTGATTCAACTCCTAAAAAAGAATATAAACTTCAAATGAGGATGTATGCTGCATTATATTTTAATCAATACAATGTATGGCCAAATAAATTAACCCTAGAAGGATCAAATAAACAACATTATGAAGTTAGATTCAATCCAGACGAATGCATACAAATTATTGAACGTGCTAAAAATGAATTAGATGCAATCAATGTGTTAATAAAAAAGGGTAAAAAACCAGATTATTTCTCACAACCATCTGAAGAATCATGTAGATTTTGTACTTACCGTCCCGCTTGTGAGAAATACTGGAAGATAGGCAGTAATTCGAATAAGTGGCCTATAGATATAATCGGGGTAATTAAAAAAAAGACGCGGCTAGGAAATGGTTTTTATAAAATAACAATTTCTGATAATTCAAATTGTGTAACTATTCGCGGTCTTTCGAAACGGCATAGATTTTTAAACACAAATGTAAATAAGATTGTTATATGTAATGTAAGAAGTGATACTTCACCAGATCATTTTATAGAAACTCCTTTAACCACGGGGTATGTATTAGAAACATAATCCTATTGAGATATAAATTTTCAAAATAAAACATGAAGTATGAAAAAAGGTACTTAATGTAAGTTAATTAAGCATCTCGTTAATTTTTTCTATATCCCATTAAAGTTTATTAAAAAACAATGAAAATAATTACAAAAATATTTTAAGTCCAATGATACAATTGAATTGTATTCTATACTTATCATTGATCTTAACTTTTATTGGGTGATGTATTACATTTTGTTTTTAAAAAACAATCTTTACAAATCGGTTTTGGTTTGCAAATAAGTGCTCCAAAATCAAGTAGGCCCCAGTTATATTCCTTAACATTTTTTGTAGGGAGAAGTCGTGTGCAAAAATCTGTCAATTCTTTATTGTTTCTTAAATCCTTTTTTTTCCCCAGATTAAAAAATCTTGTAACAACTCTGCTGACATTGACATCTATCACTGGTAAATGTTTTCCATAACAAAAACAAAGTATGGCATTTGAAATGTACATTCCTATACCATATATTTTTTCGAGATTTTTTTTTAAATCTGGCAACTGTCCATTATATTGAGTAAGTACTATATGTGAAATTTTTTTTAGTGTCACAGCTCTTTGTTTTCCAAGACCCAAAATGGAAATCTCATCGATGATAGCTCTTTCTTCAGCTTCATAAATATCCATAAAATCTTTATATTTTTTTAAAAAATTAACAAGAACACCCTCAACGTTTTCTGCCCTAGTTTTTCTTAAAAATACTTCAGTAATCAACCACTGAAAAGAATCAAGATGATTTGTTCTCCAATAAAATTTCCTACCATGTCTTCTATAAAATCTTATAACATTTTCTGTGAAATATTCTTCCAAATCAACTATCATATTTTTTAGCAGAAATTTTTGTAATTATTCGCCCAAATAATACAGTTATCCATAATTTACTTAAGGCATTTTTCCATGAAACAATCTAAAAATTCATCATTTACACCCCTTAAATTCCTCCTCTGGCAAAGGGAGTATAATTCTTCTACAGAGGAGTATGGAAAATAATTTGGCTCCAGGGAATAAAATTGTCTTTTACTTGCAGCTTTTAAGATCTTTTGGCGGTCTTCGTCAGCTGCAACAATTACCCATCGAGTATCTTTTAGTTTAGGCATTTCATCCTGTAAACCTTTCATTCTCGAAAGTCCCGAAGTAATGGTGGTAGAGTGCTCAATTTCAAAGACAGCTGGCATTAATGTCTCGTTTCTAAACCAGATTACATCAATCATCAATGCTGCTTTAATTGCTTTTTCAAAACTGGTAAGTAAGCTAACATTTTGTAAGCTGGGGATTGCACCTTTCATTTCCCCGATTTTTGTACCATTGTACTTAATGCTCTTATCATTTTGAGCTATCCATACTCTACTCCCTAATTGTAAACCAATCTTAAGAAGAGCAATTTGTATTTGTGCGTGACGTCTTTGCACATTTATATCCATCTCAAATTCTTGAAAATTTTCTGGAAGAGTCAATGAATCATAAATGGCATCAACTGTTGGAATTTCAGAAATTACCTTATCAGTATCAATTTTTTTTAGTATGCTTTTTTCATGAGGACTATCTGGTCTCCATACAAGATGTTTGTGACCACGTTTAATAACTGGTCGGGCCCTTTTAATCTCTATACGTCCAGGATAACAAAAGTAAAACTCAGGAGTGTGCGCCATCAAAACTTCCAGCGCAGAGCGAGTATTATAACTACCCCCCAGTACTCTATCAAAATTTATTGGATTTCCAGGGGATATTGAATTAGCAATCCTCCAAATCATCTGAGAGGAAATGGATGTTTTTTTAGCAGCATCTATGCCCTGTTTCTTATTTGGATCATATCTCTTAATAATTATAGGACCTTCAGGCAACTGGACATCTTTAATTATAATTTTTGTAGTGGTCTCAGGATTAATGTAATTATAAAACTTATCTTTAGGAAGCTGATTTATTGCCTTAACTATATCCTCAGCTGTAAATTTCATATCTCTTCCTCAATAAAATCTTTTATTGTTTGTGCAATTTTCCTCGATGCTAAATAAGGAACCCCATTAGCAATAGACTTAAACATATCAGTCAATGTCATGTCGTTAGGTAATGAAAAATTTTTTGGTAAGGATTGTATTGCAAGTGCTTCAGCAGCAGACAAACGTCTAGCTTTGTAAGGGTGTAAGTGTACTTCATTATTGCCATAACATGCAGTTGGTGAATATCTCCATCTATGTAATCTCTTAAAGGATTTTTTGCTATCATCCCCTTCTTCAATTCTTGTAAATTTTTTTAGCGAGGCTTTTGGACTAAAGAAATTTTTTGAATTTGGATGACTATATACATCATTTAATCGAAACCAATATTCAACTGTTAATTTTTCAGGTATATTATCTGGCTTCGTTAATACTGAGTCTTTTTTAAAAGGGTCACGAGTTGGCCAAGGAAGTTTAAACAGTTTATTTAGTTGATTTTTGTTATAATTGGCATATTTAAACCATGGAAAAGAAAAATCATCCACAGATTCTAGATGGCCTTTAGGGAACTTGCTTAATAAGCCAGGAAAGGATTTATTAATACCGATCAAAAATATACGCGTCCGATCTTGGGGAACTCCATAACTAATTGTATTTAGCAGTTCATCAGAAAGTAGATAACCCTTTTTTTTCAATAACCCTTTAAGCTCATCATAAAATTTTTTATGTTTCTTTGTGCTCACCAACCCTTTTACATTTTCAAAAAAGAAGAAATCAGGTTTCAATTTACAAATTAATTGTACAAATGTTAATGACAAACGACCTTTTCCTCCCTCCCGACCCTTATTTTTTCCCGCTATTGAAAAATCTGGACACGGGGGGCCACCAATGAATCCAACTGTGCTTCCTTGTCTTCTTAACTTGGCGATGTTATTTTTGATTGTTTCAAGATAACTATCTTTCAATAAATCCGTTACGTTCTTAGAATACCCAAAATCCGGCTCTTGGATTTTAAGAATTTTTCTTGCTTCTTTGTACCCATTCAAAAAAGGTTCATACAATTCGTTAACATATTGGATTCTATAATCTTGCAGTTCAAAACCCAAGTCCATAATGCCTATTCCTGCAAAAAATGAGAATAAGTCAATCATAATTATTTACCTATACCATTAATGCTTTTTAATATTAATTGACATAACTTTAAAAAATATAATACTACTAATAAATATGTAGAAGAAAAGGAAGAAAATGACCAGCCTTGATGACAATGGTCTCTCCCTTCCTTTTCTGTCAACTTCGTTATAATTGGAACCATACATCGGCTTGGGGTATGAATCCTGACGAAATTGACGTCAGAATATGTTTTTTTAATAATAAAAATATTCTTTTTTTAATATTTTAAATCGCCCACATGATACATTGACTCCTCAAGCTCCGCTTAAGCACGTCCAGGAAAAAGGATAACCGAAAGTAACAGGATAAAAGATATTGCTATTCTAATTTTTAGTTTCAGGGTTTCTCCAGTAATTCTATATTTCATAAAGGCACCTTAAAGGTATCTATGGCGCCATTGCCTGTGATGCTTAAAAATGCTTAATTTTGCTAAGCTATTGGGTATGGATTAACTTCATTTTATATGTAGTAGGAGAAGATTATTACTGTTAAGATTTGTTAACTTTTTGGATGATGATTTTCCTATTTTATATGTGGGGAGGGATGATATGAAAAATGTTAATGGTTAGCAAGGGGTTTAGGCAGCATCTTTGAGGGCGTTTTGGATAGGGTTTATATCCAAGGCATAATATACTCACTCTCTTGTTTTCCTGTCCCTATACCCCCTTTTGCTTCACCTATGCTTTCCTTTTTTATTACTTATAGTAGTTCCAGCTCTTATATTTTTCACTTAGTGTTTTTTCATTCTTCTTGGATGATTTCCTGAAGAATTTATCCACATTTTCGGTAACATTCCAACTATCGGTTTGGATTCCATAAATATTGATAATCTGGTTTGGCCCTGTTATATTGTCTTCCTCTAAACTATCAATATCATTTGTGTTAGCTTTACCGTAATAGATTATTCCGTCGATATCGGGTGTGTACACTGGTTTTTGCCATTCCTTGATATCTGGCAAATGGGATTCATCGATGCCTCCCGCTTTCCTATTTGCAATATCTCCAGGTGTTTTACGGTCAAAAATGCGTTTTTTTTCTTTCTGGTAAATACTGTTTTATTGCCTCTAGAGCGTCGGGATGTACATTGATAACGTCGTATCTGTTTCCTTTTCCCTTGTTTACCCTAATTTTTTGGCGTTCCCAGTCGATATCATCCAGATTTAGGTTTTCTACTTCTTTTCTCCCAAGTTGGGTATAGTAGAGAATTTTTATCAATGCATGATCCATTAGATCCGCTTTGGAAAACTCGAACATCCGTTTGACTTCGTCTACTGTTAATGGATCTTTGTTTTTCACCACTTTTGCTGGAGCTGATAGCTTGAAAGTTTTTTGAACGAAATAGGCCTCAAAGTTCTTGATGCCCCAGATTTGCGAGGAGAAGATTTTGTTATTCCTTTAGAGAATAGGAAAGCTATTGTAATTGTTTGTAGAGCTTCCCCTATTTCTTTTGAAGCTCAGAGAATGATGGGGCATTCTTTACAGTTTGTTTTGGGTTGGGACAAAAAAAATAACTCATTTTATCTCAAGCCTCATTCATATCATGTTGCGGTTTGTAGTGGAAAAACGTGGGACAAAAACTGGATTTCCATTCTTTATGCTCTTTTTAATAAAGTTTATAGTGGAGACGAAATTTCGGAGCTTGTAAATTATGTAACCTCACTTAATCCACTAAAAGCTGATTCCTTTAATTGCGATTATAGTACTCTAATGGATATACTAAAGAGAAATACCTCGGGAAACATTATTGATCTAGAAAAAATTCCAAAAATCATTGAAGAAGACTTACAGAGATGCAAAGTTTAATATTTTTAATAAAAAAGAATTTCTAGAATCCTTTCTTTTTATCTAAAATAGATTGTAAACGCTTTTCACCTCAAAATAAAATTTATTAGGAAGAATTAGCGATTATTATATATGGAAAACATACTAATCCCAAAAGTTTTTTTTAAACCGATATGTTTACCCCTTTTGTGGAAGAAATAATCTATT
>Ga0209121_10002060_pt1 | contig 20740 bp, 18 predicted proteins | sample Cruoilmetagenom3_FD_187292 | JGI IMG/M metagenome (GOLD analysis project Ga0209121, IMG submission 187292) | Oil polluted marine microbial communities from Coal Oil Point, Santa Barbara, California, USA - Sample 3 (SPAdes) (version 2) | ecosystem: Environmental > Aquatic > Marine > Oil seeps ...
CGATTCGTGCAAAAGTTGAAGATATTCTTAAGAGATTCCCAAGTGATGAGAAAGGAAGATTAAAGACGCTTTTATACTCTTGGATTGAGCATAACAAACAGGATAGCGGGAAATTTGAGAAATGGAAGGAAAAAGTCAAGGATGCGGAGAATGAGCCGCTTTATAATAGCATATTCCAGGCATCCCAAGAGCTGGAAAAGGCAAATGAAAAGTTATCACAACTTTTGACAGAATTAGAAGGATAAAGAGACCTCTAAACCCGAAGGTAAACCTATTTTAATAATTGTTTTAATAAAAATATTAAGATAATCTATAAATTCCTCTTTTTTTTAAATGAAGATATCTATATTTAACTTAGAATTATAAAGAAATTCTTTTATTATTATTCATAAAATAGAGAATAAATTCTAGTATTTTAAGATGGATGAATTAAACAACCTTACTGAGCCAGATAAAGATTATATAGCCAAACTACAAGAGGAACTAAAACAAAAAGAAAAAATTATTAACGAATTACGGGAAAGACTTTTATCAATAGAAGAGGGATTGAAAAAGTTCGATGATATTGACCTCAAATTGAAAATTAAAGACGACCTAATTGAAAATTTGAAGGGTTCTCTAAGCCTTAAAGATGATCAAATAAAAACTATAAAATCCTCAATGGATTTAAAAGAAGAACAAGTTCAAACTCTAGAATATTCTTTAAAAATTAAGAATGTGAAAATCAAGACTTTAGAAAAGTCCTTTCATTTAAAAGAGGAACAGTTGAAAGAGTTGGCTTCTTCTACGGTTGAGAAAAATCTTTTAATGGAAAAAGACGAAAAAATCGAGAAACTTCAGGAAAAACTTAATATATTAAATGGAGAATTAGAAAAAGCAGATGAAGATTTAGAAGCGTTAGAGACGGAAAATGAGAGGTTAAGAAATAACTTGGCTTCTGCATCTGGTCCTAAAATTGTAGACTGGACGGACATAGAAATTTCTAAGGCAGATATTTTGAAAAAAATGAGAGATATACTAAATAAAGCATTACATAACATAACTATAGCTGTTCCCGACATAAAAGACTTGCAAGAGCTACATTTATATGAAGTACGATCATCTGTTAATATGAAGATCTCTTGTTCAATTGACCCCAGTCTTGAAGAAGATGCTGAACTTTTAGAAGAATTTGGAAGTCTAGATAATATCACAATAAGATTATACGATCAGAAAGATAGATTTGTGCTAGACCGCGATGGAGAAGATCTAATTTTCGGAATTATAGGAAAAAACGAAAATAACAATTTAGTTATCCATACAAGAGACTCTAAACATCAAAGATTGCTACGGAGTTTGGTTATGGAAGGATGGCTACGCTCACGGAAAATAGATTAAAGCTTTTAATTTAATGTAGTTTTTATCTGACATACAAAAAGATCTCATATTTTAATCAATTTCTATAAATGTTCTTTCTCTTTTATTGTAATGCGCAAGCTGATTATAACCAATGTTTTTTAATAAATCAATTATGTAGTTAAATTCGTAAGCTATTTCATCAATTTGGTGTGCATCCGAACCTAACAAAACGGGGATATCTAACTCGTACATTTTTTCAATAATCTCAACGCTCGGATATTGTTCTCTAATCTTCTTTCTCAAACCACTAGAATTAATTTCAATGGTTAAATCTCTTTTTTTTGCTAGTTCAAGAGTTTCTACTACTTTTTCCATGATAAGATCGTAGGTTTCAGCCCTTTTATCGAATTTTTTAGGTAAATCAAAGTGACTTACAATATCAAAATCAAATCTCTTTGATTTAATCATATCTTGTAAGGTGTTGTAAAATTCAAGATAAATCTCATCGTTATTATCGTAAATTTTATACTTATTTAGAAATCGACCATCATCAAAAGCAAAGATACCTGCTTTTCCAAACAACACATGAACAGATCCTAAAATGTAGTCAAGTTTGTTAATGTAATTTTTAAGGTATCGATTAAGAACATGTTCTTGATTCTTAAAATAATCAATTTCAAAAGCGGATTTTACTTGAATTTTGTTTTTATATTTTTCTTTAAGACGTTCTATTTCTATAATATATCCCTCTACATCATCTAAGGTCATTGCGTACCTTTTATATGGTATATCATCAAGAGATGATATTTCTGAGCTTAAAAACCCGTAAGGAAAATGATCACTCGCTCCAATAACGCCTAAATTAAGCTCAACAGCCTTTCTAACATAATCCTCAATTGAGCCTTTTGCATGCCGACAAAGTGAGTTATGAGTGTGCCAATCTTCAAATCTCATTTTAATGGTATCCGAAATTTATAAAATTATTCTAATATTTGACACTATTAAATAAATTAGATAAATTTTTTTATTACATTATTATATTGTGGTGAAAAAATACTGGAATTTAAAGAAAAACAATATGACGGCATATACGAGGTATCTGAGGTTGAAATACATAACCAAAATCAAATCTTTAAAGGTATGCTTTATTTTCCTCCAGCAATTTTTCACAAACCTTATCCGTTAATAATTTATTTCCACGGATTCCCACAATTATTTGCGTTAAAAGAAATCGTTAAAGACCACCATTATCTTCTAGACATGGGTTATTCCTTTCTAGTTTTTAATTTTAGAGGATATAGATCTAGTCAAGGAGAAGTATCTATTACATCTCAAGTGTCAGATTCCATCAAAATTATCGAGTTTGTTAGAAAAATGGCAGAGAGAAATGTCTTTAACTTAAACAGCGTAAATCTTCTTGCTCACGATTTTGGAGCGTACATAGCGCTCGTTCTAAGCTCAAAAATAAAGTTTATAAATAGAATGTTGTTAATAAGTCCAATTATTAATTTAGAAAAACACTCGAATCATATTGATTTCTCAAAATCTTTGCGTTATATAAATCAATTTCTTCCAGGAAATGTAAAGGGAATAGAAAATGTAGATGAGTTTATTAAGAAAACTAAAAACGAATTAAAAAACAAGAGTTACCAAATCAAAGAAGTGTTAAAGCAACTTAACTGTAAAACTTTAAGAATAATAATTGGCGATTCAGATAAAATTACTCCTGTTAATGAAATTACTGAAATTGTTCAAGACTCAATAAACAATTTAGACCTCGTAATTATTGAAAACATGGATCACGAAATTATTCAAGAAGAACAGTTTGAAAAAATTCACGAAGAGATCAAGAATTTCTTCAAATTTTAATTTCAATAACAAAATATTTAATATTATTTTCAAAATATGACGCAAAATTTTTTAAGCGTGATTGGAGTTACAATCTTACATAAGCATAAATTTTTAAATTTATAGGTGCGAATATATGAGTTCAATTAAAAAGTCAAAAAGTTTTAATGTTACAAAATTATTCGAATCAGAGGAAAAGCTTACTTTTTTAGTGGGTGCGGGAGCTTCGGTTGAGTCGCCTTCTCAATTACCATCAACTAATGATGCGATGAAGGCGCTAATTAAGCTTTCTTGCGCTAATTCTGAGATTGGAAAAATCTTGAAGCTACAGAATTTGAGGTTTGAGGTTTTAGTAGGAATTATTCACAAATCTATTGAGGACGATTTTCGATTTCTTAACTTTTTTTCAAAAAGCGATAAACCCAATCTTGAGCATTTTGCTTTAGCTGAAATGATTAAAAAGGGACATTTTATCGTTACAAGTAACTTCGATTTTCTGTTAGAATACGCTCTGTTACAATCTAATGTTCCTAAAAAGAAAATAGTTCCAGTAATTACTAAGAAAGATTACGAAAAATATAGTGACCCCGAAAAGTTGTATAAAAATGGAAAGATACCCGTTTATAAAATTCATGGTTCTCATAGAAACATCATCACCGGTGAGGATACGAGAACATCGTTTATCAATACTTTGAAATTAATTGGACTGAACCAAACAGAGAGTAACATCGTCCAATTAGAGCCCTATAAAGCACAATTCTTAGATAAAATTTCAAACGATCGTTCACTTATTATAATTGGTTATTCTGGTAAAAATGATTTCGACCTTCTGTCGACGCTTAAAATAATGAAAAATTTAAAAAATTTAATATGGATAAATCACATTTCAGACGGAGGATCAAAAGAAGACCTCTACGAATTTGGACCACAAAAGAGTAGTGATCTTAAAAAACTAGATAAATTGGATCAATCATTGTCAGAAATTAAGCAATTAAATGATTCTGTCAATGTTTTTCGATTAAACGTGAATACTTCCAAATTTCTTGAGAAATTCTTTAAGGAAAAAGAAAAATTAAGCAAAGACAAATTTACTTTTGATCTAACGGAATGGTTTAAAACTAACGTTGATGAACCCAACGAACTAACTAAGTTATTTATATCTAATAAAATCTACTTTGAGACTAAAAACTATACCGATGCTTTAAGGTGTTTAGAAAGAATTTTTCGGATAAGTGAAGATTCGGGAAATAACCAATGGAAAGCAATTGCTCTTATGGAAATGGGAATTATCAATTACGTTCAATCAAATTATAAAGATGCTTTAGAATGGTTGCGTAAATCATTACAAGTTCAGCTAAAAATAAAAACCTTTCCTCAACGAACTTCAATCTTTAAATATATTGCCCTAATTCACCAAGCTCAGAAAAATTATTCTGAGGCTTTACAAAATTTCGAATTTGCTTTAAAGGAAAACGAGCGAATTAAAGATTTTAATGAAAAATCTAAACTATACAATCATATTGGTATAAATTATCAATATCGAGAGAAATATCAGGATGCTCTAAAGTATTTCGAAGCTGCAATTAAAATTAATGATAGGCTTGAAAATCTTAGCGAAAAAGCTATTAATTACAAGCAAATTGGAAAAATTAACTATTCAAAAAAAAGTTTTAACGAGGCACTTAAATATTTTAACGAAGCTTTGAAACTTAACGAGCAATTGGAAAACCTTGAAGATAAAGCAGAAATTCTTAATCTCTTAGGGTGTATATTTCATGAAATGGGCGATTCTCTAAATGGTTTGGAAAAATGTAACGAAGCTTTGAGGATTTATGATCGGTTAAAAAATTATGAAGGGAAATTGGATTCTATAAATAATTTAGGGATAATTTACAGAGATCAGTGGAATTATATCAAAGCTTTGGATTATTTTAAGGACGGGTTTCAAATTGCTGAAAACTTGGGGGATCTCGACTTAAAAGCCAACTTCTCAAACCAAATAGGTACAATTTTCCAAAATCAAAATAAATATTCTGAAGCGCTAAAATGGTTTGAAGATTCTTTAGAACTCTTTGATCAGGTAGGAGACCTTAAAGGGAAAGTAGATGTGTTAAAAAAAATAGGACTTATATATAAAGACCAAAAAATGTATCTAAAAGCTTTAAGACGATTTGAAAAGGCATTAGAGATATTTGAGCGCATTGGAGATTTAAACAGTAAAGCTTCCACTCTTAATGTCATAGGACAAATTTACCTAGACCAAAGAAAGTTTTTAGAGTCACTTAGAAATTTTCAAGAAGCTCTTGAAATTTATGGAGAAACAGAAAACCTTGAAGGAAATGCTGACACTTTGAAAAATATTGGAATTTTTTATGCCGAACAAGCAAACTTCAAAGAGGCTTTGAGTAGGTATAAGAACGCCCTAGAGGTTGTTAATAAATTAGGTAAAAAAGGGAAAAAGGCTGAATTGCTTAACAAGATAGGATCAATTTTCCAAGATCAGGGCGTGTATTCTCAGGCTATGGAAAAATTTGAAGAAGCGCTTGAAATCTTCGATCGAGAAAATAATATGGAGGGGAAAATTGATAGTCTTCATTTGATTGGTATTAACTACCATTATTTAGGACAAGATAATGAAGCTTTAAAAGCATTTGACGAGGCAGTTCAAATAGCTGAACAAATTGGAAATCTGCACAAAAAAGCACTCTGTCTTAATATTATTGGTGATATATATCGAGAAAAATGGGATTATGTTGAGGCTTTAAAACATTATGAAGAAGCTTTACTGATAGCGGATGAATTAGGTCATCTCGATGAACAAATTCAAATACTTATTATTATTAGCGAAATATATCAAGCCCAAAAGCATTATCCAGAAGCTTTAAGACATTATAACGAAGCAGTCTATGTTTCAGAAAGTATGGGAAACCTTGAAACCAAAGCGAATATCTTCACGAGTATAGGGGATATCTATTATGACGAGGATCGTTTTTCAGAAGCGTTAAAGATGTACGAAGAAGCGTTAAAAATTGACGATCAACTAGGAAACACGAAAGGGAAAGCACAAAGGCTTCTATGTATTGGTAATGTTTTCTTGGTTCATAAGAAATATGATGATGTGTTAAAAAAATATAGGGAAGCGTTAGAAATAGAAGAACAACTAGGCAATTTAACTAACGAAGCTGCAATTATACGTAAAATTGGGGATATTTATAGAGTTCAAGAGCATTTCGATGAAGCTCTAAAGTGGTACGAAGATGCTTATAAATTATTCGATGAAATTGAGAACCTTGAAGGTAATGGTGATTGTTTTGAGAGCATAGGATCAATTTATCACAAGTTAGATAACTATCCTGAAGCATTGAAGTGGTATAGCGAATCTCTTAAGATATCCACACAAATTTATGACGATGACAGGAAAGCACGAATTCTCTGTAAAATAGGTGTTATTTTCCACGAGCAAGGCATATATAAAGATGCTTTTAAACGTTACAATCTCGCTCTTGATTTATTTGATAATAGAGGAGACTTGATCGGTAAAACATATTGTTTAAATAAAATTGGGTTAGTGTATCAAGATCGAGGGGATTATAACCAAGCTCTTAAGTGGTACGATCGAGGAACAAAATTGTTTAAAGTTTTAGGACCATCAAATGAGAGAGCCGAAAATCTCTATAACACAGCTATGATTTACCGCGACCAAGGATTGTACCTTGACGCTTTAAAAACTTTTGAACAATCTTTAAAAATAGACGAAGAGTTAAACAATCTTTCTAGAAAGGCAGAAAGTCTTAACAACATAGGATTGATATATTTAGACGAAGGCAATTATCCCGTTGCGTTAAAACGTTTCGAGGAGGCTTCGAAAATAGCTGATAAAAACGATGATAAGAAGAAGAAAGCTCAATATATTAATAATATAGGTTTAACTTATCTCAATCAAGCGAAATATGCGGATGCGTGGAAAAACTGTAATAAAGCTCTTAAAATATTTGAGGAGATTGAAAACAGCGAGGGAATAGCAGACAGTCAATATAAATTGGGATTAACGTATTTAGAACAAAAATCTTATGTGGAAGCTTTAAAAATTCATGAAGATGCGCTAAATACGCTTACTCAGAGCGGTTCAGGAAAAATACCTTTAGCAAAAGTTCTTAAGAGCAATATAAAATTGATTAAAAGTAAAATATAATAAAATTTTAAATCTGTTTTATTTATTTAATTCTATTTTCTTCTTGCAATTACTAATTCTATTTTTTTTAATTGATCTTTTTTAACTTTGCGACTAAGCCTTGGAATTACTTTATCGTATAGAATAAATAGGTATGGAGCGCCCTGATTAAACAAAATAAACACTTCAAAAAATAGGAACAGTATACCAGTAGGCCGAATACCTGATATTAAAAGAGGAAATTCCATAAAAAAAGATTCTAAACATCCTACTATCATTACATATAAGATTATTTTAGGATTTTTACTATTAAACTTATTTGTTCCATATATTAAAAACAAGATAAAATAACCAATCATTACATTACCAATCCAAATTGTTATTTGAGTGTCCATATATCTAACAGTGTCGACTATTGTATTATCTATCGGAAGCCAAAAAGATAGAAAGGGTGTTAGCAACCAAAATCCAAAAAAGAGCGATGTAAATAAGACAATCTCTCTTTTATTTTTCTTTACAAAATTTTCAAACATTATCCATAGCCAGCTAAATGCAAACATAGAGTAGGAAAAAGTCATCATAAAATCTGCCCCAAATTTAATCCAAAAATAATCTCCTAAGGGGCGGGGCATATATTTTCCTCCAATCCAATACTCTCGTATAAATGTGCCAGAAGGGTAATTAGAACCTGCGGGTATATTGAACCACGCTATTGCATCAATCGTATATATTAAAAATCCTGTAATTATTCCAAATTTGATTGGAGCCCATTTTTTATGTTTTATCAAAAATGCAAGCCATATCGTAAGAAATATCCCATCTATAAAGATATAGTCGTACTCAAAAATTCTTCTAGCTTGTTTAAACGATTCAAAGAAATCATTTATCAAAAAAAATCTCCTAAACGCAAAATTTTCAGTATTAAAATATTATTTCAATTAAAAAATAAATCCTTTTAAAAGAATTGAGATCTATAATATAATTAAAATTAGGAATTGGTTAATGGATTTACATATTTGACAATAATGTATGATCTTTTAGGGACGATTACTTTCCATGTAATTTGTAATGTAGCGTTCTACTTCGCTAGCTGGTTTTATTACGCCAAAATGACCTTCGCATAAAATATCTGCCTTTAAATCTAGTAGTTTTTGCATTGATTTTTGATAATCTTCTAAATCGGAACCAAAACTTTCGTAAAAAGGTCCGTGAATATCTTGTCCAAATAGAATTCTAGTGTTATCAATTTCGATTAAGATAGATATTGAACCCGGAGTATGTCCAGGAGTATGAACGCATAGAAATTCGTAGTATCCTAATTGTAAAACCTCCAAATCTCCCTTGAATCTTTTTTCTAATTTAACTGGCTTGTAATCTATTCCATACCAAGACGCGGCTGTTTTCTCATCGTGTCCACTTTCCTCGATTGGATCGGCGTCTAAATCGTGAGCATAGAATTTTACTTGCTTGTTATAATTTTTTAAATCGGAGCAAGCAGCTGTATGATCTATATGAAAGTGAGTTAATATGCAGTGCTTTATATTCTTAGGATTTAAATTTAGTTTGCTTATTTTTTTAATCATTTCAAGACTCATTCCACAATCGATCAAAACAAGTCCATCTTCGCTATGAGTATCTACTAAAAACACAGAGCAACCCGAATCACCAACATGATAAATATTTTTAAATATTTTTTTCATAAATCTTTTTCCTCGTCAGAAACTTTATTTGAGTCCCAAATGCAAAAAAAATTGAGAAAAATTAAAATTATTTTTTCTTTAGATATGATTTTTTGTATAAAAATATGGTTACGATTGCCGCCATCCCAGTCGAGAAGAGCACATCAGAAGCATAGTGAGCACCAACAACAATTCGGGACAAACCTACGAATAAACCCCATCCTATTACTAAAACTGTAACTACGATTCTATAAGGATCCTTGATTTTACGGTCTTTAACAGCTATTAACAATGGTAGAAGCATCCAACCCATTGCTGCATGTCCTGAAGGAAACGACCTACCATCCGAGCTTAATCCGGGTGGCAAAAACCATGGTGTAAAATTGGTAAATCCAACCTCAAGATTCCTGAAGCGAACTCTTCCACATAAAATCTTAATAATTTGGACGAATAGTAAGGGGTTAATAATAGCTAAAAGTGAAATTATACCAGCTATAGTTTTGTAATTTTTCCAATCTTTGTTCCAAGTTATAATTGAATAAATTATCACTGGAATAATTAAACTTAAACCTACGTAAAAATCATCATCGAATATAAGAAAAAGCAATCCAATAACAATAATTATCAAGGCAGGTATTTTTTGTAATTTCAAATTTTTAATATAACTACCACTAAAAGTTGCTAATGCTATTCCAATTAACGTATAACCTGGTAATTCCCCGTAATCTGCACCAAAGCTCCCCCAAGTAGAGGTTCCATCAACGACTGCGATTGAAATATCTAAATCATAAATACCAAATATTATTGCAAGAATTATCCAAGATATAAGTACAATAAATGTTAACTTACTAACCATGGACCATTTTGTTTTTTCGGACATAATTTTTCACAGTATTCTTTATTTAAAATGAAATTAATTATTATGAATTTGGTTATTAGAATTTATTTATATCTTTTTTGATTTATAATTTCTCTTTTTCTTAGCTAAATTTTTTATTGAGAAATTTCTTTGCGCAATTTAACGAGGATATCAGGGTAATCTGTGTAAATAGCACTTACAACCTCACCATTATAATTAAGGTTTAAAACTTTTTTCATGCGAGATTTGCTGTTAACCCCCCACACGTAACACTTAAAACCAAAATCATATATTTGTTTTAAATTTTTGATATTAGCTCTCCAACTTTTAATGTTGATAGCTTCAATTTTTAAATCTTTTAATAACTCGACATCAACAACATTGTCATTAATAATAGTAATACTTTCAGGTAATGTATGGACTAGTTTTATTTTTTTATTGTATTCTCTTAACTTAAGCAACGTATTATGATTTCTTTCCGTAATTTCAATTTTATCAAGAATATCGAACTCTGTAGCTATATCTATTAGTTTTAATCCCGTTGTTACATCTCGAATATCGCAGCTGTACCTTAAATTGTTAGCATAGTTTTCCAAAGCGTTAAACACTTCGATGGTAGTTGGAATTTCTCGGTTGTCCTTAAATTTGATCTTTTTTAACTCGACCGATGTTAGTTTTTTTATATCATATAGTTCAGAATCTATTTTTATATGGTGGTCGTGATAACAGATTAACTTATTGTCTTTTGTAAGTTGGAGATCAGTTTCTATACTTACTCCTATTTTTACTGCGTTTTTAAAGCAAGGAATTGTATTTTCTATACAATTGCCCATTCCTCCTCTGTGAGCAAATATAAGTGGTTTTTTCATAATTTATGGAAATTAGTAATTAATTAGTTCTAATACGATAAAAAAGATAATTTTTAAAGAAATTTAAATTACTATTATTACTTAATATTCCATTAAAAATTGATTTATATGTCAGAAAACGAAACACAGCCTAAAGATAAAAAGTCATTTTCCATTAAATTAAAGAATTACATCAAAAATCTCTTTACTTTTTCACAGTATAGTATTAAAACCATTTTATACATTATCTTATTTGTAGCATTAGTAGTTATTTCACTATGGTTGCTATGGTATATTTATTTAGGAGGTGGTGAAACACTTTTACTAACTTTAGTCGTAGAATGGTTCGTTAATCCGATATTTCGTCTGGGATTTTTCGGGATTCTATTGTTTATATTAATAATGGGGATACAAGGACTTTTAGTCCCAATTCCCTCTGAAATCGTTCTTATAGCAGCAGGTATAATATGGGGGGTAATTATGGGGGGCATAATGGGTATTATTGGATCAATGGCAGCAGCTATATTATGTTTTTATATTAGTAAGAAGGGTGGACGCCCGCTGGCGGAGAAATTTGTAGGAAAAAGTGGTATTGATATGGCTGATGATTTTATCCATAGATATGGCATGGGTGCAATAATAATAGCAAGATTTTTACCTTTTGTTGCCTTTGATCCTATATCTTATGCAAGTGGGTTAGTTGATATAGACGTTAAGAAATATTCTTTAGGTACTCTTATCGGTTCAATTCCCAGAGCATTCTTTTATTCATGGCTGGGTTCCTTTTTGCTTGAATCTCAAGGTTTAACTCCTCCAATTAATCTTGATGCCTTAGATTTTCAAGTAATTGAGGAATTATCTTTGTATTTTAATAATGTGATATTAATAATTTTGGGCATTCTCGTTGTAATGTTCATTGCTTATTATATCACAAGCAAGCATTATGAAAAGAAGAAATCGTAGAAAAACGATTAAACTACTAACTTATAATAAGTTTAATTAGTATTTAATGGATAAATTCTTTTTTTTTATTTAGCATAGTTTTATTAGTGTATACAACAAAAGTAGTTATGTTATACAAAATTAAAAAAAATCTTGAAAAAAATGTTAGAAAAAAGCAATATTCCTAAAAAATTAGCGAAAAGCCTTAGCCAATTAGGCATCTTTTTGCCTATTCTAAGCTGTGCTTTTGGAATCCTGTATTTCTCTTTTTCAGTTAATTCTTTCATATTTGATGTGTTTGGAGTTGTATTAATCGCGTCTTGGCTCCTCAATATCCTAATTCTTCTTATAGACGATTCCTATCTTAATAAATCTTCTGTAATAGGAAAAAAGATTAATAGATTAACTTATTACAACATAGTTTCATTTATAATCGGAGTGTTATTGATTACATGGGGCGTTATTCTTACGGCATTTATTTTAGATGGATTTCTTTTCGTTTTAGCCTTTCTCATGATTATCATTGGATTTTTTGGAATCGAAATAATTAGTTTACAGCTTGCTCTTACTACATATTTAAACATTGATAATAGAGGTGTATGGAAATTTGAATAAACCGACATTACTGAAATCTCTAAAACTATTACTTGCAATTCTGAGTTTTTTAACTTTTATCATTGGAATTTACTTTACAACTATATTACTTATTCCTCTTCAAGATGGGATATCGAGTTCTTTTTCATTTTTTATAACTCAGATTTCTGGTTTTCTAATGTTTCTTTATCTTATTACAACGATTCTTTTGATAAAACTAATTCCTACAATTAAACGAAGAAGTCTAGTGAAAAAATGCATATTGGTTTTTGGGTTATGTTTATCCTTTCTTAACGCTTTACCATTAATAGCTACGCCTATTTCAATCCAAACTGCAGAAAATGAATTCAATGTTGCTTACGGCGAAGATTGGAGAGCGCAGATACCATCAACTGTAGAATCTTGTTTTTTACCTACTCAATTTAACTTTTATAATTACTTATTAGGGTTTTCACATAGAGATTGCAACGTAGATACTGATGTGCAATACTACAACAACGATGGGTTCCAGCTCTATTTCGATGTATATTATCCCAAACTTACAACAACACAATTGCCTGGAAATAACAGCGTAATCATTAAAATTCACGGAGGTAGTTGGCAATTTGGCGATAAAAGCTTAGGAAACGTATTAGTGCTCAATAAGTATCTTGCTGCTCAAGGTTATGTAGTGTTTGATATTCAATACGGCCTGTTAGACGCTGGAGGCTCTTCTTTTATTCCTACTCCAGAGCACGTTAGAGGGAATTTAACTCTGCACGATATGGTTTACCAAATAGGAAACTTTACCAAACAATTAGAAACAACATTTGCAAGTACTTATAACGCGAATTTAGACTCCGTTTTTATCATGGGTGGCTCTGCTGGCGCTCATTTGACAGGCGTCATAGGGTTAGGATACAACGACCCTTATTTTGCTGGAAACTTTAGTAATGCTTTAAATATAAAAGGAATTATCCCAATTTACCCTCCAAATTTCGCCGATCCTTATTTTACCTACGAACCTCTATCAAGATTAATCCCTGGCGATCCACTATCAAACCCTTTAGCGTTCGAAAAATTTACTCCTAGTAATTTAGCCGATGCGACCGATCCGCCCGCTATGATTTATCAAGGGTTAAGAGATGATTTGGTTCCATTAATAAACGCTGAAACGATAAAAAGCGCGTTAAATGCCAACGGGGTAGACTGTATGCTCTTGACTTTTCCATTTGCAGCACATGCCAGCGATCTTATCGTAGGTAATACTTTCTCGCAGGTTTGGGTTTACTATCTGGAAAGATTTCTTTACTTAGAACAATAGTTTTCTTTTTTTTTCAAAATTAAAGAAACTAAGTATGTTATTGTGATATTATTTCTGTTTTTAAATTTTGAAATTTGAAAGTTTGGTATGAATAACGATGAAAAACTAGGAATTAAGAAAAGCGAAAATTTTGTAAACAATCAGCCTTCCCTATCAAAACTATACAAAGAACTCAATCAAGCGATCAATTCTAATAATATCCAATCTATTTGGGAACTATCTAAAACGATAACAAGATACCACTTTAGAACGAGCGATATCTAATTAGGGTCGTTTAACTATAGCTATTTAATAAATAATTAGCCTATAATTAGATGTTTTAGGGCTTAAATTGGGTGAAGTGTGATCACTTAAGCAAAATTATTTAAGGAAAAACCCTACTATAATTATAACTAAATTAATTTTAAATTTAATCTATAAGAAGGGGTTCTAACGTTTTTATACGGGGATTATAATGATATTTTAGAAGATAGTTTTATCCAGAAATTAAATTGGTTAAAAGAAGAATTTTACTATTTATTTAAGTTTAGACAACATAAATATAATCAAAAAGACAAAGAAATTGCTCAACAGATTATAGAAAACTTTATTGAGAGCGTAAATCTTTCGGATAGTAAAGGAATGGCAGATTTATTGCTAGAAACCATAGAAGCTATTGAGAAAAAATATATTGGTCTTTTTTAAGTTATAGATTATTTTTTACAATTTTTCAAACTATTTTTGGCAATAGATTTTATATTGAATTTGCCTATTTTATTATATAATTATAAATTTACAATTTTCTGCATCATAAATTGATTTAATATATTATTATAATTTAACAACTCACTAAAATGGAACGATTAATTATTGTACATTGGAATAAAAGCACGGGACCAATACCAATAATACAATACCCTCCTGAAGGAGCATATCCTTCGAAGGAAATCTTCCTGAAAATTTGGGCACAACACGAATTAAATAAAGAAGACGCGCTAATTGAACTCGAAGAAAAAGATCGCAATATTATTTCTGTTATACAAGAGTACGAAGGAGAAATCTATTTTTTGTGTTTATTTTTCATGTCAAAAAGTAAACTACTTTTTAGCGAGGTAATTTCTTCAGACATATTAGCAATTATTACTAAAAACTTATTAGAACTTATAAACACGAATAAAATTACGAGAACCATCTCTGAAGCGTTTAATACGATAAAGAATTACAGCAAAATCGAAGGAGAAGATTTAATTAATTTTTTTCAAGAAAAGATAAAATATACCATATTACAAATTCTGCGAAATGGTGTAATTTCTAAAGCAGAATTAGCCGAAACTCTCCGGCAAGATTACGGTTTTTCGACCGTCAACATTGATTTATTGTTGATATCATTCATTAGAGAAAAATTAATTTTGAAAAAAATCATTTCAGGAAGTAAAGAATGCTATTTTTTAATTAAAGATTTATCTTATACTAGAGTACCTCCTAAAAAATTACCAGATGAGGGAACAGAGGAAAAACTATTAAAAAAATTCAAAAAAGAATTCGTTAAATTATTTACTAATTATAATTGTAGTCAAGAAATTGAAAATAAGGAAATTATTAATTTTCTAATTGATAGGGACGCATTTAACTTAATTAAAGCTCTAAGAAAGAAGGAACTAACTGTAAACGAAAGTATCAATATTTTAAACAATAAAGAAGAACTATTTGAAGAATTATTGGAAAAAAAGCTCATATTCGAAGCAAAAGGCGTAGTTTATCTTTTTTCCGACATTCGATTTATTAAATTTACTCCGTACTACATTATTAAGTTGTTGTTAGAAAGGTATCAGAAGCAAGAAATCTCTTTAGATCAATACTTATCTCATTTAAAGTTGTTAATTAACCTGCTTAACAGCCAACCGTCAATCTTAGATTATAATGTAATTTAATTACATTAATAATAATTCTATGTTATCCTAAAAAATACCACAAAGATAATTTCGAAAAACCTTTATAAATATTAAAATCAAATTTTGATCAGCATTAACTTTTCATAAAAAATAAAATTAGGAGATAATTTTGGCATTAGAATTTGTAGATTACTTACAAGGGAGTTTCAGTTTAATCTTTGTTATAATCTCGTTAATAATTGGTTTTTCAATACTATCTAAATATTCTCAATATAAATCGAGGCTTTACATTCTTGTAGGTCTTTCATGGATTGGAATTGCAACACCGTGGTTTCCTGATTCACTTAGTTTTGTTATGAACCTTTTTTTCCACGAATCTCTCGCAATTGAGTGGTATTTTATTATCGGTAATGTTACTATGCCGGTCGCCCTTTTAGTTTGGTTAATCGCCTACACAGATATGATTAATAAAAAAAAGCAAAAATTAACTGTAATTTTGGCGGTTTTATTTGGCATAATTTTTGAGACGTTCTTCTTTTATCTATTAATTACGGATATTGATCAAATAGGAATAATCAGTTCGTCAAGGCCTTTTACCGTGGAATTCGGAATTTTTGTCAGTATGTTTTTAATGTTCGTAATTCTAATTATGTTTATAACTGGAATGATATTTGCTCACAAATCAGTGAACTCGGAAGATCGGAATGTGAGATTAAAAGGAAAACTGCTTCGCGCGGCTTTTATCACTTTTACGATTGCTGCTATTTTAGATTCATTACTTGGTACGATTTTTGAAAATCCAACTGACCCCTTGTTAGCAATTATGGTAGTTATAACTCGAATATTATTAATAATCAGTGCGCTCGAATTTTATGGAGGGTTTATCCTTCCAAGCTGGATGCATGATATATTCACTAAAAAATAATTTTTTTTTTTTTAATTACTAATTACACTATATTTCTAATTACAATAATTTTTTTACTATCAATGATGATTCTCTTTTAGGTAGTGAAATATTCTGGATAAATTTTGAGATAATTAATAAGATGGACGATTACACAGATTCAGATTGGAATTGGGAATTTTACGAAGAACTTGTCGATGATGTGGACGAAAATAAAAATATCATTCAATGTATTTCGTGTGGAAAGTGCGTAGGGGATTGTCCTGCTGCAAAAGTATCTAACTTTAACAGTAGAAAAATTATTATGAAAGTTCTTCGCGGCGATAAAAGCGTTTTGAAAGATTCTGATATTTGGTATTGCTATTTATGCGAAAGATGTAAACGAGTTTGTCCTAAAGAAAATATAAACATCCCCTTACTTATAATCAACCTTAGGAACGAATCTTTTAGAAAAGGTTATGGACCAAAATATAGCAATTTGAGAAAATACGTCGAAATGTCGGAGAGATTTTTAACCCAAGGTACTGTAGTAGAAAATCCATTGGGAGGTACATTACCACAGGAGCGAGTTGATGAAATTTACGAAATTTGTAACTTTGCACGAATAAAATACGTATTTAAAGCAAGTAAAAGCGACCAAAGCAAAAAAAATAAGAAAAAAACGAAATAGAAATTAAAACAAATATTAATTGAATAGGATAAAATGCATTTTAATAATTTAGTTTTAGACTTACAAGAAATTAAAAAGAAATACCCTGAAAATCCTTTAGAATTTTTTAAAGGTAAGAAGTTATGCCTATTTAAAGCTTGTTTAGAAAAATATTTTCCAGGCGTAAGATGGGGGTTTCAGGATCTCTTAGAAGAACTACAATTAGATGTGTCTATATGTAAAGATCAATCTTGCTGCAGTGGAACGTTTTTTCAAAGGAATCTAATAACAAGAGCCCAATTTTCCGCAATTAACGAGAGGAACCTTAGCGAAATGAATCGGCAGGCAGATATCGTGTTAGTTAGTTGCAACGGATGCTACAATTCTCTTCTCAGAGGGCGAGACTTTTTAAAAAATACAGAAGTGAGAAATAAAACCCAAAAAATCCTGAATTCAGTCAAGAAAAAAGCTGACGGGGAAAAATATCCTGGAATGTACGACATTTTAGAAAATCCAAAACTGAAAGTAGTTCACGATTTAGATTTCTTATACTTAATCCGAGACGACCTTGTCAACGCTCTAAAGTTCGACTTAAAAGGGTTAAAGGTGGCCGTCCATTACGGTTGTCATTACTTAAATTTATCGAGAGATAAAAAAAATGTAGAAGATTTTCTAGAGAGTAAAACTAAATTAGAGGAGCTCGTTGAGCTTTTTGGGGGGGTTCCCGTTGATTACAAAGAAAGAGAGAGTTGTTGCGGATGGGGGGCCAGTCAATTGTTAATAAATCCTCACGAAGCTCTTAAAATCACTTATAACAAGTTAAAAAGCGCGGAAAACGTTGAGGCCGACTTCATTTTAATGCCCTGTCCAACGTGTTTATATACTTTAAGTAAACCAGAATATCGAGAGAAGATTGAAGAATGGTTCAACGAAAAGCTAGAAATACCAACAATTCATCTTAATGAACTAATCGCTATTCTGCAAGGGTGCGAAGAAGATCGCTGTATTACCTTGCGAAGAAAAACTCCTCGTCTTGAGGAGATATTTGAAATTATAACACAACAATGAACTACCACGCCCTAAAGGGCTTGGATCCGTAGGTTAAGAGTCGTTAAACTTTTAACACTAATGGATGGTTCAAACATCCTCTATCCCCTAACCACTTGGAAAGATAAAAAGAAAATTCACATTTTTTCAATAGCTTGCCTTGGACAAGAATCGATACATAATAAACACCCTATACATTTTTCAAACGATAATTCTAAGCGTTCATCCACATTAAAATGTAGAGCGTCGGTTGGGCAAAGAGATATGCAAGCACCACAATCAATACACATATTATCGTCAATGATTACCCTTCCCTTTTTATTTACAACTACCTCGTTTCTTTGTAAAGCGTCAGTAATGATTTTCATTTTATTTTCAGGAACATCTAACAAGAAGTTCACGCCACTAGTTCCCGTAGAAAATTTTAGAATGTTAAACGTAATATCGTATTTTAAAATCTCGTTTATGATTTTCGAATAGTCGTCAATGTCTCTTATAGCTCCGAACGGTAAGGTGCAATTAATTATAGTCGTATTACATCAACTCCTCCGAAGTAATTATTCCTGTTACTCTTTTACTTTCATCAACTACAGGTAATGCTGAAATGTTGTTATTTTTCATTCGTCTGGTAGCAAGTCCAATTGGTTCGTTGTCCGTAGTAGTAATTACCTTTTTTGTTATAATGTCATTTAGTTCTCTTTTATTTTGAGCAATTGCTTTGGTCACATCAAAACTAGTCACGATTCCTTTTAGATAGTTTTCTCGATCTGTAATGACGACATGATTCATGTTCTCTTCTATAATTTTCTCAGCAATCTTCTTTAAATCGCAATCATCGAAACATTTGATAGCCTGCCTTTTAAAGTCTTTTACAAACTTTAACTCAGAAGTTTGTTTCATCGGTTTAAAAACTGTATTTGTAGGAAGAGTCTCTGCGGGAGGGTTTAAGAAAAATTTGCCTTCGTTAATCCAGTTTTTAAGCGTTTCAGCAATCTTACGCGCGTAAAATAAGGACGATAGCGACGAACATTTGACTTTCTTTCCATTAATCTCAACATACCCACTTTCTAATTTTTTATAACTAACATGTTTTAATATCGGCTTGTCCCTTCTAGGTACGCTATAGTCAACTATGTCTGTTAAAATATCCTCGTTTTTGATTGCGGTCTTCTTAGCCAAACCTTCGTTTAAAATTGGAATCGGAATTCCAACGCCAACAAACATACTAGTACCGTACTTTTCATAGGTTGCTCCTCGTAAATATTCAGAACTCATCTGTTTTAAATCTCCTTTAAGAAATAACGATCCAAATCTGTTTGAGGGGTTGTGTTGGGTTCCCTCTCCAATAACATACCCTATACCACCCCCAAGAAAGATTCTCGTACCAAGTCCAATTGTTTCGTAATTAGGATCGTTATTTAGAGGACTTAAACATCCTGCCCCTGCGTAATGGGCGTTGCCAAATTTTGGCAGTAGCTTACCCATGTAAGTGTATATTGTCTTATCAGAACTATTTACAGCACACACATATCGTTGGTAAGCGTTTCTTGGATTGCATAATATAGCTTGATTGATGCTATCGAGGGTGACTTCTGTATCCACTTCAGCTAAAGGATAACAATCAGTAGTGTTTGAATTTCCCCTAAGCCTTATCGGATTTCCAGAAACAAGATCTTCGATAACATGACCTCCACCGTATTCGAACGGTCTAACATCCGCCATTCTGGTGCATCCAATATAGCAATCGACGGCCGCGTTTCCGTGATAAGCGTGAACATCGTTTAACCATAGGTGTTCGAACTTAATCGGAGGGTCAGAGTGCCCAAAATTTAAAAAAGCGCCGCTGGAACACATCGGTCCAAAAGTTCCTGTGGTTATTACATCGATCTCTTCAGCAGCTACTTTAACACCTCTTTCTTCAACTATATTTATCATTTCTTCCGCTGTAACAACTACTACACTACCATTTTTAATTTTTTCGTTTATTTCTGCATAAGTTTTCGTCAACTAATCACCGTTTCTTTAATCTTCTAACCAATGGGAAAAGAAAGGTTATGTTAAAATAATTAATTATATGCTATATAAAAATATTATCAAATAAAATATGCTGTTATAGCATCTTTAATGCGAGATAATAATAAAATTAAATTCACAGTCAAAGATATTGATTTAAAAGTATAATAAAAACCTGAAGTAAATTTTGACTGCTAAACGCAGTCAAAAAGTTGAAATAAAAATCCAAAAAACAAATTGTCCAATTTTTAATAGTCCTCATATTTTTAAATGTTGAGTATTATGCAAAATTTTCCTACTAAATTTACACACAATATAAAAAAAAATAGATATAAATCACAAAATAGGATTCAAAAATTTATTTTTTAGCAAAATTATAATTCCATAAGTTCGAATGGAAATTTTTTTTGTCTTTTTCTACACATAAAGCGGGAACTGTGCCCCATTACTTTGTCCTACTTTTCACGTGAAATAGAAAATTTTAAATATGAAAAAATAGTAAATAATAGAATATTACAAATAAAAGTCAATCATGACTTTTTTGAAATATGCGAAACATTCTAAAATGTTGAAAAACGCTTAGAATTTCGCGAACAAAATATAAATTAACTTTATATTACAAACTAAAAAAGTTGAAATAAAAAAATAAAAAACAAATTGGAGATAAAAAAAAA
>Ga0209121_10002061_pt1 | contig 20736 bp, 16 predicted proteins | sample Cruoilmetagenom3_FD_187292 | JGI IMG/M metagenome (GOLD analysis project Ga0209121, IMG submission 187292) | Oil polluted marine microbial communities from Coal Oil Point, Santa Barbara, California, USA - Sample 3 (SPAdes) (version 2) | ecosystem: Environmental > Aquatic > Marine > Oil seeps ...
GTGATCGACCGATACCGCGTATCGTAGATCAGCATGGATAGCCGGAACGACTCCGTAGGAGGGTCGGTGAGTGTGGTCATCTGGGATGTTCCCCGTTGTTCAGCCCGTTTTGATTTTTATGTAGGTGCGATGGATTGCACCCCTGGGCCGTATTATTGTCATCCGTATAAGCGAAAAGGGCGCGGTGTTACCCGCGCCCTTTTGCATGTTTTTAGCGGAATGGAGGCGAGTAGAGCAGGCCGCCATTTGTCCACTGAGCGTTCAGGCCACGGGCCAGACCGATCGGTGTGTTTTCACCAATGTTCTTCTCGAACAGCTCACCGTAGTTGCCACCAACTGCGATCGCATTCATCGCCCAGCCGGCGTCAAGGCCAAGCATCTCGCCCAGGTTACCTTCGGTACCCAGCAGGCGGTTGATTTCAGGATTGTCACCAGCGGCGGCTGACATATCACCGATATTGGCGCTTGTGACACCCAGTTCTTCGGCAGAGATCAGTGCGTTAAGTGTCCAACGTACCACGTCACCCCATTCGTTGTCGCCGTGGCGAACAAGCGGGCCAAGTGGCTCTTTCGAGATGATCTCGGGCAGAACAACGTGATCGGCAGGGTTTTCAAACGCAGCGCGTGTGGCCGCAAGACCTGACGCGTCGGTGGTGTATGCATCACATGCACCGGCCAGATACTGTTGCTGGCCTTCAGCGTTGGTTTCAATCGGAACCGGCTCATAGCTGATGTTGTTGGACCGGAAGAAATCCGCCAGGTTCAGCTCGGTTGTGGTGCCGGTTTGAATGCAGACAGTCGCGCCGTCCAGATCCTTGGCTGAGCTAACGCCCAACTCTTTGGGGACCAGAAAGCCTTGGCCGTCATAATAGTTCACACCAACGAAATCGAACTTGAGGTCGACGTCGCGGCTGAAGGTCCATGTGGTGTTACGCGCCAGCATGTCGATTTCACCCGACGCCAGAGCGGTAAAGCGGGTTTTGCCGGTTGTTGGTACGAATTCAACGGCGTTGCTATCTCCCAGAACGGCAGCAGCGACAGCACGGCATACGCCGACGTCAAAGCCGTTCCAAACACCGTTCGCGTCCGGGGCGGCAAAGCCGACCAGGCCGGTGGTCACACCACAGTTCAGCTTGCCGCGTGCTTTTACGTCATCCAACGTGCCAGCAGCTGCAATACCGGCCGCCAGGCCGGCGACAGTGAGCGTGCCAAAAAATACGGTTTTTTTCATTTTTACCTCTTCCTGATTGTCCACCCTTTCAAGGGCGGTTCATTTGGTCCTTTGCGGACCAGGGCGATACTCTGACCAGGGAGTGAGTTTTTTGTTTTCCCCGCCAGTGCGCGCCAGATTGTGGAGATTCATCAATAAAGGTCAACCCCAACGTCACGAAAATCGATGAACGGCCCGCTATGTTTACGCTGGGTAATGATATATTACCAAGAGTTAAGTCTTCTGCGAAAAATCGTAAAAGGTTTTGGCGTGCAAAAAGTCTGATTCTTTCTTGGCTGCGGTTTCAACCGCTTCTTCATCCACGCCCCACTGCTCTTCCTGCCATGTTTCATCCACCCTGCTAAGCGCCCAAAGCTGGGCCGCCGGATGCAGATCATGCAGTGCAGCAAGGCCAATAACCAAAGACCCGGACATCCCAACCAGGTCATGAAACGCCGTAAGGGCGAAGGCATCGAGGCGGTGCACTTCGTCCGATAGCACCTGCATGGCACGCGCATCTTGGGGGCGATGAATGACACCAGAAACCGGTGACAACTGCACATCATACTGCTGCCCTATCCACTTGAGTAGGGGATCCCAGGCCGCAGCCTGTCGTGCGACCAATTCAACCGGCGAATCAGCACGGTAGCACGTCAGATCAGCGTCGCCATACGCCGCAATCAGATCAGCCACCTCCCGGTGTTGAAGGCTGACCTTATCAATTGCCGCATTGGTAGACCTGGTGAATGGCATGGCCGCTGGGTCTACCACGTCCCCCTGCGCATCCCACTCGGCTGCAATACGTTCTGCCAGCGCCAGCGTCGGCACCACCAAGGCGGCCTTGGACGGGGTTTTAACCGACCGCCCATCCAGCAGAATGCTGAACCCACCGTCGCACGCCTCAACGGTGGCTTCTTTCCAAAACCGTTTGGCCTTCCATTCGCTCATGATGCGGGCTCCCAAAGAGTGTTCAGCGCATCAGGCAAAGCGCGAAAATCATCAATTATCATATCTGCCGCCCCTAAGGCCGTGCGATCATGATAGCCCCAACTGACACCGATGGCGCGCATCCCGGCTGCGCGGGCCATGTCCATATCAAAGCTGGTATCGCCGATCATAACAGCATCACGGGCCTGCACGCCGGTATCGCCCAGTGCTGCGTGCAACATCGACGGATGTGGTTTTGACGGGTGATGATCTGCCACTTGCTGGGTCACAAAATACTGCCGCAAATTATGGCCCTCCAGCAGCTTGTCCAAGCCCCGGCGCGATTTACCTGTGGCCACACCCAGCAATGTGTCTGGCAGCAGGTGCAAATCCTGTAGCACCCGCAACGCATGCGGATAAAGCGGCGAAGACGTGGTAATTGGGGTTTCGCCGCGCAGACGCATGTAGCTTTCTTTGTACCAATCCACCATCTGGCTGTGCAGCGCGGCGGGCGCATCAGGGGCCAATCGCGGGATTGCCACATCCAATGACAGCCCTACGATAGACAAGATCTCTTCTCGCGCGGGGGCTGCCAACTCGGCCTGTGCAAAGGCCGCGTGCATCGCCGCCACAATATCACCCTGGCTGTTTACCAGAGTGCCATCGACATCAAACACCACCAGCCGCTGGCGGCTCATGGCATCGCCTCAAACGGATCATCGGCAGCCAGATCAGGCGTCCAGCCGAGTGTATCAAACGTATGCGCGATATGATCCGGCAAATCAGCAGTGATCACCACTGGTTTGCGGGTCACGGGATGTTCAAACGCCATGGTGCGCGCATGCAGGTGCAGCTTGTTTGAGATAACGCCGCCCAGTTGCGCACCCCAGCCATCACCCATGTTTTCCTGACCCGAACCACCATATTTGCCATCGCCAATGATGGGGTGGCCGATCTCGGCCATATGTGCGCGCAATTGGTGGGTGCGCCCGGTGATCGGCTCCATTGCCACCCAGGCGGCACGGCTGGCAACACGGTAAAGCGTGGCATATTGCGTGATCGCACGTTTGGCACCGGGGGTTTTATCCACGTCGCGCGGGTGCAGGCAGATCATTTTCTCGCCTTCGCCCTTGGCACCGTGACCGGGAGCTTTGACAAGTGCGTATTTGATTTCACCCAAGTAAGGCGTCGGCACTCCGGCCACCACGGCCCAATAAATTTTGCGTGTCTCGCGGTGGCGCATGGCGGCCGTCATCGCCGCGGCCGCAGACCGCGTGCGTGCCAGCAACAAAACGCCGGATGTGTCTTTGTCCAACCGGTGCACCAGCCGGGGCTTTTCATCCAGATCAAAGCGCAGTGCTTCGGCCAGACCATCGACATGGCGGGTCTGTTTGGACCCTCCTTGACTGGGCAATCCGGGGGGTTTGTTGATGGCAATGATGTGATCGTCTTTATAGATCACCGCATCACGCATCATCCGCGCGTCAGCGTCACTCACGCGGGACTGCGTGCGCGCAGGCATCTCGCCGGGTTCCGGCAACGGTGGGATGCGCACGGATTGACCTTCTTGCAGGCGGGTCGACGCTTTGACCCGACCGCCATCAACACGCAAATCGCCCTTGCGGCACATCTTTTCAATTCGGCCTTGGCCGATATGCGGAAACAACCGGCGAAACCAGCGATCAAGCCGTTGATCCGCATCATCCGCCGAAACGGTTTGGATTTGTACGCCACTCATGCCCAGATCATCCTTGAAAGCCAGACACCTGCGGCCAGCGCCACAAGTGACAAAATAACCGAAAGCGCCACATAAAGCCCCGCTTGCACCACCTCACCGCGCTCATACAGCAGGAAGGTTTCCAATGAGAAGGCCGAGAAGGTGGTGAATCCGCCAAGGATGCCGACCATCACGAAGGGGTTCAAATGCTCGGCTCCACGCTGGAAGGAATAGACCATGAACGCGCCCATCACGAACGACCCAAGGATATTCGCGCTGAGCACCCCCAGCGGAAAGCCGGATCCGGTGACGCGCAGCATCGCAAGCACTGTGCCAAAGCGCAGCACGGCTCCGATAGCGCCACCAAGGGCCACATGTAAAAAGGTCATGAACATGGAGGGTCTGTCGCGCGCGCGGCGTTGTTTGTCAAGCTGGGTTGGCATCCTTAAGTGCCCCAAGACGCATGCCCGGAAGTTTTGAACTGGTATTCCGGGTGGAGTTTTGCAAACTCACATTTTGTGCTCTTCAGGTGATGGAAACTGGCGTAATGCTAGCACTGAACCCGACTACATTTGCATATCGCCACCCCGGAGACGCCACCATGCAAAACGCCCTGCCCTTTTTGCGCTCGTTGTTTGACCGCGCGGTTGAGGTGGCAGACCCAATGCGCAGCCTGGCCGCTGCCCTGCCCCCAAAGCCTGCTGGTCGGTTGGTGGTGATTGGCGCAGGCAAGGCCTCGGCCCGGATGGCCGAAGCGGTTGAGGCTGAATACGGCCCATGCGAAGGGCTGGTGATCACCCGCTACGGGTACGCCCGCCCCTGCAAAGGCATCGAAATTGTCCAAGCCGCACACCCGGTTCCGGATGCGGCGGGCCAAAAGGCCACAGCGCGGATATTGTCCTTGCTCAAATCGCTTGGTCCGGAGGACACGGTTCTGGCGCTGATCTCAGGGGGGGCTTCGGCCATTCTGGTGCAGCCTGCGGGTGACATTACGCTGGCCGAGAAACAGGCGATCAACGCAGCCCTTCTTGCCTCGGGGGCACCGATTGGGCAGATGAATACGGTGCGCAAGCATCTGAGTGCTGTCAAAGGCGGGCAACTGGCGGCGGCGGCATATCCTGCACAGGTTTTGGCGCTGATGATCTCGGATGTGCCGGGGGATGATCCGGCGATGATTGGATCGGGGCCAACGGTGGGGGATGCCAGCACGCCCGGCGATGCACTGGCCATACTTGAGCGGTACTCCATCGACATACCCGACAGCGCCCGCGACGTTTTGAATGACACCCGCCGCGTGCTGACGCCCGACGACCCGCGGCTGCGCAATGTTGAAAACGTAATTTATGCAGCCCCCTCCCAATCCTTGGCTGCCGCCGCCGATTTGGCGTGGGCAGAGGGGGTTGAACCCGATATTCTGGGCGATGCTCTTGAGGGTGAAGCGCGCGGCGTGGCCCGTGCCCAGGCAGCACAGGCCCTGGCCCGCCAAGCCGCCATGCCACCGGGTGCACCACCGATGCTTTTGCTGTCAGGCGGAGAGTTAACAGTTACCCGCAACGGCGATGGGATAGGCGGGCCGAATGCTGAATTTGCCCTGGCGCTGGCATTGGCGCTGAACGGCGCACCGGGCATTCACGCCATTGCCTGTGATACCGACGGCGTGGATGGCGCCGCCGAGGTGGCCGGTGCTATGATCGGCCCCGACACTCTGAACAACGCCAAGGTGCGCGGTGTTGACCCGCAATCCGCCTTGGATCGCAACGATGCACATGGATTTTTTGAAACCTTGGGAGATCAGGTGGTGACCGGCCCGACGCTGACCAATGTAAACGATTTCCGTGCCATCCTGATCTCCGGATCATGACGGGCTATGCGCGCAACGGCTGGCTAATCAGTTGGCAAGCCATCCCCGGCAGGCGGGAATGGTCACGCCCCACCGCGCAAGGATGGCAGGCCGATCCCTGTCGCCTCAAACCCACCGTCCGCCGCAATAATCTGACCGGTCACAAAGCTGGCTTGGGCCGAGCACAGGAAGGTAACGAGTGCTGCGATCTCATCCTCCTGACCATAGCGGTTGAGCGGGATCGCATCATGATAAGCCGCACGGATGTCAGGCGTATGTACCGCCAGCGCCAGCTTGGTATCCACCGGGCCGGGACACACACAATTGGCGCGCACGCCGTATTCGCCCAGCTCTACCGCCTGTTGTTGGGTCAGGTGCATCACCCCCGCTTTGGAAGTGCCGTAGGCCACCCGCAATGTGCTGGCACGAAGGCCCGAAATGGACGCGATATTCACGATCGCCCCCGATGCCGCCCGCAAAGCAGGGGTGCAGGCCTGAGACATCAGAAACACACCGTCCAGATTGGTCTCCATTACCCGGCGCCAACGGGCAAAATCCGTGTCCTCAATCGGCCCGAAATCAGCCACCCCGGCATTGTTGACCAGCGCATCCAGTGTTGCGCCTTCCGGCAATATTGATTGGGCCATTTGCGCCACCTGATCCGGCTGCGAAACATCACACAGGCAGGGTTGGGCATTTTCCAGTCCTGTAACGGCCTCGCTCAGGGCCGGTTCATCCCGGTCCAGCATGATCACGCGCCAGCCTTGATCCAGCAACTGTCGGCTGGTGGCCAGCCCAATTCCACGGGCTGCCCCGGTCACAATTGCGGTTTTCATAATTGGCCCCTCTTTTGACGGTATGGCGCACCTTACGTTTGTCGACGGGCAAATGGCCATATCTCTTGTGCAGTGCCGTGAATTTGGACAGATTGACCAGATGAAAACAGATTACCTTCTGCCCCAGATGAGCGAATGGCGACATGCGCTGCACCAGATGCCCGAGCTGGAACTGGACCTGCCCAAAACCGCTGCCTATGTGGCCAATCTACTGCAAGGCTTTGGCCTTGAGGTCCATACCGGCGTGGGCCAGAGCGGCGTGGTTGGCATCCTGACACGCGGCAACGGGCCCGGCTGTATCGGATTGAGGGCCGAACTGGACGCCCTGCCAATCACCGAAAACACCGGGTTTGAATACGCATCAAACCATCCCGGCAAGATGCACGCCTGTGGCCATGATGGCCATATGACCATGCTGCTGGGGGCGGCCAAACACCTGTCAGAACACGGTGTGTTTAACGGCAAGGTTGCCTTCATCTTTCAACCGGATGAGGAATTTGGCACCGGGGCCGCCACAATGATCCGCGACGGGTTGTTTGACCGGTTTGCGATAGATGAGGTCTATGCCATTCATAACCTGCCGGGCATGGCCTCAGGCACATTTGCAACGCGGGCGGGACCAATCACCGCCTCGGAAAGCCTGTTTGAAATCAACGTCCAAGGCCAGGGAGGCCATGCCGCCCTGCCCCATATGGGGGTGGATGCGATCACTGTCGGTGCGCAGATTGTGAATGCTCTGCAAACCATCGTGTCGCGCAAGCTGGACCCGGCACAAAATGGCGTTGTGTCGGTGACGGAGTTCATCACCGATGGCAAACGCAATGTGTTGCCGGGACATGCCAGGCTGTGTGGCGACGCGCGCGCACTGACACCTGATACCAATGCCGCGATCAAAGCGAAGATGGAACAGATTGCCAGCGGAATAGCCGCCGCCCACGGGGTGACAGCCACCACCAGCTATACCACGATATTTGAGCCGACAATCAACGCCTCTGCCCCGGTGCGCGCCGTAGAGCGGGCCGCGCGCAATATCACTGACCAGGTGGATGCAGATTGCCCGCCCAAACTTTTTTCCGAGGATTTTGCACATATGGCCGCCAAAATACCGGGGGCATTTATCCTGATGGGCAATGGCACGAATGCACATCATGCGCGCCCGCTGCACTCTGCGGATTATGATTTTAACGATGCCGGGTTGGTGCCCGGGTCATCCTTCTGGGTAGAATTGGTGGAACAGCAACTGGCGCCAAGCACGTCAATCTGACGTCCGCGAATGTAGTTTCGGCACAATCATAGAGGGAGTGCGCGCCCGGAGAGCAATTATTGGGTGTTTTGACCCTATCCGTTTGTTCAGGTGACGCATCTGGCAGCTTGTGACATCAATTGGAATGGCTGTGGAACTTGGCCACTCCAATTGATGTGGATCCAAATATGAGTGACTTTCTAATGCGCCCCGCTTTGTTTGTCTGGGCTTGTGTCGGGCTTTTGTCCGCATCCGCAGTCGCCACGGCAGACGAGCATCCGATGCTCAAAATTTGCCGTGATATGGATTACACAACTGCCCACACCCTATACCTGAATGATCTGGAACAGATGGAACAGGCCAGCTTTGCCACGTCCACCATCTGGACCGAAGGTACGATTGAATTTCAGGGGGTTCCGCTTCGTGCATTGCTGGACCATGCCGATTTCACATCAGGCACGCTCGAGCTGACGGCGATCAATGACTATTACGTTGAAATCCCCGTGGATGAGGCGCGCGACAGCCTCGCCTTGATTGCATACCGGATGGACGGAGAACTGATGAGCACGCGCGACAAGGGCCCGCTCTGGCTGGTTTATCCGTTTGATTCTGATGCAAAGTACCAGTCGGAAATCTATTATTCCAAAAGCATCTGGCAGATCGACCACATCAAACTGCTGCCCGAGTAGGCCGTTCAGGTCGGTTGGCTGTTGATCTTAAATGCCGAAATACCAAAGCAAAAATAGGCCTAGGCGGCCGCGCCAAGGAACTTGAATCCTTCCTCCAGCGCCTGCGAGGTACCATAGGGAATGGGCAGAATTTCCTGCACCGCATCCACCACGACAGACAAAAACAGCATGCCACCCGCAGTCAGGAAGGCAATGCCGTCAACCTGCGCAATTCGGCTCCAGTGCCGTTTGATCAGATAGGCCAGAAACAAGGCGTAGGCCGGGATCAAAATGCCCTCGGTGATGTAACGATCATGGATCAGGAAATAATCATCCACCGCCAGAAAGAAGGAAAATCCGCCTGCAAGTTTCAGCAATGTCTTGTGAGCGTCCTCCTTTTTGGTCGCAAAAGTGGCCACCCGGAAAAAGCAGAACACAGCAGCCGCCAGCCACAACCATGTACCGATGGTGGAAACAAAGCCAAGAAAACTGGAGGTTTTGGTTTGTTGGGCGGGATCGCGCAGGATTTCTATCAACGAAAAACCGGCAGCCGACATTATGGCCAGCGACACAAGGTAGAAGACCAAGGCCGGCACCAAACAACGATACAACATACGCACCATGGCATCACGAGTGAGGACATCTTGCATCCAATTGCGTTTGGTCATGGCGGTGGCCCTCATTCAGACTGAAACGCCCGAATGCCGGGATTTCGCTGCCAAATCAAGCTTTGTTCGTCCCAACAACAGGATTTATCGCTGTACCGCCCCGAAGACCGCGATCAAATCAAGACACATGCACCCTACATCCGGAAAAACACGAAAGGCGTGAGGTGGCTTTACTCTTCAGCATCATCCGCTTTGCGCCAAAACGGGGCACGCCCGACGCTTTCGTAGGCTTCAAACCCTGCGCGTTTGGCATCATTGGTGGAGTAAATATTGCGCAGATCCGCCATGCGTGGCGTCGCCATTTTGCGGGCAATACGTTTGAGATCAAGAGCGCGAAACTCGTTCCATTCGGTCAGGATCACCAGCAGATCAGCATTGTTGGCGGCCTTGTAAGCGTCCTCAGTCCATTGCACCCCCGGCAGCAGTGCTTCGCCCTCGTGGCGGCCCTGAGGATCAACGACCCGCACTTTGGCGCCCCCCCCCACCAAAGCCGGAATGATCGTCAAAGCGGGGGCATCACGCATGTCATCGGTGTTGGGTTTGAACGTCACCCCAAGCACGGTAATGATCTTGCCGTTGAAGGATCCGTCGCTCAGATCAAGCAGTTTGTCGATCATGCGACGCTTAATGCCTTCGTTGACGTTAATCACTGTTTCGGTGATCTGCATTGGCAGGCTAACATCCTGCCCGATCCGCGCCAATGCTATGGTATCTTTTGGAAAACAACTTCCGCCATAGCCGGGACCGGCATGCAGGAATTTGTTGCCGATGCGCCCATCCAACCCCATGCCGTGACTGACTAACTTTACGTTCGCACCAGTACGTTCGCACAGCGCCGCTATTTCGTTGATAAAGGTGATCTTGGTCGCCAGAAACGCATTGGCGGCGTATTTGATCATCTCGGCACTTTCCAGATCAGTGCTCAGAATCGGGAAATCGCGCAGATAAAGCGGGCGATAGATATCTTCCATCACCTGCGCCGCCCGGTCGGTCTGCACGCCTACCACCACGCGGTCTGGCTTCATGAAGTCCTCAATCGCGGCCCCTTCTCGCAGAAACTCAGGATTCGAGGCGACATCAAATTCAAGCGTGGGATTGGCCTTGCGCACGGCCTGCTTCACTTGCCGATTGGTGCCCACAGGCACTGTGGATTTGGTAACAATGACGACGTATTCTTTGGCCAATTGGGCAATTTCTTCGGCGGCCGCCATCACATAGGTCAGATCCGCATGCCCATCACCACGCCGTGTGGGTGTGCCCACTGCGATGAACACCGCTTCGGCACCCTCAATGGCCTTGGCCAGATCGAGCGTAAACGACAGCCGCCCTGCCTCAACATTCTTAAGCATCAAGGCATCAAGGCCCGGCTCATATATCGGCACTTCACCGCGTTCCAGCATCTCGATCTTGGCGGGGTCTTTGTCCACACAAATCACATCATGCCCAAAATCCGAGAAACACACCCCCGAAACAAGACCGACATACCCTGTACCAATCATTGCAATTTTCATCTGATACTGCCCTCGATTATTACCGCGCGGTTATAAGTGTAATGCGACGGTATGATCACTCAGTCAACGATTTCAGGTGAATGGGGGCAACCTTTGACAAAGACCCCATACAAGCCGGGTGGCGCCAAAGCCGGGCATTCACGCAACCATTGGACAGCCCCGCGCCCTCGGGATATGCAAGGCACAACGAGTATCCCCCAAGGGTTTGGGCGACAGGAGCAGGGCAATGGCCGACAAATTATTTGGCACCGATGGCGTGCGAGGCGAGGCCAACAGCGACAAAATGTCGGCTGAACTGGCGCTAAAACTTGGCACTGCCGCGGGCCGGTATTTCCGCCGTGACAAGCATGAACACCGCGTGGTGATCGGCAAAGATACGCGCCTGTCTGGTTACATGATCGAGAACGCTTTGACAGCAGGTTTCACCAGCACCGGCATGAATGTGTTTCTGCTGGGCCCTGTGCCAACCCCTGCGATTGGTTATTTGACCCATTCCTTGCGCGCTGATGTCGGCGTCATGATTTCCGCCAGCCACAACAAGGCCACTGACAATGGCATCAAATTTTTCGGCCCAGACGGTTTCAAGCTCAGCGATGAGGCAGAAGACGCGATTGAGGCAATGATGCGTGATGGCGTGGCGTTGGCCGCACCCGAAAACATTGGCCGCGCCAAGCGGATTGACGACGCGCGTGGACGCTATGTGGAATATGCCAAAACCACCTTTCCATCACGTCGGCGCCTGGACGGATTGCGCATTGTGATCGACTGCGCAAACGGGGCCGCCTATCGTACAGCACCCGAGGTTTTGTGGGAGTTGGGCGCCGAAGTGATCCCTCTGGGAGTGGAGCCCAACGGCTTCAACATTAACAAGAACTGCGGTTCAACCCACCCTGAAATGGCAGCCGCCAAAGTGGTGGAAACCCACGCCGATATGGGCATTTGCCTGGACGGTGACGCCGACCGCGTGGTGATCATCGACGAGCGCGGCAAAGTGGCCGATGGCGATCAGATTATGGGGTTGATTGCTGGCCGCTGGGCAGATGAGGGGCGTCTGGCGGGCGATACCCTTGTGGCGACAGTGATGTCCAACCTTGGGCTGGAACGCCACTTGGAAGCGCGCGGTATTGCACTGAAACGCACGTCAGTGGGGGATCGGTATGTGGTTGAGGCCATGCGTGACGGCGGCCACAGCCTGGGCGGTGAACAATCGGGTCACATCGTGATGACGGATTATGCCACAACCGGCGACGGCTTGATTGCCGCGCTGCAATTTCTGGCGAGCATGGTTGAAACCGGTAAGAAAGCCAGCGAACTGGCGCGCGTGTTTGAACCAGTGCCGCAAAAACTGATCAACGTGCGCTATGAGGCGGGTCAGCACCCGCTTGAGGCGGATGAAGTTCAAACCGCCATTGCCGAGGGTGAAACAGCCCTTGGTCAGAACGGGCGGCTTTTGATCCGTAAATCGGGAACTGAACCCTTGATCCGCGTGATGGCCGAGGCGATCGACCCCGAACTGCTGGATAAGGTGATCAATGATGTGGTTGCGGCGGTGAAGCGGGCCTGCTGATGCGGTTGCCACAATAACAAACGTCAAACGTTCAGAAAATTCGCCCGAAAAATCTGTTCCACGATGCCCTTTGTCTCGCGCAAAATATAACTCGGCCCAATCGCAACGCATGGAGCGATATGACCGCTTTTTGCATGACCTTCGCGCCATAACCCGGTAAGAGCAGAAAAACACGTCCACAATTTCACATCAGGCCCGAATGAGCACACCCGACAGATCAAAGCGCGGCCCCTTGTACACCGCGCATGACCGCGACAATATTCGCTGGTTCTGGCACCGCTATCTAAAAAGCAAAGCGCCGTGGCTTATGCTGGTGCTGTTCATGCTGCTGGTTCAGGGGCTGGTTTATCAGCAATTCCTGTCCAACACCGAAAACGGATTGCGTGTCATCTTTGACAGCGGATCGGTGCGTGATCTGGTGTGGGTATGCGCCATTGTGTTTGGCCTGTTTTTCGTGCGCGGTGCCATGTCTTATCTGGTGCCATTGATCACAGTTTGGGTATCCAACGCTGCAATATTTGAAATGCGCCGCGATCTGATTGGTCATTTGATGGCGCTTGATCTGGCCTATTTTGAGCGCACCAAATCTGGCGAAATCATCCTCAAGGTCGTCACACAAACTCAATTGTTGGGTGTTTTTGTCGCTCTTTCCATGGCCAACGCGTTTCGGGATGCCATTACAGTTGTGATCGTGGCCGCCTATCTGATCTGGAAAAACCCGATCTTGTTTGGCAGCGCCATTGTTGTGCTGCCTTTCATCATCTGGATCATGAACGTCATTTCTGACCGTGTGAAAAAAGGCCAATACGAGGTCGAAGACGCACAGGCCGAGTACATGAACGGGATTGAGGAAACGGTGAACGGGATGCGCACCGTGAAAATCGCTAGCCAGGAAGCCGTAGAAACCAAACGCCTGATGCGCGAGACCGAGACCATCCGCCGTCTGATCACCCGCGTTCAGATGACCCAATCTTTGGCGATGCCCTCGATCGATCTTAGCTCGGCCATTGTTTATGTGCTGGTTATTGGCGGCGGCGGATATATGGTGCTGAGCCCCGATTTTGATGTTGATGGTGCGTCAATCATCACCTTCCTGCTGGGCATGGTCATGATCTTTGATCCAGCCCGTCTGCTGGCGCAGTTCTTTGGTGGATTGCAGGCAAACCTGATCTTGCTGGACAAAATCCGCGGGCTTTACAAAGAAACCCCAAGTATTGCCGATGCGCCAGGTGCGGCTGAGAGCTTTGACACTGGCGGCGATATCACGCTGCGTGATGTGTCCTTTTCCTACAGCCCTGAACAGCCTTTGTTCAAAGGGCTGAATATGAATTTTGAAGGCGGAAAAGTATCGGCCATCGTTGGCTCTACGGGGTCGGGTAAAACAACAATTCTGTCGTTGCTGTCACGGCTATATGATGTGCAGGACGGATCTGTCACCATCGGTGATCAGCCGATTGACCAGTTGAAAGTGGCAAGCCTGCGAGGCGCGTTTTCGGTGGTGGCGCAGGACATCGTGATCTTCAACGCCTCGATCTGGGACAACATCCGCTATGTGAATCCCGAGGCCAGCGATGAGCAGGTTTGGGCCGCAGCAGAGGATGCCGAGATTGCCGATCTGATCCATGCCCGTGGCGATGCCTCTGTGGGCCCCAAAGGGGCGCAGCTGTCAGGTGGCCAAAAACAACGCATCGCCATTGCGCGGGCGTTTTTGCGTGATGCACCTATTTTGCTGCTTGATGAGGCCACAAGTGCGCTAGACCAAGCCACCGAAGAGCGCATCAAGGCCGCGCTGGACCGGTTGACCAAAGGGAAAACCACCATTGTCGTGGCACACCGGCTGTCGTCGATTTCAGATGCGGACCGGATTTTTGTGCTGGAAGGTGGCCAACTGGTGGATCAGGGCAAACACCAAGACCTGCTAGAGAACGGCGGGCTGTATGCACAGCTCTATAATGCGCAAAAGCAAGGATATGACCGGGCCTAAGGTCGCCACGCTCCTCCTGATTTTCCGCGTTTCAATCTGGACTCACTCAATTCAGGCGTCTGGCCCTATTCTGTTGGGGCATCTGGGCAGATGATATGATCAAATTTCACCTGATTCACTCTGCCCGCCTGAAACCGGGCCTTTATCTGATGGAGCACGCTCATGGACGGCAAGGTTCTTAACAATGACATCAGCCAAGTGGTTGAAGCAGACCGCGCGCATGTCTGGCATCACCTGATCCAGCATGCCTCGTGGACGGGTACAGACCCTAAGGCCGATCCTCGGATTATCGTTGAAGGCCGTGGAATGCGCGTCTGGGATCAGAAGGGCAAAGAGCATCTTGATGCCGTTTCGGGTGGCGTATGGACTGTCAATGTTGGCTATGGCCGCGAGCGTATCGCCAATGCCGTGCGTGACCAGTTGATTCAGCTGCCATATTTCGCTGGCTCTGCCGGGTCGATCCCCGGTGCGATGTTCTCGGAGCGGCTGATCAGCAAGATGCCGGGGATGAGCCGGGTGTATTTCACCAACTCCGGTTCTGAGGCCAACGAAAAAGCCTTTAAGATGGTGCGTCAGATCTCGCACAAGCGCTATGGCGGCAAAAAGTACAAGATCCTGTACCGGGACCGCGATTATCACGGCTCCACTCTGGCGACCATGTCGGCGGGCGGTCAGGATGAACGCAATATGCAATATGGCCCCTTTGCGCCCGGTTTCGTGCGCGTGCCCCATTGCATGGAATACCGTGCCCAGTGGGATCTGAGCGGCGAAGAATATGGTGTGGCCGCGGCCAACGCGATTGAAGAGGTCATTCTGGCCGAAGGCCCTGAAACCATTGGCGCGCTGTGCCTTGAGCCGGTGACAGCCGGTGGCGGTGTGATCACCCCACCCGAGGGTTACTGGCCCCGCGTGCAGGAAATCTGCCGCAAGTACGACATCCTGCTGCATATTGATGAAGTGGTTTGCGGTCTGGGCCGCACCGGCACTTGGTTTGGCTATCAGCACTACGGGATTGAGCCTGATTTCGTGACCATGGCCAAGGGTGTGGCCTCGGGCTATGCCGCGATTGCCTGCTGCGTCACCAAGGAGCGTGTATTTGACCTGTTCAAAGACGATGTTTCAGACCCGCTGAACTATTTCCGTGATATCTCCACCTTTGGCGGCTGTACTGCTGGCCCGGCAGCGGCACTGGAAAACATGGCGATCATCGAAGAAGAGGGCCTGCTGGACAACACCATTGCCATGGGTGAGTACATGCTGGATCAACTGAACGCGCTGAAAGACAAGCACGCGGTGATCGGTGATGTGCGCGGCAAGGGCCTGTTCCTGGGCGCTGAACTGGTGACAGATCGCATCAGCAAAGAGCCGGTGGACGAAAAACTGGCGTCGGCAGTTGCTGGCGATTGTAATGCACAGGGCGTGATTATCGGGGTGACCAACCGGTCTATCCCCGGCTTCAACAACACGCTGTGCTATAGCCCGGCTTTGATTGCCACCAAGGATGATATCAATGAGATCATCACAGCGACAGACAAAGCCCTGACCAAAGTGTTTGGCTGAAGCTTAACAGACGTTGAAAAGAACAAGGGGGCAGCTTTGGCAGCCTCCTTTTTTTGTGGGCAGGGCCCGCGATGGGTATGGGACGGCGGATCTGCTGGCGAGGCGGCCTTATTGCAAGGTCACGTTTCATACGATTGCTCACAGCCCATCCCATGACACGCCGAGAATGCAGGTCCCAGATCACAGCGAGATATAACCAGCCTTCACGGGCTCAGACATAGCTACTGTCGCCCGCCCAAATCTGGTGCCACCCACTTACGCATAAGCCTGCTGGTCAGTGCGATCCGCATTGCATCAGCGCGGAATTCGTCGGTCCGTTTCGTTCCCTTAGTTCGTCTCTTTTGTTGCAATAGATGCTATCAAAAGAGCGGCATCAAACCGCGACAGGTCCAATGCGCCTGGGAGGCGCGCCGAAAGACCTGTTAAACGGGCTGGACAGACCGTAACCGTAGCGCGTTTGAAATCACAAAAACCGAGCTTAATGCCATGGCCCCTGCTGCCAGCATTGGCGACAGCATCGTGCCGGTCAAAGGATAGAGCAGGCCTGCCGCCACCGGTATCAGTGCCACATTATAGGCAAAAGCCCAAAACAAGTTTTGCCGGATATTGCGCAGGGTTGCCCGCGCCATGCCAATCGCGCTCAAAACCCCGGTCAGATCACCTGACATCAACACCACATCGGCGGTTTCAATCGACACGTCAGTGCCCGTGCCCACGGCGATGCCCACATCAGCCTCGGCCAGGGCCGGTGCGTCATTGATGCCATCGCCAACAAAGACCACAGGCCCATGCGCCAAGCGCAGGCGCGCCAGTGCCTCGACCTTGCCATCGGGCAGCACATCCGCCTCGACATGGTCGATGCCAAGGGTCTGTGCCACGGCCTGCGCCGCTGCGCGGTTGTCGCCCGACACCATCGCGGTGGCCAATCCCATTTGGTGCAATTGGTCGATCACGCCACGGCTGGTTGGCTTGGGTTGATCGGTGATGCTAAGGACTGCAACCGGTTTGTCGTCTATTGCTGCATATACCTTGGTGCCCGCGGTTTTACCCTCGTCACGGTCTATGTCCCAAAAGGAGATCCCGGCGTCCTGCATCATCCGGGCATTGCCCTGCAATACCCTATGGCCAGCCACCACACCTTTGACGCCACGGCCCGCCAATGCCTCAAATTCAGAAACCTCCGGAAGATCGAGACCTTCAGCCTCGGCCAGAATGGCCCGTGCAATGGGATGTTCCGAATGGGCCTCAACCGCCGCAATCAATGGCAGCACCTCTGCCTTGGTCTGGCCCTTGGCAATTTGAATATCCGTAACGGCAGCGCGCCCATCGGTCAGCGTTCCGGTTTTATCAAACGCCACGACACGGGCCTCACTCAGGCGTTGCAACGCCTCGCCCTGACGAAAGAACACGCCCAGTTCCGCCGCCCGCCCGGTGCCAACCATGATCGACGTGGGCGTGGCCAGCCCCATGGCGCAGGGGCATGCGATGATCAACACCGACACGCCGGCAACCAGCGCACGGGCCAATGCAGGGTCAGGGCCAAAGATCAGCCAGACCAACACTGTCAGCATTGCCACGGCCAATACCCCCGGCACAAAGATGGCCACCACCCGATCAGCCAATGCCTGAACGGGCAATTTGGCAGCCTGTGCTTGTTCAACCATTGCGATGATGCGCGCCAAAACCATATCGCGCCCCACGCCGGTGGCTTCAAACACCAAGGCGCCCTGCCCGTTGATTGTGCCGCCAATGACCGTATCACCCGCCGCTTTGGAAACCGGCATCGCCTCGCCTGAGATCATCGCCTCATCCACATGCGATGCACCGGATGTGACACGCCCATCCACCGCGATTTTCTCGCCCGGGCGGATATGCACAATGTCACCTTGCCGGATATCTTCCAGCGGCACTTCTTTGATGCCATCCGGGCGCTCAACCCTTGCGGTTTTGGGTTGCAGGCCAATCAGCGCCTGTATGGCCGAGCCCGCCCGGCCCTTGGCGCGCGCCTCCAGCCAGCGGCCCACGAGGATGAGGGTCACGATCACCGCTGCGGCTTCAAAATAGACAGCGCGCGCACTGGCAGGCAGCACATCGGGGACAAACAGCACCACGCAAGAATAGGCCCAGGCAGCAAACGCGCCCAGCGCCACAAGGCTGTTCATTTCAGGCGCGCCTTTCAGCAACGCAGGCACGCCAACGCTAAAAAACCGGCGTCCGGGCCAGACAAGCACCAGCGTGGTCAGCGCAAATTGCATCAGCCACAGCACCTGTGTGCCAAAGGCACTGTGCAAAGCGTGGTGAAATGCCGGGATAAGATGCCCCCCCATTTCAGTCACAAAAACAGGCAGCGTCAGCGCCGCTGAAATCAGGGCAATGCGCAGGGCCTTGCGCTCATGTTCAACTGCACGGGTCACATGATTGTGGGTGCCGTCCTCAGGGGCTTGGGCGGGATAGCCAGAGGTGGTCAGCGCCTGCGCCAGCTCGGCCCCGGTTGACGTGCCTGTCAGCACCCGGATGCGCGCCTTGCCTGTTGCCAGATTGACCCCCGCCGAGACCACGCCCGGAGCCCCAAGCAACGCCAGTTCGGCCCGTCGCACGCAAGCCGCGCAATTCAGACCAGCTACATCCAGTGAGATGTCCTGAGTTCGTGCAGGGTAATGTGCGGCATCAAGTGCTGAGGTCAGATCATCCAGCGTAGCCGCATTCAGCTGTACTGTAGCCACTTCGGAGGCAAGATTGACAATGGCTGTTTCCACACCAGGCACACCAGCAAGAGCACGCTCGACCCGGGCCACGCAGCCTGCGCAGGTCATGCCTTCAATTTCAATGCGATGGGTTTGCATGCGCCGAACCTGTCCAAAAGGCCATTTGGTGCAGATAGAGTACCCCCAGCCCGGAAAATCAAGGGCAGGCGTACCGTTTGACGTACTTTACAGGATCACATCTACGATAGATTTCGGATGATGAGTGAGCGGTTCATCCTCCTCCAGCATTGGCCTGGGCCGCCCCAAAAATCAGGCCCTTCGAAGGGCGCGTTGATGTTGCTGTCGGTCCTTCCAGCGATACCAAGCGATGGCAGCGGGCAAGAACCACGGCTTGCCGGTATAAAGTGGGCGTGTGGGGTGGGTCAGCCCATCAAACGCGGTTTGGCCCTCGGCCAGCCCCAGAACTTTCTGGCCCATGCGCATGCCCAGATAGCTGGACATCGCCACCCCCGAGCCGCAATAGCCCATGGCGTAATGCGCACCGTCATGAATGCCGGTGTGAACCAGCTCATCAAAGGTGAAGGCCACAGTGCCCGACCAGGTGTGGGTCAGACCATAGTCGCGCAGCGCAGGAAACGTCTGGCACATTTTGTCATACAGCCGCCCGGCGCCTTCGGGCAGCCCAACTTCGCGGGCGGCCACACGACCACCAAACACAATATGGCGGCGGTCTGGCGAAGCGCGGAAATAGTAAACCACCTTGCAACTGTCGCTATAGACACGGTCGCGCGGCAACAGCTGATCTACCAGATCTTCGGGCAATGTTTGGGTTGTGATGATGTTGCTGGCAATTGGAATGACCCGGCGTTGCAACCAAGGCGTGAGGTTTGTGGTATACCCGTTGGTCGCCACGATCACATCGCGGGCTTTGATCATGCCTTGCCCTGTAGAGACGTGAAATCCGCCGACAACACGCTCAATCCCTGTGGCCGGGCAATGGCCAACAACCTGCACACCCGCTGCAAGCGCCACATCCAGCAAACCGCGATGAAACTTCACCGGATGCACCGCCGCATGACTGGAATACACCGCGCCGCCAAAATACATATCCGATGCCATTTCGCTGTGCTGTTCGGATTGCGGCACCATGTGGCATTCGGTGCCTTCGGTTTTGCGCAGATGCTCCTGCTCGCGGGCCAATTCCTCGTAGTGATGTGGGGTGTGGGCCGCATGATAGCGCCCATTGCGCTTGAAATCGCAGTCTATTCCCTCGGCCTTCACCCGCTCCTCGATCCAGGTCAGCGAGCGTTCGCCCTCACCCCGGATCGCGCGGGCACGTTCAGCCCCGTATTTGCGGCTCAGCGCCTCAAGCGATGGTTTGATCGAGGGGCTGATCTGTCCACCATTGCGCGATGAGCACCCCATGCCCGGCGCGCCGGCCTCAACCACCAAGGTAGAGCGCCCGCCACGCGCAGTTTCAATCGCAGCGTTTAGGCCCGTGTACCCCGACCCGATGATCAGGACATCCACATGATCGGGCAGTAGCGCGCAGGCCTGCGGCAGCGGATCAAACCCATCAAGCCAATAGGAATGTTGAGAAATGTCGTGAAACATATCGCTGGTCATGGTCTCTCCAATTGTACGCGCGCGCCACACAGCAGGCCATTGCAACGCATCAACCCCAGGATCATATTGGGCTGTACCTTATATCCATTGTGTTTTTTTGGCAGTCCCATCTTTCGCGGCGCTCAGCCCTCTAGGGCGGATAACCCGGCGGGTCCAGCGTGCCCTTGGATACCAGCCGTTCCACTGCGCCAATCCCCTTGCGTGCATTACGATCCAACCCTATCGAGGATAATAGCAACCCAGCGTCACGTTTCACAACGGCCCCTCCAATTGGTCTGGTTAGCTTGCTAGAATGGATATTAAAGTGCGGCCAGTTTGCCCATATCATCAAGTCGGCAAACCATCCCACACCCAAGCCGGAGCCATGGTATGAAGATTACAGCGATTGAAACCTTCACCGACGAATTCGTCTGCTTCGTGCGTGTCACTACTGAGGACGGATCGCAAGGTTGGGGTCAGGTTGCCCCCTATTATGCCGATATCACAGCACAGGTCGTGCAGCGCCAGGTCGCCCCATACGCGCTGGGGATGGACAGCGATGATATTGACGCGATCACTGATCTGGTGCGCGACCGGGAACATAAATTCCCCGGCTCATATCTGCGCCGCGCCATGGGGGGTGTCGACACCGCCCTTTGGGATCTGATCGGCAAACGTGAAGGCAAGCCGGTGTG
>Ga0209121_10002062_pt1 | contig 20729 bp, 19 predicted proteins | sample Cruoilmetagenom3_FD_187292 | JGI IMG/M metagenome (GOLD analysis project Ga0209121, IMG submission 187292) | Oil polluted marine microbial communities from Coal Oil Point, Santa Barbara, California, USA - Sample 3 (SPAdes) (version 2) | ecosystem: Environmental > Aquatic > Marine > Oil seeps ...
AGATTTTACTGCTGGGCATGTTATATTCCCTATATTTCTACTCCCTGCTTCTTTAAGATAAAATAAAGATATCACAAAAGCACAGCAATGTAAATGTAGTGTACAAGTTACATGCTCTTGACATCAAAACATCAAAATGTTAAGATGCCATTATTGTGTTACAAAGAACGACTGTTTCTCTAAAGCAGGATTATTTAGATTACTTGAAGATTTTGGCTGTACAAAGGCGAAAAAAACTTTCTGAGTTAGTTAATGATGCAGTCAGGATTTATTTATCTTCAATTAAAACCAGAAAGGATGGAAAAGAATTTTTTGAAGATTTAGCCAGTTTAAAAAACAAGCTAAAACTAAATAGGGCCCAGTTGAAAAACTATGTTTCAGAAGGTAGACTTTAATGGAGCAAGCCATTTTTGATGCCAGTTTTTTCCTGTCTTTTTTACTTCCAGACGAAAAAGCCAACCAAGAAATAATTCAGAAGTTTATCGAAGGGGAATTATTATTGGTTGAACCATTCATTTTTAGCCTAGAAGTGGTTAACGCTCTAAGATACGCTTTTGCCTCAAAGAGAATACAAAAGTCTAAATTAATTAGTTTGATTAAGTCTTTTCAAAAACTAAACAATATCGACTATGTTTACGATCTTAACTTACAAGAACTTACAAAGACTTCTCTAAAATTTGACATTTCCATTTATGACTCCTGTTACTTGTATTTGGCCCAAAAAACTGGCATTAAACTTTACTCCTTGGACAAAAAACTGGCCCGAATTTTGAAAAAGAATTAAAATCCCTAATTCCGTTATATAAAAATCGCGCACATATTAAAATTAATCAACCTTCAAGGTTAAACAGGTATTGAACCTCGGTCAAATTGACTTTTGGCTGGCGCCCCATGCTAAAAAAATTCTTTATTTGCTGAGCAGATTAGTCTAGAACTTTTCAGTCACCATAACTTATTTTATTGACTTTCTTCCCAAATCTTCAGAAAACCGCAATAAATAGCCATCGGGGTCTTTTACTAAAATTTCCCGGCAACCATAAAGGATTTTATTTCCTTGATACCAGCTGTCTTTTATTCCTCTGGTAAGAGGATAGCTGTGTTTTTTGAGAAAGCCAATGATTTTATTGACATTATTTGTTTCTATCTGAAAGTTTATCCCTCGGCCAAAAGGGTATTCTAATTTTTCCGTTTCTTTTTCTCTTGGTTCTAATTCTTGAATCATTATTTGGCTTTTTCCATAAGAAAGGAAAGCAAAATTAGGATCTTTGCGCTGATACTCAATTTTAAAACCTAAAATATCAATATAGAAATGAAGGCTTTTTTTAAAATCAAGCACTAAAAACTCAGCGACAATTGGTAAAAATTTCATAAAGACATTATATCAAAAGATAAATCGAAACGGCAAAAAATAGTCTAGAACCATTTAGTCATTATAACTGCAAATAATTTAACTTTTGAAGAAAAATAAGTCAAAATGTTCTTATTTTTATAATATCGATTTTGTTTTCTTCAACCCCTCCGCCGGGCAAGACCCAAAATTCTTTTCCTTCACGAGTTCTGTGAACCAAGAGAATTTCTTTGCCCCTGACCAAAACCGCCACCGCCCTTACTCGTCTTGTCATAATCAATTTTACCAGATTTGATTGCGTTGGAATTCCCTAAAAACCGGGTGACTAAAGGCGTCTGATAGGCAAGACAATAAGACAAAACAATTATTTTCTTCTATACTTAATTTGTCTATATTTTTAGTCAACAAAACCCCGAGGTTCCAATAGCGTTTAACCTTGGAGGTTAAAAAAAATTTGATCAGATTAGAATCGATGAACAAGACGGTAAATTGATGGAAATTAGACGAACTAGCGATAAAGGGAAATTCATATCGTACATACCAGAAATTTCTTTGGTGAGCGATTTACCCAAAGGCCGCTATTTTTTGCCTTTAGAGGGGAAAATTGCAGGAAACCTGCCTGAAAGAGGCCAATTAGTGATATATAAAACTTGACAAGTATTATAGGATGTGATTAAAATATATGAGTATACGTTAAAAACTCGGCGGTAACCGAGTCTTTAAAGAAATGGGAAGCATGCTAGAAAAACTTTGTTGCGAAAATGTCGGTGCTTTGTTTGAGTGCGAGAAAAGAGGTGAACAAGTTGAGCTTCTACGCCAGATGGATTTTCTTCATATTTCTCATGGATTAGTTATTGTGGGATCAAAGAATCCTCTTCGGGGGGGTGTCGAGGGGTATAGGTACAACGAAACACCGGTGAGAGAATTTGAAGTAGGTCCATTTTGGCTCTGCAAATATAAAGTTACTAATTTGGAATTTGAGCGATTTTTTCCTGGGCACAAGCGATCGTTATACAGTCAACTTGACAAACATCCTGTAGTAGAGGTGACCTATAATGAAGTTATGGTTTATATTCAAAGATTAAATACGGCAAGCGGGACGAAGTTTAGGTTGCCAACAGAGCTAGAATGGGTTTTGGCTGTTGCCCCATATGGATGGGAATATCCTCATGGGCAACAACCGGATCTTAGTGCCGGGCATGTTTTTGGTGACGGTCATGAATTTGGTTGTGTCCCTATTGGAGATTCCAGATGGGAGTCAAACTGGTTGGGAATTGACCAGATGGGATATAATACTATGGAGATGACGAGAGATGTTTATGTTGCCTCGGGTCATTATGGTGCTGTTACTGACGGTGCTTATTTTATTGCCAAAGGAGGAGCTTGGGGGAAATGTAAGTTTTCTCCGGGTGTTCACAGGAGAAGGATGTTTGATGTAGTCACTAGAGATGCCAGGTTGGGGTTTAGATTGGCTCATGACGAGATATGATTAAGCTATTGCCAAAAGGCAAGAAGGTAACTCTAAAGGAGAGCTTTTCGATTACAGCAGCTACTCCTTATATTCCTAATCATAGAACCACTGTTACAGTGAAGCCTTACGATAAAAGTATTAAGTTCATTATTAACAGGGGGCACAAGAAAGTTTCAATTCCGGTTCGTGGTGAGAATAACTTATCGGCCAAGGGTCTTCATACAACGATTTTGGGCAATTCCAAGGGTAAAGTTCGATTAACAGAACATCTTTTATCGGCGCTGACGGGTATGGGCGTTACTGCTTGTGAAATCGAATTGATTAACAGTGATCAGGTGCCGGTTCCTGATAGGACAGCGGAAACTTATAGCAAGCTTATCGCTGCGGCAGGTTTAAAGAAGACCAGGGTAGATAATATTGTTGCTGTGGTAACGAAAGACATTTATTTTACTGATGGGATGGGTTCTTTAGCCATACTTCAACCGAGTGGTAAGACTAAATTTTTTGCATTTGTTCAGTTTAAACAAATTTTTGAAGATCAGTTTTTTAAAATCGAACTAAACCCCGAAAATTATTGGAATGAAATTATGTGGGCTAGATCATTTTTGACTCGAGAGTGTGAGAATGAAAGAGATTGGCGAGAGGTGGTTAAGAGATTGCCCTCTCTTCCATCTAAGATGAAAAATTCTCCGGTGGTTGTAAAAAGCCGAGGTAAGTGGGTGACTGGTATCAAGCCACTGGAACCTGTTAGACACAAGATATTAGATGCTATTGGTGACCTGACTACTCTCGGATACCCAATTCTCGCCGATATAACCCTGATTAGGCCAGGGCACGAATTTCATCATAAGCTAGTTAACTATTTGTGGGATTTAATTCAGCGCGGCGAACGCAATTTAATCAACCCTCAAGGTTAAACAGGTATTGAACATCGGGAAATTTAAGTTTTGTGGGTTTTGACCGAAGCACCAAATGCCAAAAAATTCTTTATTTGTTGCCGGGCGTGGATTCGAACCACGATTGGACGGTTCAGAGCCGTCTTTCCTACCTTTAGAAGACCCGGCATTGAGCTTATTTTATCATTTTTTCATTTAAAATTTGCAATTTTTCTAGCTGATGATAAAATAACAGTTGTCCGGTCTTTGGAGCGAGGTGGAACCACCTGTTCTCATTCCGAATACAGAAGTGAAACGCCTCAGCGCTGACGATAGTGCCCTGGTAACGGGGTGTGAAAATAGGTCAAGGCCGGGCATTTTGTTTGATGGGTGATGAGTGATGGTTAATGAGTAAAAATATGATATAAATAAAGAAGCGTGAGCAATAAATATAAAAATTTTCGTGATATTCCCGGTTGGATTAAAAGCCTAAAAGCAAGAATTCAATGATTTGTCACCCATTACTCATTACCCATTATCCATTATGAACTTTTGGGCTTGGGCGCTACAGGGCACCATTTTTGGAGGGAAAAGCAAGAAGGGCAAAAAACCAGGGCAGTTTTTAAACCCCTGGACGTCACTTTTGCCGAAATTTTTAAGAGAAAAGCTTGAGCCGGATGTTTTGGCAATTTTTACTGAAGGCAGGTCAATAAATTGCCAAGGCTCCTCTTGCCAAAAAGTTCCTTTTCCTTTTTGGGCTTTGGTTTTTCCTAAAAGAAGTTATGTCCCGCCCCAATATCCCCATCTTCAACTTTGGTTTTTGGGCCAAAGTTTTGCTCCGTCGCTGAGTTTTGTTCAAAAAAGTGAGCAGCAATTAATGATCAAAATAATTAAAAAAATTAACCGCGGCCTTGATTGTTTTTTTAAAAAAAATCCCGGTCGGTCCTTTTGCCAACGGGCATTTGCTATTAATGCGACACCTTTTTCTTTTATTAAAAACGAGAAGGGCCAATTTTACGGCGGCGGCCAGTCAGTGAGAACTTTTCACCTTCATTGCTTTTTAATTCCCGCCAATCTTAAAAAAATTAATATTCCGGCCGAAAAAGCCCCTTTGGTTTACCCGACCAGTTTTTCTTTAGAATTGTTCAAATTAATTTTCAGCTCTGAAAAAATCCATAAAATGATTTTCGATCGGAAAAAAGAAAGTTTCCGTGAAACGGGGCGGGGCGTGAGTTTTAATTTTAGAGGGAATTTCGGGGGATTAATACCGGTTCTTAATAAAATTGATCAGCTTTTTTATCGATTGCAATTAGCGCTTATTTTTTGCTTTTATCAAGATGGCAAAAATTTTCTGGATAAGTTGAGTGATTTTATGACGGCTGATTATTTGGAAGAGACTAAAAAAGATAGGAAAAAATTGATTTTATTAGGCAAAGAAAGAAATTTAAAAGAGATTAGAATTTTGTTAAAAAGAGAGCTTTTGAATTTGGGAAAGACCTACGGAGTTAAGTTTTCCAAGAAAAAAATTGACAAAATCAGCGAGCTTTTGATTTTAGACAAAAATGGCGATTTGTCATCTTGGGTTGGCAATCAACTAGTTGTTTTAAGGCCGGGAATGGGTTACGGAACCCTAGTTAGATTAAAAAATAATTCTTTTAATATTCACCTGGTTCCCATTGATTCCCTTTTGCCCGAAGGAACAATGGAGTCTTCGGGATTTATTTTTACCGATAAGATTCAAGCGCCAAAAAGGCCATTGTGGCTAGAAGAGTTTAAAAACTGTCTTCAGCCGCTTCTTTAACTTCCTTGGCCCAGCGTGGCTGGATTAAAACCGAACGCAGGGGAACATTGCTTAAGTAAACTTTTTTTTCATTGGGAAAGCGAATGTAGGCCTTTTCAAAATCCGGACCGGCATAGCCAACTAGTAAATCAAGAAGAAGTTGGTTGTTTTGATAAACTTTTAATTTGATACCGTTTTCTTGGTCAACGCCCAATTTTTGTTGATTGTCCTCGTTTTCAGAAACCAATTCTTTTTTATTTAATTTTCCGAGAGCCCCTAATAAATCTTTGATTTTTTCCGGATCGGTTGCGGAATCGTTCTCAGAAGCAACAAGCCACTTATTGTTTTTTTTGATTAATATTGCTTCTTGTTGGGAATTTTTAATTCTAATTTTATCAACGCTTTCGATTTTATCGGCCAGCCAGGGTTTATTTTGTTTTTCTTTTAATCGCGGGCCAATTTTTAAATAAGCCAGTGTTCCTCCCAAAATAACCAGAATCAGGAAACTTAAAATAAATGGATCAGTAATTTTTTTGAGCATTTTTTCTTCGCCAGCGAATAATTAGAGTTAATAACAGAAGAATTATTGGTCCGGCAGATAAATTAATAATTTTAATTGTTTGTTTTTGTTTTTCATTAATTAATTTTAAAGGCCGGGAAGAAACGGTTTTGCTGCGGATGCTAATTAATTTGGTATCCTGGGAAAGATAATCCACCAAATTAAGGAAGAATTGACCATTTTCCGGGTAAGACCCAAGTGTTTGATCTTCGATAAAATCAGCGTCTCCGACCACCGCCATTTTGACACCGTTAGTTTGGATAGCCGCCAAAACAACCTGCTTTTGGTTGGAAAAATCCCGTTTTGTAGTCGGGGAAAGGTTATTAAAGTCGGTGATAACAGTGGCCTCGGGAGTTGATTTCCAGAGCGCCTGGGCGCCTTTGCTGATTTCTAAAGAAGAAATCCAGGGAAAGACAACCGATTCCAACGAGGCCGTTGGCGGCAGATCGTGAGCCGCACTTTCCGCTCTTGTTTTCACCCAAAAAGGATATGGAACAATAAAACCTCCTTGTTGGGTTCTGAAGCTGGCCAATCCAGACGAAGAATCGAGGACTAAGTTCTTATTAATTTTAATGCCGTAGTTTTCCAAAAAATCATCTAAATCATTGTCTACTTCGCTAGCAGCTAAACCTTCACCAACGGCGATTTTGTTGGCAAGAAAAATCACGCCCTTTTTTTGGTCCAAATATTCTTTAATTGCCGATTTGGCCTCTGGAGAGAATTTATTTTTGGGGCCGGCGATAATTAGAGTTTTTACGCCGTTATTTATTTTTTCTGTCTTTTTAGAAAGGTCAACAGAAGTTAATTGATAATTTAACCGCAGAAGTTGGCTAATTTTGCTTAATTTAGTTTGATCGGTTTCTCCTGTTCCTGTGGTAAAACCAATTTGGGCCAGTTCGTCTTGTTGCAGTCGCTTTATTGTCGCCGTTAGCTGATACTCAAGATTGTTAATGTCTTGGAGGGCGGGAATGACTTGTTTTTTTTCAGCCAAAAATACCGCTAGCCCAAAATAACCTTGGACTACTTGAAATTTATCTTGTTGAACTGAAGAAAATTGGAGAGGAGCAATGCCTAGAGAAAGGGCCTCACTTTTGGCCTGGTCGTCTTTTTGGGGGTCAACCCAAATTATTTTTATTTTTCCTCGGCCAAAGCGTTGATATTGGCCAAGAATATTTTTTAAGGTTTCTTTTATTGGAATTAGTTGAGGGGGGAGATTACTGGAGACAAATGGCTTAATAGTAATGATGTCGTTTGAATTCGCAATAATATCCTTGGTTGCCGGTGAAAGGGAATGAATTTTGTTGGCCGAGAGATCAACGCTGAAAGAAAAAAAACTGAGAATAATGTTGATTAAAATAATAATCAGGATAATGTTGGTTGTTGTGGCCCAAAGTTTAGTGTGACGGAATTTTTTAGTAATCACGGCTTTTAAGTGAAACGATAGTTAACCAAATAAAAATAGCTATCCACGATGAAAAGAAAATTAGACCCGAAAAGGGAATATTCCCTTCGGTAAAAAAGTGAAAGTGAAAAGCGGCGCTGAGATAAGAAATGAGACTGGCGGCAAATGTTGGTAGTCGGCTAAGAATTGCTTCCTGGCCAATGAAAAAATTTACCAGCAGAAAAAGAACACTGATTAAAAAAGAAATGATGGGATTATTGGTTAAACTAGAGAAAAAGGTACTACTGGAAATGTAGCTGCCGGCGAGTAGAATGGCGCCTAAATAACCACTGATGATTACACCCCAATCGGGCTGCCCTAAAAACGCGAGAGTAATTGGTAACGTCAGAGTGAGCATAGTAGTAAAGATGGTGAAGAAAAGGGCGGCCAAAAATTTGGCGCCAGCAACCTTTTTTTCGTTGGTGGGCAAAGTGAGTAAAATTTCCCATGTTCGTGATTTTTTTTCTTCGGCGAATAGATTCATCGTAATGGCTGGGAGAAAAAAGAGGAAAAGAAAGGGAAAAAGATTAAAAAGTGGACCCAAACTTGCCTGATTAGAGAGAAAGAAATCTTGAAAAAAAAGCCAGTTTGAAATAAGAGAAAAGAGTCCGGCAAAAACGAGGCCTAAGGGAGAGAGGAAATAATTATAGTAAATTTCCTTAGTTAGCAATGTCCAAAAGTTATTTTTGTTTTTCATGACTGGGTTAGTTCAAAGAATAATTTTTCCAACGAGCGGCGTTTCTTTTTAAGATCGGTTAACTTTTCTTTGGCTACTAATTTACCTTGGTGGATAACGATCACTTGTTGACAAATTGCTTCCGCTTCGGAGAGAATGTGAGTTGAAAAAATAATCGTTTTGTTTTTGGAAATTTTTTGAATTAATTGGCGGATTTCCGCTTGTTGATTAGGGTCTAACCCGGTAGTGGGTTCGTCCATAATTAACAATTGTGGATTGTGAATTAGGGCGGCGGCTAAGCCAACACGCTGGCGATAACCTCGCGACAAAGTTTCTATTGTCTGGAAAACAACTTTTTTAAGGCCGCAATTAGTTATTACATAATTTAATCTTTCTTTTAGAAATGTTTTATTGAGTCCATGCATTTTACCGATAAAAGTTAAATACTCAGAAGGCGTAAATTGGCCATAGAGGGGGTTTTCTTCCGGCAAGTAACCGATTAAACGGCGGGCTTTTTTTGGGGTGAGATTATTAATTTTTATCTCCCCTTTAGTTGGAATCAAAAACCCGGTAATGAGGCGCATGGTGGTTGTTTTTCCAGCCCCGTTGGGTCCAAGAAAGCCAATAATTTCTCCTGCTTTAGCGGTGAAACTGACATTATCAACGGCCGTTTTTTGCCCAAATTTTTTAGTTATATTTTTTACCTTGAGCATAGGGCTAATATATAATATAAATGGTTAATGGTCAATGACGGTTGACAGCTACTTGAAGGTCGAGAAATACTTTTTTGCCGGTAATTAACTCCAATTCTTTTCGGGCGTTAGTTCCGATGGTTTTAATTTTTCTGGCATTACGGCCAATGATCATTGCTTTATAATGGTCGCTGGTGGTAAAAACTGTCCCCTTAATGTAAAAGCAGTTTTCTTTTTCTTCGATTTTTTCGACGACGACACTGATAGTGTAGGGAAGTTCTCGGCGGAGGGCAAAAAATGCTTTTTCCCGGATTATCTCAGCGAGAAATTCTTTGGGGCTAATATCCATAGCGGGAAAGGTTTCAAATGCTTGAGGATCAAACAGGGCTTTTCCTTCCGGTAAAAATTCGAAGATTTTTTTCAGCAAGGTTTTTAAATGTTGTTTCTTAAGGGCGGAAATCTCTATCCACTCGTCAAATTCATCTTCTAAAAATTTATATTGGTGAATGTAATCGGGCTTTAAAATGTCAATTTTGTTAACGGCGATGATTTTTGGCTTTTCAATTTTTCTTACTAATCCTAAAATTAAGTTTTCCTCCTCGCCTCGATAGCGACAGTGGTCGATGAGATAAACAATTACATCGGCCTGCTTTAATTCTTGTTTGCTAATTGGAGCGATATTTTTAAAAAGTCCAGGCAGGTCGGAAAAGATGATTTGACCTCGTTCGTCCCAATAAACTCCTCGGGTAATTTTTTGGGTTGTTTGCGGCCGGGGGGAGATAATGGAGATTTTCTTGCCGACTAGATTATTTATTAGAGTTGATTTGCCTGAATTTGGTCGGCCAATGATGGCCACTTTTCCGACTTTCATTGCTAGATATTATAGTATAGTATGGTTAGACCATAATTAAAAATTTGACAATTAGCAGAGTTTTTGCTAGACTGCTAAAAATGACTATCTTATTACCTTCCAAAAGGCAAAATAAACAAAAAAGGGCTATCCCTTTGGTTCCGATAAGGAATTTGGTCGCCTTTCCTAATGTTGAAATTCAGATGATGTTCGGCCGGCCCAAGTCAACGGCGGCCCTGCTTGATGCTTTTAGAAAAGATAGGCAAATAATGATTGTTTCTCAAAGAGATGTTCGAATCGAACAACCTAAAATTGAAGATTTATATAACATTGGAACTGTTTGCCATGTTGAGCACGTAGCTCAAGTGGATGGAACAATTTACGCCGTTTTAAAAGGAATTCAACGGGCAAAAGTTAATAGATATCTTGCCCAAACGCCCTTTTTTCAGGCGGAAATCGCATTTTTGCCCAGCATTATTGAAACAGATAAAGAGACAAAGCTTTTGGCCGAACATTTTTTCCATAAAGTTAAAGAGGCCTTTAACGCGGGCAAACAATTTGATCCTGGCGTTTTAATGCGCTTAAGCTCTGGAGTTAATACCAATGAATTGGTTAACCAGGTTGTCTATTCTCTTTCCCTCTCTGTTCCGCAAAAACAAGATATTTTAGAAGCGCTTTCTCTGAAAGCCCAGTTAAAGAAAGTAATCGAGAGATTAGCGCATGAAATCAATGTTCTTCGTTTGGAGCAAAGCATTGAAAAGAAAACTAGGACAAAATTTGAAAAGCATATGAAAAAATCTGTCTTGCAAGAGAAAAAAAAGGAGATCGAAAAGGAATTGAAAAAAATGGGAGCGGCTGGTGGGGATAGCGACGAAATTAAGGAGTTGAAAAAGAAGCTAAAAATGGCCAAGATGCCTGTTGAGGCCAAAAAAAAGGCAAACTATGAGCTGAAGCGATTAACAAGAATGTCTTCTTTTGCCCCAGAAGCGAGTTATATTCGTACTTATTTGGACTGGTTGGCAGAAATGCCTTGGCAACGGCGGACTCCCAATAAGATTGGTTTTAAAAAAGCGGCTAAAATTCTTAATAAAGATCATTATGGACTTAAACAAATAAAAGAAAGGATTTTAGAGTATTTGGCGGTAATGAAATTACAGCAAAAGAAAACTGGGCGAGGGAAGGCAGTTCCTGAAGGGGAAACCAACATTCTTTGTTTCATTGGCCCTCCGGGGGTAGGTAAAACCTCAATTGGCCAATCAATTGCCAAAGCATTGGGGCGGAAATTTATTCGAATTTCTTTAGGGGGAATTCGTGATGAGGCGGAGGTTAGAGGCCACCGGCGCACTTATGTGGGGGCAATGCCAGGACGGATTATTCAGGCAATTAAAAACAAGGGGGTAAAAAATCCTGTTTTTATGCTTGACGAAATTGATAAAGTTGGAAAGGATTTTCGCGGCGATCCTTCGGCGGCTTTGCTTGAAGCGTTGGACCCCGAGCAAAACAAGGAGTTTTCCGATCACTATTTAGAAGTTCCTTTTGACCTTTCGGAGGTCTTTTTTATTCTCACCGGTAATCTTACCAATACTATTCCGCCGGCCCTGCTTGATCGGTTAGAAGTGATTCGTTTTTCCGGCTACACCGATGAAGAAAAGTTCGAAATTGCCAAAAGGTATCTGGTTCCGAAACAATTAACTAGGCACGCATTAAACAAAAAAGAACTGTCTTTTACAGATTTGAGCATAAGAAAGATTATTTCTAATTACACTCGAGAAGCAGGAGTGCGAGAATTGGAACGGGTAATTGCCAGTACTTGTCGAAAGATGGCCAAGAAAGTCGTTGAAAAAAAGAGAGTTGAAAAACAAATTTCGCCGGCAGTGATTGGCCGCCTTTTGGGGCCAAAAAAATTTAGCCACCAGTTGAAAGAGAAAAAGAATAAAGTGGGCGTTTCCACTGGGCTGGCCTGGACTCAAGTGGGAGGAGAAATTTTATCAATTGAGGTGGCTTTGATGCCGGGTAAGGGGCGTTTAATTTTGACCGGCAATTTGGGTAAGGTGATGAAGGAATCTTGCCGGGCCGCTCTTTCGTATGTTCGCAGTCATTGGCAAGAGTTGGGTATTAAAAATAAAGATTTTGCTCAAAAATTTGACTTTCACATCCATGTTCCCGAAGGAGCGACTCCTAAAGACGGTCCTTCGGCGGGAGTGGCTATTACTACGGCCTTGATTTCGGCGTTAACGAAAACTCCGGTTAGAAAAGACGTAGGGATGACTGGAGAAATTACTCTTCGGGGGCGAGTGTTAGCTATCGGCGGTGTTAAGGCGAAAGTGCTCGCGGCTCATCGGGCGGGGATTAAAAAGATAATTCTTCCTAAAGAGAATAAAAGAGATTTGAGAAAAGTTCCCCAAAAGGTCAGATCCAATCTTAAATTTGTTTTTGTGGAGAAACTGGATCAAGTTTTAAAAGAAGCTTTAAAGAATTAAAGAGGCGTTCCTAGAACGATTTATACCTGCTGATTCTGGAACTTTCTCTTTTGTGATTTTTGAAAAAGTTACTGTTCTACAACAGCAAAACTTTCAACCATTTCATTATCGTAGATTGGTTCCTTGAATAAGCCTTTATCCCTATCTGAAACTTGAAAAGTTGCTTCTTGACCCCCACTCCAAGCGAAGACAGTTTTGGTTTTGGGAATATATCTTAATACATACATATAATTAAGCATACAATTAGGGTTAATCTCGTTGGTTTTTTCGTTATAATAACCATTTATTTCTAAAACCAGGACACCAGGATGAGACGATTCTTTTTTCTCACCAAGCTCACAACCTTCTCCAAAATAATCCTTTATGAAAAAATTAATCTCTTTATCGTTTTTAACTCTTTTAGTGGTGATTTCCCAGGTGAAAGGTTTAAGGAGCCACTTACCTTTTTCAAGTGGAAATCTGTTTTCATACCCCAACAATTCGAGATCTGTTTCCCTTTTTTCACAATTGGAATAAAAACTTTTACCATTTTCTTTTGTTTCCCCTGTTAATTGATACACCCATTCTTCTGTAATATAAATTTTATTGTCGTCCTCTAAAACTTTAATCGGGACCGATATGGACCCGTATTTTCCCCAGTTTATTCTATAAGAATGGTCTCCCTTCTCTCTACTCCATTCACAAGGGGCATCGGCTACTTCTTTAGGAACTTTGATAGAGAAACCATAATCTTGATTTGAATAGAGATTCCATACGTTGTCAAGAGGTTTTAACTCAGAAGTTTTAGACTGCTGATGAAATTTGAGAGTTTTGATTATCCCATCAATATCACCTGCTTCCCTATCCTTAAATTTATCATTGTATTCCGCCACAATTATAATTGTATTGCCCTCAATCTTAGTGTAATACTCAGTATGAAATCTCAGAGGCGCGTTCTTAGGAATAAACCTCTCTAATTTTGTAAAAGTTATTCCGTTTATTACTTTGCTTTCGTCATGTATTAGTATGTATTTGTCCTCGTTTAAATAATCTATCTCCCCATAATTTTTTTCAATACTTTGGCTCCTAATTTGTTGAAGAATAGCTTGCATCGCAAATGTTCCCCGTTGAATCATTAAAGTGATCGTTGGTTGTTGAGTGTCTAGAGTATATTGGTCTAAAGAAAGTCCAAATTCCATCCTTTCTGAAGGTTTTCTGTTCTTTAAATTTTCTGATAGCTGATATTCTCTTGGATATTTAAAACTAAAGCCATAATTTTTATTAGAATAGGTTTCCCAATTAGAAACAGTTATTGGTTCTTCTTGTTTGGTTCCGGTTGGCGTAACTAGTTTAGGTGTAAGTTGATATTTTGGAATATCCTTTTTATCATTCTTTTTTAATAAAAAATAAGTAGTGAGACTTCCCGTTAGTAGAAGGAAAAAAATAACGATTGAAATCACTCGCCAATTTATTTTTCCTTTTGATTGGTTTTGTGGTATCTGTTGAAGAGTAGCAATCTTTTGAGAACTATTATTAATTTGCTGATTATTTTGTGCCTGTTTTTGATCTTCCATGATTTAAGTGTAGTTATTTAAGTTTTCAGAGTCAAGCTTTGTAATAAACTGAAATAAGTTGTTATATTCTGAAATTTTTGCGTTTCTTCTTTTACTTTTAAACAATCGCTGTCTTGAATTTTCCTGGAAAAATCCTTTTGATGCACTGGGGTTGAAGTGTCGACTCGTGGCCAAAGCACGGTTGAATCTTAAAAAACTGCCCCCCCCCAAGGGAATCGAACTGCTGTTTTTGCCGTGGGAGGGTAATGTCCTAAGCCACTAGATGATAGGGGTTCTAGGTAGCTAGATTTTATCAATTTGACAAAATTTTGCCAACTGGTATAATCAAAAGTTAATGAATAGAAATAGAAGTTATTTTTTTAATATTTCCAAACCCAGATTTTAGCGGGGTGTGATTACTTAGTGTAATTAGCGTCCCAAAGCTTCGGGGCGCTTTTTTTATTTATATTTTATATTAATTATATGAGAAACGTATTGACTAAAGCCGGTTATGAAAAGTTAACCAAAAAACTGGAGGAGTTAAGAGCCAGAAAGGTTGAATTGGTAAAAGAGATGGAGTTGGCTCGCCAGGAAGGTGATTTGGCGGAAAATTCGGCCTACCACCAATTGCGGGAGACAGTAACTATTGTTACTCAGCAGATTGAACAGTTGGATTCCAAATTAGACGGCGCTGTAGTCGCCAAAAACAATAATAAGAATAAAATTGGAGTAGGGAGTTGTGTGGTGGTTGCGGTTAATGGGGAAAAGCGAGAGCTGCAAGTCGTTGGGGATGGGGAAACCGATCCTTTGAACGGTAAGGTTTCTCATCAATCGCCGATTGGATCCGCCTTGATGGGTAAAAAAGTAGGCAATGTGGTTTCAATTGAAACACCTGGCGGGGTAGTGAAGTATAATGTTTTGGAAATTAAATAGTTGTTAAATTTTGCCGGAAACGATAGAATTAAACAAGATGGCTCAAGCGCGGCTCCAATCAATTAGAAAGCAACGAATTGAAAAAGTTAAAAAACTTCGCGAATTAGGTATTGACCCCTACCCGGCTCGTTGTCAACGGAAACAGACTAACGTTCAGGCGAGGAAAAGTTTGGGCAAGAAAGTCGCTCTTGCGGGGAGAGTTATGGCTATGCGCGGCCACGGCAAAATTTGTTTTTTTGATTTAGTGGACTCTACGGGCAAAATTCAATTGTGGTTTCAGAAGGAAAATTTAGGCAAAAAAGAATATAAAATTCTTAAATATTTTGATATTGGCGATTTTATTGGTGTTGAGGGAAAAGTAGTCGAGACGAAGGCGGGAGAAATTAGCGTTGACGTTGGAAGTTTTCAATTTTTATCTAAAGCCATTAGACCATTGCCGGATAAATGGCATGGTTTGAAAGATATAGAGGAAAGATACAGAAAAAGATATTTGGATTTAATTATGAACCCGTCGGTGCGGGCGACTTTCGAACGAAAGGCAAAATTTTGGGAATTAAGCCGCAAGTTTATAAAAAGTAAGGGGTTTATTGAAATAGAGACACCAATTTTGGAGCATAAAACGGGCGGGGCTGACGCCAGGCCCTTTATAACCCATATGAATGCCTTGGGCCAAGACTTTTATTTAAGAATTTCAACAGAATTGTATCAAAAAAGATTGATTGGTGGAGGATTTGAAAAAATTTACACCTTGGGGCCTAATTTCAGAAATGAGGGAATCGACGATGAACACTTGCCGGAGTATTATCAGCTTGAATGGTATTGGGCTTATGCCAATTATCGTGACAATATGCATTTGGTTAAGCAGTTGTTTCTTTACCTCGCTCGGGAACTATACGGAAAAACAAGATTTAAGATGGGGAAATATGATTTTGATTTGGCAAACAAATGGAAAGAGATTGATTATGTTGAAATAATGCGAAAAAAATTTAGCATTGATGTTTTTAATTCTTCGGAAAAGGAAATGTTGCGGGTAATCAAAAAGCACGGTATTCAATTAAAGGGAGATATTAGCAAAAGTAGGTTATTAGACAATTTGTGGAAGATTTTGCGTAAGGGAATTTCCGGGCCCGCCTTTTTGGTTAATGAACCCAAGTTTATTTCTCCTTTGGCAAAATCAAAAAAAGAGGACCCGAGATTGACGGAAAGGTTTCATGTTATTATTGCCGGCAGGGAATTAGGGAACGGTTATTCGGAGCTCAATGACCCGGTTGACCAGCTGGAAAGATTTAAAGAACAACAGTCGGCAAGGGACAAGGGCGATGAGGAATCGCAGATGCTGGACACCGATTTTGTGGAAATGTTGGAGTATGGAATGCCGCCAACTTCCGGTTATGGCCAAAGCGAAAGGGTATTTTGGACTTTTGAAGGAATAAGCGCTAGAGAAGGAACTTTGTTTCCGACTTTAAGGTATAAAAAATAAAATAAAAAACATGATTGAACGGGAAAAATTATTGTCAATTCTTGATGAACAAGTTGAGAATAAAAACATTATTAAACATATGTTGGCAGTGGAGGCTTGTATGAGAGAATTGGCCAAAAAATTGGGAGCAGAGAATGAAGATGATTGGGCTGTGGCTGGTTTAGTGCATGATTTAGATTATCGCGACGATATTCCTGCTGAAAAGCATGGCCTTTTAGTGGGTGGGATTCTTGAAAAGGAAGGAATAAAATTATCTGAAGATATTTTGCACGCTATTGCCGCTCATAACTGGAGTAACACTGGAGTTAAGCCAAAGTCGCTGATGGATTGGGCCTTGTTTACTTGCGATAGTTTAACTGGTTTAATCGTTGCTTGCGCCTTGGTGCGGCCGGACAAAAAATTAGCCAGTGTTGGTGTTGAATCAGTGTTGAAAAAGTTTCCCCAAAAGAAGTTTGCCGCCGGAACAAGAAGGGAAGATATTAAGATGTGCGAGAAAAAACTAGGCATTCCTTTACAAGAATTTGTCGGTATTTGTCTTAAAGCGATGCAGGATATTAGTAAAGATATGGAGCTATAAAAATGCTTGATCCTAATTATATTCGAGAAAATACAGATAAAGTTAAGAAGGGAGCCAGAGATAGGGGTTTGGATCCCAAACTGGTTGACCAATGGTTTGAAATTGATAAAAGATGGCGGGATCTTCTCCGGAAAGTAGAAAAACTTCGGAAGCAAAGAAATGAATTAACTGATGAGATTAAAAAGGCGAAGGGAAAACCCTCGGAAGATAAACTTAAAAAAGGCAAGGAGTTCAGAGAAGAAATAAAGAAATTAGAAAAAAAACTGTCCGAGGTAAAAGAAGAATGGCAAGAAGCCTTAATGGTAATTCCTAATTTGCCGGCTGGTGATGTCCCAGTTGGCAAAGATGAAAGCGAAAACCTAGTGGTTAGAAAGTGGCGCGAGCCAACTAAATTTGATTTTAAACCTAAAGATCACTTGGAAATAGGTGAAAATTTAGGATTAATCGATGTTAAAAGGGCAAGTAAGGTTTCCGGATCGAGATTTGGTTATTTAACAAGTGACGCAGTTTTATTAGAATTTGCTTTAGTTCAGTTTGCCCTAGAAACCCTAATTAAAGAAGGGTTTGTTCCCGTCATTCCTCCAGTAATGATTAAAAAAAAGATGGAAGCGGGGCTTGGTTATGGGGAGCATGGCGGTTGGAATGATATGTATATTTTAGATAAAGACGATTTAGTTTTAGTTGCTACAGCAGAGCATTCTTTGGTGGCGAGACATTCCGGTGAAGTTTTTGAAGCGAAAGATTTGCCAAGACGTTATGTTGGTTTTTCTTCTTGTTTTCGGCGGGAAGCCGGCACTTACGGCAAGGACACTCGGGGAATTTTAAGAGTGCACCAATTTGATAAAGTAGAAATGGTTTCTTTCGTTAATCCCAAAGATTCGGACAAAGAACACGAGTATTTAGTTTCTTTGGAAGAAAAATTAATGAGGGCTTTAAAACTTTCTTATCGAATAGTGAAAATGTGTACTGGGGATTTAGCTCAACCGCAAGCCAGGAGATATGACCTAGAAACTTGGATGCCGGGGCAAAATAAATACCGGGAAACTCATTCTTGCAGCAATTGTACCGATTATCAGGCGCGGCGGTTAGGAATTAAATTTAGCGACGGAAACGTTAAAAATTATCTTCATATTCTTAACGGTACTGTCTATGCGATTGGGAGAACAATAATTGCCATTTTAGAGAATTACCAGCAAAAAGACGGCTCGGTGATAGTGCCGGAAGTTTTAAGAAAATGGGTGGGCAAAGACAGAATTATTGTATAATCTTCTTATGTTTAACTTTGTCAAAAAACTTTTTGATTATAATGAGAAAGAATTGAAACGGCTTCGGGGTGTCGTGGAACAAATCAATTCTTTTGAAGAAAAAATCAGCAAGCTTTCCGATAAGAAATTATCCCAGAAAACAGAAGAGTTTAAAAACAAGATTGCTGACGGCGTTAACCCTCACGAGATTTTGCCCGAGGCCTTTGCCGTTGTTCGGGAGGCGGCAAAAAGAACAATTGGCCAGCGTCATTACGACGTTCAGCTAATGGCGGCGCTTTCTCTCTGGGAGGGAAAAGTTGTTGAACAAAAAACCGGCGAAGGAAAAACTCTTTCTGCCACCCCGGCCCTTTATCTGCGCGCTTTAGAAGGGAAAGGGGCCCATTTGGTAACAGTTAATGATTATTTGGCCCGCCGTGATTGTGGCTGGATGGGGCCAATTTTTCACTTTCTTGGACTTTCGGTTGGTTGTATTATTCCCTATCAATCTTTTATTTATGACTCGAGATTTGAAATTTCAACAGAGGACGAAAGGTTATCTCATTTGAAACCGGCGGCAAGAAAATTGGCCTATCAATCGGACATTACCTACGGCACCAATAATGAGTTCGGTTTTGATTATTTGCGGGGCAATATGACCCAAAATTTATCGGAGATAGCCCAGCGAGAACATTTTTTTGCCATTGTCGATGAAGTTGATTTTGCTCTTATTGATGAAGCAAGAACGCCTTTGATTATTTCTTCTCCCCAACAAGAACCGACAGAAAAGTATTATCGTTTTGCTAAATTGGCCTCCGGGCTTCAGTCAAGTACTGATTACGCCATTGACGAAAAAGCAAAAACAGCCATGCTTACTGAGTACGGCATTCGCAAAGTGGAGAGGACGTTGGGAGTGGATAATCTTTATGAAAAAGACTTTGATTCAATTCATTATATTGAAAATGCTCTTAAGGCCGTTACTTTATTTCAAAAAGACAGAGATTACATTGTTAAAGATAACCAGGTGATTATTGTTGATGAATTTACTGGTCGCTTAATGCATGGCCGCCGTTGGTCCGATGGCCTTCACCAGGCGGTTGAAGCCAAAGAAGGAGTGGCTATTCAAAAAGAGTCAAAAACCTGGGCCACAGTTACTTTTCAGAATTACTTTCGGATGTACGACGTCCTTTCGGGAATGACGGGAACGGCCGCAACCGAAGCAGAGGAATTTAGAAAAATCTACAACTGCGAAACGGTAGTTATTCCCACCAATAAACCCATTATTAGAAATAATCAACCTGATGTTATTTACAAGACCCAGCGGGCTAAATATGCAGCAGTGATGGCCGAAATAGAAAAATCCCACCAGCGAGGCCAACCAGTTTTGGTAGGAACCACTTCGATTGAAAAAAACGAAATGATTGGTCACTTTTTAAAGAAAAAGGGAATTCCCCATCAAATTCTGAACGCTAAACATCATGCTAAAGAGGCAGGAATTTTGGCGCAAGCAGGCAAGTTAAAAGCAGTGACGGTGGCCACTAATATGGCCGGCAGGGGGGTGGATATTATCCTAGGAGGAGAACCACCTAAGAAAATTTCAAAATCCAAATTACAAATTTCAAAATATAAAGAGGCATATAAAAAATGGCAAAAGGAGCACAATACGGTAATTAAATTGGGAGGACTTTATGTGATTGGCACCGAAAGACATGAGGCAAGACGAATTGATAACCAGCTTCGGGGGCGGGCTGGCCGTCAGGGCGATCCAGGTGGGTCCAAATTTTTCGTTTCTCTGGAAGATGATTTAATGCGGATTTTTGGTGGCGAGAAAATTGCCTCCATGATGACTAAATTAAAAATGCCCGAAAATACGCCGATTAGCCACTCTATGGTCAGTAAAATGATTGAACAGATTCAGGTTAAAATTGAGGGCTTTAATTTTGACATTCGTAAAAGTTTGGTCGAATTTGACGACATAGTCAATAAACAACGGGGGATTATTTATCATCAACGACGGGAAGTCCTTGATGATTATCAAAAAAATCCGGCGCAATTAAAAGAAAAAATTCTTGAGAGAATTGGAAAAGAAATAGAAATTATCGTCGCCGCCAGCCTTGATTCGCAAACGGTCAAACCAATTAGTTCGAAAGCTATTATGGGATTCACCGAAATTATTCCCATTGAAGATAAAGAAGAAAGAGAAAAACTGGAGAAGAAAATTAAAGATTCATCACAGGAGGAAGCAACGGCAAGATTAAAAGACGTTGTTCAAGTGTTTTATCAGCTTCGCCGGGAAAATTTGGGCGCTGAGGTTTGCCGGGAAATTGAGAAGTCGGTTTTACTTTATACCATTGATCATCTTTGGGTTGACCACCTCACTGCCCTTGAGACTTTAAAGGAAGGAGTGCGACTTAGGGGTTATGGTCAACGGGATCCCTTAGTTGAATATCGGAAAGAGAGTTATCAAATGTTTCAGGAGTTGCTGGCTAAAATTAATTTTCATTTAGCGCGGCGAATTTTTCGAGTTGAGATCCAGAAGCAACCAACTGTTGCCTCGGCCCAAAAAGTTGAGGCAAGAGGAGAAATGTTTGTTCCCGGCGCCGTTGATAACCAAGCCGCTGGCCCCAGCAAATCTGCCTCTAAAGCTAAACCGGTTGTTTCCGGACAACTCCACCCTGGCCGTAATGATCCTTGCCCATGCGGGAGTGGCAAAAAGTACAAAAAGTGCTGCTATCCGAAATATGGTTAGAGTAGTTGACTAAATTCTTAAATTATTCTAAGATATTCTCATATT
>Ga0209121_10002064_pt1 | contig 20718 bp, 20 predicted proteins | sample Cruoilmetagenom3_FD_187292 | JGI IMG/M metagenome (GOLD analysis project Ga0209121, IMG submission 187292) | Oil polluted marine microbial communities from Coal Oil Point, Santa Barbara, California, USA - Sample 3 (SPAdes) (version 2) | ecosystem: Environmental > Aquatic > Marine > Oil seeps ...
GGAAAAGCAATACCAAAATTAATTATGGTAGATGATGCTTCTGGTGAAGTGATAAATACTTTTGGACCAAGACCTAGTGAAGCAACACAGTTGGTTAACAATTATAAAGAAAAGTATGGTGCTTTAACTCCTGAGTTTAAAGAAGATTTACAACGTTGGTACAATAAAGATAAAGGACAAAATGCAATTAATGATTTAGTATCATTACTAAACGTTTAACCTTTGCCTTCAAACCAAAAAGTAATGGTTCCTATTTGTAATTCTTGTGAACTGCTAGAGTTAAACCTTGCTTTTTTTGCATACTCTAAAGCATGATCAATAAGGCAATTGTTTGAAGAATTAGAGGCGCTATTATAAGATGCTTCTGTAACTTTTCCGGAAGCATTAACAGTAATGTTTACAACAATTTTACCACCAGATTCGCATAAATAAATGGGTATTGGTAAGTGTTTGTGTTTTCTGTTTACCAAAGAGTATTGTATAGCACTTTTTGCATTATTGTTTTCTTCTAATTGCTTTTTAAGCAATGTATTTACTTTGTTAAAAGAATGCATTTCTTCTGATTGAACGCTAGAATTGTTTTTAGAAAAATCTTTTTTAACCGTATTCACGTACTTAGATGTGCTAAAATCTGGTCTTACATAATCTTTAGGAGGAGCAATTCTTTTTTGTGCATATGCAAAACGTTTACGCTCTTGGTTTTGGTTATATGCTTTATTGGTTTCTGCTTTACTAGCTGTATTTTGTTCTGTAAGTTCGGTCTCTTTATGCTCTATTTCTGGCTCTATTTCATAAAAAGTTTCGGTAATCTGCTGTTGTTGTTTTAAAATATGAAGATTAAACACAGAAAAAACTATCGTTCCTGTAATAAGGAGTGTAATGCAAATAGCTTTTTGTTTATTAGTGAATAACATGTAGGTATTTAACGTATTTTAAATGTTTGTGGCACTTAAATATACGTTAAAAAAATAAAAATAGATGTTTTAAGAATCTAGCTGTGCTATAAAATCTTCAATGCTAATAGCATCTGCCACATTATAATCGCCTATTTTTGTGCGTCTTAAAGCTGAAAGGTGTCCTCCAGATTGTAATGCTTTTCCAAAGTCGTGTGCTAAAGAACGTATATAAGTACCTTTACTACAAACCACTCTAAAATCTACTTCGTTGTTTTCAAAACGAGTAATTTCAAAAGCTTCAATAGTTATTTTTCTAGACTTTACTTCTACTTCTTCGCCTGCTCTAGCAAATTCATATAAGCGTTTTCCTTCTTTTTTAATTGCTGAAAATATTGGAGGAAATTGATCTATTTCGCCTATAAACTGTTTGGTGGTTTCTGCAACTAAATCTGGTGTTATGTGCTTGGTAGCAAACGTTTCGTTTATTTCAGTCTCTAAATCGTAAGAAGGTGTGGTGCTTCCTAATACAATAGTTCCTGTGTATTCTTTTATTTGTGCTTGAAAGGTGTTTATTTGCTTGGTCATTTTTCCTGTGCAAATAATAAGTAAACCTGTAGCAAGAGGATCTAAAGTTCCTGCATGACCAACCTTAATTTTTTTAATATTAAAGGTCTGTCTTATTTTCCATCGTAGTTTGTTTACTACTTGAAAAGAGGTCCAGTTTAACGGTTTGTCAATTAATAATACCTGTCCTGATTTGTAATCTTCTTCGTTTAACATATTAGTTTAAAAGAGAAAAAATGATGGCAATAGCACCAACAATTGCACAATAAATAGCAAAATACGAAAGCTTGCTTTTCTTCACTAAAGCAATCATCCAGGTACAAGCAAAAAGTCCTGCAACAAAAGCAGCGATAAAGCCTATAGATAGAGAGGTGAAGTTTTGCGCGTCATATGTTAAATCTCCACTTAAAATATCTTTAGCAATTTTTCCGAAGATTAAAGGAATTACCATTAAAAACGAAAAACGTGCCGCTTTGGTTTTGTCATTTCCTAATAAAACCGAAGTAGAAATAGTAGCACCAGAACGTGAAATTCCTGGAAGCATTGCAATGGCTTGCGAAATACCAATTACAAATGCATTTTTAAAGGTTACTTTTTTATTGGTGTCTTTGGCCTTGTCTGCTAAAAACAACAGAATAGCAGTAACTATTAACATACAGCCTACAAGTAAAATGTTACCTCCAAATAAGGCTTCTAATTGTTCTTCAAAAAACAAACCAACTATAACAGCTGGTAACATAGAAAGTGCAATTTTAGATACAAATTGTAAATCTTCGTTCCACTCCAACTTAAAAATACCTTTAATAATACTAAAGATGTCTTTTCTAAAAACAACAATAGTACTTAAAGCTGTTGCAAAGTGTAATACTACAGTAAAAAGTAAGCTTTCTTCTGGAACCGAATGATCGCCAAGAATGGCTTTACCAAGTTCTAAATGGCCACTTGATGATACAGGAAGAAACTCTGTTAATCCTTGTATAATTCCTAAAATAATGGAGTCTATAACATTCATGCCGCAAAAGTATTAAAATACTATTACCAAATGTTATTTTGTACTTGTAATTTAAAGATTTAAACTGTTTTTTTTACTCTTTATTCGGATTTAAAAGAATGGCATAGATTTGAATTCCAAAGCCAATAAGCACTAAAGTTGGTGCTAATCTAATTCTTCTCCAGCTAAAAATTTCAGGGTTAAATACCGAAGGATCATCGCTTCCACCTCCAGACATTAATATAAAACCAAGGGTAATAAACGCGATACCAATAAACATAAATTTATAGTTTTTTTTACCAAATATAAATCCGCTTTTACTCTGTTCTTTTCGTTTTTGTTCTCCCATTTTTTTAATTCTATATAAATGTTTTTATCACCTAAAACCAATTTTATAATAGGTGCTTAGGTTGCTCTACCAATGCATGTAGCTAATTGCAAAGTAACGGTTTTATTTAAAACTTTAACGTTAAGAGAATCTAAAATTAATCGGTTTAGTAATTCGCTGTTTATAAGCTAGTAAAGCTGATCGGTTTTTAAATTCAAGAAACGCTGTGTTGCAAAAAAGGTAGAAATCCAGGTGATTATAATTCCTAAAATAAAAACAGCTGCAAATAAAGCGCCAATTAAAATAGGGTTACGCATTAAATCTAATTCTGGAAAAGTAAGGTTTAAGTAATACAGCACAACAGCCATACCTATTAAGGCTATAATTGCTCCAATAATACCTAATTGTACGCTTTTAAAAACAAAAGGCTTACGTATAAATCGCTTGGTAGCACCAACCATTTGCATGGTTTTTATGGTAAATCGTTTTGCATAAACAGCCAAACGTATAGAGCTGTTAATTAAAAGCACAGCAATTAAAGTAAAAATACCGCTTAGTATTAAAACCCAAAAACTAATCTTTTTTACATTGTTGTTCATTAAAGTTACCAAGTCATTATCATAACGTACCTCGTCTACAAAGTTTTTATTGGTAGCTTCTTTTGCTATTTCTTCTAAATGAGCAGCAGTTACATAGTCTGCTTTTAAATGCACATCAATAGAGTTTTGTAAAGGGTTGTATCCTAAAAACTCCATAAAATCTTCGCCATTTTCGGCTTTCATAGATGCAGCGGCTTGCTCTTTGGTAACATAATCTGTAGATTTTACATAATCTGCCAAAGCCAAGCTTTTTTCAAGCTGCTTGGTTTCTACTTCTTTTGCAGTATCTTTTAAGTAGATAGTTACCACTACTTGCTCCTTAAAGTGATCAGATACCTTTTTGGCATTAAGTATTAGCATACCCAATAAGCCTAATAAAAATAAGACTAACGCAATACTTAATACCACAGAAAAGTAAGACGAAATTAGTTTACGTTTCTGGTATTTTTCAAAAGATGCACTCATATAATAATTTTGTTAACGATGTAAAAATAATAAAGAAAAACAAAAGAAACTTTAAAAGACCAAAGTCTTTTGTCTGCAATTAAAAATGTCTTTTCTAAGATTGCCAAAATCCAATATACAGTCTGTGACAATTAATAATTAAAAAACGGTTTTCTTAAGTTGTATGATTATAACGTTTAAACTTTTAATACTGTTATAATAAGTTTAAATTTGTTGCCTTATTAAGAGATAAAATACAATAATGCAATACCATTTTAACGACATAGAAGCCAAGTGGCAAAAATATTGGGCAGAAAACCAAACGTTTAAAGCCTCTAATAATAGTGAAAAACCTAAATATTATGTTTTAGATATGTTTCCTTATCCTTCAGGAGCAGGATTACATGTTGGTCATCCATTAGGTTATATAGCAAGTGATATTTATGCACGTTACAAACGCCATAAAGGTTTTAATGTATTGCATCCACAAGGATATGATAGTTTTGGTTTGCCTGCAGAGCAATATGCCATTCAAACAGGACAACATCCAGCAATTACTACAGAAACCAATATAAAAACCTACAGACGTCAGTTAGATAAAATAGGATTTTCTTTCGATTGGTCTCGTGAAGTAAGAACTTCTAATCCTGAATATTACAAGTGGACACAATGGATTTTTATTCAATTGTTTGAATCTTGGTACAATAATGAAAGTGATAAAGCCGAAGAGATAGCGACGCTAGTAGCAAAGTTTTCTACAGAAGGAAATGCAAATGTTAATGCGGTTTGTGATGATGCTGTAGCAATATTTTCTGCAGAAGAATGGAATGCTTTCGATACTAAAAAACAACAAGAAATATTACTGCAATATAGACTTACTTATTTAGCGGAAACCGAAGTAAACTGGTGTCCTGCTTTAGGAACCGTTTTGGCAAATGACGAAATTGTAAATGGTGTGTCAGAACGTGGTGGTCATCCTGTGGTACGTAAAAAAATGACACAATGGAGCATGCGTATTTCTGCCTATGCAGAACGTTTACTGCAAGGTCTAGACACTATAGATTGGACAGATTCGCTTAAAGAAAGTCAACGTAACTGGATTGGTAAATCGGTTGGAGCATCTGTAACTTTTAATGTAAATAATCATGAGGAGGTTATCGAGGTTTTTACAACAAGACCTGATACTATTTTTGGTGTAAGTTTTATGACACTTGCTCCAGAACATGAATTGGTACAAAAAATAACTACTCCAGAGCAAAAAGAAGAAGTAGAAGCGTATATACAAGCAACAGCAAAACGTAGCGAACGCGAACGTATGGCAGATGTAAAAACCATTTCTGGAGTTTTTACAGGTGCTTATGCAGAGCATCCTTTTAGTAAAGAACCAATTCCTATCTGGATTGGTGATTACGTATTGGCTGGTTATGGTACAGGAGCTGTAATGGCTGTTCCTTGTGGTGACCAACGTGACTATGATTTTGCTAAATATTTTAATATTGAAATACCTAATATTTTTGAAGGTGTAGATATTTCGGAAGAAGCTTATGCTGCTAAAGACAATGTAAAAATTGCAAATAGCGATTTCTTAAACGGCATGAACTACAAAAAAGCTTCTAAACGTGCTATTTATGAGTTAGAACAATTAGGTCAAGGACAAGGAAAAACAAACTACAGATTGCGTGATGCGGTATTTTCTAGACAACGTTATTGGGGAGAACCTTTTCCTGTATACTACGTTAACGGAATGCCACAAATGATTGATAAAGCACATTTACCAATTACATTACCAGAAGTAGAAAAATATTTGCCAACCGAAACTGGTGAGCCACCTTTAGGTCGTGCAGACGTTTGGGCTTGGGATACTACTACAAATACAGTAGTTAGTAATGATAAAATAGATAATACAACAATACATCCTCTAGAGCTAAATACCATGCCTGGTTGGGCTGGAAGCTCTTGGTATTTCTTTAGTTATATGGAAGAAAAAGCCAAAAGAGGAGAAGACTTTGCCAGTGAAGAGGCATTGAAATACTGGGAAAACGTAGATCTTTATATTGGTGGTAGCGAACACGCAACAGGGCATTTATTATACTCTCGTTTTTGGACCAAGTTTTTAAAAGATAGAGCATTTGTTGGTGTAGATGAGCCTTTTAAAAAGCTAATTAACCAAGGAATGATTTTGGGTACTAGTGCTTTTATTTATAGAGTTAATGAAAGACGAGATGTTTTTCTTTCATGTCAGACTGTTGAAGATTTCAATAATCCTGAAAAAAATGAAGAAGCAGCTAAACGAATATTAGAAGTTTCAGGAACAAATACACCGACTTTCAGTAAAATACATGTAGATGTGAGTTTTGTGAATTCATCTGATGAATTGGATGTTTCAAAGTTTAGAGATTGGAGACCTGAATTTAAAAACGCAAAATTTATTGACGATAAAATTGTTGTTCTACGTGAAGTAGAAAAAATGTCTAAATCTAAATACAACGTAGTTAATCCAGATGCAATTTGTGAGCAATATGGAGCAGATAGCTTACGTTTATACGAAATGTTTTTAGGTCCTTTAGAGCAAGCTAAACCTTGGAATACTGCTGGTATTACAGGTGTACATGGTTTTCTTAAAAAACTATGGAAACTATATGTTGACGATAACGGATTAAAAGTAAATGATGCAACAGCTACAAAAGACAATCTGAAAACGCTTCATAAAACCATAAAAAAAGTAGAAGAAGATATCGAGAACTTCTCTTTTAATACTTCGGTTTCTACTTTTATGATTGCTGTAAATGAGCTTACTGCACAAAAATGTACAAGCAAAGAAGTGTTAGAGCCTTTATTGGTTTTAGTTTCTCCTTATGCGCCACATATTGCTGAAGAATTATATAGCCAATTAGGAAATGAAGACTCTATAGCTACTGCTGCTTTTCCAAAATTTGAAGCAAGCCATTTGGTAGAAAGTTCTAAAAACTATCCAATTTCATTTAATGGTAAAATGCGTTTTACTTTAGAGTTGCCAATGGATATGCCTAAAGACGAAATTGAAAAAACCGTTATGGCTCATGAAAAAACCATTGCACAATTAGATGGTAGAACTCCTAAAAAAGTAATTGTAGTTCCTGGTAAAATTGTAAATATAGTAGGATAAATAGATGGATATAAAGCTAAAAAGAAATGATAAAATTGGTTTATTCTTCTTTTTAGCTTTTGTTTTAAGTACCTCCTTAACTTGGCTTTTTGAAGAGCGTTTTAATGCAGAACAATGGCACAGCCAACCATTAACACGCTATAAAATGGTTGAGGATATTATAGAAAGCAACATCTTAATAGGAAAAACAAAACAGGAAGTAATCTTATTATTGGGTGAAGCTATTCCTTCTTCTTTAAAAGGAAAAGAGCATTTGATGTATGCCTTAGGAAAACCACCAAGTTTTTTTGAACCCAAAAACGAAACACTTGTGGTTATTTTTGAAAACCAGTTAGTAATTAAGGTGATACAACAACAAGAGTAAACGGTTTCTTTTTTTTAGCTGAAAACTGACAATATTTCTTAACTATTTTTTGGCTTATTTTTTGCTGTATATATGGTACATTTATAAAACTAAAATAAAAAAGAATGATTGGATATTATATATTATTAGGAGCCATAACGCTTGTAAGTTGGTTGGTAAGTAATCAATTAAAGCAAAAGTTTAAAAAATACTCTCAAGTTCATTTACGTAATGGTATGACTGGTAGAGAAATTGCTGAAAAAATGTTATCAGATAATGGTATTTATGATGTTGAGGTTATTTCTACTCCAGGACAATTAACAGATCATTACAATCCAAAAAACAAAACGGTAAATTTAAGTGAGTCTGTTTATAATCATGCAAATGCTGCTGCAGCTGCTGTTGCTGCACATGAGTGTGGTCATGCTGTGCAACATGCAAAAGCATATAGTGCTTTAGGTATGCGTTCTGCATTAGTACCAATAGTAAGTGTAACTTCTGGTATGTCACAATGGTTAGTTATAGGAGGTTTAGTACTTGGTGCTGGAGCAGGAGTAGGTTTAGGATATTGGGTTGCAGTAGTAGGTTTAGTATTTATGGGCTTTGCTACCTTATTTAGCTTTATTACCTTACCTGTAGAATATGATGCTAGTAATAGAGCTTTAGCTTGGTTGAAAAATAAAAATATGGTAACTCCAGAAGAATATGTAGGTTCTGAAGATGCCTTAAAATGGGCAGCTAGAACTTATTTAGTTGCTGCCATTGGTGCTTTAGCATCTTTATTATATTGGGCTTTTCAAGTGTTTGGCGGAAGAGATTAATTTTTAAAAAAAATAAAGAGTACGAAAAAAGAGACATTAATGTATTTTAGTGTCTCTTTTTTCTTATTTTTCAGCAACAAAATAAAACAATAGTAATGGAAAACAATAACTTAAGTCCTTTTCAAGAGGAAGAACCTAAAGTGCTTATTGGTACTTTAGAACAAGTAGACCGAGTAGAATTTTACAAAAAAACCTATGCACATGTTGCAGGAGGCGTTTTAGTATTTATTCTTTTTGAGTATTTATTATTACAAAGTGATGCTATTGTAAGTTTTGCACTTTCAATGACAGATGGTTTTAAATGGCTAATCATGTTAGGAGGTTTTATGTTTATTACAAATTATGCCGAAAGCATGGCTTTAAAAACGCCAGATAAAAACAAGCAATATTTAGCTTTTGCATTATACATTTTAGCCGAAGCTTTTATTTTTGTTCCAATGATTTATATTGCGGCTTTCTACATGGAATCTGGTCCAGAAATATTACAGCAAGCAGCAATTGTTACTTTGTCTTTATTTAGTGGTTTAACAGCTGTGGTTTTTGTTACTAAAAAAGATTTTTCGTTTTTAAAAACAGGATTAACTATTGGCTTTTTTATTGCAATAGGATTAATTATAGCAGGAACATTATTTGGTTTTAACCTAGGTTTGTGGTTTTCTGTTGGTATGTGCTTATTAGCTGGTGGATCTATTTTATACCAAACTTCTAACTTGGTAGACAAATATACCGTAGAGGATTATATACCTGCAGCCTTAGGCTTGTTTGCAGCTTTAATGCTATTATTTTGGTATGTATTACAGATTTTTATGTCTAGAGATTAATTCTAGAAAAAGATATATAAAAAAGCTCCTCTAGTAGGAGCTTTTTTTATTGTAACTAATTTTGTTTTAAAATGTAATATAGTAATCTGCTGGGTAGTATAATAAAAGCCTTTGTGTAGATTTATATTTTAATTTGTCTGTCTATTTGTTGGTCTAATGAAATAAAGGTTTCTGTTCTAGAAACACCTTCAATAGATTGAATGTCTTTATTTAAAACATGCATAAGGTGTTCATTGTCTTTACAAAGAATTTTAATAAAAATACTCCAGTTTCCTGTAGTGTAATGGCATTCTAAAACTTCGGGAATGCGTTTTAGTTGTTTTACAGCTTCTGGGTTGCTCATGGCTTTATCTAGGTAAATACCAATATAAGCCATAGTTGTATAACCTAATACTTTTGGGTTTATGACAAATTTAGATCCAGAAATTAATCCTGATTTTTCAAGTTTACGCAGTCTTTGGTGTATGGCTGCTCCAGAAATACCAACACTTCTTGCAATTTCAAGAATAGGTGTTCTTGCGTCTTCCATTAAGGCGCGAAGTATTTTTTTGTCAATACCATCTATTTGTATGTTGTTATTTATGTTTTTCATGAAATATGGTTACCGTTAAAAACATAAATGTATGCAAATGATTTTAAATTGAAAGATGCTTTTGCGTTAAGGATGGAAATGGCATCCTTTTTTTGCTTGCATATATGGCAAAAAAAGATATAATGTACAGCCTGACGCTACTTTGCTCTTTAAAGCGAAGTAGCGAAACGCCCAACTTGTTAAAATAATGAGGAATACTGCTGTAATGTTAAACATGTAAAGGGTTGTAGCCTAAATAAGGAACCTCTGTTTCTTTAAAGCAAATACCGTTTTCTTCTAGTTCTTTTAAAATAGGCTCGTAAACCTCTTTGTTAATAGGCATTTGTACACCTGGAGTTGTTATTTTTTCGTTTAGTATTGCAAGTGTTGCAATGGCTACTGGTAAGCCAACGGTTTTTGCCATGGCTGTGTAGGTTTGGTCTTCGCCAATGGTTACCATGGTTGCATCTATTTGATGTGCTTTACCATTTAATTGATAGCCAAATTTGTGGTACATTACAATCATATCTTTGTCTTCTGGATCAAGAACCCAGCTATCCATTAATATTTTTTGTAAAATTTGTGCAGGAGTAGCCTTTTTTAAATCAACCATTTTTGTTTTACTAAAAAGGTCAAGTTCTAAAAACTTATCCCAAATGACATCGTCTTGGTCTATTTTTAATGCATGTCTAAATTTTAATTCTACAGAATCTGTAGGGCTGTAAGGTAAAAAGGCGTTTACAAAATCGCGATAGCTCATGTTTTCACTATCTTCTATAGTGTAGCTATCATCTGTCATGCCTAATTGTACAAAAACATTCCATGCTCTAGAGAAACCAACTCTACGTATAGTACCTCTGTATAGCGTTTTAATTTTATCTAAACCATAAACGCTTTGGTACTTTAAAGAGTCTCTGTTAGCGTATGCTTCAAATTTACCATATCCTTCTACTTCTAAAAACTCGGTACGTCTAAAAAGTCTGTTATATGGTATGTATTTATAGGTGTTTTCTTGTAAAAATTTACCAGCACCACCTTGTCCTGCAAGCACTACGTTTCTTGGGTTCCATGTAAATTTATAATTCCATAGGTTGTTATCGCTTTCTGGTGCTACTAGTCCGCCAGTAAAAGATTCAAATAAAATCATTTCGCCACCTTTTTCTCTTATCTTGTCTATAACTTGCATAGCACTCATGTGGTCAATACCAGGATCTACACCAATTTCATTCATAAAAATGAGGCCTTTGTCTTTTGCGGCCTTATCTAACATTTGCATTTCTGGGCTAATGTAAGATGCTGTTACCATGTTTTTATTAAAGCTAATACAGTCTTTAGCAACTTCTATGTGGTATCTTGCAGGTAGCATAGAAACAACAATGTCTGCATTTTTTATAGCGTCTTGACGCGAGTGTTTGTCAAAAACATCAAGTAAGATTGCTTGCGCATTTTCATGATTGCCAATTAAATTTTTAGCATGTGTAAAACTGATGTCTCCAACAATAATTAATAAATTTTCTGTTGTTGATTTTTCTAATAAGTATTTTATAAGGTAAGAAGATGATTTTCCAGAACCAATGACTAAAATCTTTCGCATAATGAGATTTGTTGAGTAATTTTGTAATTACGAATGTAATAAATACTGTGGGTAAATTATATGAAAAACTTAATTTTATGGATAAAAAATTATTAATAACAGGAGCTATTTTTGGAATAATAGCAATTATATTAGGCGCTTTTGCAGCGCATGGCTTAAAACCTTTGCTTTCTGAAACTGCATTGCAGTCTTTTGAAACTGGTGTACGTTACCAAATGTATCATGCTATTTTGCTTTTAATTTTAGGGAGCATGCAAAGGGTATCTATAAAATATATAAAACCCATTTATACACTTATTGTGGTTGGTGTTTTGTTTTTTTCTGGTTCTATTTATGGGTTATCTACTAATGTATTAACCAGTGTGAACTTCACTAAAATAGCACTAATTACGCCATTAGGAGGGCTTTTATTAATTGCAGCGTGGTTGCTCTTGTTGGTAAGTTTTTTTAAAATAAAAGACGATAATTAAAATTTTAGATGGCTACTTCCAAATAAAATTATAATTTTGTGGCTTAAACAACACATAAAAATATGGTTAATCATACTCAATTAACGAAATCGATTTCGTTAGAAAAATATGGAATCAAAAACGCAAAAATTAATTATCAACTTTCACCAGAAAAACTTCACGAAATTACTGTTGAAAAAAAACAAGGTGTAACTTCTGCATCTGGAGCATTAGCTGTTAATACAGGAGAGTTTACTGGTAGGTCGCCAAAAGATAGGTTTATTGTTAAAGACGATGTAACTAAAGATAAAGTATGGTGGGGAAATATCAATATTCCTTTCGATTCTGAAAAATTTGAAAAACTATATAATAAAGTAACAGACTATCTATCAGAAAAAGAAGTTTTTGTTAGAGATAGTTATGCTTGCGCAGATGCAGATTACAAATTAAATATTAGAGTAATTAATGAGCATCCTTGGACAAACATGTTTGCTTATAATATGTTTTTACGTCCTACAGAAGAAGAATTAAAAGACTTTACACCAGAATGGACCATTGTAAATGCACCAGGTTTTATGGCAGATCCTGAAGTAGATGGTACACGTCAACATAACTTTGCTATTTTAGACTTTACAAGAAAAGTTATTTTAATTGGTGGTACTGGGTATACTGGAGAAATTAAAAAAGGTATATTTTCTGCCTTAAACTTTATACTTCCTGTATATAAAAATACCTTACCAATGCACTGTAGTGCTAATGTTGGTAAAGAAGGAGATACTTCTATTTTCTTTGGACTGTCTGGGACAGGAAAAACAACCTTATCTACAGATCCTGAAAGAAGTTTAATTGGTGATGATGAGCATGGATGGACAGCAGAAAATACTGTTTTTAATTTTGAAGGAGGTTGCTACGCTAAAGTAATTAACCTGTCTCAAGAACAAGAACCAGAAATTTATGGCGCTATTAAAAAAGGAGCCATTCTAGAAAATGTAATAATGAATGATAAAGGAGAAGTAGATTTTGCAGATACTTCTATTACTCAAAATACGAGAGTAAGTTACCCAATTTATCATATTGAAAATATTAGAGTACCTTCTATAGGTAAAAACCCAAAAAATATATTCTTCTTAACTGCAGATGCTTTTGGTGTATTGCCTCCAATTTCAAAACTAACTCCAGGTCAAGCTGCCTATCATTTTATTTCGGGTTATACTGCTAAAGTAGCAGGAACAGAAGATGGAATAGATGAGCCTTTACCAAGTTTTTCAGCTTGTTTTGGTGCGCCTTTTATGCCTTTACACCCAACAAAATATGCCGAAATGCTAAGTCAGAAAATGAAAGAAGCAGGAGTAAATGTTTGGTTGGTGAATACAGGTTGGACAGGAGGTCCTTATGGTGTTGGTTCTAGAATGAAATTAAAGTATACTAGAGCAATGATTACTGCTGCTATGGACGGAAGTTTAGAGGCTGCTAATAAAGATAATTACCATATACACTCTGTGTTTGGATTAAAGCAACCTAGAACTTGCCCTAATGTACCAACAGAAGTTTTAAGTCCGAGATCTACTTGGAATGATGACGAAGGCTATTACAAAACGGCTTATAAATTATCAAACTCATTTAGAACCAATTTTAAGCAATTTGAAGAGTTTGCAAACCAAGAAATAATGGATGGAGCTCCAAATAAGGAGTGCTAATAGGTTGAAATACAGTTATATTTGTTAAACTGCCTTGTAGGATTTTTAATAATACTTTAACTTTATAAGTATAAATTTATAAAGCTATTAATTATGAAAAAAACACTACTTTTTGTGGCTATCGTTATAGCCATGCAGACGAAAATTCAGGCACAGGTAACCGCTGTACCTAATGCGGATTTTGAACAATTTTTAATCACATTTACCACTATTAACGGACCATTAGATGGTGAGATTTTAAATAGTGAGGCTGCTGCAGTTACTGGAACAATAAATTTAGGTTCTGCAGCGCCTTACAATGCTATTGATGATTTTACTGGTATTGAAGCCTTAACAGGTATTACAGGTTTGGTTATTACTTATAATTCTGCAGTAACTAGCTTAGATGTTTCTGCTAATACAAGTTTAACATCTCTGAATACAGAAGGAAGTACTGCTTTAACGACTTTAGTTACTGGAGCAAATACCTCTTTAACTGAATTACTTATTCCAGGGTCACCAGTTGGTGATTTAGATTTATCTGGAAATACAGCATTAACCTCTCTAGATGCAAGACAAACTGGTTTAACATCTTTAGATATGCGTAATGGTAACAATGCAAACGTAACTGCATTTGATGTGCGTTTTAATTCATCTCTTGGGTGTATTTTTGTAGATGATAAAGATGCAGCTTATTTAGCTAGTTGGTTAAAAGACAGTGGTACTTATGTAAATGATGAAGCAGGTTGTTCTACGCTTTCAGTAGCAAGTGAAACTAGCTTGTCTTTTAGTGTGTATCCTAATCCTGCTAAAAACAGTATTTATGTTGCTTCTAACTTACAAGAATCACAGATGCAAGTTTATGACATTACAGGTAAGTTAGTACTAAATCAACCCATACAGTTTGGTGAAAACACTATAGATATTAGTGCAATGGCTCCAGGAGTTTATTTAGCAAGAATATTAGCAAATGGTAAATCACAAACTAAAAAAATACTGATTCAATAAAACAATTAAAAAGACTAACAAAAAAAAAGCGCAACCTTAAGTTGCGCTTTTTTTATTTGTATTGTTTTAAAAACTATTTTCCTTTATTTACTTTGTTTATGTACTTCTCTAAAGCCATAGTCATAGAAGGAGTTTCTGGTGTTGGTGCAGAAATATCTACACGTAGTCCGTGTGCTTCAACCGCTTTAATAGTAGTATTACCAAAAACAGCTATTCTAGTATCGTTTTGTTTAAAGTCTGGAAAATTGTGAAATAAAGAATCTATTCCAGAAGGGCTAAAAAACACTAAAATGTCATAGTAAACATTTGCTAAATCAGACAGGTCACTAATTACTGTTTTGTAAAATACCGCTTGTTTCCAATTAACACCTAAACCATCTAATATTTTAGGAACCTCAGGTTTAAGTTTATCTGTTGTAGGTAATAAAAAAGTTTCGTCTTTATATTTTTTAATAGTTGGCGATAACTCAGCAAAAGTTCTTTTACCAACATAAATCTTTCGTTTTCTGTATACCACGTATTTTTGTAAGTAGTAAGCAACGGCTTCAGATTGGCAAAAGTATTTTAAAGTATCTGGTACTTTAAAACGCATTTCATCTGCAACTCTAAAAAAGTGATCTACTGCATTTCTACTGGTTAAAATAATTGCAGTATACTGGCTTAAATCTACTTTTTGTAGTCTTATTTCTTTTGCAGGAACACCTTCTACGTGAATAAAAGGGCGAAAATCAATTTTTACTTTTTGCTTTTCTTGCAAATCAAAATAAGGCGAGTTTTCTATTTTAGGTTCTGGTTGAGATACTAAAATGGTTTTGACTTTCATATAATAGCTAAATTTAAAATCTTAACTGTAGTCTATAAACAACTTATATAATACTAGATAAGGTGAAATTTCAAGTGTGCAAAGATACAAAATAAAATAAAATAAATTGGCTTTTATTAAACTTTGATAGGTCTTGTATGAAGTAATAATGCTAATACAATTAATTAATACAAAAACAATTAAAAGAATTTGCAGTATAATTGGTGTAGGCGCTAGGCTGAATAGCAATATAAAATTAATAGGAATTAATAGTATGCCTATAAAATTTTTATAACTCATTTTCTGAAAAACATAAAAATCCATAGTAGTATCTATATTAAATAGATTACCTAAAAGGTGTTCTACAGATGTTTTTGCTAAAATAATTATAGCAATCCCTATAATAGTTTTTAGCAAAAAAGTAGGTATGTCTAGTATTTCGCCAACAAAGCTTTGGTATATAAATACGCAAAAAATACTGGCAGAAATAAATAAGTTTATCGAGAGTAAAATATTAAAGCCATCAATAACTTTTAAATCTCTAGAGTATACTTTTAAATACCTGAAATTACTAAGCAGGTTTGTAAAGTCATCAAATCGTTTTGTAAATAATATTTTAGTAGTAGCAACTAAAGCTAAGCATAGCATTAGTAACACTGTAAAGATTTCATTAGATATTATTTCACGAAGCATAGCGTAAAATTATTATAAATAATCTTATTCCACTTCCATTTTTTAAGGAATATTTAAAAAAAATAAACCTTTAAATAGCTTACATTTGCTAAAATTAAATGCTTTTTATGCGAGACGCCATTGTTATTATACCTACATACAACGAAATAGAAAACATAGAGGCTATTATTTTAGCAGTGTTTTCTCTTGAAAAAGCGTTTGATGTTTTGGTGGTTGATGATACGTCACCAGATTTAACAGCAGAAAAAGTAAAAGAATTACAAGCACAATTTCCGGGTCGTTTACATCTAGAAGTTAGAAAAGAAAAATCTGGCTTAGGTACTGCCTATATTCATGGGTTTAAATGGAGTTTAAAAAGAGCATATCGCTATATTTTTGAAATGGATGCAGACTTTTCACACAACCCAAAAGATTTATTGCGTTTATACAATGCTTGTCATGTAGATGGAGCAGATTTAGCCATAGGATCACGATATGTAAAAGGCGTAAATGTTGTAAATTGGCCAATGAGTAGAGTGCTACTTTCTTATTTGGCATCTAAATATGTACGTTTTATTACGCGTATGAAAATTCATGATACCACTGCAGGATTTGTGTGTTATAAAAGAGAAGTATTAGAGTCTTTTAATTTAGATAAAATAAAGTTTAAAGGCTATGCTTTTCAAATAGAAATGAAATTTAAAGCCTATTGTAAAAATTTTATAATCAAAGAAATTCCGGTTATTTTTACAGATAGAACCAAAGGAGAATCTAAATTAAGTTCAGGTATTATTTCTGAAGCAATTTTTGGAGTAATCTCTATGAAAGTTAAAAGTATATTTAAAAAAGTAAATAAAGCAAATAAAGAAAATGCAACACAAACAAACACTAATTAAGAATGCAAGAATTGTTAATGAAGGTAGTATTTTTCAAGGTGATATTCTTATAGAAGGAGAGTACATTAAAGAAATAAGCGAATCTATTAGTGCAAAATCTGCTGATGTACACATTTTTGATGCAGAGGGTAAATATTTACTTCCAGGTGCTATTGATGATCAGGTACATTTTAGAGAACCAGGATTAACACACAAGGCAAATATAGAAACAGAATCTAAGGCTGCAATTGCTGGTGGTATTACTTCTTTTATAGAAATGCCAAACACCAATCCGCAAACCACGACTATAGAAAAGCTTAATGAGAAATTTGAAATCGCTTCAAAAACCTCTTCGGCTAATTATTCTTTTATGTTTGGTGGAACCAATGATAACCTAGACGAAATTTTAAAAGTAGACCCTAAGCAGGTAGCTGCTTTAAAGTTGTTTTTGGGTTCTTCAACCGGAAACATGCTAGTAGATAATCCTGAAGTACTAGAAAAAATATTTTCTAGCACAAAATTACTTATCGCTGTACACTGTGAAGATGAAGGTACTATTAAAAGTAACTTGGCAGAATATGTAGAGAAATTTGGAGATGATATTCCTATTAAGCACCATCCAGATATTAGAAGCGAAGAAGCTTGTTATATCTCTTCTTCTAAAGCTATAGAACTGGCGAAAAAAACAGGAGCAAGATTGCATGTTTTTCATCTTTCTACAGCTAAAGAAACCGCTTTATTTACTAATAAAATTCCTTTAAAAGATAAAAAAATAACTGCCGAGGTTTGTGTACACCACTTGTGGTTTACAGATAAAGATTACGATAGTAAAGGCACGTTTATTAAGTGGAATCCTGCTGTTAAATCACAAAGTGATAAAGATGGTTTATGGAAAGCTTTATTAGACGATAGAATAGATGTAATAGCTACAGATCATGCGCCACATACTTTAGAAGAAAAGAAAAATGTATATACAAAAGCGCCTTCTGGTGGTCCTTTAGTGCAACATGCGCTTCCTGCAATGTTAGAAATGCACCATAGAGGAAATATTACACTAGAAAAGTTAGTAGAAAAGATGTGCCATAATCCTGCAATATTATTTGAAGTTGAAAAACGCGGATTTATAAAAGAAGGATATTTTGCAGATCTAGTATTGGTAGATTTAAGTAGCCCTTGGACTGTGAAAAAAGATAATATCTTGTACAAATGTGGTTGGTCTCCTTTTGAAGGTACCACCTTTAAGTCAAGAATTACACACACCTTTGTAAATGGAAGTTTAGCCTATAAAAACTTTAAGTTTTATGATGTTAAAGCAGCTAAACAATTAACATTTAATAGATAATGAAACACCTTATTTATATCTCTTTTTTGCTGTTATTTGTTTCTTGCTACAATAAGAATACGCCTAAAAAACCAGACAACCTTATTGCTAAAGATAAAATGGTTACTGTTTTGGTAGATATGTCTTTATATAATTCTGCAAAAGGGGTTAATAAAAAAGTACTAGAAAATAGAGGGGTAAAATTAAAAGAGCAAATTTACGCAAAACATGAAATTGATAGTGCACAGTTTGCTGCTAGTAATTATTACTATACCTATAATACAGAGGAGTATGAAGAAATATATACGCAAGTTAAAGATAGCTTAAACCAACTTAAAAAAAAGTATAAAGCACTAGACGTGGTAGAAAGTAAGCAGAAAAAAGTGCAAGACTCTATTAAGCGATCTAAATTAAACAGTGTTGCAAAGAAAAACTATTTAAGCCAACCTCTAAAAGCAGCAGTTTCTAAAAAAGAGCAAAAAAGAACAGAAAAATCAAATTAGTGCTCTTTTAAAAAGGATTTAGAAATATTTTCTATGCTTTTTTCAATAGGTGTAAAATTAAAATCTAAGGCTTCTTTTATTTTTTGGTTGTTATAGTTTGTAATACTTAAAGCAGAGCTAGCATTTTGTTTAGTTAACATTCTAGGTTTTCCTGTAAAAAAACTTTTTAACCAATCTGCGCGCCAAGCAACAGCTAATATTAAAGGTGTAGCTTGTTTTTTAGGAGGTTTAACATGTAAATGCTTCGCAATAATTTCGGTGCATTGTTTAAAGCTTAAATTTTTAGCAACTACAATAAAACGTTGGTTTACTATACTGCTTGTCATTAATTGTACCATACATTGTACAACATCTTTAACATCAACATATCCTGTAGTTCCTGTAGTATAATAAGATAATTTATTGTTTACTTTTTTAAAGAGTAAGCCACTACCAGAATGCCAAAAACCAGCACCTAAAATAATTCCTGGGTTAACTATTACAGCATCTAAACCTTCTTGTGTACCACGCCAAACTTCCATCTCAGCACCATTTTTGGTAATGCTGTACACGCTGTTATCTGCTTCTGGATTCCAAAAAGAATCTTCATCAATTAAACTACCATCTTCCTTGTTTCCTAGAGTAGCAATAGAACTTACATAACACAATTTTTCAATATTATTGGCAATACTTAAGTTTACAATATTTGCGGTGCCTTCAATGTTTGTTTTTCTAAGTGCATAGTAATCTTTAACATCAAAAGAAATAAACGCAGCACAATGGTATACTTTGGTAATACCTGTAAACGCTTCGGTTAGTTGTGGAATGTTTAAAATATCTGCTTCTATCCATTCTATTTTATTAAAAAGAATATTAACCTCTTCCGTAAAGTATGAAAACACCTTTTTTACGGCCTCTATTTTTGCTTTATTTCTATAAATAGCACGAACTTTTTGATGGTTTTTAACCAATTCATAAAGTAAATGCGAACCTACTAGTCCTGTTCCTCCTGTAACTAAAATCATAAAGCTAAAATAGTAATTTTGTATTTAGCTTTTCTCTTTTGTTTGATAAACATATCTTTGCTAAACAATAGAATAATAAACAAAAAATGAACTATAATTTAGTAGAAGAATTAACGTGGAGAGGAATGGTACATGATATCATGCCTGGAACAGAGGAGCAATTAAATAAAGAGATGACCACTGCGTATATTGGTTTTGATCCAACATCAGACTCGTTACATATTGGTAGTTTGGTTCCTATTATTTTATTAATGCATTTAGAAAAAGCAGGCCATAGACCAATTGCTTTGGTTGGTGGTGCTACAGGAATGATTGGTGATCCTTCTGGTAAAAGCGATGAGCGTAACCTATTAGATGAAGCAACTTTAAACCATAATGTTGCAGGAATTAAGAGTGTGTTATCGCGTTTTCTTAATTTTTCTTCGGAAGAAAAAAATGCTCCAATTTTAGTAAATAACTATGATTGGATGAAAACGTTTAGTTTTATAGATTTTGCACGTGATGTTGGTAAACGAATTACAGTAAACTACATGATGGCAAAAGACTCTGTTAAAAAGCGTTTCTCTGGTGAAGAAGGAAACATAGGTATGTCTTTTACAGAGTTTACTTACCAATTAATACAAGGGTATGATTTTTATCACCTGTACAAGCAATACAACTGTTTACTGCAAATGGGAGGAAGTGACCAATGGGGAAACATTACTACTGGAACAGAACTGGTAAGAAGAATGAACGTAGGTGAAGAAGCTAAAGCCTATGCTATGACTTGCCCTTTAATTACAAAAGCAGATGGTTCTAAATTTGGAAAAAGTGAAGGAGGGAACGTTTGGTTAGATGCAACAAAGACTTCGGTATATAAGTTTTACCAATTTTGGTTAAATACAAGTGATAAAGATGCAGAAAAGTATATTAAAATATTTACTTTTTTAGATAAAGCGACTATTGATGCTTTAGTAGAAGAGCATAAGCAAATGCCACATGTACGTATATTGCAAAAACGTTTAGCAGAAGAAGTAACTACTTTAGTGCATTCTAAAGCAGATTTTGAAAATGCAGAAAAAGCATCTAATATTTTGTTTAGTAAGTCTTTTAAAGAAGACATAAACACACTAGATGAAAAAACTTTTTTAGATGTGTTTGAAGGTGTGCCTCAAGCAGAGGTTTCTAAACAAGAGATCGAAGAAGGATTAGATATGATTGCTGCACTTGCTGCAAAAACTAACTTTTTAGCATCTAATGGAGAGGCAAGAAGAGCATTAAAAGAAAATTCGGTTTCTGTAAATAAAGAAAA
>Ga0209121_10002065_pt1 | contig 20714 bp, 18 predicted proteins | sample Cruoilmetagenom3_FD_187292 | JGI IMG/M metagenome (GOLD analysis project Ga0209121, IMG submission 187292) | Oil polluted marine microbial communities from Coal Oil Point, Santa Barbara, California, USA - Sample 3 (SPAdes) (version 2) | ecosystem: Environmental > Aquatic > Marine > Oil seeps ...
CACATATTAATGTGGTTCTATTCTTTGTGATTTTGAAACTAATGGCTTATTTTAATTAAATACTTGAGATTTAAACTATTGATTAATTTAAAGTTGAGAGTTTAAAAAACGTAATAATCGACAAATGAATTTCTAAGTTTTTAGTTACTTTTGCGCTATGATAATTACCGATACACACACGCATTTATACAGCGAACAATTTAATGAGGATAGAACCGAAATGATGCAGCGAGCCATAGATGCTGGTGTTTCTCGTTTTTTTATCCCAGCCATAGATTCTACTTATTTACCAGCAATGTTAGATTTGGAAAAATCGTTTCCAAAAAACATATTTTTAATGATGGGTTTACATCCAACTCACGTAAAAGAAAATGTGGAAGAAGAATTAGAGTTTGTAAAAAACTGGTTAGACAAGCGTCCTTTTTATGCTGTTGGCGAAATTGGAATTGATTTGTATTGGGATAAAACTTTTTTGAAACAACAACAATATGCTTTTAAACAGCAAATTGAATGGGCGAAAGAGAAAAACCTGCCCATTGTAATTCATTGCAGAGATGCTTTTGATGAAATTTTTGAGGTTTTAGAAGAACTTAAAGATGATAAATTATTCGGGGTTTTTCATTGTTTTACTGGAACATTAGAACAAGCTAAAAAAGCCATTTCATACAATATGAAATTAGGAATTGGCGGAGTTGTTACCTTTAAAAATGGTAAAATTGATCAATTTTTAAATGAAATTCCAATTGAGCATATCGTATTAGAAACCGATGCGCCTTATTTAGCTCCAACACCGTTTCGTGGTAAAAGAAATGAAAGTAGTTATGTCACCAAAGTTTTAGATAAACTAGTGGACATTTATGAATTAACTCCAGAAGAAATTGCTAAAACAACTACTCAAAACTCAAAAGATGTTTTTGGAGTTTAGATAATTAATCAATTCTATTGAATAGAAACTCTGAGTAATCTCTTAGAACAAGCTGACCTTCAGCATTAAATGAAATAGGGGTTTTAATCACATCGTCATTTTCTGTTAACGTAATTAAATTATTGTCAATCTTCCAATTAAATGTAACCAAGCTCGATGTAATTGTGGTTTCCATAGTTCCAATTCGTACCGTTTTAAATCCAGATTCATCAGCATTAAACATTAATTTATACTCGAAATCTTCTTTAAAATCACTTCGCATCCATTCCCCAATTAGTTGATTGTTTAAATTATTATCTTCATCTTTACCACAAGAAATAGCAATAGAAATTATTAAGAGAACAAATAAAACTTTAATCTTTTTCATAAAATATTGGAAATATAATTTCTCAAGTTAAGTATTCCCTTTCTTAATTGAAATATAATTTAACAATTGGCTCGTTTTTTTAAATAAACGTATCTTTAATCTTTATAAATGAAATCAACAAATAGTTGAAAACAAATCAAATAACATATTACAAAACACCCATTGGCACTGCTAAAATTGAAGGTAATATCGATGGAATTTCTTCAATTTCAGTTTTAGATAAGGAAATTGAAACTTCAATAACTATTCCAGTTGAGTTACAAGAATGTGTTCGACAATTAGATGAATACTTTCTAGGAAAACGAACCGAATTCAACTTAAAATTAAACCCAAAAGGAACAGAATTTCAACAAAAAGTATGGAATGCTTTGCTCAAAGTTCCATTTGGGAAAACACGAACCTATTTAGAGCAATCCAAAGTTTTAGGTGATGCAAAAGCCATTAGAGCAGTAGCTTCTGCCAATGGAAAAAACCCTATTTGGATTGTAATTCCGTGCCATAGAATTATTGGAAGTGACGGGTCACTAACAGGTTATGCTGGTGGTATATGGCGCAAAAAATGGTTATTAGAACACGAAAGTCCTTCAAAACAGCAATCATTATTTTAAACTATTTTTAGCATTGAAACGTTTGTTTAAAAAATGAAAAAGTTTATCCTCTTTTTTTTCCTTTTAATTATTGCCTTTGGTAAATCTTTTGGGCAAAATAAAAAGTTACAAACCAAAACATTTTCAGTTGTAAACGATACGATTTATATAGATTCTGTAAGTATCAATCCGTTTAACTTTAAAATATTTAACGATGCTAATAATGAAATTGACACGGCTAAGTATTTTATAGATTTTGGAAAATCAATTTTAATTTTAAAAAAACCACACAGCTTTAAAGCTATCAAAGTTCAGTACACTTCTTATCCAGATTTCCTAACAAAAATCTATTCTCCTTTTGATGAAAAATTAATTTTACCAAGCTCAACCAATGCTTCCTCTTTTTATAGTTTATCTAACAATTCTAAAGTGCCTTTTACTCCTTTTGACGGTTTAAATACAGTTGGAAATATTACACGAGGGTTTACCGTTGGAAACAATCAAAACGGTGTTTCAAATTCCAGTTTAGATTTACAAATTTCAGGAAAACTATCAGAAAAAGTGACGTTAAAGGCTTCCATTGTTGATACCAATTTGCCAATTCAAGAAAATGGAAATACGTATGAATTAAATGAGTTTGATCGTGTTTTTATTGAATTATCCTCTCAAAATTGGAAAATTAATGCTGGTGATATTTATTTGAATAATAGAGAAACTAATTTTTTAAACTTCAATAAAAAAGTATCAGGACTTGGGATAAATGCAAGTATAATAAAAGAAAAATCTAGCTTCGATATTCAAACATCTGGCGCGATTGTAAAAGGAAAATATAAAAAAATTGAATTCAATGGTTCAGAAGGAAATCAAGGTCCTTACCAATTATCCGATTTTGAAAATAAGTATGTTTTAATTCTTTCAGGAACTGAGAAAATATATGTTAACGGACAATTATTAAACCGAGGTGAAACGAATGACTATGTTATAGATTACAATACTTCTGAACTTACATTTAACGCAACTTTCCCTATAACTTCCGATATGCGAATTGCTGCTGAATATCAATATTCCGATAGAGTTTACACACGTTTTGTGAGTTATAATAGTCTTGCTTTTACCAACGAAAAACTCTCCATGAACACTTATTTTTACAATGAAAATGATTTAAAAAACAGACCTATTGAGCAAGATTTAAGCAATGAACAAAAGCAAATTTTAGCCAATGCTGGAAATGATTTTAGCCAAATGGTAGCTCCATCTGCTTTTGCTGAAATTTATTCTGAAAACAAAATTTTGTATAAAAAAACAGTTTTAGGAAGTGAAGAAATATTTGAGTATTCAACCATTAAACAAGATGAGTTGTACAATGTTTCCTTTTCATTTGTTGGTGAAAATAATGGCGATTACATTTTAGAAGATGTAATTGCCCTTGGAAAAATTTACAAATATGCTGGAGAAAACCTTGGGAATTACAATCCAATAGTTCAATTAGTTGCTCCGAATAAATTACAAATAGCTGTTGTAAAAGCGAAATACAATCCGTCGGAAAAAACCAGTATTTATACCGAAACGGCATTAAGCAATAATGATGAAAATTTGTTTTCAACTATTAATGATAAAAACAATACGGGTTTGGCATCAAAATTTGGTTGGGATCAAGTATTACTACAAAAAAAAATAACCCTAAAGTCAACGTTTAATTTAGATTATATAAACGAAAAATTTAAATCGGTTGAACGTTTAAATCCTGTTGAATTTAACAGAGATTGGAATATTGAAACTACTTTTGGAAATCAAACTTTAATTCGCTCATCGATAGAATTATCAAAAAATCCAAATAACCGTATTCAATATGGTTTTGAAAACTTAAAAATAAACGAAAATTATACAGGTTCTAAGCACAATTTAACTGCGTTAATCACTTCAAAAAAAATAAGTTTAGCCATTAATTCTAGCATTTTAAACAATGAAGATTTGATAAATTCTGGTAGTTTTATTAGGAACAATATCAAAGCACATTACAACCTAACTAAAAGTTGGTTTGGTGCATCTTTTGAATCTGAAAATAATAAAAGAAAGCTACAATCTTCAGGTACTTTACTAAATAATAGTCACACTTATAACCAATATGAAGGCTTTTTTGGTGTTGGAGATTCAACCGCTGTCTTTACTCAAATCGGAGCTATTTTTAGAACAACCGATAGTGTTCAAAATGGACAATTAAATAAGGTTAATAATTCAAAAACTTTTTATTTGAAATCGAATTTAATTCAAACAAAAAACACAAAACTAAACGCATATATTAATTACAGAACCGTTGAAAACACCAACTACAATAACGAAGAATCTATCAATTCACGAATTGCATATAGTCAACAATTTTTCAATCAATTTTTAAATATAAGCAGTAACTATCAAACACTTTCTGGAACACTTCCGCAACAAGATTACAGCTATATAGAAACGGAGCCTGGGCAAGGTTTTTATACTTGGATTGATTACAACAACAACGGCATAAAAGAATTAAACGAATTTGAAATTGCACAATTTCCCGATGAGGCTACCTATTTGCGAATTATATTGCCTACGGTGAATTATTTACCAACGCATCAAAATAAATTTACACAATCGGTCGTAATTAATCCACAACAATGGAGTCAAAAAAGTGGGTTGCGAAAACTGATTTCAAAATTTTCAAACAGAACAACTATCATTGTAGATAATAAACAGCAAAAAACATTGAACAAAATAAATTTGAATCCCTTTGATTTAAATAGCGATGATGTGTTAGGATTAAATTATAATTTAAATAATAGTCTATTTTTTAACAGAGGATTAAAAAAATTCTCAACAACATTTAATTATATAAAAGCTAAAAATAAAAACAGTACAACTATTGATGATTTAAGTGGCATAAATGAGCTTCGGCAACTTCAATTTGAGCATAAAATAGGTGGTTTTTGGCAATTCAATTTCAATGCAAGTACAGGGAAAAACACAACAACATCCTTAAATTATGAAAATAGAAACTTCTACTTAAAAAATAAATTTATAAATCCCACTTTGAGCTATTATTACAACGACAAAACTTATTTTTCTTTTTACTTTGAATCAAAAAATAAAGAAAATAGTATTGGAGATTTGGAAACACTGCAACAGCAAAAATTTGGAGCTTCTTTAAACTTCAGTAAAAGCGAAAAAAGTTTGCTAAAAGTTGATGTAAATTTATTCAAAAATGAATTTACTGGCAATGTTTATTCGCCAGTTGCTTACCAAATGTTAGAAGGATTACAACCAGGCAACAATTATACTTGGAGCTTGCTATTTACAAAACAGCTAAACTCTTACTTACATCTAAATCTGAATTATTTAGGAAGAAAAAGTGAAACATCAAACGCTATTCATACAGGCAGCATTCAATTAAAAGCGCTTTTTTAAAATTTCATATTCAATTTTAGTGGTATTTTTAGCTTCCGAAAGTGCAATATGGCTCTGAACATTTCCTAAGTTTTTTAACAATGACAATTTTGTTAAAATGAATTTTTCATAAGTTTCAATATCTTCCACCAGAACCTTTACTAAAAAATCAAAATTTCCCGTAATTCTATAACACTCCATAACTTCTGGAAAAATTTGAATCTCTTTTTCAAACTTCTCTAAATAACTTCTACTGTGTTCTTTTAAAGTTAAACTTATAAAAACAACTTGTTTCAATCCTAATTTACGCTCATTCAAAAGTGCTGAATACCGCTTAATGAAACCACCTTTTTCCAATTTTTTAATCCGTTCAAAAATTGGCGTTGGCGATAAATTTAATTTGTCTGACAAACTTTTAATCGTAATTCTACCATCATCTTGAAGTGCTGCTAAAATTTGAGCATCAATCGTATCTAATTTTGAAATCATAAAATAATACTATTTTTTACTTTTTATTTTGTTGCTAAAATAGTTTTTTCCTCTTTCAAACTGTATTTTTATAGTGTTTTATTCCTTATTACAACAATAAAACAGCATTATTAAATATTATTTCTTTGAAATTTTAAATTTGAAAACAGACTTTAAACAGTTAAGATTATGCCTTTTTATCATAAACTAGGAAATATTCCACCCAAACGTCACACCATTTTTAAAAAACCAAATGGTGATTTGTACTATGAACAACTTTTTGGTACCATAGGCTTTGATGGCATGTATTGCAATAGTTATCACGAACATAGACCAACACAAGTTAAAAATATAGGAGAGCAATACAGTGTTGCTCCAAAAATTGCTAAAGAAAATAATATCCAATCATATAGCTTAAAAGGTTTTAAAATTAAAGCTGAAAACGATTATTTAAAAAGTAGAAAAACAGTTTTAACCAACAGCGATTGTTCCATTATTTTGGCGGCACCAAAAAAATCAACTACTGATTATTTCTATAAAAACACCGATGCCGATGAACTTATTTTTGTTCATAAAGGAACCGGAACTTTGCGAACAATGCTGGGTAATTTAGAATTTAAATATGGCGATTATTTGTTAGTTCCAAGAGGGATTATTTACAAAATAGATTTCGACACCACAGATAATAGATTGTTTATTGTTGAATCGCGTCAACCAATTTACACGCCAAAAAGATACAGAAACTGGTTTGGACAATTATTAGAACATTCCCCATTTTGCGAGCGCGATATTCGAAAACCATCAAATTTAGAAACGCATAATGAAAAAGGCGATTTTTTAATTAAAGTAAAAAAACAAGACGATATTATTGATATGGTGTATGCAACGCATCCGTTTGATGTAATTGGCTATGATGGTTATAATTATCCGTATGCGTTTTCAATTCACGATTTTGAACCTATTACAGGTAGAATTCATCAGCCACCGCCAGTTCATCAAACTTTTGAAAGTAATGCTTTTGTGATTTGTAGTTTTGTGCCTAGAATGTACGATTATCATCCTCAATCTATTCCTGCTCCATACAACCACAGCAATATAGACAGCGACGAGGTTTTGTATTATGTAGATGGTGATTTTATGAGTAGAAATAATGTTGAGCAAGGAAATATTTCATTGCACCCAGCTGGAATTCCTCACGGGCCTCATCCAGGAGCTGTTGAGCGAAGTATTGGCAAAGCCCAAACACAAGAGTTGGCAGTGATGGTAGACACGTTTAAACCGCTTAAAATTACAGAAGAAGGCCTTGCTATAGCCAATGAAGATTATTATAAATCTTGGTTAGAATAACACACTAAAAAAAATCACATGAGTAAAAAAGAAATAAAATCAGTAAACTACGGTTTAGAAAAAATATTTGAAGGCGCACAAGATTTCTTGCCACTTTTAGGGACAGATTATGTAGAGTTTTATGTTGGAAATGCAAAACAAGCAGCTCATTTCTACAAAACAGCTTTTGGATTTCAATCGCACGCATATCGCGGATTGGAAACTGGAGCTAAAAATTCTGTGAGTTATGTTTTAACGCAAGATAAAATTAAGTTAATGTTAACAACTCCTTTAAACAGCAAATCTCCAATTAACGACCATATTGTAAAACACGGGGATGGTGTTAAAATTGTTGCGCTTTGGGTTGAAGATGCTAGACAAGCTTATAAAGAAACTACGTGCCGTGGCGCAAAATCGTATATGGAACCAACTGTAGAAAACGATGAACACGGAGAGGTAGTTCGTGCAGGAATTTACACATATGGCGAAACTATCCATATGTTCGTAGAAAGAAAAAATTACCATGGAGCATTTTTACCAGGTTTTCAAAAATGGGAATCTGATTACAATCCACCAGCAGCTGGTTTAAAATTTATAGACCATATGGTAGGTAATGTAGGTTGGAATGAAATGGATGTTTGGGTAAAATGGTACGAAGATGTAATGGGATTTGAAAACTTTTTATCGTTTGACGATAAGCAAATTCATACAGAATATTCGGCATTAATGAGTAAAGTAATGAGCAACGGAAATGGTAGAATTAAGTTTCCAATAAATGAACCAGCTGAAGGAAAAAAACGTTCTCAAATTGAAGAGTATTTAGATTTTTACGAAGGTCCTGGGGTACAACATATTGCGGTTGCAACCGATGATATTATTAAAACTGTTTCGCAATTACGTCTAAATGGAGTGGAATTTCTATCTACACCTCCAGATGATTATTATAAATCTGTCCCTGGCAGATTAGAGGAATTTAGTCACGAATTAAGGGAAGATTTAGAACGACTAAAAGGTTTGGGTATTATGATTGATGCCGATGAAGAAGGTTATTTATTGCAAATTTTCACTAAACCAGTCGAAGACAGACCTACGTTATTTTTTGAAATCATTCAACGTATGGGAGCTAAAGGATTTGGAGCAGGAAACTTTAAAGCACTTTTTAAATCTATTGAGCGTGAGCAAGCAAAAAGAGGAACATTATAAGTAATTAATTTGTAAATTTAATTTTTTATTTTCCTTATGAATTCAACATTTACAACCATTGATCCAAACTCAATTTCAACTAGAGAATTGCATGGTATTTTACTAACAGCAGTTGCTCCTAGACCAATTGCATTCGCAAGTACTGTTGATAAAAACGGACTTGTAAATTTAAGTCCGTTTAGTTTTTTTAATGTGTTTAGTGCAAATCCGCCAATATTAATTTTTTCACCTGCAAGGCGCGTTAGAGACAACACTACCAAACACACTTTAGAAAATGTGAAAGCAACTAATGAAGTTGTCATAAACATCGTAAATCATTCCATTGTTGAGCAAATGTCATTGGCAAGTACCGAATACGATAAAGGTGTTGATGAATTTAAAAAATCGGGTTTAACGCCCATTGCTTCCAACAAAATTAAGCCACCAAGAGTGTTGGAATCTCCTGTAGCATTTGAATGTGTTGTAGATGATATTATTGAATTAGGAAAGGAAGGTGGCGCAGGAAATTTAATCATTTCTCGGGTTGTAAATATTCATATAAACAACCACTATTTTAACGATTCAAACCAACTTGATACCGAAAAGCTAGACTTGGTTGCCCGTTTAGGAGCAAGTTGGTACACCAGAGTTACTTCAAACTCCTTATTTGAAATTCCAAAACCATTACTAACTAAAGGCATTGGTGTAGATGCTTTGCCAAAACATGCGCAAAACAGCACTATTTTAACGGGTAATAATTTAGGTCGATTAGGGAATTTGGCAAACTTACCAAGTAGCACTGAAATTGAAAAACTAAAATCCAATTCTGAGGTTGCTCAAATTTTAACAATCTCAAATGACGTTGAAAAAACGAAGAAACTTCATAAACTTGCACAAACTTGTTTAGATAATGGTGATTTAGAAAAATCACTTGCAATTCTTTTTTGTTATTAGAATTAATTCATTTTTTAGTGTAACGTTTTCTACTATTTTTACGTTTTGTTAAAAACAGCATTTAAAAAAATTCTTATGAATAAAATAACAATTATTGCACTGCTATTAGTATCCATTTCAATAAACGCACAATCTGAAAAAGAGGTAAAACATGAACTGAAATTAAATGCTGGTTACGCATTAGCAGGCTTTCCAGAATTAAGTTATGAATACATGTTAAATGATGAATCGGCTGTTGGAATGAGTATTTTGTATGCTTTTGATGATGATAATTTCTTAAAATTTGCAATTACACCTTATTACAGAATGTATTTTGGTACTAAAAAAGCTGCTGGTTTTTTTGCTGAAGCCTTTGGAATGTATAATATTACTGAAGATGATGATTACAATTATATTCCTTACCCGGGTTATAATTATATTTTACCTACAAAAAATGAATCCGATTTTGCGCTTGGTATAGCTATTGGAGCTAAATTTTTAAGTAAAAAAGAGTTTATTTTTGAATTTTATGGTGGACTTGGTAGAAACTTTTCTAAAAACAATTCAAACGATATTGTTCCTAGAGCTGGTTTAACCCTTGGAAAACGATTTTAACTAAAAAACTCCAAGATTTCTCTTGGAGTTTTTATTATTTTATGTTGAAATTTTATTAGTCAGCCAAGATAATTACCTTGTTTTCTTTCATTTCGATTGTACCACTTTTTATAGGCAATGTATATTCACCTTTAACTGAAGTAAATTTATTTTCAAATTCTTCTTCAATTTTTACATCACTTCCCTGAAATCTTACATTTCCTTCAACAAGTAATGAAACAATTGGTGCGTGATTATTTAACATTTGAAACTCACCATTAACACCAGGAACCGAAATAATTTCAACTTCTGAATGTAATAACGTTGCTTCTGGCGAAACTATTTCTAAAATCATTTCTTTTAGTTTTTAGTTATAGGTTTATACTTCAGATAACATTTTCTCTCCAGCATCAATTGCATCTTGAATTGATCCTCTTAAGTTAAACGCAGCTTCAGGGTATTTATCCAATTCACCATCCATAATCATATTAAATCCTTTAATTGTGTCTTTAATATCAACTAAAACACCTGGGATTCCAGTAAATTGTTCAGCAACGTGGAAAGGTTGAGATAAGAAACGTTGAACTCTACGTGCTCTATGTACGGCTAATTTATCTTCTTCAGATAATTCTTCCATACCTAAAATTGCAATAATATCTTGTAATTCTTTATAACGTTGTAATAATTCCTTTACATGTTGAGCACAATCGTAATGTTCTTTTCCTAAAATATCAGCTGTTAAAATTCTAGAAGTAGAATCTAACGGGTCCACCGCTGGATAAATTCCTAACTCTGCAATTTTACGAGACAATACCGTTGTAGCATCTAAATGGGCAAACGTAGTTGCTGGTGCTGGATCCGTTAAATCATCCGCAGGTACATATACCGCTTGTACTGATGTAATAGAACCATTTTTAGTTGAAGTAATACGCTCTTGCATTGCTCCCATTTCTGTTGCCAATGTTGGTTGGTAACCTACCGCTGATGGCATACGACCTAATAAAGCTGAAACCTCAGAACCTGCTTGTGTAAAACGGAAAATATTATCTACGAAAAATAATACATCTTTTCCTTGTCCTTCACCTGCTCCATCACGGAAATATTCTGCAATAGTTAAACCTGATAAGGCAACTCGAGCACGTGCTCCAGGTGGCTCATTCATTTGTCCAAATACAAAAGTACATTTAGACTCTCTCATTATTTTTTTATCTACTTTTTGAAGATCCCATCCACCATCTTCCATAGAATGCATAAAATCATCACCGTATTTAATAATCCCAGATTCTAACATTTCTCTCAATAAATCATTTCCTTCACGAGTTCTTTCACCTACTCCTGCAAATACCGATAAACCACCGTGTCCTTTTGCAATGTTGTTAATTAACTCTTGAATTAATACTGTTTTACCTACTCCTGCTCCTCCAAATAATCCAATTTTACCTCCTTTTGCGTAAGGCTCAATTAAATCAATCACTTTTATTCCTGTAAATAACACTTCTGAAGATGTAGATAAATCTTCAAATTTTGGTGCTTGTCTATGAATAGGAAGTCCGTTTTCTCCTTCTTTTGGTAAATTTCCAATACCATCAATTGCATCTCCAACAACGTTAAATAAACGCCCGTAAATATCTTTTCCAACTGGCATTTGAATTGCGCTACCTGTTGAAACAACTTCTGTACCTCTACTTAAACCGTCGGTAGAGTCCATTGCAATTGTTCTAACAGTATCTTCACCTGTATGTTGTTGAACTTCTAAAACTAAAATTGAACCATCTTCTCTTTTAATTTCTAAAGAATCATATAACTTTGGTAGCTCTGAACCTGATTCAAACTCAACATCAATAACTGGACCTATAATTTGTGCAACTTTACCTGTAATCATTGTCATTACTTTAACTATTTATTTTTTAGACTTTTAATCCTTTGCTTATCACTCGAATTTTAAAGTTGCAAAGATAGTTTTTTGATTTTATTTTAAAAAATTTTACTTCGCTATTTTTATTAAAAAGAAAAGCCCTATTAAAATAGGGCTTTTCAAATATCATTTTTAATTAAAATCTTATGGATTTATTGTCCAAGAAGCAAAGAATTGAGATCCAATTACTCCATTACCTGGTGCGCTTAAATATTCCTGACCACCTAAGTTGGCCGCTCCTAGCTTAAATGTTGATTTCCATTTTGGAATTGTATAATTAATTTGAGCATCCACTACTGTTTTAGCTTCAATTAATGCGTTTGCAATGCTAGCTTCCCACATATATTCATCGTTCCATCTTACGTTAAGACTGAAACCAAAGTTTTCAAATAAATCTGTATTTCCAAATGAAAATTTAATCTTATTTTCTGGAGTATTAAATCCTGCTTCATAATCTGGGTCTGAAGCTTGATCGAAATCAAGTTTAGCTAACGTATAATTTAATCCTAAACTATAACCTCCAAATACTTTTGTTGAAATACCGATAGTACCTCCATAAGATGAGATATCTGCCTCTGAGTTTGTATACACTTGAAAAGGTTGGTAATCTCCATTTGCTACAGCAATTAAAGCAGCAGGTGTTGGACCACCCAATTGAGCTGGTAAAGGGATTATATCAGAAAAATCAACTTTTCCGTAGAAAGGTGACACTACTGTTTTGTTTCCAATAAAGTCTTCATATTTGTTATAATATCCACTCATATCTAAAGAAACTCTCCCAAATCCTGCTCTATAACCTATTTCATAAGCCGAAACTTTTTCTGGCTTTACATAATCAAAGTTAGCTACTTTTAACAATCCTGGATTTGGTGAACCAGCTGCTGCACTAGCTCCAAAAGCATACAATGAACTTAAAGTATATGCATTTTCATAAGCAGCTCTACCACCTAATTGAACAGAGGCTGGCATTCCAATTGCTTGTGCACTTGAACTTGTGGCTAGAGGGTTTGTAGTATACCTATCTAAGTTGTCTGGTGCTGAACCTACTAAAATAGCTTGTCCTGCATCTAAACCAATATATTGATCTTGTGTAGTTGGGTTTCTAAATCCTGTTTGGAAAGATGCTCTTAAGTTTCTCGTTTTTCCTTGTCCTAATGAGTAAGAAACTGAAAATCTTGGCGACACATTTCCATCAAAATTCTTCGCTTTATCATAACGAATAGATCCAGTAAATTTTAATCTATCGTCCATGAATTTCTTTTGAATTTGAGTATAAGCACCATACTCATCATAATCGATTGGCCCGTCATAATCTGTAAAAATTGTTCCACTTGAATTTAAAGAATACTGTCTCCATGAACCCCCTACTTGAATGTCTGCAAAATCAATTAACTCATGAAAATTATAATTAGCGTCTGAATGATAAATTTTACTTTTATCTTGAAATTTTGCCCCAGTAACTAAATCTGGATCAGCAATAATAGTAGCAAATACATTTTCAAATGCAGCAGTTCCAGGTTGTAAAGTAACATTGGCATCTGCATATTGTCTAGCTCCTGCATGTAATTGAGACGAAGCGGCAGCAACCTGAGCTGGCCCACCTCCTTGACCTAAAATCTGTCCAATACCTTGTGCATAAGCACCAGCATATGTACCAAACCAAGTTTGAGCATCAAGTTTATTCATGTTTATCCCAGCAAATCTCATATCGTAAGAATCTCCAGCATCTTCTTCGGTCATATAAGCTCTTATAAAGAAATTATCGCTTTTTACTTCTAATTTATGCTGCTGCATTGTAAAGTTATTGATATAATATCTATTTGCTCCTTGGTAAATTGTATTTCCTTGTCCGTATTTACCATTATAAATAATTTCTAAATCATCTCCTTTTGGTCTATAGTGCAATGCTACATTTGTTTTAACACTTCTTGCTTCATAATCGGTTAAATCACTTTCCTTATAACCTGTTCTAGATACATTATCTTGTGGAAATAGTGGCACTAAAGAAGCAGGTATCTGTCCTTGACTTGCCAAATATCCAGCCACCCCTTGTAGGTTTCCAAATGGTGTAGCTGCTAAAGTAATCTCATCACCATAAACATTTAATCTATCAAATGATGTTTGACCAGTTTCAGGATTAATAAGTGTTGCTTCACCTGCTCTTTCAGCTGTGTGATTATAATCTCTATAATCTGTTGCATTCCACTCTGTTCCCTTCAAAAAAGAAAAAGAAGCTTTGGCTGCGAACTTATCACTAAATTTATGAGCAACTCTTATTCCTGCATCTACAAAACTGTTATCTCCCGAATCTTCAGAAGAAGTAAGACCCGTTTTACCATAAGCACTTATTCCTGCAGAATCGAATGGATTTTTACTTGTCATAAATAAAATTCCATTAAATGCATTTGCACCATATAAGGCTGAAGAAGCTCCAGGCATTAACTCAACAGTATTCACATCTAACTCAGACATTCCCAATAAGTTTCCTAGATTAAAGTTTAACATTGGTGAAGAGTTATCCATACCATCAACTAACTGCATAAAACGTGTATTGGCAAATGTTGCAAAACCTCTTGTGTTTACCGATTTAAAAGTTAAACTGTTTGTATTAACGTCTACTCCTTTTAAATTTTCTAGACCATCATAAAAAGTTGGTGAAGATGTATTTTTGATTTCTCTAAAATCCATACGTTCTATGGTTACTGGAGATTCTAAAATACGCTCTGGCGTTCTTGAAGCCGATACAACTACCTCATTTAAAGCTGTAGCAGCTTCATCAAGATTTACATTAACATCTTGTTCACTTTGAGTAATTTCAACTTTAGCTGTAGAATAGCCAATTAATGAAATTTCAATTGTAAATGGAGGGTTCATGGCTACTTTAAGTGAAAAGTTTCCATCAAAATCAGTGGTTGTTCCTATCGATTTTCCGGAAACTTTAATATTAGCTCCTGGAATAGGTTGCCCCGATTTTGCTTCCTTAACCGTACCTGTAACAGCTGTTTGAGCCATCATTACAGAACCAATTAAGAGTGTAATAAAAACACTTAATAATTTTTTCATATTTCCTATATAATTATTGGTTAACAAGTTCGCAAAATACAATTTTTTTCTAATTTTCATAAAAATGATTAAAAAAAATAAGCATTTAACATTAAATAAAGATAATAAAAACAATTATTCAATAGTGGATAATATCATCTTATTTAAATAATCAATCATAATTAATTCTAAATATCATAATTATGGAATGAAAGAAAATAATCCCTATTTTTGCAATTCTAAAACTAACTATTATGATAAAAATGATTCATTCCCTTTGGGCTTATGTTGTGTTAATTGTACTTATAGCTGCTATAATTAAAGCTTTTATGGGCTTAAAATCTAAAGGCGAATTTAAATCAAAAGATTTACGAATTGCTTTATTTGCATTGATTGCATCGCACATTCAATTAATTTTCGGCTTTATTGCTTATTACACTTCTAGCTTTTACACTGTAATGCGTGATGTAGGCATGGGAGAAGTTATGAAAATGAGTAACTTAAGAAAACCACTTATTGAACATCCTTTATTAATTTTAATTGCAATAGCTTTAATCACTATTGGATTTTCAAAACATAAAAAGAAAACTACAGATATTGCAAAATTTAAAACAATTGCTGTTTTTTATACCATTGCATTGGTTTTAATTTTAGCCGTTATTCCTTGGGGGTTATGGTTTTCAAATAATTAATTTAAAGTCCTGAGCATAAATCCTCAGGATTTCTTTTTCATGAAAAAATTTTTAGCGTACATTCCTTCATTTATTTACCAACTATTATTTGGAATACTATTGGTGGTTTTTCATCCAATTCAATGGATTTGCTTAAAAGTTGGTGGTTATTCTGCGCATAAAAAATCGGTTGATGCTTTAAATTTCTTTATTGTTCATATATTATATGTTTTAGGTGCAAAAATAACCTTCAACCATCGAAAAGACATTCCTGAAAATGTACCACTAATTATAGTTTCAAACCATCAAAGTGTAAACGATATTCCAGCAATTATATGGTTTATGCGAAAATACCATCCAAAATTTGTTGCCAAAAAAGAATTAGGAAAAGGGATACCAAGTATTTCATTCAATTTAAGACATGGTGGTTCAGTTTTAATTGACAGAAAAGATGCCAGACAAGCAATTTCAGAAATTGCAAAACTTGGAAAATATATTGAAACTCATAATCGTTCAGCTGTTATATTTCCTGAAGGAACAAGAAGTAGAGATGGTGTGCCAAAACGTTTTTCGCCTAATGGTCTAAAAATGTTAATTAAATACGCTCCTTCCGCTTATATTGTTCCCATAACTGTAAACAATTCTTGGAAATTTTCAAGATACGGTGGCTTCCCAAGTGATTTAGGAATTCATTTAAAATTTGATCTTCATGAACCAATTAAAGCAGATGCTATGGATTTTGAAGCTTTATTTGAAAAGGTTGAAACTACTATAAAATCTAAAATAGTAGTTTAAAATTATCTTTGTCTGCTAAAAAATTTAATTTACTCCTTGTAGATTTAATATGAGATTTGCTTAATTCAACAATCTTAACACACTCATCTTCTTCAATTTTATCGCTTTGTAAAGTTCCTAAACAATCATAGGCTGCCGAATGCCCAATGTATTCTAAATTATTTGCGTCTTCCCCAACCCTATTTACACCAACAACGTAACATAGGTTTTCAATTGCTCTAGCTTTAAGTAATGTATCCCAAGCATTTATTCTTGGTTTTGGCCAATTTGCAACAAATAGTAGAAGGTCGAAATTTTCAACATTTCTTGTGTAAACTGGAAAACGTAAATCGTAACAAATTTGCGGACAAATTTTCCAACCTTTAAAATCAATAATTATTTTTTCTAAACCCGAGGTATAAACTTTATGTTCACCAGCCAATGAGAAAAGATGCCGTTTATTATAAAAATCAATTTTACCAGAAGAGTGCACAAATAAAAATCTGTTATATAATTTACCTTTTTCTTTTATAATTACACTTCCTGCAACTGCAGCTTCTTTTTCTGAAGCTAATTTCTGCATCCAACTTACAGTTTCGCCAGACATTTCTTCAGCCACATTTTTTGGTTGCATCGTAAAACCCGATGAAAACATTTCAGGAAGCACAATTACCTCCACATTTTCTGAAATCGTATTTATTTTTTCTGAAAAATTACGTCGGTTTTGGGATCCGTTTTCCCAAACTAAATCCGCTTGAATAATTGCTATTTTAAGCTTATTAATCATTTATTTTCAATTTAAACAAACTTGAAAAAACTACTTTTTTACTAAAGTTTCTTTTAACGTTCCTTGTCCCTCCAGCTCAGTTTCCCATTTTAGTGTAGTTTCAGTTAACTCTTTAATAACAAAAAGTTGTGTTGAAGTGCTAGTGGCATCAGCTCCATTCCATGTAATCGTAATTCCACTGTTATTACATTGCCAATTACCCTGCTTTAAAGTTCCGTCAGCGTAATAAAAATCTACTGTTGAATTTTCGTTAAAAACAACCTCATTTTGGGTAATTACATCATTTCCATTGAGTTTACTATCAAGTGTTTTCCAATCAACCGTAAGCAAATCTGGTCTTTGATGACATCTTTGGTTGTCATCATCATCATCTGAACACGCAGTTAACAAAAATACACTTAAAAAAAACACGACTAAAAATTTATTTTTTTTCATAATATAAATGTTTAAAATTCAATTAAATATATAAAAAAAATGATGTTAATTAAATTTTACATAATATATTTGCTGCTTTTTTAAGTGTTTCGTCTGTTTTTGCAAAACAAAAACGTAGCACATTTGTGTCTAACTTATTTTCATTAAACACTGAAATTGGAATTGATCCTACACCTAATTCTTTAATTAATCTTTTTGAAAAATCAATGTCTTTTTCTGAAGAAATATTTTTATAACTCATAAGTTGAAAATAAGTACCTGTTGATGGTTTAAATTCAAATCTAGAGTCTTTCATTAAATCTAAAAACAAATCTCTTTTTCCCTGATAAAAATTTCCTAATTTTAAATAATTATCTGGTGTTTTTAAATACTTTTCCAAAGCAACCTGAATTGGGTTATTTACGCTAAAAACATTGTATTGATGCACCTTTTGAAATTCCTTCATTAACTCAGTTGGCGCTAAACAATAACCCATTTTCCAACCAGTATTATGAAAGGTTTTCCCAAACGAAGCAGTTATAAATGCTCTTTCGGCTAAACCAGGAAACAAAGCAGCTGATTGATGTTCTTCGCCATCAAAAATAATATGCTCATAAACTTCATCGCTTAACAATAAAATGTTCGTATTTACAAGTAACTTTTCCAACTGTAGCATATCTTCTTTTGATAAAACAGTACCAGACGGATTATGCGGTGTATTTATAATTACCATTTTTGTTTTAGGCGAAATAAGTGCCTTCACCTCATTCCAATCTACTTTAAATGTTTCAGGATCTAATTGTATAAATTTAGGTTTTCCCCAAAAAAGTTTTATAGCTGGTTCATAACAATCATAAGCTGGCTTAAATAAAATAACCTCATCGCCTTTATGTACAGTTGCTGCTAGTGCCGTAAAAATTGCTTGTGTAGCGCCTGCTGTAACAGTAATTTCCGAATCTGGATTGTATTTTACATTGTAAAGTAAATCCATCTTATGAGCAATTTGCGCTCTTAAACCGTAAACGCCTGGCATTGGCGCATATTGATTTTTACCACTTTTCATGGCTTCATTTACAAGGCTTATTAATTCTGGATCACTTTCAAAATCGGGATAGCCCTGCGACAAATTAATGGCATTGTGCTCCATACACAATTTACTCATAACAGCAAATATGGACGTTTCAACTTTTGGTAATTTAGATTGTAATGAATTTTTAAAAGACGGCATTTGATGTAAATTTTAGCATTTAAATTTAAGAAATTTCTTTTTATAAAAATAAACCTATTCCAATGTTGAAATAGGTTTATTAAAGCCTCATTATATCAACCCCTTGATACAATAACTCCTCTTACTAAAATTTAAAGTCTTTCTATTTTTAATTATGTAAATATAGACCAACTAGCATTATTAGCTTTAATTTTTGTTATGTATGCTATAATAAATGTTCTGAAATTTAATTAAATTTAATTTATTAAATAAATCATCTTTATATGTATTTCCAATAGGGATAATATTTCCACTTATTTTTAAGCTGGTACTATTTATCTCATCTAAATAATAAATATTAATTACATAACTTCTATGAACTCTAATAAAACTAGAATTTAACTTGTAAATTATATTGTTTAAGCTTACTCTAATGAGTTGGCTTCTATTATTTTTAAGAAACAGCTCAGTGTAAACATGTTCACTTTTTAAGTAAAGTACATCTTTTAATACTATTTTTTTATAAACACCTTTCTCTTTAATAAAAAGTGAATTTTGCGAAACATCACTTGGTTTTTTAGCTGAATCATTTTTTTCTGAATAATTATGCAATACAATTTCAATAGAGGCGTACAATTCTTCTTTGGTAAATGGCTTTACTAAATAAGCTGGAGGATTTAGTGCTTTAACTTCTTTTATTGTTTCTTCATCAGAATTTGAAGTTAAAAATATATAGGGAAAATTGTAGTTTTTAATTATTTCTTTAGCAATAGCTATTCCTGTTTTTCTTCCGCCTAATTGAATGTCTAAAATAGCAATGTCTGGTTTTTCAGTTTCAATAAATTCCAGTGCTTCGGTATAATTTAACGCAGGTTCTAATGCTTCATATCCTAATTCCTCAATTACATCGCATAAATTATCAGCAATTATAATTTCATCTTCAATATTTTTAGTTTGTAATTCTAATAAACTTGAAACAATTTGAAAATTATTTTTTGCTCTGTGATGTATTTCTCTTAATAATAAACTTTTTTCCTTTTCTTTTTCTTTTATCTGATCGCGTTGGTGTTTTATCTCAGCGTATTTCTCTCTAAGTATTCTTTGTTGCTTTGTTTTTTTGAAAATAATATAAACCAACACTAATAACCCTAAAGAAACCAAACCAATTATAATTCCAAATAATTGTGTTTTTTCCTTTTCGTGTGTAATCTCAATTTCCTTTTGTTTAAGAGCTTGCTCGGTACGGTAATTTGCCAGTGAGCTAGATAAATCTTCAGAATAAATTTTTCGTGTTAATACAATACTTTTATCTTTATATAAAATAGCCTCACTTAAAAACCCTTTAGATTCTAATAATTTTGAATTTAGATCTAAAACATAATAAAATAAATTATCATCAATTTTACCTTTTGTTTCCTCTTCAATAAGCTTACAAAACGCACTATAATTTGAAACATTAAACAACTCAAATATTTCTTTAGTAATAGGAGATGATTCTTCTAAACTACTTAAAAAATCAGCAAATAAAGAATAACTTGCCAGCCTACTATTTGGATTCTTGTATAGAATTTGTAATAGTTCATATATTCTAGCTTCGTAACCGCCTTTATAATTGTAAGCATCAATTAATTTTTCAATGGTTTGTGAATAGTATGGACTTTTCTCATTGGAATCTGACTCTAAAGACAGACTTAATTCACTAGTTTCAATATAACCATCAAGATTTCTTTCTTCAATTAAAAAGTCACATAAATGATTTAAAAATATAATTTGAAGTGTTTTATCATTTAACTCTTTAGCTTTTTCTAAACTTTGTAAACAAAGAGGCTTACCTTCTTCAACGTTTTTCTCAATGATAAAAAGCACTATTTGATGGGTATTTAAAAGCAAACTCCCTTTTAAAACATCAATTTTAGTTTGATCAAATGATTATAAATACTCTTCTAGTTTTGAGTTTTCTGCTGAAGCTTCTTCAAATTTTGAATTATTCCTTAATGAAGTTATATACAACCCATTTAGATATACAAAGTCTAAATTAACGTGAGTTCGCTATAAAATAATATTCAAAAAACTAATAAACAAGAGTTTATAAAATATTGTCATTGCGA
>Ga0209121_10002066_pt1 | contig 20712 bp, 13 predicted proteins | sample Cruoilmetagenom3_FD_187292 | JGI IMG/M metagenome (GOLD analysis project Ga0209121, IMG submission 187292) | Oil polluted marine microbial communities from Coal Oil Point, Santa Barbara, California, USA - Sample 3 (SPAdes) (version 2) | ecosystem: Environmental > Aquatic > Marine > Oil seeps ...
ATGGCTCTCCTGATGGCTGAAATACCACCGCCGGTGCTCAAATCCATAACTGTATCACTGCCAGAATTGATAGCGGCTTCTGATTTCTTAAGTTCCATGTCTAAATCGCAGAAATCTGGTGATGTGCCTATATTGGCATTAACTTTAGTCCTCAGTCCTTTGCCTACGCCGCAGGGGATTAGGTTTGCATGATTAGGATTGGCTGGAATTACGATTGTGCCCTCAATCAAGCCCTGAAGAATGAAGTCTACCTCTACTCCCTCCTGCTCAGCTATATGTTTTGCTTGGGGTGAAACAACACCCTTTCGAGCTAGTTCTAGCTGGGTCATCTTACTACATACCTCTATATTAAATTAAGTTTAGATGGCAAATTTAACATGGGACGATTCTGAATGCAAGTCTGAAAAGCTTGAATAAGCTAGCTAAATAATACCAGGAGCTTGGCCTTTAACTATTGAGGAACCTTACATCCTTTCAGGAACTGTCATGCCCATGAGGTGGAGGGTCTTGGCTAAGACAATTTGAGCTGCTCTAACCAATTTGAGCCGAGCTTTAGTCAATGCCTCGTCTTTAGAAACTACCCGACATTGTTTATAAAAGCTATGGAAAACTGTGGCCAAATCCTGGGCATAATAGGGCAAATGGTGAGGCTCGAGAGTATTTACTATCTCCTCTATTACTTCGGGCAGGAGGATTAAGCGGCGAATTAAGGTTAGCTCTGGCTCAGTGGTAAGCAGGGAAACATCGCCCTGGCTGTAGTCAATTCCCCTTTGGTTGGCTAGCCGAAGGATGCTGGCAATTCTGGCATGGGCATATTGAACATAGTAGACTGGATTATCCAGTGACTGCTTCTTAGCTAGCTCCATATCAAAGTCCATCTGGCTATCAGCGGAACGAGAGAGGAAGAAGAAGCGGCAGGCATCTGCCCCTACCTCTTCTATTACTTCTCGCAGGGTGATAATGTCACCGCTACGCTTGGATAGTCTGATTATTTCCTCCCCACGCCGTAAGGTGACTAGCTGACAGATTATTACTTTGAGCTGTTCGGGGTCCTTTCCCAGGGCTTTCATTACTGCCTTCATACGGGGCACATGCCCCTGGTGGTCAGCACCCCAGATATCAATCACGGTGTGAAAATTTCGTTCTATGAACTTGTTGTAATGGTAGGCGATATCAGAGGCGAAATAAGTAGGGGAACCATCACTGCGCACCAGCACATTATCTTTATCCTCGCCCAAGGCACTCGATTGGAACCAGATGGCGTTGTCCCTTTTAGTTACATAACCTTCTCTTTGTAATAACTCCATAGCTTGGTGGTATTGAGATCCTTCGCCTTGCTCAGGATGATAAAGGCTTTTTTCGCTAAACCAAGCGTCAAAATCAACGTTTAGCAGCTTAAGGTCTTGCTTAATACTGCCTATTATCTTTTCAAGTCCAATTCTACTTAGTTCTGAACTTGCTTCCCCTTCGGCTGGCAATGGTGATTCACCCTCACCCAACCCTCTCCCTTCGAGGGAGAGGGAAAATCTGTCGCCTTGCTCCCGAATAATCTCTTTTGCCAGGGCGAGCATATAATTACCCAGGTAGCCATCAGGAGGCATACTGGCTTCTTTGTCTAGGCACTGTTGATAACGAGCATAAAGAGAACGATTGAAAGCATCTATCTGGCTACCGGCGTCGTTGATATAGTATTCCTTTTCCACATAATAGCCAGCAGCAGTGAGAACGTTGGCTAAAGTACTACCTAAGACAGCACCACGACCATGACCTACGTGAAGAGGTCCGGTGGGATTGACGCTAACGAACTCAATTTGAGTGTGACTGCCTTTGCCTAGAGTAAGGTTACCGTATGACTCACCAGCAGTCAAAATGGATTTTACCTGTTTGGCCAGCCAATCATCTCGCAGGGTGAAATTAATAAAGCCCGGTGGAGCAACAACAAAGCGGTCAATTTCTGGAGGGAGCGATATATGCTTAGCTATTTTCTCGGCTATAACTAGGGGGGGCATCTTCATTGTCCGAGCTAGCTTTAGGGGAAGCCCCGAGGCGAAATCTCCATGCTCGGGATTTTGGGGGTGCTCTATAACTACCTCGGGCAGCGTTACAGCAATGAGACTGCCCTCTCGTTGTGCCTCAGTTACAGCCTGCTGCAAACAAGTGGCTAACCTTTTCTTAACCATAGAGATTGCTTCGCTCCACTCGCAATGACATTACTAGCTCCATTCAGCGCTTTTAGACCACACTTGAGATAATTGCTGTCTTAGAAGGCGATGTTCGGGTTTTCCCAAATTACTGTCACTTTGAAAAAGGGCTATTGCCTCCTGCCGAGCCAACTCTAGGAGGCGTAAATTTGATAGTTTAGCTATTTTAAGGTCAGGTAGGCCACTTTGGTGTGTGCCAAAAAATTCTCCCGGGCCTCTTAGCTCTAGGTCCTTCTCGGCTAAAGCAAAACCATCGTGAGTTTTCTCCATTAGCTGAAGGCGGTCTCTTGCTTCAGGTGTGGTTGCTTCGCTTCGCTCGCAATGATAGGAAGGGATAAGTAGGCAATAAGCTTGCTCTTTATCTCGCCCCACGCGCCCTCTAAATTGATGGAGCTGTGATAGCCCGAAGCGCTCAGCGCCTTCCACTAACATTACCGTGGCGTTGGGTATATCAATGCCCACTTCTACCACCGACGTTGACACTAGAATATCAAGCATACCTTCTCGAAAACGGCGCATTACTTTTTCTTTATCACCAGGTGGCATTCGACCATGGAGTAATCCCAATTTTAAATCTGGGAAAATTTCTCTAGATAGATACGCGTATTCACTTGTCGCGGCTTTTGCCTCGAGTATTTCTGATTCTTCAATCAGAGGACAAATAATGAAAGCTTGCTTACCATTACTGACCTGGCGACGGAGGAAGCTATAAGCTTTTTCCGTGTACTGGGGCTCAAGGGCTCTCGTTTTCACTTCCTGTCGTCCCGGAGGCAGCTCGTCAATAACTGAGAGGTCGAGGTCACCATAGAGTGTCAGTGCCATGGTCCGGGGGATGGGGGTGGCGGTCATAACCAATATATGAGGGTTAAAGCCTTTTTGGCGTAAGGCAGAACGTTGTAAAACACCGAAACGTTGTTGCTCATCTATCACTGCCAACCCTAGCTGGTAAAAGTCTACCTCTTTTTGGATAAGGGCGTGGGTGCCAATGACAATATCAATTTCGCCTTGCTTAATTCTACGATGTAAATCCTCCTTCTCACTATCTCTAAGGCTGCCGATGAGTAAAGCGATGGTGAGTGGCTGTGAGAGAAATCCTATATAGCATTCAGTATTATCGCCTATTTTCTCTTTCCGAGTGCTGGCTTTAGACAAATAATCACAGATATTGATGAAATGCTGCTCAGCCAGCACTTCAGTGGGCGCCATCAACGCTCCTTGGTAGCTGTTAGCCACTGCCATTAATAAAGCCAAAGTAGCAATCACGGTCTTGCCACTCCCTACTTCGCCTTGGAGAAGGCGTGACATAGCCCTGGGTTGCTTTAGGTCAGCTAAAATTTCCCATAGTACTCGCTCCTGAGCTCGGGTCAAAGTGAAAGGTAAACAATGTAAGAACTTGTCAATAACCTCTTGGTATATATTAAAGGCATTGCCTGGCTGACTTTCTTGCCAATCTCGCTTTCTTGCCAGCACACCCAGTTGGAGCAAGAATAATTCATCGAAGGCTAAACGTTCCTTTGCCTCCTCCGCTATTAAATGGTCATTAGGATAGTGAATTTGAGCAATCGCTTCAGGAAGATCTGGTAGTTGGCATCGGGTTTTTATTTCCGATGGTAAGAAGTCACTCACTTGCCATGCCCAGCCATCGATGGCTTCTTTTGTCCATTTCCTCACTTGCCGAGGATACAAGCCTTGGGTGAGAGGATAAATGGGGACCAGACGGCCAGTGTGGATCAGGTCTTTATTCTGAAGCAATTCCCATTCGGGAGACTCAAAGACTTTTTGACCCTTAAATAAACTGACTGTGCCGCTAATTACTATCCTAGCGTTGGTGGGAAATCTTTTAGCTAGATAAGGCTGGTTGAACCAAACTACTCTGATGTTCCCAGTCTCATCACCTATTATTGCCTCAGTGCCCTGCCGATTACCAAAAGTGGCTACCCTAGCTTGCCATATTATGGCTACAACAGTTTGCTCCTCACCTTCCTTAAGTTCAGAGATAGGTTTCCTCTGGCTGTAATCGACGTACCTCCGAGGGAAAAAGTAAAGTAAATCATGCATTGTTTTCACATTTAGCCTGGCAAATTTATTAGCTACATGGGGTGTGATGCCTTTGATAACAGTTATGGATGAACCTAAACCATCGCCTTTCTTTCGAAGATGTGATTTAGCTGTTACTACATGTGGCTTACCCAGCGTTTTTGTTCCTAACCTGTTTATTCGCTTTGCTTCTTCCAGCCTGTCTAACCAGTCGAAGGCGCTTGTTATCCATTTCTTGCGTTCATCTACGTCACAGGAGCTATAATTGGAGTTAGCTAAGTTAAGCTCAGCGAATTCAGCTAAAAGTTGCCGGTTACCTACACTCTGCCTGATTTCCCCAGCCTGTTTGTGAAGGTATTTATCCAAGCCGCCGATTACCGCTTTATCGGTATATCCTTTCTGGCGCTCTAATTCAAGAATCTTTCTTAGTGAATTGGTAGTTATCACTTTGCGAGGGCGTCACTTAATTATCGCAAGGGTACAGCACTTATAGAATATCACATTAGCACAAACTTCGGTCCGGCGAATTTATTATGCTCCTTCAAGGATGGAAACAGCCAGGATATGGTGACCAACATGAGTCCCTACCACCGGACTCACCTTGGATCGGTAGAAGCACTCGGGAGGAACTAGGTCTTTGAGATGCTGAGCCAACATTTCTAATTCATCAGGGGTAGTGGCATCCTCGATGGCTAAGGCTTCGATATAGCGGAAACCTTTGGCAAAATTCACCAAAAAATCAATTGCTTGAGCTCGGTTTTGAGGTTGAGTAATGGGAAAAGTATTTCCATCCTTTATCCCCAAAACAGGGTTTACTTTTAGCAAACTGCCCAAGAAGGCTTGTGCCTTACCGATACGTCTACCTCTTCTTAAACATTCCAATGTATCGAAGGATATGCACACGTGAACTCTGGGGATGGCTTTCTTCACCCAATTTGCAATCTGGTCTAAATTAGCCCCTGATTGGGCCATCTGAGCTGCGAAAACAGCTAAAAGCATCTGTCCCCCTATGGCGACCGGAGAATCAATAATTTTAATGCGGCAATCTTTAGCAACCATAGCCTTGCCTTGGAGGGCACTTCCATAAGTGCCGCTGTACATTTGAGAAGCTATTATAGCTAGGTTTTCGTTCATTTCTTCGGCTAATTTAGTAAAAAGCTCGGCAAAAAAATCTGGGGTGACAATTGAAGTAGTAGGAATAATTTTGTTTTTCCTAACCTTTGATAGAACTCTTCTGTGCTTATATCAACATTATCGCGGTAAGCCTTATTACCAAAATTAACGTATAACGGCACCATGATTATTCCAAATTTCTGGACTAGCTCAGGAGTAAGGTCGGAGCAGTTATCAGTTACAACCTTAACCATTATTCTTTGCCCCGGGGAAACGGAGTTTTTCTGGGAATCCGAGGTTATTCCAGCGAGATTATATAATCATAATGTGGTTGCCCACCCTGAACCACTTCAACCTCAAGATGATATCCCTCATGGATTTTCTGGGCTATATCCGCAGCTTCAGTAGCTTGAGTTTCAGCAGCATAATAGATAGTTACCATTTCTGTGTTTTCAATATCGGCTTTCGCTAGAGCTTGAAAAATAACGGCGACCGTAATATTGCCACCAGCTATTAAATTCTCATCATTTAGAATAGCAATAGGTTGCCCTTTCTTTATCTCTTGGCCATTCATCCGTGTCTTACGCACTGCTTTAGTAACTGCTATGGTCTTTACTGCGGTCATCGCCTTTTCCATAGCTTGGATATTCTCGTCTAAGTCCATGTCATAACTGAAGGCGAGGGATGCAGCTATACCCTGGGGGACAGTCCTGGTAGCGATTACCCTCACCGTCTTCGAAGTTAAGGACTCCACCTGTGAAGCTGTGTGGATGATATTCTTGTTATTGGGCAATAGAATAATATTGTCCGAAGGTGCTAACTCTACAGCCTTCAATAGCTCGCCAACGCTAGGATTCATTGTTTGACCGCCAGGAACAATAATTGTAGCCCCTAGACTATTAAACAGCTCGAAAAATCCATTTCCAGAGGCAACTGTTACTATAGCGATGTTGACCCTGGGCATTCTTTCTCTTTGTGCCTTGATAAATTCTGCATATTCATCATCCATATTGTCGATCTTGATCTGGTGTAATGTGCCTAAATGGGTAGCGTGCTCAAGAATTTCACCGGGCTTAAAGCTGTGGATATGAATTCTAGCCATAGAGCCATTGCCAGCAACAATTAGAGATTGCCCCTTCTTGTTTAATTTTCTCCTGATCTTGCCCAAGTTGAGTTTTTGCCCCTCTAGTAGAAAGTCAATACAATATCCATAAGGCACTTCTACCTCAGCCGTTGGAGCCATTTTAGAAGCTAGGGGTAAGTTAGCAGAGACCAGCTGAGGTTTCCGGCCTTTCATTTTATCTGCCTCTCCCTTAAGGAAGTGAAGGGCACCATCGAGCAATACATATAAACCTTGCCCCCCGGCATCTACCACCCCAGCTTCACGTAATACTGGTAGCAAGTCAGGTGTCCGAGCCACAGAATTTCTAGCTGCCTCTGTGGCGGTTTTTACTATGGAAGGCAGGCTTGCAGAATCGGTTTTGGCGGCTATATTGGCAGCATCAGCGGCATCTTTAAGCACCGTCAGTATAGTCCCTTCTACTGGGTGGATGATTCCTTCGTAAGCAGCTTGCGATGCTTCAGCTAAAGCCTCGGCAAAATTTTTGCTATTGAAAGAGTTTTTGTCTTCTAATCCCTTGGCCAAGCCACGTAAGAATTGGGACAGGATAACTCCTGAATTACCTCGTGCTCCCATCAAAGCACCATAAGCCATTGATTTGGCTACCGAGGAAGCATTGCTGTCTGTGTTCTGTTTTGCCTCTTCCATAGCAGAGTGCATAGTAAGCAGCATGTTGGTTCCCGTATCTCCATCAGGAACAGGGAAAACATTTATAGCGTTGATTTCGGGAACACATTTCTCAAGCCAGGTTGTCCCTGAAGCAAACATCTTTCTTAATATCTTGCCATCGGCTAGTTTAGCTCCCATTTCTCTTTTACCTACCTTGTTACTATGACTTTGGTATGATAGCATTACTATAATAACCTAGGTATTATTTATAGTAAAGGGGGAGGTGAAAGAAGTTTCCCCATGAAGTGTGATATTTGTGGCAAAAGAACTCAATTTGGACATAGTGTAAGTCATTCAAAAAAGCGTACTAAGCGGAAGTGGTTCCCCAATATTCACAGGGTTGCAATTGTTGTGGGCGGGAAGAAGCAGAAAGTTAATATTTGCACTAGGTGCCTTCGCAGCCAATACAAAGCGGCCCATTAGCTTATCGATTCCCTGATTTTTTGTATTGCTTGGCTTATTCCTTCTTTAGCGTTAAACACGCTTGCTCCAATTGCCAAAACATTGGCGCCAGCTTGAACTATGCTAGATGCGTTGTTAATAGTAATACCTCCATCAACTTCGACTTCGACATTCACCTTTCTGCTATCAAGTACCCGGCGCAAGCGACTTATCTTTTCTAGCGTTTTAGGGATGAAAGCTTGTCCGCCGAAACCAGGATTGACGCTCATAATAAGAATCAAATCAACCTGGGGCATAATCTCGTCTATCATGCTTAAAGAACTCGCTGGATTTAAAGCCACCCCTGCCTTTACCCCAAGCTCCTTGATTATTTGAATCGTTCGGTGGAGATGAGGGCAAGCTTCTGTGTGCACGGTAATGATGTTGGCGCCAGAATTAGCAAAGTCGGAGATATATCGCTCAGGCTGTTCTATCATCAAGTGGACATCTAAAGGCAACTGTGTCCAGCCACGGAGGGAAGCCACCACTGGAGCTCCAAAGGTGATATTGGGCACGAAATGTCCATCCATGACATCAACATGAATATAGTCAGCCCCTGCCTCGCTGGCTTCAGCAACTTGCTCCCCAAGCCGAGCAAAATCAGCAGAAAGAATTGATGGCGCTAGCTTAATTTGGTTATTTCCCAATTTTATTTCTCAAGAGCCTCTTAGCTCTAGTTAACGCTACTTCTACTTGTTGTGGGGAAGTGCCGCCAACAATATTTCGAGCAGCCACAGATGATTCTAAGGTTATATTATATACATCTTCACTGAAAAGAGGGGAAAAATTGTGATATTCACTTAAGCTAAGCTCATGGAAACTCTTGCCTTGGTTGACAGCGTATTCGCTGAGTTTAGCCACTACGCTATGCGCTTGCCTAAATGGCGTGCCTTTCCTCACCAGATAATCGGCTAAATCGGTAGCCAAAAGGTAATCCCTTTTAATAGCTTCGCGGATACGGTTAATATCGACCTTAATTGTTTTCATCATTTTAGCAAATATTTGCAAGCTGGAATGTAATGTATCCACAGTATCAAAAAGCCCTTCCTTATCCTCTTGCATATCCCGGTTATAGGCTAAAGGCAGAGCTTTCATGGTGGTTAGCATAGCCATCAGATTTCCATATACTCGGCCAGTTTTGCCTCTGGCTAGCTCCGCTACATCAGGGTTTTTCTTCTGAGGCATGATGCTGCTGCCAGTGGAAAAGGTTTCGCCAATCTCTATAAAGCCAAACTCGGTGGATGACCACATGATAAGCTCTTCAGCTAGTCGCGAAAGGTGCATCATAGTAAGAGCAGCCGATGCCTCAAATTCTATTGCGAAGTCTCTATCAGAAACAGCGTCAAGGCTGTTGGTGCTTACCTTGCTAAAACCTAGTTCTTGGGCAACAAATTCACGGTCTATAGGATAAGAAACGCCAGCCAAAGCACCACTGCCCAGAGGAAGCACATCGGTGCGATTGAGACAATCATAGAACCTCTCTTTATCCCGCTGAAACATTTCAAAATAAGCCAGCAGATAGTGGGCAAAAAGGACCGGCTGAGCTTGCTGCAAATGGGTATAGCCAGGCATGAGGGCATCTTTATTTGCCTCAGCTAGTTCCACAAGCGAGCGCTGCAAGGTCTTTAACTCATCAATGGTCTTCAGAATTTCCTCTTTAATAAAGAGGCGTGAATCTAGGGCGATTTGGTCATTTCTGGAGCGGGCGGTATGGAGCTTCCCGGCCACATCGCCAATCTTCTCAAATAGCCTTGCCTCGATATTCATATGTATGTCTTCAAATTCAGTTCTAAACAGGAATTTTCCTTGCTCAAATTCCTTTTGAATCGAAGTAAGTCCAGTAATTATACTTTTAGCATCGCTTTCGGTTATTATCCCTTGTTTTGCTAGCATCTTTGTGTGAGCGATGCTTCCTTCAATATCCTGGCGATATAGTCGTTGGTCAAAAGGAATAGAGGTGACATAGTCTTGTGTCATTTTATGAGCCTCTTTCTGAAAACGATTGCCTAAGGAATTCATCTAAATCTGCCTCAGCCATTAAAGTTAAATCTTGATACTTTCCTTTCCTATTTGTCAACCAGTTTTACTAAATAAGCGGGTTTTAGTGGTTAGGGGAAAGGTAAATTTTGTTGAATTAGCCCTCGGTATGGAAAACCAATAGACGGTGTTGTATTTATAGAGGGAACGGGAAAAGTGCTGTTTTCAGATTCTGGTCTCAAATATCATTGCACACTATCTGCTATCTATAACCTTCTTGTGAGGGTTTATTGGGAATGCCCAGGTCTCCCTAACCAGCTAGTGAAATATTCTCCGAATAACCATGCAGGCTCTGGCTGATAGCGGGAGTAGTTTTCACCGAGCACGGCTTTGCTCCATAAGGATGGATGTGTTATTGTGTTGCTTATACTGGCTTCGGATTCGTTCAATCATCTATGTGAGATGGAAGCCAGCGCGTAGTGTAACCATGTCAACCATGGTTTAGAAAGGTTAGGTAGAGTAGATTGAGTTCATTTGATCAGAGGAAATGGCAACACTGGTTTTCCGAGAGCGGAGGCGAGGAACCTGTACGACCTGCCCGGCGCGGAGGCGCCCCCAAAGCAATCATAATTGTGGCCGCGGTCTTGGTTCTATTCATTGTCCTGGGTATAGCAAAGGGGTTCTACACTGAGTGGTTATGGTTCAGCAGCCTGGGTTATGGCAGCGTCTATACCACTATCTTGAGAACCAGAATACTGCTCTTCTTCGCTGCGGCCATCATCTTTTGCACTCTGTTTTTGGGGAACATGGTGCTGGCTAGGCGCCTGGCACCCAATAGTGGAACACGTTTTTGGCCCTGGACTATGGTAAGCCAGCGACCGCAGGTAGCCAAGTTGGGCATTATCCTGGGAACGATAGTGTTCAGTATAATATTTGGCCTGGTGGCCCAGGGCAACTGGGAGGTCGTGCTTCGCTTCCTCAACGGACAGCCCTTTGGCATGGCCGACCCGGTTTTCCACAGGGAGATTGGCTTCTACGTCTTCGCGTTGCCTTTCCTTAATATGCTGCGAAGTTGGTTCCTGGGCGCGCTGATAATCACTCTTCTTGGCAGTGTTGGGCTATATCTTCTGAGCTATAGGGCGCAGCGGCTTAAGTTCGACTTTGCCAGACCGGTGCTAGCCCATGCTGGTGGGTTGGCCATGGCCATACTTGGCCTTTTCGCCTGGGGTTACTGGCTTGGCATCTGGGAACTGGTCTTCTCCAAACGCGGGGTAGCCTTCGGGGCCAGCTATACCGATATACATGCCCAGCTTCCAGCGCAGTGGATACTCTTGGTAGTGGTGCTCGTGGTCATGGGAGTCATGCTGGCTTCTATATTGAAACACAAATTTCGCTGGCCTCTCTACGCCATCGGGGGATGGATAGCGGCTGTCATCATCGCTGGCGGGATATTCCCGGCCGTGGTACAGCGCTTTCAGGTGGAGCCCAACGAGCTGGCCCGCGAGAGTCCTTACATCGAGTACAATATCCAATCCACCCGAGAGGCCTTCGCCCTGAGCCGGATTGAGGAGGAGGCCTTTCCTGCGGAGGGAACCCCGAGTTACCAGGATATAGTCCAAAATGAGGAGACCATCAACAACATCAGGCTCTGGGACCATCGCCCGCTAAAGGACACCTATAACCAGATCCAGGCTATCCGCCTTTACTATGACTTCCACGATGTCGATGTCGACCGCTATACCATCGATGGCCACTATCGACAGGTTATGCTATCGGCCCGAGAGTTATCTGCAGAGAAACTGGCCGGGGAAGCGCAGACCTGGGTCAACCGTCGGCTGCAGTTTACCCATGGCTATGGTGCTGCCCTGAGCCCGGTCATCGAGATCAGCCCGGAGGGACTGCCTGAATTGCTGGTAAAAGATATACCCCCCGTGGGCGAGTTCGATATAGAGCGGCCTGAGATATACTTTGGGGAAAAGACCAATGATTACGTCATTGTGAACACAAAGACCCAGGAATTTGACTACCCTATGGGTGATGAAAACGTCTTCGGTTACTACCAGGGAGAGGATGGGGTTAACATAGGCAGTTTCATTCGCCGCTTGGTCTATGCCTGGCAATTTGCTGACTTTAACATCCTTATCAGTGGCGAGTTAACTCCTGAGAGCAGGATACTCTATTATCGGAATATCAGTGAGAGGGTGAATCACCTGGCGCCATTTTTGAAACTGGACGATGATCCCTATCTAGTGATAATGGACGGGAGGTTACTCTGGATACAGGATGCCTATACCACCTCCGAGCGCTATCCTTATTCTGAGCCGTTTGAGGGGGAGCTAAACTATATCCGCAACAGTGTGAAAGCAGTTATCGATGCCTACGATGGCAGTGTAACTTTCTATGTCACCGAGCCAGAGGATGCTTTAATACAAACCTACCAGGCCATCTTCCCCGAGCTCTTTGTCCCCGTAGAGCAGATGCCCGAGTCCTTGCGAGTCCATCTCCGTTATCCCGAAGATATGTTCAATATTCAGGCCTCGGTATACCAAAGCTACCATATGAGAGACGCCCGGGTATTTTACAATAAGGAGGACCTGTGGGCTGTGCCCAAGGAGGTCTATGCCGGTAAAGAACAGGCCATGGAACCCTATTACATCATCATGCGTCTGCCCGGTGGGGAGAAGGAGGAGTTTCTACTCATGTTGCCCTTCACTCCGGTGAATAAGAATAATACTATTGGCTGGCTTGCTGCCCGCTGTGATGGAGAAAACTACGGGAAGTTGCTTGCCTACCATTTCCCCAAGGAGCGGCTGGTGTATGGTCCCAGCCAAATCGAGAACCGAATCCAGCAGGATACCGTCATCACTGAGCAGCTTGCCCTGTGGGGTCGCGGTGGTTCTCGAGTTATCCGCGGCAACCTGCTGATGATTCCCTTAGGCAAATCCAATCTATATGTGGAGCCGGTCTTCCTCCAGGCAGAGGCTGGTGGGCTTCCAGAGCTGAAGCGAGTTATTGTGGCTGCCGGTGAGCAGATAGCTATGGAACCCACATTGCAGGAAAGCCTGGCGGTTATCTTTGGTACGGAGGCGATACCGCCTGAGGAACCTGAGGTTGAGCCGCCAACTCCGGGAGAGCCAGAGGAACCGCTAAGCGCGGAGATAGCCAGTCTAATTGAGGAAGCTCAGCAGCATTATGATAAGGCTCAGCAGTACCTTAAGGCTGGTGACTGGGCTGGCTATGGAAAAGAGCTGGAGGCTCTGAGGGCTGTGCTGGACCAACTGGCAGAACTCACTGCTGAAGAGAAACGATAGCCCATTGGTTCGACAATCTGGCTAATTGTGACATGACGCTACACCCGCTGCTCGGATTTTATTGACCAAATCATACAAGATACCGACTATCTTTAGCAGGTCCTTCGCCCCAAATGACCTGTGATGGTGTGCTCTGATATTCAGCCACACTGCAGGTTTAGTTCATCTAGTTCTACGCATGTCGTTATCACGTCGATTAAGGGTCTGAATCTCAGGACGATACAAAATGACGAACTGTTATAAGGTAACTAACACCATTGGACGATGTGCTATATAATGAGAATTGGAGAAGGTGCTTTTACTATGCCTGCAGTTGAAGTCAATCATGTAGTCAAGTCCTACGCAGATAAGGCCGCGGTTAACGATTTATCCTTCTCCGTTGCTCAAGGTGAGGTACTTGGTCTAATTGGTCCTAATGGCGCGGGCAAGACTACCACCATCAGGATGATGATGGACATCATCAAGCCGGACTCGGGCGACGTGACAATCCTCGGCGAGAAGTTGAGTGAAGCTAGCAAGAATAAGGTCGGCTACTTCCCTGAGGAAAGAGGACTGTATAGAAAGCTGAGGGCCATAGATTCTATCATCTACCTTGCCTCCCTCAAGGGTATGGACAGGCACTCAGCCGAAGAAAAAGCTAATGAGCTGCTCAATCAAACAGGTATGCTACCGCACAAAAGAAAGAAGATTGAGGAGTTGAGCCAGGGCATGGGGCAGGTTATCCAATTCCTCATTACTATCATCCATGACCCGGAACTGGTTATTCTGGATGAACCCTTTTCTGGCCTCGACCCGGTTAACACCGAGTTACTGAAAAGGATGTTCGTTGACTTGAGGAATCAGGGTAAAGCCGTAATCCTGAGCACACACAGGATGAATGAGGTAGAGGAACTCTGCGACCGCATATTGATGATAAACAACGGACGCGCAGTTCTTTACGGGAATCTGACTGAAATCAAGTCAAGGTATAGAAGTGATTCGGTTCTCCTGGAGTGTGAGGGGGAGCTAGGGGAAGTGCCGGGAGTTACAGAGAAGCGCACTCACAAAGGCTGCGTTGAGCTAGTCCTTGATGGAAATACAACTCCTCAGCAGCTCCTTGAGCGATTGCTAAGTCGTGGAATAGTAATCAATCGCTTTGAAGTAGCTATTCCTCCACTGAACGAAATATTCCTGAAGGTTGTTGGTAAAAACCATGAATAAGACACTTCTGATATTCAGGCATGAGTTCTTGCACATGGTAGTGAGGAAAGGGTTCATCATTATAACCCTCGCCTTACCGCTACTAGCCCTCTTAGCCATAGGAATTTCCCAGCTCATATCAGGAATTGCAGAGCCACCCGTTGTAGAAGAAGTAACCATTGGATATGTAGATAAGTCAGGCGGATTCCAGCAATATACCAGCCAGGGAAACATAACGCTGGTTCGTTTTGATACACCGGATGAAGCTACCAGAGCACTGGTAGGGGGGGATATCAAAGAGTATTTCGTCATTCCGCCGGATTATATCTCGACGGGAGTGATTAGCCGGTATACTCTGGAAAAACAGCTAGAGGCACCAGCCGACATTACGGCGGCGATTAAGAGTTTTCTCTTAAGTAATCTCTTAGGGGAAAAGATATCGCCTGAGACCATGGACCGGGTAGAAGCACCCTTGAATCTGGTTACCACCAGGCTTACTGAAACCGGCGACATAGCTCCGGAGCAAGGTGGATTCGGGAATTTTATTATTCCTGGTGTTTTTAGCCTTCTACTCGTACTCTCCATCATTTTCTCCTCCGGTTATCTGCTGCAGGGGCTTAGCGAGGAGAAAGAGAATCGCCTTATAGAGATATTGTTGTCCTCCGTTTCTGCCCGGCAGTTACTCACCGGCAAGGTTTTAGGGATTGGTGCTGCGGGGCTGGTGCAGGTAGGCGTCTGGGTAGTCTCAGCTCCGCTCCTGTTGAGACTGGCTTCCTCATCCATCGGCGGCTTTATCAGCACAATACAATTACCAGCTAACTTCCTTGTTCTGGCTGTAGTGTATTTTATCCTGGGCTACTTGTTGTACGCCGTGCTTTCGGCAAGTATCGGCGCCATCAGTTCCAATTCCCGGGAAGGACAACAACTGATCGGGATTTTTACACTTCCCTTACTTATACCCCTCTGGTTCATGTCTCTACTTATGGCGTTTCCGAACAACCCAATTTGGGTAGTTCTTACCATTTTACCTATCACATCTCCTGTGGAAGTGATAATAAGGCTGGGCGTGAGTGATATACCTGCTTGGCAACTGGTTGCCAGTATAGCGGTGCTGGTACTCTCCATCATTGGTACTTTGTTACTAACCACTAGAGTTTTCAGAGCTTACTTGCTCATGTATGGGAAAAGACCCGGCATCGGAGAAATTATCCGAAGCCTCAGGAGTGGATAGGCTATGGTATCCAGCTTATACGCATGAAATCGGACATGCCTATGTTCGTGCAATGATGACTAGTAGAATTTTCCCCCGATTCAATTGTTAATCTCTAGCTTCAGTGCTGCTTCAGAGTTCCCAAACCCTCAAAGCTAATTTTTAAACACCCTCAGCCTTGCTCTCGCCTTGTCTCACTATCCGGCATACATCCAGCAACATCGCCACTGAGCCTCGGCTCAAGTGTCGTCTTTCCCCTTCTTACAAAGTACAGGACGATGCCTACAATCGCAGCAATAACAAAGAGAGGGAAGGTCCATTTTGACTTTTCTGAAGTCATTAACCCATAAGCCAAGACAATCATGAAGATGATATTTATAGATATCGCCGATAATGACGTGATGCTGAGAATTTTTGGGCTAAATTTGAATTTTGTTTTTTCATAGAGTTCTGGATGCTTTTTAGGGAGACGAAATGCAGCCAAGAGCACCAAGGTTATCATAAAGAGAAGTCCAAAATTTAGTATCTGCCCCAACACTATGAGGGGAGGATTGACAATTAGTGTAATAACACACATGGCATATGGAAGGACTAGCCCCCAGTGGGGCGTGCCAAACCAATTATTGATACTCCCAAAGAAACTTGGGAAAAACCCATCTTGTGCAAAGGCAAGTGCATATCTCCCAGCAGTTGTAAGAGTGAGGTTTATTGTTGTTGTGGATGCCAAGATTCCTCCCCCTATGATAAAGAAACCCAAGAAGGGGCCGGAAAGAAATAGTTGAGCAGGAGCGCTAAGAGTCCCTTTTGCGAATATTTCTCAGTCCATGACCCCCACAGCGACTATCTTGATGAACAGGTAAAGAACCAGAACGATGGCTATGCTAATAATCAATGCCTTTGGAATGACTGACATGGCATTTTTGACCTCGCCACCGACTTCAATACCAAATAAGCCTCCAGCCAACAAAGTAAACAGAAGCGCTGAAGCGCCTATGAGGCCCATGACTCCCCCTGAGAACACCGGTGGCATGTTCTGAACTTCGATTGCCAGGACACCAGGAACAGTGAAAACAGCAAGCGCTAGTACTAGCACCGCTACGGCGGCAAGCTGCACATAGGCTGTAGGTTTTATGCCGCATACATTAAGCACGAGGAATAGGGTCATTACGATGATTGCGGTCGTAGTTACAGGAAGACCAGGCATCAACATTTCGGTGAAATTCCCAGCAATAATCGCGAACAGCGGAAGCGCACCAATTGGAATAGCTATGAACAGCGTCATCCAAGCAGCAACGGCTAGAGGACGAGAAAATAGTTTGGCGTATTGATAATTCGCACAGGTTACAGGCATAGCTGATGTCAATGTCAGGTAAGGAATCAAAGCGAGTAAAATTGGCAATGCCGCTATGAGCTGGGCAACAAAAAGCGACGAACCTGTCAAGCCAGCCGCAATTCCCGTAAGTGCAAACAACGACCCGCCAACATTAAGGCCAATCATTATAGCAACCAAGGTAGCTAAATTGATTTCTCTTCTTAACGTCCCTTTGGCACTGTGGATTTCGGCGTTATCCATATCAAACCTCTCTTATTTTCTTTTCTTGTCTCCCATCTCGGCCAAAAATGAGACTAACTATTTAATCAAATTCAAGCTCGTTAATCCCCCACCATATAAAAGCTTATTGGTCAATAGAAGCAGGTTCAGTGCCTTTTCTGACATGCTCCACAATATTACTATTGTTTGCTACGTTCGTTGCTGTTTTAGGATGTCTCAGTCTCCGTCGGTTTCTAAACATCACAAACACAACACCTGCCAGGGAATAAAAGGTTAGCACCGCTGACGCATCAATCAACCAGATAGACAGTGGCAGAGCTGGAGCGGCACAGGCTAGCGCGAAGAAAATACGGTCAGAGTAAATACGCCAGTTAAAGAGTAAAATAACACCTATTAACCCAAGAGTGATGCCTGCTGCTTCAGGTGTGAGAGTAAGAAAAACGCCGATAATGGTGGCCACACCTTGCCCTCCTCTGAAGCCAATGTAGATAGGAAAACTGTGGCCAAGCATAGCGGCGACGCCAGCTCCCAGTACCCAGAATTGAGAAACACCAAGTGCCTGAGCAACAAGTATAGCCGCAGCCCCCTTTGCAATATCGGCTAGCAGAACTATAAGACCTTCCCAAAAGCCACTTGTCCGTAGGACACTGGCAGCCCCCACATTACCTGTATCGAGGTCACGGATGTCTACACCCTTTTAAGCTTGGTTACAATGTAAGCTGTAGGTATGGAGCCCAGTAGGTAACCTATGAACAAGGAAGTCATATCCAGTCCCATATCTTAACCCCTTATGATATTATCACACTAAGGATGAGTATTATATGAGATTTAAGTATAGCGTCGGATTTTTAAACTTTGGTTAAGGCTTTGTTATTTGTTAGGTGCTACTTCTGCTCAGCCAATTCTATGGCTTCAATATCACTTGCAGGCTGAAGCGACCTTTGACGGTATGCCCATCAGCAGCTACAAATCTTGCTTTGCTTTAGAGGCTTAGATTATACTGGCTGAGAATGAGAGGCAAAGAACACGGTATGATCAACAAGAAGTCTGAGAGCGGAGGTCAGTTTAATGGTTGAAGAGGTCCTACCAAATACGTTCAAAATTGAAATTCCTCTCCCCAAGAGTCCTTTGAAAGCCTTAAACTCCTACTTAATAAAAGGTCAGGAGCGATTTTTGATTATCGACACAGGCATGAACCGAGAAGAGTGTATGCACGAAATGCTCTCCTGCTTAGGAAGACTGGGTGTGGACCTAAAGAAGACGGATTTTTTCATTACTCACCTGCACGCGGACCATCTGGGTCTCGTAGGAAATCTTGCGACTGATACGTCAAAGGTCTACTTCAACGAGCTAGAAGCCTCTATTGTTAATTCTGAAGGGGTCGAAGGGCGCTGGCGGCAACTCAGTGCGGTTTACAAGTCACACGGGTTCGCTGAAGGCGAGCTTGAAAAAGCTATGAAAAACCATCCAGGTCGCCTGTATGGCTTAAAGCAGCATGTCGATTTTTGTATCTTGAGAGAAGGTGACACCATAGACATTGGAGACTACTCCCTTAAGTGTATTGAAACCCCAGGACATTCTCCTGGTCATATGTGTCTTTATGAAGCTAACAAGAAGATTCTTATTTCCGGAGACCACATCCTTTCCAACATTACTCCCAATATTACGTTCTGGCCTGAAACGGGGAACTCACTCAAAGAATATCTGACAAGCTTAGAGAAAGTTTATACTCTCGATGTCAACCTTGTATTGCCAGGCCATCGCAGCATTTTCAATGACCACAGAAAAAGGATTGCGGAATTACAGGAACACCACCAATCTAGGCTAAAAGAGGTCCTCTCTGCTCTTGAAGACGGTGAGAAAACTGCCTTTCAGATAGCCCCGTGGGTAAGTTGGGATATCAACTACAGTTCCTGGGAACTGTTCCCACCTCCGCAAAAGTGGTTTGCTGTAGGGGAAACCATCGCTCACCTGGAATATCTTGAAGAAAGCAGGATGATACAGAGAAAGACGAAGGAACAAAAGATAGTATTTTCGCTAGCTTGAACCAAACCAGAGATTCATCCCTACACTCCTTTAACCTCCGGAGTTCGCGCCTCCCAATGAACAAAGTGTTTTTTTGTTCAATCCCAAACTTTCAACCTTATTCTATCGGTGCATATATTTCAGTCAAAAGTTCTTCTTGAGGAACTTCATTAGGATCATTCAAATATATTTCTCTTGTTGGTCCCACTATTCTCTCTGGAGGGTAGACACTTCTTGACAATCATTAGTGATAGCCAGCAGTTTGACGAGGTAAATGTAGCTTAATTCAAACTAGACGAGAGCGCAGCCAAATTAGAGTACTCATCGGTTTATCGCAAACTCTGCTACGCTTAAGGCCCGTCGGCTATTCTCTTAGCTCATTACTGTTTTTCTATTTATCCCCAATTGGCTTGGTTCCCTTAATATCACGCGCTCAATAAATTTGGCTAGTCCTAAGCATGCCAGTTGTGTTACCTTTAGGAAGAGCAATAAAAAGAGCAACCCTATCGTTAAGGGGATAGTCATTACTAGACAGAAGAATGCAACCGCTGCGATAAGTTCTAACACCCATCTCCTTTCTGTTCGATTCGCCTACATTTCATTCTGTGACGCAGACAATCTGGCTGGGTAAAGGACGCTCTATCGTTAAGACTGTGCTACCTTGAAGTTTCTTGACCCTGCTTCAGGGTCAGATTTGCTCAACTTACTTGCTTCTCATCTCCTTGTTTACATCACTACTCACCCGCACGGCCGAAGAGCATAGCACTCTTAACGCTGCCTTCCGCAGCATGGGCACTCGAAGCTTAGGTCAGCCTTGGAGTTACATGCGTTCCACAGGACAGTCTCGACTACGGATATACGCTCAAACACAAGTTGGGAAATGTCAGAAGCAAATTGCTGTACTCCCGTAGCATTCGAGGGATATCCAAACTTTGCTGCGAGGCTTTTGAGCAACCTGTCTGGCTTGGCTAGGTCATAACCCAGATTCTTTGCGATGAACCTGGCATTTGTCTCGCCTACCATGGGTAGGCGATCTAGGTATGGAATTAGGTCACGTGAAGGCACGAAATTACCCTGTTTATCCTGCTTTACGTCTTTTAGGAGCTGCTCCCTTATAGTCGCCCACCCAGTTTGATTCATCCATTGCGCTATGCTGATCACAGCATCAACCTTGCGCACTGCATTTCTGACACGGAGACCATCCTGCAGAGCGTTATTCCTTACAGTATTTTTGTCTTGACAGATGCGCTGATAGTCCCATTCTAACAAGGCTTGTTCTATTTGCTTCCATTTCCCTTCCACTGTCTTGAAGGTAGTACCGGCGGTATATATGGCCCATGCACACTCCCTCGGGAAGTCCTTGTCAGAAACCTTGTGCGGATCCCTGTCCCTTTGCAGTAGTATGTCCCTGATTACACGCTGGTCAGCCAATATGGCGCGAATAGCTCTTGCCCATAACATTAGCAAACAACACCCACAGCAATTGCCCATGATTCAGCCCTCCTTTCTTGTTTGTGTGTTTCCATGAGAAACTACCTGTTTTATCCTTTAACTTCCTGTTCCCTCCACAGGAAGCGAGGTTTCACCATAAATGGTCACATAATGGCAACAGCTTCCTTGAGCATCCGTTGCAGTACCTGCCCAATGGCATTACATTGGACTGCCTAATTCCATTACTTGTTGGTGTGTCCACTGTTATTTCAATCACTAGATATGGTTTGTTGAAGCCGATGACATCCTGGCAGTTATGGCAGTGGTCGTCGGGGATTATGCTAAGAGGGTTCACGTTGTACGTACCTCCAAGCAAGCCAGTTATATCCAGCGCGATAGGGGAATCAGAAACACTCACAAGAAAGCCTTGCGCGGACGCTTCTCTT
>Ga0209121_10002068_pt1 | contig 20692 bp, 23 predicted proteins | sample Cruoilmetagenom3_FD_187292 | JGI IMG/M metagenome (GOLD analysis project Ga0209121, IMG submission 187292) | Oil polluted marine microbial communities from Coal Oil Point, Santa Barbara, California, USA - Sample 3 (SPAdes) (version 2) | ecosystem: Environmental > Aquatic > Marine > Oil seeps ...
GCGAAAGGCAACTGAAACACGGCTAAAGCTTGTTGCGCATGATATCCGGAGAGTTGGGTACCTCGAGATCATAGAAGGTGTAGCGCCTCATTGGCCACGGAAAGGAGCATAAGCGAATTTTGTCCCAAGGCCCCCTTTTTCAGTTGTCTTATATATTATGCCGGGATTTGTTTCATTAACATATATCAGACTGTTTTTGATTAGCATATCCAGATACAATGAGACTGATTTAAAGTTCAGATTGGCCTTGTAAACTATCTTTGTTTTATTGGCACCACCGGTGCATATGTCTAAGATCCTACTTATAATCTCGAGTTTGTCCCGCCGTACCATCCAATCCTCTCGTTGCAGGTTAATCGATATGGCATCTTCTTCGAGGTGCTCACCCTGTTCTTTACTCCTTATCCTTCATTAGTATTTCTATCAAGTACTTCAAATTATATATATAATTAAAAAATATTTACACAGTGTTGTAGATATGATCCATGGTTTTGATGCAAAGCTTCGATGTGGGCGATGGCCTTATCACCTACAAAAGGAATATAGAACTCCATGAGCGACGATAATGTCCAGGTCATATCCAGGAAGCCCAGCTCGGACAACCCCGTCGTCATCGAGGGCTTCCCGGGAATCGGGCTGGTAGGGAACATAGCCAGCCAGTACATAGTCAACGAACTCAGCATGGAATATCTGGGTGCTGTAAACTCCAGGTACTTCCCACCACTCACGGTACTGCAAGAAGGTGTCGCCCATCTGCCGGTGCGAATCTACGAGAAGACCGAACTCGGCATGGTGGTGATCACCTCGGACATACCGATCCATCCTGCGGTATCCTACGACGTCGCCAGGGAGATTGTTTCTTGGACGGAGTCCATAAATGCCAGGGAGATGGTCTGTCTTGCCGGCATCTCCATCATGGGCGATCAGCGACGGGTCTTCGGCGCGGCGACCACCAAGGATCTGCTGGACAGGTTGCGCGACCAGCTGGAGGTCTTCGAGCTGGGAACCATCTCTGGCATCTCTGGCAGCGTCATGAACGAATGTCTGATGAGGAACGTGTCCGCGATATGCCTGCTGGGAGAGACCCACAGCATGGCACCAGACCCCCGCACGGCGGCGGTAACCGTGAACATGCTGAACAAGCTGTACAACCTGGAGGTGGATGCCACCAAGCTGGAGGAGAGGGCAGGCGAGCTGGAGCTGCAGATGCAGAAGCTGGCAGAAGAGGTAAGAACAACCTCTGCGGAAGAAGTACCGAAGCCGGGGCTTCCAGGTCCCATGTACGGGTGATACTCATGGAATGCGTTGCACTCACAGGTATATCGAGATGGGCGATCAACGATCTGATATCCAACGGTATCAAGACCATGGAGATTCGCAGCCCCTACAACTTCCTCACTCTGCTCCACACCAGCCCCGGTGATGTAATCTTCCTGACCGAGGCCAGCGCTCCTGACATCGTGGTGGGTACCAGCGGGTTACTGGCTACGATAAAGGCGATCCAGGTCGTGACTCACCGTCTGATCCAGACCGGGGCCGACTTCTACGAGGAGAGGGAGGCCGAGGCGGCCAGGGCCCAGCTAGTGCTGTTGGGACAGGGACGGGTCAGGAGCTCGAAGGGCGCTGAGAGGGGATCACCCCTGGTCCTGGTGGTGGACGAGGTCTGCTACTACGACGCCGGATGAGCGTCGTTACAAAAATTTTTGCCGGTAGTGTTTTAGGTGGCTGTCGGTAACCTATTTATGATTAGGCCATTTTGCTACAGCCACAATGAGATAGAGCATAGTAGTATTTAATATCAACTCATTATATGCTCGTAACCCGAAGTCGCTAGGCCTTAGAAAAATGCCCGATAGAGAACAGTGGGACGAGATTCTCAAAGAGATAACAGAACTATGCAAATCGCACGGTGATTCCATAGCCGATTTTAAAAGGTGCAGGGAGTTTAGCCGCCGTTTGTCAGTTTTCTTGATGAGGCTTGAAGATATGGAGTGCTACCAGCTTGCCGACAGGGTGATGGATGTGCTAGGCATCTGCAGTCCGAAGGAGGGATCACGCTGCGAGAATGCTCTGCTTGTAGAGGGTAAGTTAGAGCGGATAAGGGACAAGGTCAGAAAACAGATCGATGGATATGGATAGGTGGTTACTTCGCCAGCAGGCACTATCCGGAAATCCTATGAAATTGTAGATCTGAACGCACTTGCACCCGCTGAGTTGGGAATATTTTAGACGTGTCTCTTTCTATGGGTCTTGAATTGTTTCGTTACGGATACTTAGCATTATTCGTTCATCCTCCGGCGTATGGTCTCCCGAATATCGGGCGGCAGGCTCTTTATGTTGACCAACAGCCCGTTTATCATCACCATATCGGACAAAGGGTTCTTCTCCTTCATACGAGTCGTGGAGAACTCTTCATCGTAGTATCCCATATTGAACATATCGCGGATGCGCTTCGCCTTCTGAGAAATTGTGCTCTTGGACGTGCCGAAGTAATCGGCGATGTCGTCTGCGCAGACGTAAGGCTTGAAACTCTTATCGAAGAGGAAATTGATCTGTCCCAGGGCGTAGATTATCGACGCCGACCATATGTCCAGTCGGCCGGAAAGGAAAGGAACATTCCTCTTTCGAGACATTTTTAGTATGACCTTCCCGCACAGTTGCTTGTAGTCCTCATCCAGATGCGCGTCACAGAACCCGGCAGTCGTCTCAAGGAGTTTTTGCTTCTTTTCCTCTATGAGGGCTTTGTCTCTCATGGATAATTCACCTCGTCGTTAGCCTGTCGTCATGATTGTTGCAACTGATATCATATAACCATGACACCTATGACCGAGTATCTCCGGCGAGGGAAATATCTGGTCGTGTCCGTCACCTGTTAAAGGAAACCGGGCGCGGAGGAGAAGAGCGACCACCTGCGGTAGCTCATACACCTTTTAAGCCTACCCACTGCCAGGTCCACAGCCGCCTCCCTGGGCAGCTTATTCTCTCCATAGACCGCCTCCAGGACCTCACTGGTGTTCTGGCGTATCTTCGTCTCGATGACCTCAAAAGCTGCAGAAGGGGACGCACCCCGGTACTCCATGGCCGCGCATATCACCCCGCCTGCGTTGGCTATGAAGTCTGGAACCGAGAGGACGCCCCTCTCATGAAGGATCTTCTCCGCCTCCGCGGTTATCGGGATGTTGGCCCCCTGCATCACCAGCTTCGTTCTGAGTCTGCTCACGTTCCCCTCATCTATCACGTCCGGTCTGGCTGCCGGGATCCAGATATCACACTCCACGTCTATGATCGCCTCCCGATCCTGCTTCACCCCTTCGGAATAGTCTACCACGCTCTTTTTGGCCCTCTTCAGATCGACCAGCGCCTCGATATCTAGCCCTTCTGGATCGTGAACGGTTCCGCAGGAATCGGCCGCTCCAACCAGTACCGCACCCCTTTCAGAGAGAAAACGAGCCGAATGTCTCCCGACAGCACCGAAGCCCTGAACCGCAACCCTCGCGCCCTCCAACTCAAAATCGCAGTATTCGAGAGCCACCTCAGTCGAGTGGCAGAGACCCCATCCAGTGGCTCCGATCTCATCCAGAGGTATTCCGCCGACCTCGCGGGGCAGGCCCACAGCCCTGCCTATTTCGTCCCTGACCCAGGCCATACACTCCTCATCGGTCCCCATATCCGGGCCGAAGATGTACTCCTCGACGTTCCTCAGGGCACTGGCCATGGCCCGGATCCTGGCCTCCTTCTCTTTCCTGGGCATCTTAGGATCCCCGTAGATCACGGACTTACCACCTCCATGAGGCAGATCTGCAGCCGCGTTCTTCAGGGTCATCGCCCTGGCCAGCCTGACGCACTCCTCGGTGCTCACGTCAGGCGCCATCCGGAGCCCTCCGATGGAAGGCCCTCTGGCCACGTTATCCACCACCAGGACACCCTTCAGGCCGACCGACGGCTCGTAGACGTGGACAATCTTGGTCGGTCCGAGGTCATCTGCAAAATCGAAAAGATCTCTCATCGTTCGCCCCCAATCATCTGGGAGGACATTATATCATTCCTTGATATATTTTCCCATTCAAAGATGGTCGCTTGCGTGCATGCAAAAAAAAAATCGTCCAGACCTATTCTCTCAGAAGAACCCTGACATCTGCCGCCTTGATCTTGTCACCCTTGACCATGAGAGGGTTTATCTCGATCTCTTCGATCATCTCCATCTCCATCAAAATGTCCGAAAAGATAACAATGACAGAGGACAACTTTTTTAGATTTACAGGTTCGATGCCTCTATACCCTCTCAGGAGGGGGTAGCTTTTGACCTCACTCATCATCACCAGGGCCTCCTTCTCGTCAAGGGGTGCGAGCCTGAAGGTAATATCCCTGATCAGCTCCACCATGAAACCACCGAGGCCAAAGACGATGACCGGGCCGAACCTGGGGTCTCTGAACCCATTATTCCTGACGAGATCTCTCAGATCCTCTTCGAGCCTCTTTCCGTCATCGCCGATCTCTTTGAAACCCCCGCTGACCACGATGGCGCCCTTGAACTTGTCTGAGGACTCGAAAGCAGGGAGGACTATTACCGCCAGGTCGATCGGCTCCTCGACGTCGGTCATCGAAGGGTAGCACCTGAGCCCGTCGATGGAGGTGTACCTGGGGTTTGTGGGATATATGGCGCCTTCGAACCCGATCCTCCTCAGGTTGTCCAGTATGATCCTTGAGGGTTTCCCCATAACAGGCGAGGCCCCCACTACGGCGACGGACTCAGGCTCAAAGAAGAAGCTTATGTAGTCTCCAGTACTCATCAACCCTTTCCTGGATCTCCCTCAGGGTCTCCTCCTGCCTGGCCGGCCTGAAGAGGTGGGCGAACCTCCCCTGGCCTCTGAGATACTCCTCGACGGGCTTGAACCTCTTCGGAACCACAGTGTGCCCAACTTCACCAAAAACAGCCTCCTTCAGGGCCCAAACCCCAGTTTCTACCGCAAGCTTCGCCAGATCTACAGATCTCGAAGGGTCGGTGCCCCATCCGGGGGGGCAGGGCGCGAGGGATATGAAAAGCTTGGGGCCCCTGTGCTGCCCGGCTCTTCTGAACTTGTTTATAAGGTCGATAGGGTAGGCCGGTGAGATGGTGGCAAGGTAAGGAGGTCTGTGGCTCTTCCATATCTCGAAGAGGTCCTTTTTGGGAAGTTCCGAACCTATGGGATGCCTCTCTCCAGGAGGCGTGGTGGTGGTCTTAGATCCCAGGGGCGTGGCTCCGGATTCTTGAAAACCGGTGTTCCCGTAGGCCTCGTTGTCGTAGCAGATGTAGTAGAAGTCAAGGTTCCTGTAGAGGGCTCCCGAGGTCGAGGAGAGGCCCATGTCATAGGCAGAGCCATCCCCGGTCAAGACGACCACCTTCAGGTCCTCTTCAAAATCGAGCTTTCCCTTCTCGATCAGCACGTCCAGAGCGTCTCTCACCCCCTGAGCTCCGGCCGGGGCGGAAGCCATGGCTGTGTAGAGCCAGGAGTTCCTGAAGGGGCTGAGGGGGTAGATGGCAAGAAGGGTGAAACAGCTGGCAGCGTTCACTATGACTACCCTATCCCCGAGGGCTTTCAGACAATGCCTCAGGGTCAAAAGACCTCCACATCCTGCGCAAGCTGGCGTTCCCGAAAAGAGGATTTCCTCTCCAGGAATATCCCTGAAGGACTTGATCGGCTCTTCTTTCACGCTTTCCCCTCATTTTCAGCCGTTCTCTTCAAAAGGGACATCTCCTCCCATTCCTTTTCAGTATAGAGAAGATGGGTCCCGCTCGAAGTTCCCTCCTCGAAGGCCTCGATCATCTTCTCAAAAAGGAACTCAAACTCGTGAGGGCTGATGTTCTTCCCGCCGAGACCGCCGATGAAGGATAATAGGACCGGCCTTTTTTTGGAATTGCAGAGGCAGCTTGCAACCTCCGAATAGAGGATGCCGCCTTTGCCGACGCTGATGTTCTGGTCCAGGACCGCAACAGCCTTTTTTCCCTCAAGAGCCTTCCTGAGATCGGCTTCGGGAAAAGGCCTGAGCAGCCTCAACTTCAGGAGACCTGCCCTGATTCCCTTATCCCTGGCCCGTTTCACCGCCTTCTTGCCCAAAGTGGAGAAGGAGCCGGCCATGACGAGGGCGTACTCGGCATCCTCCAGCATGTAACCTTCCACCGGACCGTATCCTCGACGGAACTCCCTCTCGAACTCCGCGCAAATCTCTCCATAAACTTCCAGCGCCTTCAGGCTGGCCAGGTGCATCTGGTACTTGAAGTAGGAGTAGGCAGGTCCGCCAAGGACGGCGACCCCCTGGGCCATAGGCTGGCTCGCCATAAAGAAGGCGTGTTTTGGCCTGTAAGGGGGCAGAAACTCCCTGACCTCCTCCAGGTTCGGGATCTCCACGGGCTCCCTGGTGAAGGATAGGTAGAATCCGTCCATGTTCACCATGACAGGGAGGAGGACCCGCTCGTCCTCGGCCAGCCTGTAAGCCAGAATTATCGAGTCCAAGACCTCCTGGCACGTCTCACAGTGGATCTGGAGGAAACCCGAGTCTCTTATAGCGAGAATGTCGTTGTGATCAGGCTCCAGGGTTATTGGCGAAGATAAGCCTCTAGAGACGTTAACCATCACCAGAGGAACACGCCACCCTGCCACGGTATAGATCATCTCGAAACCGTAGAGGAGGCCCTGGCTTGAGGTGGCTGTGAATGCCCTGGCCCCGGTTGCAGAAGCCGCACCTGCGGCTGTGATCATAGAGTGCTCAGAGTCCATCGTCACAAACCTGGTATCCATCATTCCATCGGAGATCCACCCGGCCAGGGTCTCGATGATCTCGGTCTGAGGCGTTATCGGGTAGACAGGAACGTAATCGACCTCTACCAGCCTTACACCCCAGGCGGCTGCCGCATTTCCGGTAAGCATCTCTCTCTTCATCTGACACCTCTTCAGAGGACCTGGGCCTCTCTCACTTTTTCTATCCCCTCAGCAGGACACGCCCGAACGCAGATCAGGCAGCCTTTGCAGTTTTCGTAGTCGACACAAGGAAAGCCCTCTTCGTCCAGGGAGATGCAGCCGTCGGGACATCTTGCCAGGCAGGCCATGCATTTGGTACAGACTTCGCGGTTCCAGACCGGCCTGAAAACCCGCCAGTTTCCGGTCATTCTCAAGGGCGAGTTACCGAGGGCGTTTATCGTCGGGCTCGATATCTGAGCCGGCTCGAAGGGAACGATGATGACCGGGCTCGCCTCGGGCGGTGCCTCGACGGTCTTTATATCGAGGGGCGCAACGGCCAAAAAAACGCTCAAAGCCAACTTCACGTTCTCATCCAGCTCTGTTCCTTCGGACAGGATTCCAGCCAGCACCTTTTCTCCACCGCCTCCTTAAGAGATTCCTCGCCTATGCCGACGATTCCGGCAGCGGCAGCCCCGGCTGGAGTGCTGAGGATCGATTCTTCCAGCATCGTCAGGGACATCTTGGTCATGTCCAGGGTCACAACTTGCGCATCTTCTCCGTGGCTGGCCGTCACCTCCTCGGGGGTTCGAGACGTGTTTATCAAGATAACACCGTTCTTCCGAAGTCCGTAAAGCGGCCTCGCCCTGGTGTCCTGAAGAAGCGTCTCGTCCATGACGACCACCATGTCAGGATCAGATATCACCCCTCGTTCCATTATGGGGTCCTCTGATATGTAGACGAAGGCGGTTATCGGCGCTCCCCTCCTTTCGGCCCCATAAAGGGGAAAGTCCTGGACGTAGAAGCCCTCCAGAAATGCGGCCGTTCCCAGAATCCTGCTGGCCACCTTGGCGCCCTGACCGCCCCTCCCGTGGAATCTCAAGCTGAGCATATCATGCTCTACTTCTTCAATCAAATCTATAAAAACCTATCCTGTTTTCTCCGCGAAGGCCTGGTATCGAAATCCTGAAGTTGGGTATGAGGGATGCATTTTCACAGGAAAATCCTCCTTTCGGTCGGATTTACTTGAGCACATAAAGTTATACTTTATGTACAATGAAAAGCGGATTTCTACAGAGCCAATTGTAACTTAAACCTATCTTTCAAAGATAGGTAAGAGTTACTAGTGTCGTGTCATGCGTAAAATATCGCATCATGCACTCGTCATTCCCACGAAGGTGGGAATCCAGTATTTCTGGCTACCTTGACAATGTCACATTGGACCCCCGATTGAGGCTACTGGTATTTTATATATTTTGTAAATATATCTGACGCCCCCACTACCTACTGTTATCGATTTTATCTCTAATTTTCGACGAAAGGGACTTCGCGTCTTCGCGCCTTCGCGTGAGTCAGAAATTATGGGGCACGCGAAGACGCGAAGGCGCGAAGAGAGGTGACTCGTCGATGAATGTGGAAGAAGTTTCTTCCGTCGTGGTAGATACGGCTTTCCACCCTCATCGGGGATCTCGGGCCAGGATTACCTTGACAACGTCACATTGGACTCACAATTGAGGCTACTGATATTTTATATATTTTGTAAATATATCTGACGCCCCCACTGCCTACTGTTACCGATTTTATCTCTAATGTGTCATTGTCAAGCTACTTCGGCGCTTCTGGATTCCTGCCTTCGCCTGCCTGTGCTACCTGCCCGCAACAGGTAGGTGGCAGTAGGCAACAGACAGGCGGGCGGGAATGACGGTCGTCTTTACGACATTACTTAGATGACAGGACACTAGTAAAAAATAACTGCGGGGGAAGGGATTCGAACCCTTGAACTCCTGCGAGAATAGATCTTGAGTCTATCACCGTTGACCTGGCTTGGTTACCCCCGCGCTTAATCCACATGAGTCACGCAAGTCCAGTGGTAGTACCCCAGGACGCCTGTGCCCGTCACCTCGTCGTACTCTTCGAGAGGACGACCGCAGATCTGGCAGACCTCGCCGTCGGAGACCTCAATCTCCGAGTCGTCACAGATCACTACCACGACCATCGGCAGGATATATCGTCTCGGGCTTTAAGACTTTTTGGTCCTCGTACGTTCCGGTCACCCCCTATTTTATTGTACATAAAATATAACTTTATGTGCACAAGTAAATGTGAACGTAAGCGAACGTTGTGCGCGCCGGTTTCAGGGTGGTTTGCGGCCTATCGAGGAGCGCGCCAGCCGGGCAGGACCAGGCAGAGATACTGAACAAAGATCAGATCGTCCGATCGGCATCATTTCTAGTGGAGAGAGAGCTGGATAGATCTCGCCGCTTGCAGATATCTGACCGCCGATTATCGTGGTGGCTCTCATCTGATCTGCTAATCATAATCGTTCGCAGACCAACACGATATTGAGCATGTTCAATAAATCCACCCTTCGGTCGGATTTACTCTGAGTACATAATGTTATACAGTAACTACTCAGGTATGTTGATTGGCCTCCCGATTGCGATCCTGTACTTTCTGGTAAGAAAAATAACCGCGGAGGGCGCAGAGGAACGCAGAGCATTTAACCATTTATTTCCCCTCCGCGCCCCTCTGCATACTCTGCGGTTATATTTCGTGTTTGGTTACAGTATGCCCCATGTCCCGGGTAGTTCCTGCATAGTGAAGTCCCCGATAGTGGTTTAGGTACCTGAGTAGTTACGTTATACATTATATACAAAAATAAAGGACGAACGGCGGCTTACCTTGCCGCCTTGGCCACCCTTTCCATGCTGTCTTTCCGGTTTATGGCGAAGCTTCGGACGTCCCCACCGGCAGCGGCGGTAATCTCGTCTGCCAGACAGCTCGCTGCCGAACGCCTGCTCTTGAATGAAGCTCTATAGGCCCCCAGTGTGATAAACATCAGGGCTATGTCGATCCTTCTTTGAGGAGCGGTATCTACCGCCTTGGGCACGGTTATTCCTCCGTACTTCAGACGCACGACCTCTTCACGCGGACCTGCATTGGATAGCGCCCTGGCCAGCACGGTGAGGGGATTCTCCTTTGTCCTCCGATGGATCTGGTCGAAGGCCTTCTCCACTATCTGGTAAGCCTTCTGCTTCTTGCCGGTGTTACACTCCTTGCGCATCGTCTTGTTGATCAGACGCTCCACGATGTGCTGTTCAGACTTCTTGAACTGCTGCCTGGCATGCTTACCACCGGTATGCATCACCAGTCTGGGGCGGAGGTTGAAGTAACCCTTTATGCTCATGTCCTCGATCTCGACCTCTTCGGGATCCCACTTATCAAATATCTTCACGATATCACCTTATCGGCTTCTCCTTCCGCCCGCTGACCATCTCCTTCAAGGAGACGTTGTTCACCGCGATCACCTGGAACCTGACACCGGGAATATCGCCTTTGGCCCCGCCCATACGGCCACCGATCCTCTCAACTACCACCTCATCGTGCTCGTCTATGAACCCGATCGCACCGTCACCCGGACAAAATGCGGTGACCTGCCGACCGTTCTTGATGAGCTGTATTCGCACACACTTGCGGATAGCAGAGTTCGGCTGTTTTGCCTCCACGCCGACCTTCTCCAGTACGATACCTCTGCCCCGTGGCGCGCCGCCGAGGGGATCCGCCTTCACATTAAGCCCCAGCACCCTCCGGCTATAATTTCGGTCTCTCCACTGGAAGTTCTTACGGTCGCTTGCCAGTTTCCTGGCAGCATACATTCCCTTTCCCATTCTTTCACCTGGCTAATTGCTATCTATCGAACCGGCTACCTGACCAAAAACCGATCTTATTGAATTATTATGTCATCCAGACCATGATGCCTCCGTGCAAGCATCTTGGCCTTTAATATGTTGCGGCCATCTCTACCTATGGCAAGACCCTTGTCCTTATTAGCTACCTCTACATAAGCCAATCGCTTATCATTTTTGTTTACCAGCGTTATGTTCTTTACCAAAGCTGGCTGGAATAGGTTCTCCAAGAACTCCTTGGCGTCGTCGCTATGCTCTACGATCTCGATCTGCTTGCCAATGGACTTCTTGACCCGGTTGATGTTGCTACCCTTTCGCCCTATGGCAGCGCCCATATCTCCCTTCTTTACGACCAATATTATCCGATCGTTCTCATCATCGACTATACAGTCCCTAGCCACACCACCGGTCAGGCTCTCGAATAGGGCGATGTACCTGATGCTTTCGGTGGTGAGCTTGAACTCACTCATTCTCAACACCTCGAATCTCCCTCAGGAGCGCCATGATATCAGACTCGCCAGGCTCTATGATCGCAAGGGCTGCCACATAGAAGGGTTTCCCGCAGGCAGACCCAAGCTCGCGTCCCCCACTTGGATAGCTGTATATGGGCACGTCCAGATCGTCCAGCTGACTGCTCATCGCCAGGGGGCAGTCGGTAGCATATATCAACAGCTTTGCCTGTTCGCTGATCCCCGCATTCAGGGCCTGACTCGATCCCAGTAAAACTTTGCCGGTCCGGATTGAATTTCTGAGTGCTCTATCAACATTTATCATTCTTTTACCTCATCTCTTCGCGACTAGCTGCACATGACCAGTGCCCAGCTTTATCGGCTGACCTACTATAACGTTCTCAGTTACTCCTTTTAGATAATCCACATCACCGCGTATCGCGGCGTCCAGGATATGGCTGACGGTGACCTCAAAAGCCGCTCTGGCGAGCACACTTACCTTCTCTCCAGATATGCCGTGTCGGCCTATCTGTTTAATCTCACCGTCACAGGTCATCATGTCGGCCACCAGCATGATGTGTCTGACGTCCACGGTCAGACCCTGCTCCCGCAACGTATCGTTTGCCTCGTTTATTATGGAGTTGCGGGCCGCCTCGATCCCCAGTACCTCGGCGATCTCGGTTATATTGTTTGTCTTTGTCCTGGCGGGGTCTACCCCCTCGAACTCTATGACCTCTTTGAGGACAGAGCCCACCGTATAGAGGACGTATTCGTCGCCTTCCTTGCGGATGACAACCCGTTTTATGCCTTCTACGCCCTTGAGAGAGATGTTCTTTATCTTCTCCACCAGCTGTAGCAGGTCTCGATACGACGGCTCTTTGGGCGTCAAAGTCAGAGTATAATCATCCGGTCTACCCACGGCCAGTTTTGTCACATCGGATAACCTCTCCGCTACCTCCTCCACAGAGATTTTGCGTTGAGCCATCACCTCTTCGTTCAGCTCTATCAAGACGTTCATCTCTGCCAGGTCGGTAGCTATCGAGCCGAGATGGAGTATATTGATGGACTCGATGCTCCAGGCAACTTCTCTAGCCAGATCTCGATCGCGGGCGTACTCCCCGTCGAGCCTCACGGTCATGGTGGGAGTGCTGGGGATCTTTCTGGCGTCTACGATCTCGATGAGCCTGGGCAGACCGAGAGTTACGTTGATCTCGGCCACACCGGCGTAGTGGAAGGTTCTCATGGTCATCTGAGTCCCGGGCTCGCCTATGGACTGAGCCGCCACCACGCCCACCGCCTCGCAGGGTACCACCTGGGCCCGATCAAAATCCTCGACCACCTGCCTGGCGATCGCCTCGAACTCTTCATCGGTCACCTCTACCTCTGCCAGATCGTCATGGAGGGCGTCTTTCATGTTCTGCAACAGGGGCAGTTCATCGATCCTCTTGAGAAGATCTTTATGTGAAAGACTCATGACGACTCCTTCCCCAAGACCTTCTGGACGATACGATGGACGTTCTCCGGGCCTGCATAGTCCCTCCGGGACGCGTCGACACCGTCTTCGCCGTACTTGAACTGAACGATTATGCCCCTGGTCTCCTTGACCGTGCCGTCATAGTTGACCTCCAGATCCTGGAGGGCATTTATCAGCCTCCGCTGGAGGTATCCGCTCTGTGAGGTTCTGATGGCGGTATCCACCAGACCTTCCCTCCCACCGACGGCATGGAAGAAGAACTCTGTAGGAGATAAGCCGTGCTTGTAGCTGGACTGAACGAAACCGTGCGCCTCAGAACTCAGATCACCATTTCGGAAATGGGGAAGGGTCCTGCCCTCGTAGCCTCTGTGGATACGCTCTCCTCTGACGCTTTGTTGACCTACACAGGCCGCCATCTGGGTCAGGTTCAGCATCGATCCACGAGCCCCGCTTACCGCCATTACAACACCGCTGTTGTCCAACCCCAGGTAACGGCCAGCTATCGATCCTGTGTTATCCCTGGCCTTGCCCAGGGTCTGCATTATCCTCATCTCCAGGGTCTCGTCCAGGGTACGGCCGGGCAGAGGCTCCAGCTCGCCCGCATCGTAGGCCTCGATCAGCTTCTGGACGTCTTCTCTGGCGGTCTTAACCACATCCTGGATCTGGTTGTCCGCTTCCCGGGGTATGTCCTCGTCGTCTATACCGAAGCTAAAACCGGCCAGCATGATCCCCCTGATGGCCATCCTGGTCATACTGTCCATAAACTCCGCCGCCACCGAGGGACCCAACTCTTTTATCACCCTGTCTGTGAGCTTGCCCTTGAAGGCTCCGATCGCCGCGGCGTCGATCGTGCCTTTGAGAAGTTCTCCGTCCCTTATCACTACGTACGCATCGTGTTCGCACTCTTCTTCTTTACACTGGTCGCAGTTCATGCAGAAATCCGCCCTGAAGGACAAGTTAATGCCTTCGGGGATCACATGGCTGAATACCTGTTTTCCTGTCCAGTAAGGGCGGCCTTCCTCGTCGACACCCTTTGGCGGTGGCAGGTCCGAGACGGGGAGCTTCTTCAGCAGTTCCATGACTTCTCGCCGGTTGACCCGCCGCTCGCCGTGGGTGAGAAGAAAGCTCCCGGTGACGTAATCATGTATCCCGCCGATGATGGGGCCTCCGAACCTGGGCGAGAGGATGTTCTCCTGAACCCGCATCAGTATCTGGGCCTCTGCCCTGGCCTCCTCGGTCTGGGGCACGTGAAGATTCATCTCGTCCCCGTCGAAGTCGGCGTTGTAGGGTGGACAGACGGCCGGGTTCAGCCTGAAGGTCTTGTAGGGCATCACCACCACCTTATGAGCCATGATGCTCATCCGATGGAGAGAAGGCTGCCTGTTGAAGAGGACTATATCCCCGTCCATGAGCTGGCGATCGATCTTCCAGCCGATCTCCAGCATGTCGGCCACCTCCTCACAGTTTCGGGAGGTGATCTTCACCCGTCTCCCGTCGGACCGGGTAACGTAGTTCACCCCGGGATGGGCTTCCGATCCATGCCTAACGAAGTTTCGCAAGGCATCCATGTTCCTGCTGTTCACGACGAGCGGAACCGAGAGCTCCATGGCGATCTCCATCGGTACGCCGACCTCGTTTATACTCAGGTTGGGGTCGGGTGAGATCACCGTCCTGGCGCTGAAGTTCACCCTCTTACCGGAAAGGCTGCCCCTAAACCTACCCTCCTTACCCTTGAGCCTCTGGGACAGGGTTTTGAGTGGGCGTCCGCTACGGTGACGGGCGGGAGGGACCCCGGAGACTGTGTTGTCCAGGAAGGTGGTGATGTGATACTGGAGCAGCTCCCAGAGATCTTCGATGATCAGCTGGGGTGCGCCGGCTTCCCTATTCTCCTGGAACCTCTGGTTGATCCGGATTATGTCCACGAGCTTGTGGGTTAGGTCATCCTCGCTCCTCTGGCCGCTCTCCAGGGTGATGGACGGTCTCATGGTGACCGGTGGCACGGGCAAGACCATGAGGATCGTCCATTCTGGCCTGGCACTATCCGGGTTCATACCCATCACCTTGACGTCATCGTCCGGTATCTTCTCGAACCGGTCGCGTATGTCCGAGGGTGTGAGCTTGTGGCCGTCTTCAATGTAGGAGAGGGGTCTCTCAAACTTGATATCCTTCTGAGATGCACCGCAATAGGGACATTTTTTTGGCTTGCGTGCTTCCGAGAAGACCTTGTTCACCACATCGTCGATCGGCTGGCCAAGCTCGATCAGAGTCTTGATCTGTTCCAGGTACATCCTCTTGTCGTTCTCGAGCAGCATCAGGCGGGAACATTCCCGGCATATGGCACGGAGGGCTTTCCTGATCAGTTTGGCAAACCCCACGTGGATCACCGGTGCGATGAGATCTATGTGACCGAAGTGGCCCGGACATTCACCAGGCCTGCCCCCACAGGTCCGGCACCTCAGTCCTGGATCTATGACCCCTAGACGAGGATCCATGAGTCCCATCTCTATGGGGAAACCGTCGTCGTCATAGGTATCGGCGGTTATGATCTTAACAACGCTCATTCTCCGGAACTCCTGGGGAGAGATGAGCCCGAAACTTATCTTACCAATTCTCTTTGGGACGGTCATGTTTACACCTAAACTGCGTCCTCCAGGATCAACCTGGGAGCCACGCCGAGCGACTTGATCTCATCCAGCAGGAGTTTGAAGGCGTAGCTCATCTCTACGGGGTAGATCTCTGTCTCTGATCCACAGACCGGGCAGTAGTCGACGTTCCTGCGTTTGTCGTGGATGGCGATCAGGCCGCAGTGGCTACAGACCAGTTCTGTGACTTTGTCGGACTCGTCTACCAGTCTTTCTTTCAGAGCCAGAGCAGCACCGTGTGCTATGAGAACGTCGCGTTCCATCTCACCGAACCGAAGACCGCCCTCCCGGGCTCGCCCTTCTGTGGGCTGCCTGGTGAGGACCTGGACGGGTCCTCTGGACCGGGCGTGCATCTTCCCCGCTACCATGTGGTAGAGCTTCTGGTAGAGGATCACGCCCACGAAGACGTCGGCCATCACCTGCTCTCCGGTCATCCCGTTGTACATAACTTCATGCCCGGTGTGGGAGAAGCCGAACTTGGTGAGGGCGGCACGCAGATCCTCTTCGGACTCGCCCAGGAACGCGGTCGCGTCAACGAACCGACCTTCCATGGCACCCACCTTGCCCCCTATCATCTCCAGGACATGTCCGACTGTCATCCTGGAAGGTATGGCGTGGGGGTTCAGGATCAGGTCCGGAACCTGCCCGCTCTCGGTAAAAGGCAGATCAGCCTGGGGCACGATCAGGCCCACCACCCCTTTCTGACCGTGCCGGGAGGCGAACTTATCTCCCAGCTCGGGTATCCGCTGGTCTCTCGTCTTGACCTTGGCCAGCCGGTTGCCGTTGGAGGACTCGGTCAGTATCACCGTGTCTACCACACCCCTCTCGTTGGACCGCATGGTGACCGATGTCTCCCTCCGCTGTTGGGGTATGATCCCAAACTCTGAGGGTTCTTCGAGGAAACGGGGCGGGCTAGTCTTCCCGACCAGAACATCATTATGATCTACGTCGGCGTTGGGGTTGACCAGGCCGTCGTCGTCTAGCTGCGAATAGGCCTCTGCTCCCCTGGCGCCCCTCACCTCGATGTCCGGTATCTCGAACTGGTCCTCCTGACCGCCCGGATACTTTCGCTCTTCTGCATCGGATACCCTGAAGAAGTGACTCCTGCCCAAGCCCCGCTCCACCGCAGACTTGTTGAGGATCAAGGCGTCTTCGATGTTGTACCCTTCGTAGGCGAGAACCGCCACCACGAAGTTCTGGCCGGCAGGCCTCTCATTAAAACCTATGGCATCGGCGGTCCTGCTCCTGCAGAGCGCCCTCTGGGGGTAGTGCAGGCAGTGGCTTCTGGTGTCGGGCCGAAGCTTGGTGTTGGCCATGGGGGTGCCCAGACACTGCTTGACCATGCCCGCTCCCATGGTATTTCTGGGACTGGCGTTATGTTCCGGGTAGGGGACCATACCTGCGCATATCCCCAGTATGAGGGACGGATCCAGCTCCATGTGGGTATGATCCGGGGTTATATCATCCTCCCAGATGGCCACGAGGCAGTTCTCCTCCTCAGCAGCATCGATGTACTCGATCTTGCCGTTCTTCACCAGATCGTCGAAGCAGATCTCGCCTCGTCCGAGCATCTCTTGATCTTCTTCGGTCACCAGCAGTCTGCCGTTCTCGATCACCATCAACGGTCTCCGGGCTCTCCCGGAGTCGGTGTTGATCAGAACTTCATTCGTCTTGCTGAAGTGGGCCACGTTTATCTGGTTGTTTATCTGACCCGAGCGCCGCAGTCTTCTGATGTCCTTGGCCAGCGCGATAGGCTCCGGATGGAATCCCACAAACTCGCCGTTGATAAATACTCGAGAGTTACCCACTATGACCACCTGCCGGTACTACTCCCAGATAGGATAGCGTCTTCTTGATATCGTCATAATATTCTACACCCGTAGAAAGTTCGACCCCCTGAGCGAAGTTCTTCACCAGGCCGCAGTTCGGTCCTTCTGGGGTCTCGCTGGGGCAGATCCTGCCCCACTGGGTGGCGTGAAGGTCTCTGGCCTCGAAGTGGGGTTGTGCCCGGGATAAAGGCGAGATAACCCTGCGCAGGTGGCTCAGCGTGGCCATGTAATCGGTCCGGTCCAGAAGCTGGGATACGCCGGTCCTACCTCCCACCCAGTTTCCCGTGGCCAGGGGATGGAGCATCCGTTCGGTGAGAACGTCCGACCTGACGGTGGTGATCACGTTCAGTTCCCGGTTTCTCATGCTGGCTCGTTCCAGCTGGTACTTGATATCTCTGGTCAACCTGTTGAAGGCCACCCGGAAGAGGTCCTCCATCAGATCACCGCTCAGCTTGAGCCTCTTGTTGGCGTAGTGGTCCTTGTCATCGGCTCCTCTGTGTCCCAGAGCCAGTTCGAAACAGGCCTCGGCCATCCGGCAGAGGAAGAGACTCTTGTTGTACCGGTCACCCTCCTCCACGCCTATGTGGGGCAGAAGATAGCGGTCCAGGACGTAAGCCGCCCTCTTTTTCTGGTATTCCTTGGCCTGGCCTGCGGCCACTCTGGACCCGATCTTCTCCAGCGCCTCCTCGGCGGTGGCTACCTCGGCTTCTTCCAGGTTCTCCAGCATGAACTTGATGATCTCCGGGTTCTCGGATACCGCCTGGACGATCTCCATATCCGTCTCCAGACCCAGGGCCCTGGTCAGGGTCACAAAGTTCAACCTCCCGCTCATCGAAGGAAAGGATACTTCCAGTATGGACTTCCTGCCCCTCTCTACTATCACCAACGAGCGGTAGCCCTGCCTCTGGGAGAATACCTTGGAGACCTCGATGAAGTCAGAGTACCTCTTGTTGTACTCCACCAGTATCTTGTTGGGCGAAAGGTCTTCCATGGTCATTATTACCCTCTCGGACCCGTTCACGACGAAGTAGCCACCAGGATCCATAGGATCCTCTCCGTACTCGATTATATCATCGGGAGACATGCCGCAGATGTTGCAGATGTTGGACATGAGCATCACCGGTAGCATTCCTATCTTCGCTTCTACCGGCTCTTTCTCCGTCTCGTCCTCTACGATGGTCATCTCCAGTCGGAGGGGTGACGCATAGGTCAGGTTGCGAAGCCTGGCGTCGTTGGGGTAGAGGGGCTCTATCGATCCATCGGCTTCGGTGACCACCGGTCGGTCCACCGATATCTGGTTCAACTTAACGTAGGTGTTCTCTATGTTGGTCTCGATGACGCCCACTTCGTCTATGACCTTCTGGAGACCCCTGTCAATAAATTTGTTGAAGGAGTTGATGTGGTGATGTACCAGCTTATCTTTCGTAAAATAGGCTCTATAAATAACGCTTCTATCCAGCAAAACCCTCAAACCACCCTTATTAATCGATTACCAGCCTGTAAAAGATTGACTGTTTCGCGGTTGGACTTTCTCTGACGATCTTTATTATGTCGCCCACCACCACCTCTTCCATATCCTTGATCACCGGGTCGGAGATGTGGATCTTTGGCAGCTGAGCGGCGCCCACGCCGTATTCCTCCAGGACCTTCTCTTTCTCCTCAGAGATGAGGATAATATGGGTTGGTACTAGCTCGTGATCCTGTAGTGCAAACTTTTTCATACAGCCTCCTTCAAGAAGTAAAGCACAAACGGGCTCGAAGGGATTTGAACCCTTGGCCACCTGGTATCTTCATACAAAAAACTTAAAAGCCAGGCGCTCTGCCTAACTGAGCTACGAGCCCCCATGAGCAGATCAGCCCATACCCCGAGTCTGTCGAGCCTCACTATCTAGGAGATAGTCATCCCACATAAAACCTTTTCGGCTTGTTCTGATCAAATTCCTCCGACGATGCGAGCTATATCGTCGCCCACCTCGGTTGTGGTCGAGGTTCCGCCCAGGTCGTAGGTCTTGGTTTTGCCCTCTACGAGGTTGAGCTCGATGGCCTTTATCACGTCATCCGCAGCATATTTCTCGCCCAGATGTTCCAGCAGCATCGCGCCGGCCCAGATGGTGGCCACCGGGTTGACCTTGTTCATGCCCTTGTACTTGGGCGCGCTCCCGTGGATGGGTTCGAACATGCTGGTGCCATCGGGGTTTATGTTGGCTCCGGGAGCCAGCCCCAGACCGCCCTGGATCATGGCACCCAGATCGGTGATTATGTCTCCGAACATGTTGGGGGCGACGAGGGTGTCGAACCATTCCGGGTTCTTCACAAACCACATGGTTATGGCGTCCACGAAGTTAACGTCGGTCACAACCTCGGGGTACCGGGTTGCAAGGGCTTCGAACTCCTCTCTCCAGAACCCGTAGATATCGCTGAGAACGTTGGCTTTATCCACGCTCGATAGGTGCTTTCTTCTGGACATGGCAAGATCAAAAGCGTACTTGATCACCCGGGTGGTGCCCTCTTTGCTGATCATCCCTATCTGGTATCCGATCTCCTCGCTGTCGGACTCTGCATCCAGGCCGAACTTTACGTTGTAGAGGCTGCGGATCACCTCGAAGTCCTGGTGGCTCTTCCCGGACCCTGCCCGGCCGCCGATGCCGATATAGAAGTCTTCGGTATTCTCTCTCACCACCACGAAGTCTATGTCCTGGGGGCCTTTGTCCTTTAGAGGGGTCCAGACGCCCTCCAAAAGCTTGACCGGCCTGAGGTTCACGTACTGGTCGAAGTAGAACCTCATGGCCAGAAGGATGCCCTTCTCCAGCACCCCGGGCTTCAGCCTGGGGTCTCCTATGGAACCCAGGTAGATCGCCTTATAGGCGCTCAGCTCCTTGAGGGTGTCCTCGCCGACCAGCTCACCTGTATCCAGATAGTGATCAGCACCCAAAGGATACATTATCCACTCCAGTTCGAAGCCATGCTTCTCTGCCGCGGCTTCCAGGACCTTCTGGCCTTCGGCCATGATCTCGGGACCTATGCCATCGCCAGGAATAACCGGTACCCTGTACTTCAAGCGGTCTTCACCATCCTCTTCGAGTATTCGATCAGCCCGCCAGCCTCCACGATATCCTGGAGAAAGGGCGGAAGGGGCGTCGTTTTGTAACATCGTCCATCGGTCTTGTCGTATATGATCCCGTCAGCCATATCGATCTCCAGGGTGTCACCGTCATATATCTCATTGGCTTCTGCGCAAACAAATAGCGGTAGGCCGATGTTGATGCCGTTCCTGAAAAATATGCGGGCAAAGGACCTGGCCACCACCGCATCGACCCCCGCACCTTTCAACGCCATGGGTGCATGCTCCCTCGAGGAACCGCAACCGAAGTTGGTTCCTGCCACCACGATGTCCCCGGTCTGCACATTCTTTGCGAACTCGGGCCTCACTCCTTCGAATGCGTGATGCGCCAGCTCTTCCGGATCGTTGATCACCAGGTAACGTCCTGGTATGACGGCATCGGTATCGATATCGTCTCCAAACTTCCAAGATCTACCTGCCAAATGCCCATCTCCAAGCCTGGACTTTTTAGTACAACAAGAAAATAACCGCAGAGGGCGCAGAGGAACGCAGAGCATTTAACCATTTATTTCCCCTCCGCGCCCCTCTGCGTACTCTGCGGTTATATTCCGTGTTTGGT
>Ga0209121_10002069_pt1 | contig 20691 bp, 25 predicted proteins | sample Cruoilmetagenom3_FD_187292 | JGI IMG/M metagenome (GOLD analysis project Ga0209121, IMG submission 187292) | Oil polluted marine microbial communities from Coal Oil Point, Santa Barbara, California, USA - Sample 3 (SPAdes) (version 2) | ecosystem: Environmental > Aquatic > Marine > Oil seeps ...
TTTTCACAGATATATTACTAAAGGTCAATTACAATCCTATTATCTGGCATACTTATCGCATCACCATTTATTAATGCATTAGTAATCTTTCGTAATGTACTAACTAAATCTCTTTGATATTGACTTTGAGATATACCCATCCTTTTTGCAGCATCAATCTGAGAAAGATTCTCTACATATCTAAGCCTCAAGGTTTCTAATTCTTCAGTAGTGATAACTACTTCACCAAGTTCACTCAGTGGAATCCCCTGAGGCTTGTAATATATATTGTTATAATCAAATTTTACTCTTCGTCTACTTCTCCTTCTCATATCTAATTATAAACAAAGATCACCTTTCATGATAGTGTCACACTTAGGACACTTTCTTTCTGTACAAGGAACACCTCTAACAGCATTCTCTGTATATCCACATTTAGGACATGTACAGACTTTTGTAGCATTACCTCTACCTTGTCCTCTACCTCTACCAAAAAAGCCTCTTTTAAAAAACTTTCTTCTCATGTTTTTATATATTATAATTTAATAATGGGTATTAACCCAATACAATATACCATACATTAAGATATGGGTCAATACCCATTATGGAATGGAAGCGACTATAGTAACAGTCGTACTATACTGAGAATATGAGTCTGTAGTAGTTGGTGTTGTTAACCTTAAATACAAATCTCTAGTAGCACTCTGAGCAACATTGGTATCAAAGGCATATAAAGTATCGGCTAGTAGTATGGTAGTCCATGCAGAACCATCCTTGGAGAACTCAAACTTTATTTGATTAGCTCCATTAGTACTAGCATATGTCCAAGTATTACCACCATCTGTAAAAGTACTACTACGAACATCTAGATCTACAGGTCCAGAATCTACACTAACGGTCTCTATATCGTTTAAGTCACCACTTGTTGTATCAGCTGTAGTATTTAAATCTTGAGTACCAAAAGACACTACACCATCCGACGTAATTGATATAGAAACGGCTACAACTATTGTTGTAGTTTCGCTAATAGCAACAGCAGTAGCGGGTGATACTGTACCTGCAGATGCTGTTACCTGTGTGGATGGATTAGTTATCTGTATCAGTACAGTCTCATCAACAGATGCCCCTGACCCTATATCCACTTCTACATACATACATACCTGCGAAGTTCCTACACTCATACTACCTGTCACTGTTGAACTACCAGAACTAAATGACCCTGGTGTTGCATTAAACTGTGTAGCGTCTCCTGGTATACTTGTTGAGCATGTGGCCTCCTGTTTGTAGTACAGTATTAAACCACTAATATCTGTATCTGCTATTGTCCCTGTCTCACTTATAGTTATACTTGTTACTGTTGTACTTCCTGTATTTCTTACAAATGTAAACGCCCCTCCTACATAGAAATCTGCTGTATCTGCGGATACTGTACTTATCTGTGTCCCTGTTGTAGAAGTCGTAATATTGGGAGGAATAACATCAAGATTAATATTATCTAAATTAGCCGATGCTGCAGCATCCGCATCATTATCGCTTTTTACGTTGAGATATATTTCAAATGTGTATGTCCCAGTGCTTGTAATGTATGAAGAGATATCAACAGATTCATATGTCCAATCATTTCCAACAGTACTTGCGTCATACCATTCATAGTAAGTGGAACCACTGTATATCATACGTACATAGATTTCATTATCCTCACAGGTTTCATCCCCAGGTTTGTCTGGATCTTTATCACAATGTCTGCGATGGTAAAAGCTTAAATCTACAGCACTTCCTGCCACTATGGATGTAGATATGGTTTGTTGAATTGTACCGGTCACAGTCTGTTTTCTTCCAAGAACATTAACACCAACAGATCCTGCACTATCTTCATAAAGAAGGCTATAATAATTCGCATCTCCACTTAGGGTCCACCCTGTTGTCCCTCCCGTAAAACTCGGATTGCTTAATACATTAGCTGCATATACTGAGGTACTACCCAAATCGTTAGTTAGAACTACTACACATGATAATAATATACTAAGAATGATTATTTTTAATACTATTGGCTTTGTCATTATACTTAATTCTTCTTATCTTCTTGACACTTAATATAAGATGTGCGAGTATTTAAATATACATGCAAATATTTAAAATTTCAAATTTGCCCAATATGCATAAATCTATAATATTTAAAGGGATTCCAGCAATACTCTCTATGGTAATTGCTTTAGCAATATTTACCACAGATATTCTTGCTGCAGAGGAAGGTACTGTTACTGCAACAGTTACAGCTACAAGTATTTCATTAACTGTTTCAGACGGTACTGTAGAATATTTAACTGTCGGAGTAGGCCAAACAAAAGACACCACTACCAATGCTACTACTGGTGTAGATGACTCGCAAACAGCAAATAATAATGGAAATGTAGCTGAAGATTTCAATATAAAAGGTGTCGATACACTAAGCTGGGCATTAGCTGGTACTGCTGGAAGTGAAACATATTTCCATAAATGGTGTATTTCTGATTGTGATGGTACAGCAACATGGACGGCAATGACAACAAGTTACACAACATTAGCAAGTGGAATTGCTAAAGATGCTGATCAAATATTTGATTTACAAATTGGAACTCCTACGACAACAGCAGTCTTCACAGAACAGTCTCCAAATGTTACAATACAAGCGGTAGAAGCAGCTTAATCTTAAAAATATATAAATGAAAAAGTTCATTAATATTGTATTATCAATATTTGTCCTGGTAGGATCCTTTACAACTCCCTTATTTGCGAGTGTTGGGGTTGGTGTAGGGTTAGGGAAGATACAGGTTGATGAAATTCTAAAACAGGGAATGAAGTATACACTTCCTCCATTAACTGTTCTTAATACTGGAGATGTAACAGGAGAATATACAATAGGGGTTGCGTATCACCAAGACCAACCAGAACTTTTACCACCTGAAGAATGGTTTACCTTTACACCACTTGTTTTCCATTTAGATCCAGGAGATGGTCAAACTGTTCAAATGGAAGTTACTCTTCCTATCAATGATATTATCCCAGGTGATTACTTTGCATATATAGAAGGTATGCCAACTCAAAACCTTGATACTGGAGAATCCGTCATTGGAATAGCGGCTGCTACTAAACTCTACTTCACTGTAGCACCATCTAATATTTTTGAGGGTATATATTACCGAATACTATCAATTTATAATCAATACACTCCATACTCAACCGCCCTACTAGCAATTTTAGCTGCCACTCTGGTATGGATTCTATTCAAGAAATTCTTCAAAATAGATTTATCTATACAGAAAAAGGAGCAGTAGTATTAATACATATTATGCCCCAAAAAATAAACATTAAAATATTAGTCCTAGTATTACCTTTTTTTTTACTATTTATCTTCTTTAATTCTGCCTATGCCCAAGCTCCCACTTCTTTTGTATCAATATCTGTAAAATTAAGCTTATGCGGAGATGGTATTATAGAAGGGAGTGAAGAGTGTGAAGGAATTAATCTTAATGACCAAACATGTAATTCCCTTGACTTCCAAGAAGGAACTCTGAGTTGTGATCCTGCCTGTAGTTTTAATACTCATCTATGTATTCCATATCCACCCCCAGAAACCCCTAACGGCCCTATAGTAGAGGAAGAGCAGATAGATGAAGTTATAGAAACTCCAACAAAGAATCAATTCCTAGAAATCTTTGATGAAAATGGGGACGGAATACTTACATCTGATGAAATCCCCAGTATTGTTATAACCTGGGTAAATGCCTGGACAATGTCAGAAGAAAATCCAATCTGTGATTTGAATGATGACTTGATTTGTAACCTTTACGACTTCTCAATTTTACTGTATCTTATAGATAGTGTGGGACTCTAATATATTGATGCTGTAACTATGAGACAAAAAAACGTTGGAGCATATATGTTAAGATTGATTTTACTTCTACTTACATCTTTTGTCGTTGTCCATCTTTTTGCCATACTAGGCCCCTTCCTTTTATTGACATACCCTTTACTCCTTTTAATAAACCCCCAAAGAGAACCATGTCTATTCTGTATGTTAGGAATGAAGGAACACCAATGTGCCACACGAAAATTATTCAAAGTTGAGAAACCAATACAAATCATCTGTTTAAATATCCTTGTAATTATAACAATCACGACATTTTCTTTAGGAGTACTTTTTATTGAAAAAACCTTACTTGAAAATTCCAACTATATTCTTCCTACACAAAAAACTGCAATTGTTGGAATCCCTGAATATGGGAATTATAAGATTGGAGAAATCTCCCTACTACCGATACAGGTATCCAACCTCTCGACACCTATCAATGTGATACAAGCAGATATTGGCTATGACCCATTACTAGTTGAAATACAAGATATTTTAGTAGGTGATTCCTTTGCAAATATTTTTATTCAAAAAGATGTTCGTAATGACTTAGGGTTTGCACGAATAACTGGAGGTATTCCAAATCCCGGATTTACTGAGGAGTCTGGAATATTTGCAAATGTTCTCTTTCGATGCAAAACATCTGGAGCTGGGCATATTTCTATACTCCCAACAACACAAGTATTAGCTAATGATGGAAGAGCAACAAATGTATTAGCCACCTTTAATGAACATGTCTACTATGTAGCTGAGGACGAACTTACTCTTCCTGAGTTGCAACTTCAACAACAGTATTTAGATACTCAAGTCTTAGGAGCAACCTCCGATAAATTTGAATTTTATCAAGAGCGTATTACAGAAGGTTTTGAATTTCCAGAAACCGATGAAATCGAAAACACACTAACATTTATTGACATAGCTTATACATATATTACTTTTGTCACCAACCCAATTAGAGAATTGTTCTCACAATAATCTCTAGTAATTTATTGACACATCTTTATATATACACTATTGTCTATTTAGATTAAAATAATCAATCCTATATCTTATTTCTTACATAAATCAATATGGAAACAATACTAACAGATACCAGTTTTAAAGAAGAAACAGCTTCTGGACTTGTACTAGTAGACTTCTGGGCTCCTTGGTGTGCTCCTTGTATAATGCTTGGACCAATAATTGAAGAGGTTGGTACTGAAGTTAAAGACATTAAAATCGGAAAGCTTAATGTAGATGAAAACCCTCAAACAGCTCAAGCTTTTCAAATTATGAGTATTCCAGCTATAATGCTTTTTAAGGACGGAGAACACGTAGAAACATTGATTGGTCTAAGGCCTAAGGAAGATTATCTAGCAATGATTGAGAAGAATAGATAGATTAATAATACTATCTCTGAGGATGAAGTTAAAAATCAATACGAAACTCTTTTTCCTATTTGTTTTGTACTATAAATTTAATACCAGAACACTCAATATCATTTTGAATAATATTCATTTTTTATCTTCTTAGTTTATTTTAATCTTCACTATCGGGGTGACTCGACTTGAACGAGCGACCTCTTGCACCCCATGCAAGCGTTCTAGCCATCTGAACTACACCCCGTATATATTTAAAGACCAACCTCCTCACTAATCTCGACGACTGCATCTAGTGCTATTTGTACAAACTCCTCCAAAGGTATACCTACCTTCTCTATATCAAATATTAAATCCCTTCTTACTGCCCTTGCAAAATCTTTCTTCTTAGTTAATTTTTTAATAACTGAACTAACCTTAACAGTAGACAATTTCTTATCTGGCATCACCAAAGCACACGCCACTAAAAAACCTGAAAGATTTTCACTAGCTGATAATGCAAAATCTAGTTTACTCTCCCTCACATCACTAATTAAATTACTATCTTCATTATGAGATCTAATTGCATGTAATACCTCCCTTGGTAATTCTACACCCTCCTTCTTAAGAATATCCTCAAACTCCACTCCATGCCTATTAGGATCCTTATCTACAAAGTCAAAATCCAAATCATGAAGTAATCCAGTAATACCCCAGACATCTTCATCCTCCCCTAATCTCTTAGCTACCGCTCTCATAATTATCTCACTCTCTCTCATATGCAATTTTAACCAATCAGTAGTAACATATTTATCTATCAACTCCTGAGCTTTTTTTCTTTCTATCATTTTTAAGTAACTTCCTAATATTATCTAAACTACCCTCATTCTCATACTTGATACACATTATACCTAATTTCTTAGCACTCCTAATATTTGTATCACTATCATCAACAAAAAGAATCTCTCTTGGTAAATATCCCAAGATTTCAATCATATACTCAAAAAACTTCTTACTTGGTTTTCTAACACCAATATCTGAAGATATTACCCTCCCATCAAACACATCCATTAAACTATACTCACTACTCCTCCATTCAAAACTTCCCTTAGATGCATTAGAGGCTGCAACAGTCATATATCCCAAATCTTTACACTCTTTTACAAAAGCTAAAACTTTCTGATTAATCTTTCTCGGAGTAGGAAAAAGTACTCCATTTAAATCAAAGGCAATAACCTTTATCATAGCGACATATCTATAATAACTTGATTAGGACTACTCTCTCCAAAGACACGATAGGTACTACCAACCCCAGAAAATGTATAAGTACTAACATTCCCTGCTCTTGAAATCTCCAATACTACTCCTCTTGGTAACTCTATAGTACTACCCCACCCATATACAGAATCCGAAACTAAACTTGGAAATACAACCTCCAAAACACCACCAGTAAGATTACTCTCAAAAGAAGGAGTTACAATATCCGAAGATGTAGAAACCTGTATCCCAAATTTCAAACTCCCACTACTGTAGATGTAATCGTAATCGATAATTCTGGCTCCACCATCTACATCATTACCCTCAAAACTTAAATCCTCACTTGTAAACTCTTTTGTACCACTCTCTTCTTCAGATATTTCTCCGCCAGGATATTTCACATAGATCTTAGCCACTATACTTCCATCAGAAGCAGTAATAAAATCAGCAATGAAAAATTCAACAGCCTCATTACAACCAAGATAGAACCTTTCTTCATTCTCAACACTCTCTATAATCTTTGAAAAACCTGAAATTCCTTCATGATTAACATCTATCTTACTACCATATGACAAATCAGCACTGTATTCACTCACTCCCTTTACACGAATATCCAGAACCCCCAACTTCGAACTGTTAGATGCAGTAACTTCAAACCCATCATCAGTTTCATCTTCAGAATTTAAAACAAAATTAATTTCAACAAATTCAGAGCCTTTTTTAACAGTAACCTCCTCAAGTATATACATTGTATCGGTAACAGCTCCCACCTTTTGAGACTCTGAAGAATATGAAATAGCACTATCATCACCAACCTCATCGAAAACTGATTCCCCCTCACTACTATCCTCCTCACCACCACTATCCTCTTCCTCATCAGAAACCTCTTCAGCAGTTGTTGTACTCTGTTCTGAAATATCCTCTTCTAAATCTGGACTCCCGCTAAATATCCATATTAATCCTCCTACCACACCAACTAACAGAAATATCGCTACTACTAACCATACCGTATCTTTTTTCATACATATTTAAACTTAATTTACATAGTATTAGTTTAGCATAAAAATAGGACTTGATAAAAATGGATAGTAACTCTAGTATATACATATGAAAGAAATAAATATCTCTGATAGTAAAACAGAGATTATCAAAAAGATCCCAACCGAAAAAAAGAAAGTCGAGGAAAAACAAACCCCTCAACCACAACAGAAACAACCACCTAAAATAGTAGAGGATAAAAAATCACTTAAACAAAAGATTAATAAAACTTCTAACAATATTAGTAAAAAGAAAGGAATGCTAATTCTTTCAATTATTGGATTAACTGTAATCCTCGGAATCGCTACTTTCTACTACTTCGGTATATATAAATACAATCCTAACCCCCCTGAAGATAATGTTGCAAATGTTACAACTAATTACATTAGATCTAAAATTCTTTCGAATATATTCTCTAATATACTAGCTAACGAACCTCAAGAGCCTCGTACAGAGGTTAGCCCCATAAATGGATTACTCTTTACTCAAAGTGAAATGAATGAATTAATGGAAAGGAGGCCAATTGCAGTAATGATTAACAATCATTCTCAAGCAAGACCACAATCTGGATTAAATAGTGCAGAAGTCGTATATGAGGTATTAGTAGAAAGTGGTATTACAAGACTCCTTGGTATCTTCTGGAGCCAAGTACCTGACAAGGTTGGACCAATACGAAGTGCAAGGCAGTACTACCTGGAATGGCTAAGTCCATATGATCCCCTATACATATATGATGGTTGTGCGAAATCCGATGATCCAAGAGTTAATGCTTGTGGAAATATATATCTTTACAATATCAAAGTCATCGCAACAATCGGATCTTGGAGATGGAACGATGGGACTAGATATGCTCCACACAATGAGTACAACTCCCTACTTTCTGCTTGGGAATATGCCGAGGATAGGGGTTGGGATAGATTTCCTTCCGAATTTGAATCTTGGGAATTCAAAAATGATGAGCTCGTTGATCAAAGAGGTGATGGATACAGGTATAAGGTAACCTTTCATGAAAGAATAAATAATGGAGGTGCCTATGACGCAATATGGCAATATGACCCATCTACAAATTCATACAACAGATGGATAGGAGGGAGAGTAGATATTGATCAAGAAACAAATACCCAGGTTAATGCAAAGGTTGTAATTATCCAAGAAACGGATATAACTGCAACATACGATACAAAAGCACGCCTCATTGTAGACACTGTTGGTCAAGGAGATGCAGTTATATTAATGGATGGGAAAAAGATAGATGGAACCTGGAAAAAGACTAATCGAATGGATCGAACTTCCTTCTATACTTCTGATGGAGAAAAGATGGAATTTAACCGAGGAAGGGTCTGGATTTCAGTTATTGCACAATCTTCTGGAAAATTTGATATAATTGAGCAATAATATCAAACAGAATTTTTATGTTATTAAAAAAACTCTTTATTTCAAAAGTTCGTATTAGAATCCTAGAGAAATATTTACTCAATCCATCTATATCATTCCATGTCCGAGGACTAGTAAGAGAATTAAATGAGGAGATTAATGCAGTACGAAGAGAGTTGATTAATCTGGAAGCAATCGGATTACTGAAATCAAAAAGAGATAAGAATAAATTAGTGTACAAACTTAATCGAGAGTGTACATCAATTCCAGAATTACAAACCTTATTCTTAAAGAACTCAAAACTTGGACAGAAAATTTTAGAGAGAGTACAAAATATTGAAGGTTTAGAATCATTGATAGTTACTGAGAGCTTTCTTACGGAAACTTACCTATCAGAAAATGATATAGATATGCTATTTCTAGGAAATCCAAAGATTAAAGATATAAAGAATGTCATAACTGAACTTGAAAGAGACTTAGAGAGAGAACTTAAAGCGTCTGCTATGAAAAGAGAAGATTTTGACTTTGCAAAGAAAAAGAAAGATCCAATAGTGATGAATCTTTTAAAACAGAATATTGTACTAATATATGGAAACCCTAATACCTTACTCTAATGCGTAAAGTCAAATTTAAGAAGGTTAAAATTAATTGGAAAAGTTTCCTAAGCTATATCTTTCTAATTATCCTCTCCTCTTTTCTCTTTCTAGATATCTTAATAGCTCTTCCACTAACTGAGAAGTTAACCAACATTACTGCATTTGACCTTAATGTTGTAAATGAGTTCTGGAGTAAAGAGTATATACTGGATTTAGAAAGTGATGGTCAAGAAGATATACAAAAGACTCAGGATATTATCTTTAAAAGGCTAAATCTATACGGTGTTGAAGAGGTTTCGGTATATCAGGAAGACGGTAACCTAAGAGTAGTTGTAAATACTTCACTTTCCCAAATGTATGTGGAGGAATTGATAAGAAATCCTTACCAATACAGTATTGTAACAAGGAAAGAGGATATAGATTTCGAGAATGAAGACGATCCATATGCTCAATATATGGCTGAGAATTACAATGAGACAGAGTTTAATGCTTCAACTTTTAGAAATATCTATGTAACAATGCTCCCAGATAGTAATGGTACAGATTCATACTTCGGTATCGCTAAGGTATGGCCACATAAGTCAAAGGTATTTAAACAGTTCTTAGATTCTCATATTGACGAGTATATAGGTATAAATATTGATGGTTTTGTAACCCCGATGTATGTTTCAGATAGTAGTATATTTGCGATACCACTTAGTAGTAGTAAGGAGAGTATAAAAGCTATAGATATCTTGTATAACAGTGGTAGTATACCTACACCATATAGTATCCTTGAGCAAAACAATTTAGAAAGTAGAATAATTAATATCAATTATATCGAGGTTAGTATAACTCTCTTTGTAGTAATACTTGCAATATATACATACCTATTCTTTACCAAAATGTACTCTAAGGTACTACTCACCAATTCCCTGTTTGCTACATTACTAGCTATAGCTTCTATGTTAACACTACTCAAAATTACTTACTTACCTATTATCCCATTCATCCTTATTATTGAAGCAGTATTTGTAATTATACTAACAAGAGCAATTATTACTAACCCAGAATCTAGATACCTAATTACTGGATCCGTCTTTGTTATCGGCCTAATATTCAAATTACTAGGTATTGGGTATTTAAGAATTATAGGGAATGATTTACTCACACTTTCACTACTTGTATTACTATCTGTAATATTTACTAATTATTACCTCACTAATATATCAAAATATTTTAAATCATGAATATCTTTTTTAATATATATAATGGTTGGAGTGCATACGAATGGATAATGGTAGGAGGCTCCATACTTTCCATCTTTCTAATTACGAATTCCCTAACATACTTTTTAACAAAGAATATCAAATTCTGTATTCCATTATCACTTACTTATACAATCTCCATACTACTTACAATAGTAACCATATTTATTTACACACTCTTTTCTTCTGTAGAAGTTTCTAATATCTCATTAATCTCTATTTTAATTTCAATGAGTATGATAACGCTAAATTGGTTTTCATTTATAGGATTCTACATCAAAACAAAGAGTAGTAAGAAATTCTCACTGATAAAGCTTTTTAAAGAGTATAGAGGCGATAGTACAAGAGTAATACTCTTTGCTATACTTTCAGTCCTATCACTATCAATATTTTTAAGAGGAGAACTTCTTGCTATGCTAATATCCACAATACTTGTTTCAAGCATTTCAATCTATCTTAATACAGTATTAGTTAGAAAATTCATACATGATTAATTATACAGATCCTATCATTGTTATAGCTGGACCTACTGCTTCTGGAAAATCCTCTTTGGCAATTCAACTCGCAAAAGATATTAATGGTTACATTATCAATGCAGATTCAAAACAGCTTTACAAAGAATTAAAGATAGGGACTGCTCAACCCATCCCGGATAGTATACGTGGTAATACTTGGTATATAGATGGTGTTAAACATTTCCTATATGGACATATTTCAGTAAAAGATTCTTACAATATCTATAACTACCAACAAGATGTCCAAAAGATTCTAGATGATAATCTTCGTCAGACACCCATACTGGTTGGTGGTACCGGACTATATATTGATTGTATTGTTTACAATTATGATTTACAAAAAAAAGAGGACTTTGTTTGTAAATATTCTAGAGATGAGTTAAATAAGATGAGTATAGAACAGCTTCAATCATTAATCCCAAAAGATACTTTATTGCAACTTAATAAGAGTGATATCAAAAACCCTATTCGATTAATACGTACCATTGAAAAGGGTGCACAATCTTACAACAAAGGTAAGCCTCTAAACTTCACCTACTATGTATTAAACATTGATCAAAAGGAGTTAGAAATTCGTATAAGGGATAGAGTAGAAAAAATGTTTGATTTGGGATTAGAAGAAGAAAATAAAGAGCTTCTTAAAATGGGTCTTACATATGATATACAAGCATTGAGAAGTATAGGTTATCAAGAATTCAAAGAGTACTTTGATGGAAAGAAAACAATACAAGATATCAAGAATGATATCCTCACACATACATTACAATATGCAAAAAGACAAAAAACATGGTTTAAAAGAAATAAGGGTTGTAAATATATTAATAAGCCTTTACTTTCTTCCCTGAAAGCTCAATAGATCTTCGTGCTAATGAATAGAGAGCGTCAATAATATATGGATCTAGGGTATTACCATACAAAACAGATAACTCAGTACATCCAAGTATTACAGCATCACATCTCTTTGATTTTAATTCTCCAATTATATCTTTCAAGTCGGCAATATCTGCCCCTTCACCACCCTTCACTCCACTATATATTATTTCCATAATTTTCTTTTGGTATTTTTTACTTGGATATATAACCTCAATATTATTTTTTCTACACTCTAAGCCATATATATCTGTTTTTACAGTACCATCAGTTGCTAATACTCCAACCTTATTTACCCTTCCTCCTCCATTAATAAGCTTAACACGGTTAATAACTTCTTTAATCATATTAATAACTGGAATACTTACACTATCCTGAATATCCTTCCAAAAATAGTGAGAGTTATTACACGGTATTGCTATATGAGAAGCCCCTAGCTTTTCTAAGAGGATGGCATCTTTAATTAGTAATTTCTTTAATTCCTTATCATCACCAGATAGTATAGAGGTAGTCCTATTTGGCATAGAAGCATGGTTTAAATATATTGCATCAATATGATCTTGATCCTTATGCGCAACAGTACAATCGACAACAAGATTGTAAAAATATGCAGTCGCTTTTGGCCCTAAACCTCCTATTACACCTAGTTTCTTATTCTTCATTATTCTAAATTCATCTTTCTAAAATGACTTATATGCGTTTTAAAAAATCTCAGAAATCTTACAAACCCCATATCCTTAAGAAAGCATACAGGATTAACCACTTTACCACATATTAGCATTGAAAACATCTCTTTTCTGTATCTTTTTGATTTGACAAATATAAATGCTAATACTAAAGGAATTACAAGCCATAATTTCTTTTTATCTGCTAGTGTGTATTCTAATTTCTTGTTATAGATATAATCGTCTACAACATACTTTGCTAAGTTATACCCAGCTCCAGTTACATAGAAATTACTTCTTCCCTGTCTTGTATTTATTTCAAAGAAACGATATGTATTATCTCTAGGATCAAACTTAATATCTAAATTAAAGAAACCTATATAATTAATATCCTCAAGAAATATTACGACCTTGTTAGATATTTCTTCATTAACCTCATTAATGATAACAGAGTGATTCCCAAGACCGTGTGGAGTATGTTCTTCCATTAAGACATTACCCAAAGCTATTAATTTTACTTTACTATTTTTATCACAATATCCTGTTAACACATACATATTAGTGTCATCTCCAGGGATGAAATCTTGGATAATGAGTTTCTGATGATAACCAGCATTGTAAATATCCTTTATAACCTCTCTTAACTCCTCTATGTTTTTAATCCTGTAGATCTTTTTCTGTGTCTCAAATGGGTACTCCAAATACTGAACACTATCTGAAGCTTTAAGTATAACTGGATATTTAAAACCATGGTCCATATTCTCACCCATATCTTTTGAATATACAAAAGTTTTCGGATAATCTATACCGTATTTTTCACACATCTGACAGAAACTATCTTTAAGAATAAGTTCTTGCATTAATTCATAATCTATATAAGGAGATACTACATTCTTTCTAAAGTCCTTTTTAAGCTTACTAGCCAATGAAACATAACTATCAGCACATCCAATTAACAATATTTTCTTATCTGGGTTTGCTTTTGCTATACCATTTACAATATCTAAGAAAGTTTCTTCCTTTTCAATATTTATATTATTTCTATAATCAAGAATTCTACTATTACAATTAGGTCCTGTATGATATTTACCATAAACAATTGATTTAATTTGATATTCCTCATAAAAAGATCTAGCCATACTGTATGAGTTGATATCCCCAGCAAAGAGTAATGGTATAAAGTTGTATTCTTTAAATTTCATACAAACCTTGTAGAAACTTATATATCTCTATCGTAATTCTATTAATCCTAGAGTACTGACCTGGAATTGTACTCCATTAACATTTTCTTGTAAACTTTCAAAATCTTTAAGAATATTAGAGTATTCTTGTTTAGTAAGGTCTTTACTAACCCTTCCAATCACAATATTGGGAACAAATATTGGAGTCTCTTTAATTCTTAAATTCTTCCCTAATTCTGATTTCAAGTGCCTCAAATGTTCACCACCCTTATCAATACTAAAATATATTAAACCTCTCATTCTTTTTGTCTCTCCTAACTTCAACCTATGCAGAGATATTGTAAAAGTTGAGGTAGACATTTTTGTAAGCTTTTTTTCTAATACAAACTTTTGTATAAAGGATAGTTTGTAGTAATTATGTAATGAAATATTATAATCTTTTGGATCAGTCCATCTCACAGGGATTCCTTGCTCATCAAATGTCTGACTAATTTCCTTTGTAAGATTCCTTAATTGTTTACAAATATCTTTTTGTAATGAGAAACCTAAAAAATATTTCATTTTTCTATCTTTCTATTTTATCAAAACCTGTATATTTTCTTAACACTTCTGGGATAAGGATACTACCATCTGGTTGTTGGTATGTTTCAATTAAAGAAACCATTAACCTACTTGTTGCTAGTCCAGAAGCATTCAATGTATTCATATACTGAGGTTTCCCACCATTATTAGGCCTGTATTTCATATTACCTCTTCTTGCTTGATAATCTCTTACATTAGATATGGAACTTACTTCATAGTATTTCTTTATCGCAGGCATCCATACTTCAATGTCTATAGTTCGAGTGGCAGGAGCAGAACAATCACCTGCAGCAAGTTGTACTATGTTGTAGTGCAAACCAAGTTCATCTACAAGTTTTTTTGACTTACTAAAAAGTTCTTTAAAAGCTTTATCGGATTGTTCAGGTGTTGTAAATTGATACATTTCAACTTTATTAAACTGGTGGACTCTAATTAAACCTCGTTCATCAGTTCTATAGCTTCCAGCCTCTCTTCGATAACAAGGGGTGTAAGCAAAAAACTTCTTGGGTAACTGAGACTCCTGTAATATTTCATTTCTATATATATTTGTTAAAACAGTCTCTGCAGTAGGTATTAGACAGTGTACATCATCTACCCAATATACATCATCTTTAAACTTTGGTAACTGTCCAGCTGTATAGGCAGAATCTTTGTTTACAATATGGGGAGGAATTATCATTTCATACCCATCTTTGAGATGTTCCTCAATAAAGTAATTTATTAAAGCCCATTCAAGTTGTGCTCCCTTACCTCTATACATACAGAAACTTGCACCAGATACTTTTGAAGCAGTTTTGAAATCCAGTATACCCAAACTCTCTCCTAACTCAAGATGATCTTTCATTTCGAAATCAAATATAGGTTTATCTCCAACACTTTCTATTACCTTATTACTCTCCTTCCCACCATCCACAACATCCTCATCAGGAATGTTTGGTAATATCTCCACTAAACCATTCAATTCCTCATCTTTTTCTTTAAGTTGAGTTTCAATTACCTTAACCTCGTCAGCTTTAATTTTTAAGTCTTTAACTAACTTAAGAAATTCTTTATTACCTTTTTCTAATTGGGACATTTGTTTGTTATATGAATTTTGTTCACCTCTTTTACTATCGTACTGTGTTTGTAATTCCTTTTTTTGGTTATATACTTCTACAATATGTTCCAAATCCAGTTTCTCTTTTGGGACTCTTTTTAGTAATGCTTGTTTAGTATTTTCTGTATCCCCAACTATTCTTTTTATATCTATCATTTTTTGTTTTTAATATATTTACTCATTATCTGTATTATATTCGTGATAGTTAGTATAATCAAGACATGGATAAAAAACATAAACAATTAAAGAGATATATTGAAAATGCAAATAATATTTTAGTAGTATCCCACAGAGGGCCAGATATGGATGCATTTTGTAGTATGCTCTTGGTAAAAGAATTCCTTAATATATTCTTCCCTAGTAAAAAAATAGTTGTAAAGGCCAGACAATTACCCTCTTTTAATATTCCTAGAATGCATGATATAGAAAGGGTTGAAACTATTGATGAGGGTGAGGAGGATTTAATAATTATTGTAGATATTCCTGATTTAGAGTTTGTGTGCAATCCAAATGAAACACTTTTTAGTACTAAAAAGGATATTGTTGTAATTGATCATCATCAGAAGATATCAAAGGATTATAAGTTGGTTATAAATGAACATCGTAGTTCTGCTTCTGAACAGGTTATAGAGACGTTCAAACAGATTTTAGGAAAGGAATTTAAATTGACAAAAGAGATAGCAGCTTTAGGTCAATATGGTATTAATGCGGATACTGGAAGATTTCTATACCATACTACAACACCAAATACCTTAAGATTGTTCGCAGATCTATATGAGTTTTATCCTATTGATCTAGAAGAAATTACTTACAAGATTGGTAAAGTGCCACAAGAATCAGCTAAAATAGTAGCTCATTTACTTGAGAATATTAATATCATTAAAGATATGGCATATACATATATCTCTTTAGAAGATGTCAATCAAAATCACTGGAAAAAATCTGATATTGGAAAGGCTGTAACTTTTGTAAAGGATAATTATCTTAGATTTATACAGGGTGTTCATTGGGGATTTACATTAAAACCTGATATAAAGAAGGAGAATATTTGGTGGGTATCTTTTAGAAGTACAAATGGATATCAGGATGTTAACGAAATTACAAAATCTTTAGGTGGTGGAGGACATATTTACGCAAGTGGTGCTAAACTTAGGTATGATAAAAAAGTATCAGTAGATTATGTACTCAAAGATATTTTAACTGCAGTGACTAAGCATACTTCTTAACCTTATCACCTTCCAATTCCTTTACTTTCCACATAAAGATCCTACTTTTATTCTTAGCTTTGGGATAATCTACTGTAAATCTATATGCATTTTCTAATATACCTCTAGGTTTATCTTTTGCCCATTTAATATACATAGATATTCTTTTTGGATCATTTAATTGCCTTGATAACCAAGCACCATATGATTGGTATTCTTTAGTAATATATCCCTTTTTCCTCCCACTAATATATTTAGGACTGGTTAAACTAGCAGTATCAAACAATTCCTCCTGATCCTTTTCTTGGGTATTCTTTTTATTATCATCACTAACTTTCCTCTGTAATTTTTTTATAATATCCCCTATCGATTCCATACTTAAAGATTAACTTATTTTAATCCTCCTTCTTTTTCTTCACCTTAGGGAATTTTACCTGATTCTTATATATCTTCCTTGTTATCTTATCAACTTCTATTCTCATCTGTGGAAAAAAGGTTCCTTCTCTACCAGTAACATCTTCTAAAAACCAAAAGATTCTCTCGCTCTGACCATATCCACTTGTAGGAGGCATACCGTACTCAAGCATCTCTACAAAATCAATATCCATCATCTGAGCTTCCTCGTCTCCCTCATCTCTCATTTTTTGCTGCTCTAGAAATCTCTCCAATTGATCCTGTGGATCATTTATCTCTGAATATCCATTACCTAGTTCACTACCTGCGATGATGACTTGGAATCTTTCTGTCAACTCTGGATTATCAATATGACTTTTAGCTAAAGGTGACATAAATACTGGTTGATTTATTAAGAATGCAGGACCAGATATCCCTGCTCTAATAATTTTCCACAAATTATCAATCAACCTTCTTCTGTTAGCATCAGGCTCAATCTCCACATGATTATCTTCCATAATCTTTCTAATCTTTTCTGTATCGTCATTAAATATATCTATACCAAACTTTTCCTTAATAACTTGTGTATAATCAATCTCTTCCCATTCATCAGCTAAGTCAAAGGTGTAACCCCTAGTAGTGAATTTAGTTTTACCATATACTTCTTTAGCAATATGTAGAAAAAGGTCATGTACTAATTTCATATTATCCCTAAAATCTGCATATGCCCAATACCATTCAATATCGTAGAACTCCTGAAGATGCTCATCATCCATACCCTCATTCCTAAAGTGGGGACCAAATGTATATATCTTTTCATAACCAGCACCTATTAATCTCTTCTGATACAACTCCGTAGCAATTCTAAGATACAAATCTTGATCCAAAGCATTATGATGAGTAACAAAAGGTTTAGCATCAGCACCGCCAGTTACTGTTTCTAAAATTGGTACTTCAACTTCCATAAATCCCTTTTCTTTGAGAAACTCTCTTTGAACATCCCAAAACTTAGCTTTTCTTTTAAACATCTCAAAATTGTTTTGATTGATAACTAAATCAAGATATCTTCTTCTAAATATCTGCTCCTTATTTTCTAACTTTCGAGGAATTGGTCTAAGTGCTTTAGTAAGTAATCTAATATTCTTAACCATTATTGTAGTCTCTCCAGTACGAGTTTTCCCAATACTACCGTACAACTCCACAATATCGGCAAGGTCCAAAAGCCGTAACTTATCCCATCCTAAATATCCTTTTTCTAAATCCTCTTCTAATTCACCCTGTCTAATCATCAACTGAATAGTTCCGCCCTCATCCTTAATATTCCCAAATAGTAATTTCCCATGTTCTCTCCATGCTACAATTCTACCTGCAAGTATGGTTTCTTTGTTCTCAAATTCATCATATTTCCCTAAAACATCCCCTATCCCATCCTCTTTAAATGACTTTGCTGGATATGGATTAATACCTAACTTCTTAAGTTCTGCAATCTTCTCTAATCTAACCTGTCGTTGTCCTATCAAATCACTTCTCTTAGGCTCTTCCATATCTTTCTTTTGAAAAATTATTCTACTCTTTCGAATTATACCATATCAATTTGAGTAAATGCTTTAAGTACAATATAATGAAAGGTAATAATTTAAGTTAAGGATAATATGGATCTACTACAGAAGGTAACAGCTCTAGCAAAGAGAAGAGGTATAATTTTCCCTAACTCAGAAATATATGGTGGTATAGCTGGTTTCTACGACTACGGTCCAGTAGGAGTAGAGATGAAGGAAAATTTAAAAAGATATTGGTGGAAAAATATTGTGGATAGAAGAGAGAATGTAGTTGGAATAGATGGAACGATAATTACACATCCTAAAGTATGGGAAGCGAGTGGTCATGTTGAGAATTTCGGGGATGAGATTGTAGAGTGTAAGAAGTGTCATAAGAGATTCAAAGCAGAAGACTTGGGTAAAGAGTGTCCCAAATGTGGGGGAAAAGAATTTACAGAACCAAGATTCTACAATCTACTTTTTCATACAGAGATTGGTGTAATTGAAGGAGAGAAACAAAAAGTATATTTAAGAGGAGAAGCTTGTCAAACAATATATTTAGATTTTAAAAATGTGGTGGATAGTACAAGACAGCAAATTCCTTTTGGTATTGCACAAATCGGAAAAGCTTTTAGAAATGAGATTACTCCTGGAAAATTAACTTTTAGAACTAGAGAGTTTGAACAATGGGATCTACAATTCTTTGTACATCCAGATGATATGGAGAAATGGTTTAAGTACTGGATGGATGAAAGGATGAAATTCTACAAAGAGCTATACAGAAAACAAGAGAATCTAAGATTCGCTCAACACCCGAAGGATAAGCTAGCTTTCTATACTAAAGATGCATATGATATAGAATACAATACTCCTTGGGGTTGGGCTGAGAATGAAGGTATTCATTGGAGAGCTGATTACGATCTTACACAACATAGTACATTCTCAGGTAAGGATCTTTCATATACAGATCCAAAAACTAATGAAAAATATATTCCTTGGATTGTTGAAACTTCTGGTGGTGTGGATAGAACATTTTTAATGCTTCTATTTGATGCATATGAAGAGGAAGATCTTGGAGATGGTAAAACAAGAACAGTACTAAAGATTCATAAGGATATTGCAGCGTATAGGGCAGCAGTATTCCCATTGGTTGGTAATAAGAAAGAGATTGTAGATAAAGCAAGAGAAGTATTTGATATGCTCTCAGAAAATATTAAGGTTGTATGGGATGCTAGGGGTAATATTGGGAAAAGATATAGATATCAAGATGAAATAGGTACACCTTATTGTATTACAATAGATTATGAGACTTTAGAGAATGGTACAGTTACCATTAGAGATAGAGATACTATGGAACAAAAGAGAGTTAAAATAGAAGAAGTCGAAACAATTTTAAAAACCTAACAAATATATAAAACAGTATATTCCTGTTCTACTCCATCTGGATTTGTGAGCTTAACCTTATCACCAGCCTTTAGCCCCTGTAACTTTTTCCCCACCTTAGAATCTACAGATACCTTATATTTCTCCGGATCTACTTCTACAGAAGATACCAATTTATAAACAACAATACTCTTTCCATTCGCAACAATAACCTCAGAACCAATATCCGCAGTTGTTTTACACTCTTTCTTGGTTATCCTAGCCCTAAAAAGCAAATCTCTAATTTCAGAAATCCGACCTTCTAGTTCATTCTTCTCATCGATTGTCATTATTAATTCTGCATCATCATCACTCCAAGACAGTTCTCGAGCCTTTGCTAATTTTTCGGCTAATTCTTTTCTACCAGTAGTTTCCAATTTCTCCAGTTCTTTTTCTAACTCTCTCTTTTTTTCTTTTGATAAAAAGATACTGTTTATTTTCATAACCAATCTCCCTTAACAATTTACTTCCTACAACACAGTATACAATAACTGACAAGCTAAACAA
>Ga0209121_10002072_pt1 | contig 20667 bp, 20 predicted proteins | sample Cruoilmetagenom3_FD_187292 | JGI IMG/M metagenome (GOLD analysis project Ga0209121, IMG submission 187292) | Oil polluted marine microbial communities from Coal Oil Point, Santa Barbara, California, USA - Sample 3 (SPAdes) (version 2) | ecosystem: Environmental > Aquatic > Marine > Oil seeps ...
TGCCAAGTGTCTCGTTCAGGTAATTATTGGCTAACTTAATCGCCTCAAAATGGGTTTTCGGCCTCATTGCCTCTATATCCGACCTGGTCACCACCATCCCGCCTTTGGATGTAACCATTGGCGGTAGTGTTTTGGATATCGAAGCAGTGATATTCCCAAGTACAATGTGAACATGATCCGTAGCTCTATAAAATTCGGAAGGCTTGTCGTCTTCCAACTCCGATTCAGCGACTGCTTCAATCGTCCAATTTCCAGTTTTAACTGATTTTATTGTTGCATTGAAACTCTTTCGACTACTTTTTGTAACATCTCCTCTCCACAAAAGATCTCCACTAACCAACTCAAATCCTTCTGGCAATTTGATTTGAGCTATGCTGTTTGGCGCATCTTTGGTGGATGTCACAGTGCATGTCAATTCTGCTGTCTGGTTCAATGCTGGCGCATTGGAGATGGATAAACTCACTTCCGTTTCAGTGAGTGGCGCAGTTTTATCTACCTCCTGCACGCATCCTGACACTACCGCAGCGATCAGCACTGCGGACAATACCAATACTACGGTTCTGTTATTCATGTTATCCCTCCTTCATTTTTCATAACATTCAGTCATACGCACGTACGTACACCCACAACTTAAACATTTCTGTTTTCCAGTTGTACCAACACCCGCATCCGGATGCGTTTATGATGTTATCACGGATGCAGGCGGGTCTGTTACACATACCCGAACCATATACGCCCCACTCTCGCCAGTATTCCGGGAAGCATCATCGATCTTGAATTTTATCTTATTCTGCGTCCCGGAATCCCGATTAGATGACACAGAACCAGCAGTTACCGTCTGGTATGATGTTGTGCCATCACTTCCTGTAGAGCTCGCAGAGAGCCAGCCGCTCCATATAGAGCCTCCACGGCCCGAGTAGTCGTAGCAGGCTGCCCCGACATCCAAGCCCGCTATGGCATCCGCAATCTCGATCGTGCAGTCAGGCGGCCAATCTATTCACGCCCCATCCCCACCCGCCGCTGCAGGATCAGTCCCCCCGCAAGATGCGAGACCCCCTCCACCACTGAAAACACCCCCCTACACCACATCATCCACGAATTTGAGCAGACCCCGGGCGTCACCGATCTTCTTCTGCAGTATCTTCCTGCGGACATCTGCATCCGGATGTGCTCCGTTCTCGATCCCTTTCAGATTCATAATCGCACGCAAAAGACCGGACGCTTCTTTGTACAGGTCTTCCGCCTCTTCTCTCGTGACAGCTTCCTTCGCAAGATCGGTTTCGTCGCATGCCTCCTTCTCCTCAAGGGTACGGATCAGCGACTCGATCCCGATAGTCTCCGCTTCTGTCAGTTCTTTCTTGTTGACGAGTCTCCAGACCACTTCGTGAAGCGGAATCTCGGTCCCATCGATCTCAAATACGTCCGGGATCTCAGCACCAACCCATGCCATGTATCCGTGCAACTCGTGCAACAGTTTCTCCCGCTCACTTACCGATAGTTGCTCCATTCTCTCACATCAAATAGCCTATACTTTCATCGCGAAGTGCCAGTGCCACAAGATGGGGCTGGCAGGTTGATATCGGGGATCGGGATGCTTACCTTCTTCGAGAACCGCTTGATCGTCTCGAGTAAGCCGTCCTTCTCCTTTCCGACAAGACTCAACTCGAGCACCTCAGTTATCTTTGAGACCGGAACGATCTTTATCATCTCACGGTACTTATCCTCAATCAAGACATCGTCTTCGTTCGCTTTTGGTATGATCACGGTCGTGATGCCAGCCTGCGCCGCAGCCTCGATCTTATAAGTGACTCCTCCGACCGGCAGCACATCACCCCTCACAGAGAGCGAGCCCGTCATTGCGATGGACTGGTCGATCGGGATGCCTTCGAATGCCGATATCACCGCGGTTGCAATGGAGATCGATGCACTATCACCTTCTACGCCCTCGTAAGTGCCGATGAACTGTACATGGATGTCCATGTTCGTGGTATCTCTACCTGTAATTTTTTTGATGAGTGCTGACACGTTCTGGACGGCTTCTTTTGCGATATCCTTGAGCATTCCTGTCGCGATCAGCTTTCCCTCGTTCTTGGACAGCGCTGGAGTTACCTCTGCCATGATCGGGAGAACGATCCCGGAATCGCCACCCATGATGGCAAGCCCGTTCACCCTGCCGATCTCTGCGCCCTTCTTGTGGTACATCCTGTAGTCCATGCGCTGCTCCAGATACTGGTCTGCAAGCTGCTGTTCAACCGATCTTGACATCTGCTTTGCAGTGAGAACATGTGATGCAGTCACCTCTTGCGCGCCCGCTGCATGGGCGACATCGCCTGCCACCCTGACAAGACCGCCGAGATCGCGTAATTTCAGCGTAAGGTGACCTTTTCTTCCAGCCCGTCTCCTTGCCTCCCGTAAAACTTCCTGCACAGCACTCTTATTGAAGTGAGGAATCTTTCCGTCCTTCTCAACCTCCTGTGCAACGAATCTAACGATCTTCCTCCGGTTTTCCGGAGTATCGTCCATCGAATCGCGCATATAAATCTCATAGCCATATCCCCTGATGCGGGAACGCAATGCCGGATGCATATTCTCTACGGCATCCAGATTGCCTGCCGCAACCATGATGAAGCTGCAGGGCACCGGATACGTCTTGACGAGTGCGCCTGAGCTGCGTTCGGACTGCCCTGTGATTGCATACTCCCTCTCCTGCAGTGCTGTGAGTAGACTCTGCTGGGATTCCGGGCGCAGGATATTGATCTCATCGATGAATAGAACCCCTTTGTGCGCTTTGTGGATGTCCCCTGCCTCAACCCGGTCGTGGGATGGCGTCTCGAGTCCGCCCGACTGGAACGGGTCGTGACGGACATCACCCAAGAGTGCGCCTGAATGTGCGCCGGTAGCGTCCACGAACGGCGCCGTGTCCTTATTTGCATTGTTCACGATCAGCTTTGGTATGAGTGCTTTATCGCCCTGCACAAACTGTCTGCCGATGACCATAATCAACAGAACAGCAAGAATCCCCCATAACAGAGCCATACCGCCGAGAGATGCGGCATAAAGAAGGATCGCAAAGCCGACAATCATCAGGATTGTATTTTTTAGCTGTGCTTTTCGATGAGCTTCCATTTTATGGGAGTTGATGATCTGTATTCCTTTCCCAGCCCTCACCTCCCGAATCCTTGGGTTGTTCGCATCCTCTGGATTGTGATAGATGAGTATGTCCTTTAATTCCTCTTTTGGGAGAAGTTCAGCCATCGCCTGAGCCAGCATAGACTTGCCTGTGCCGGGAGTCCCGATCAGCATCACATGCCTTCGCTGTTGCGCTGCCTTCTTGATAATCTCGCTGGCATGTTCCTGGCCGATCACCTGATCGATCAAGAGCGGCGGAACCACAAGATCCTTTGTGGACTCGATCTCGATTCCGCCGAGCAGGTCATCGTTCGTTTCATCACTCATTGTAGAACTCTTCGTCAGTCGTCACATAAATGTTCGCTCAAGCATAGTCAGGAAAACACATTAGTATTTCAGTACTAATATTTAAGTTTTCTTTCAGCGGTCGTGGGTGGCATATAGTGGGTGGCATAGATTGGCATATTATGATAAGCAAGGGATTGCAACGTTATTACTATGAGCAGGTACATCTCGCATCCGCTGATCCGGAAGGATATGATCGAGCAGCGGCTGTACCAGCTCTCTGTCACTTCATCTGCGCTGAAAAGTTCGTGCCTGGCTGTGCTTCCGACAGGGCTTGGAAAGACGATCGTTGCACTCATGGTGATCGCAGCACGGCTGAACGATCTCGGGGGCAAGGCACTGATTCTTTCGCCGACAAAGCCGCTTGTGGAGCAGCATTCCGATTTTTTCAGGCAGGCGCTTCCCCGCTGTACGGTTGCAACGTTTACAGGAAGCATCCCGCCTGAAAAGCGGGCAGAACTCTGGAAAGACTCGCAGGTCATCGTCTCTACGCCGCAGGTCATCGAGAACGATCTCCGTGCAAGGCGCATCGATCTTCATGACGTGGTGCATATCACATTCGATGAGGCGCACCGTGCGGTCGGCAGATACGCTTACGTCTACATTGCGAAGCGGTATTTCGAGGATCTCAGTGCGGGTGCCGGGGCGGTTGTGGATGCGGGAGCGGATGCAAAGTCGCGGCTCGTTCTTGGCATAACCGCAAGTCCGGGAAGCAATCCCGAGACGATCGCTGATGTCTGCGAGAATCTCCATATCGAGTGCGTGGAGGTAAAAAGCGAGACCGATTCCGATGTGATCCCTTACTTGCATGACCGGGACATCGAGTGGGTTCGTGTCGATATACCCTCCAGGATTAAGGAGTTAAAACAGGTGCTTGAGAAGGTACTTCTCGGATCGTGCTCGAAACTTGCGGATTTTGGCTTTGATGTCTCACTGGATTCGTCGAAGCGGGAACTGCTCGACCTGCAGAGCAAACTCCATGCGCAGGTTGCCGGAGGGGGTGACAGGGATTCGTTCTCCGCAATCTCGATTCTTGCCGAGATCTTCAAGATCAGCCATGCGATCGAACTCGGGGAGACACAAGGAGTGGAGGCGCTTCGACGGTACTTCGACCGCCTGAATGCGGAGGCGCGATCCGGAAGCGGGAGTAAGGCATCAAAGCGTCTTGCCATGGATCCGAATATGCGTGCGGCGATTGCGATGCTTTCCGCGTGTGACGAAGAGCATCCGAAACTGGATGCGGTTCGGAGGATCGTTGCAGATCAACTGCGAGGCAGCCTTGATTCAAGGGTAATCGTCTTTACAAACTTCCGTGACAGCGCGGAGATGGTGACAAAGGCACTTTCTGAGGTGGACGGGGTTTCTGCGGTCAGGTTCGTCGGGCAGGCAAGCAAATACAAGGACAAGGGCTTGACCCAGAAGCAGCAGACCGAGATCATTAGTAAATTCAGGTCAGGAGAGTACAACACACTCGTGGCGACATCGGTTGCAGAGGAAGGGCTCGATATCCCATCGACAGACCTTGTCCTCTTCTATGAGCCAGTTCCGTCAGAGATACGCACGATCCAGCGGAAAGGGAGAACCGGCAGGAAACGTGCGGGGAGGATCGTTGTTCTGATTGCGAAAGGATCGCGGGATGAGGCATCCTACTGGATCAGCGCACGCAAAGAGACGAAGATGCTCGCAACGATCGCGAATATGAGCGGATCGCGGTCGAAGTCGAAGTCGGTGTCGATGCCGATGCCGAGAACGATCCGGGAGCCTGCAATCGAGCAGAAGCAGCTGGCAGAGTTTTCAGAGGAGGGTCTGGTCGCATACATCGACCACAGGGAGATCAGGTCTGGCGTATCGCAGATCCTTGAGGCGGCAGGGGTTGAGGTGATCATGCGGACGCTTGAGATCGGGGACTACCTCCTGAGTGATCGTGTCTGTGTCGAGCGGAAGACGACGAGCGATTTTATCAGTTCGCTGATCAGCGGACGGCGTGAGTTGTTCGGGCAGATCTCGGATCTTGCACGGACGTTTGACAAACCTGTGCTGATCGTCGAGGGGGATGACCTTTACGGGCAGAGACAGATCCATCCGAATGCTGTGCGCGGCGCACTCACGGCTATAGCGATCGATTTTGGCGTGCCGATCCTCATGAGCAAGGACGCCACGGATACCGCGCTGATGCTCGCAGCGATTGCGAGAAGAGAGCAGCAGGATCACGGGCGGGAGATCGTGATGCACGGCACACGGTCTGCGATGATGCTTCCGCAGCAGCAGGAGTATGTCGTCTCAGCAATGCCTGAGATCGGTCCTGTCGTTGCGAAGAATCTGCTCAGGCACTTCGGAACGGTTGCCGCGGTGATGAGCGCGAGCCGTGAGGAACTGATGACCGTGGAGCTGGTTGGACCGAAGACCGCGGACCGGATACGTGAGGTGGTCGGAGGGGAGTATAAGGGGTGAAGAGGTGCTGGCAATCATGAATTGGCGTTTTAAATACCGGAAAACCGGTCAGGGAGTATTTGTATGAGGATATGGGACGTGCCTCCTGATCGGATGTGCCGCAATCATCTGCTCGGCGAGCACAGGGAAATCCATGCTGTGTGGTCGATAATAACCAACAACAAGAAAGCGTATTCGAACCATCCTGAGATCCTGCGGTGGAAGGGGCGGCTTAAGGCGCTGTACCTCCGGCATGAGGAACTGGTTACAGAGATGGCAGCGAGGGGGTACAAGCACCACACACCCATGGATCCGGAACTTGCGACAGGAGAATCCGTACAGACCGAATTCGTTGCAACTTATGAGGAACAGGTTCGAATCTTGAGAGAGCGGGGCTGCGAATGCAGGGTGTGATCTGAGGATGAGCGCAAGCTGGGGGAACTCCTGGAAGTGGAACTGGTCGGATACACGAGGTGGCAGGAGGAGCGTATAAAAGGGGATGGGCGGCGATTAGGTATCATTGCGGTGCAGAACAGCGAGTCTGCGCAAAGCTTTGTGCCGAAGGCATTGACACAGATGAAAGGCTTTTCGGAATATTTTTTATAGTATAAGTTCGCAATTGTAACATAATGGAAATGTAGTGTTAGTAATTGGGTATAACAGGAGACAATTTGATATGGACTTCATAGATCAGCTAAAAGGATTATCCAGCCAGATTTCTAAACAATTGGATCATATAGAAACGGAAGAAGCAACAAAGAACGCCCTTATTATGCCATTTATTAATATTTTAGGATACAATGTTTTCAATCCTGCTGAAGTTGTGCCAGAATTCACCTGTGATGTCGGTACAAAGAAAGGGGAAAAAGTTGATTATGCCATAATGAAGGATGAAAATCCGATTATATTATTTGAGTGTAAATCTGCAAACTCTGATCTGGAAAAGGAACATGCATCCCAACTTTATAGATATTTTTCAGTCACTGAAGTCCAAGTTGGAGTTCTTACTAATGGAATCGTCTACAAATTTTACAGTGACCTTGAAGAATCGAATAAAATGGATGCAAAGCCGTTTCTTGAGATCGATATGCTTGACATAAAGGAGCCTCTTTTGGAAGAAATGAAACGCTTTTGAAAAGAGTCGTTTGTGATAGAGGAGATACTATCATCGGCAAGCGAGTTAAAATATACGAAAGAAATGAAAAAGATTCTTGGGGAAGAACTCAATTCACCCTCCGAAGAATTTGTTAGATTCTTCACAAAACAGGTTTACTCTGGCAAAATGACAAAGCGAGTTAAAGAAGATTTCAAGGATATTACTCATCGTGCTTTCAAACAGTTTGTCAATGAAAAGATAAGCGACAGATTGAAATCGGCATTGGAGCAAGAAGTTGATGGTGCTGCCCAAGAGATCACTGTATTAGAGGGTGGGAACCTTGAAGAGGAAAAAGATGATGGGATTGTTACGACAGACGAAGAGATAGAAGGTTTTCATATCGTTCGTGCAATATTGCATGAAACTGCTGACCCCGAAAGAATCGCTTTGAAAGATAGGAAAAGTTATTGCAACGTTCTTTTGGATAATAACGTTAGAAAGCCGATTTGCAGGTTCTATTTTGACAGTAAACAGAAATATGTAGGATTCTTCGATGAAAACAAAGCGGAAGAAAAGGTGCAGATAGATAGATTGAGTGATATCTATAACTATGCTGAGAAACTCAAAGCAACACTCGGTTATTATGAGGGAAATACCTCATCTGAAGCTCCCCCGGAAAAATCGGTATCGAGTTCTTGATGGGAGTAATGGTTTCGTTCAGATATGGAACGTGGTAGAAAATGAAATTCCAAGTTGTGATTGAAGAAGATCTGGAGGATGGCGGGTACATTGCGCATTGCCCGGCTCTCAAAGGGTGTTGGTCACAAGGAGATACGGTAGAAGAAGCGTTAGGGAACATAAAAGAGGCGATTGTCGGGTATCTGAAAACATTAAACGATAGAGCGATGCAAGGTCTCAAAAGCCCCGATAGAGCTATGATCAAAGAAGTGGTGGTGATATAAATTGTGTATAAGCTTCCTCGATGGTCTGGTAGGAAAATAATCCGCGTATTCAAGAAAGCCGGTTGGATCGTGGATCATATCGAGGGAAGCCATCATATTCTGGTGAAGGAAGGGGCAGAAGAGATCTTGGTTATGCCGGTGCATGGAACTAAGCCAATAAAGGTTGGACTCCTAAAAGGACTGATAAAAGATGCTGGACTCACAAATGAGGAGTTTCTATGGTTTTGTTATGGAAAGAGAAGGTGGTGAAGGTGGGGTCTATAAACCAGCATGCCACTGGAATCGATGGAGTCGCTCTTCCCACTGATTGAAACGTATATCGAACGGATGAGGCAATGGCTGAAAGAACTGATCTGAAGACGTTGAAGGATGATTTTTCCTTTCTCAAGGATGATTCACGCGTGAGCGGGGTGTTGCTGTTCGGATCGCGGGTGAACGGTGATATCACGGGGGGCGACTATGGTATCTGTGTCGTATTCACCCGAATCGAAGCCATCTGCTGTGCTATCAGAAATCTATCGACATGTCGATGTACATTCAAAAAGGTATGGTGTGTACACGTTTGAGGAATTGCCGCTTTATATGAAGATGGAGGTTATTTCAAACCACGAAATTATATTTGCGAGGGACATGCCGGTGTTGTACGAATATCTCTATTTCTTAAGGATTCTGTGGAAAGAACAGGAGATGAGGCAGAACGTCTCTGTTGCGGAGATGGCGAGGGTGGTTGGGTAGGGTCTGTTTTTTAAGATAGTCCGATCGCGCTGCTTGACATCGCGCTGCCGAGTAGATGCAAATCTGCGTTATCTTCATTACCCACCCCGCACCATACCCGCAATAGATGTCCGATGAACGAGAACTGTTCGAGCAGAATTACAAGCAGTGGATCATATCGATCGCATCCGAGATCGCAGTCTCGATGAGAAAACTCGAGCCACCACGGATAAAGGAGCTGCTCGAACGATGCAAAGGGTACGAGAGAGATCCGCCATCGATGTACGATGCCATCTCAGGGGGTGTCCGTGCACGGATGGGGAGAATGGTCGGAGACGACCGATTGCAGGGCATCCTGATGCTGTCCTCGAATGCAGTTGCGTTCTCGCCGTCGATATTCCTGCAGCGCCCGAGCGTTCTCGATTACACGATCGCTATGAACAGGCGATTCTTCTTTAAAATCGGCTGGTTCTCAATAATCGTAATCAACCAGCCCTACATCGAACAAGCAACCGATGGAATGCTCCACTTTGTGCTCGAACACGAACTGATCCAGAACGCGATGTATACAGAGCACGTGGAGCGTTACGGGCATCTGTTCCTTGGTCCCGATGAGAAACGCGCGATCGATGAGAAGGCGAGGAAGCAGGCGATGGAGCAGTCAGGAATCACAGAAGAAGAGCATTTGAGAGAGCAGGAGTTGATGAACGAGATTGCAACATATTCGCCTGTTGTACCAAAGTCCTTTGCAGAGACCTCGCTCTTTGAATATCTCGAAAAATACTGGGATGATATAAAAGATCTCGGCGTCAAAGGGGAAACCGAGTCAGAAAAGGAGTTTGAGGCGATGATCACCCAGGACTCCGGATGGCTCGATTTTTCGCATGAAACGTATGGGTTGTTCCTCGCAGGGTTAAAGCGGGAACTGGATCTCACGTATCTGGAGTACGGGTATGTGTGACCTTCATCTCGTGTCGCATCCACCTGTTCGTCAGTTCCGGTCAGGCAGAAATCTATTTTACCAAACAACGCGGACTTAACAGCGATCATGTACCTCACACCGTCTGAAGAACTCATCTTAAACGGCGAGCAGGGCTATGTCCTGCAGAAGGCGATGGAGATACTCGCAGCGCTCGGCGATATCTACGATGCCGATCGGCTGATACCTGTGAAGAGCACCCAGATCGCGGGAGTGTCTTACAAGAACATAGGCGAAGCCGGGCTTGAATGGATATCCGGTCTCAGCGGCACGGTCAAGGTTCCATCGATACTCAATCCGGCAGGGCTTGACCGTATGCGGTGGAGGGAACTATCGATATCAGAGGAGTTCGCCGCAAAACAGGAGCAGGTCATCCGTGCTTACGAGAGGTTAGGCATCCTTCCGTGGTGCACCTGCACGCCTTACGAGATACGGGCAGATCTCGCCATGCCAGGAGACCATCTTGCATGGAGCGAGTCGTCTGCTGTGGCTTACGCAAACTCAGTCATCGGAGCACGGACAAACCGGGAAGGCGGTCCCTCTGCGCTTGCCGCGGCACTGATCGGGAAGACGCCGAACTACGGCTACCATCTCGACGAGAACCGGCTACCGTCCATCGCAATCCGTGTCGAGGGGAGACTCAGCGGCGCGGATTATGGTGCACTCGGCTACATTGCAGGCGCAATCGCTGGATCGCGAGTCCCAATCTTTTCGCTTGAGTCGGTGCCCACAAACGATGAACGGAAAGCTCTTGGTGCGGCGATGGCTGCATCAGGCGCTGTTGCGCTCCACTACATTGAGGGTGCGCCGCCTCTGCCGCCTACACTGCCGCATCCACGTCCGCATCCGTATCAGGATACGCGGGATATCGACGAGCGGATCACCATCGAACATGCCGAAATCAAGGATGTGTACCAGGCGCACCGGTGCGATCCCGACCTTATTGCGATCGGCTGTCCGCACTGTTCGGCAGCCGAACTTGTGAGACTGCGGGATCTGCTTGCTGGTAAGACCGTGACAAAGGAGGTCTGGATCTTCACATCAAGGATACTGCGAGACCGGCACCCAGACCTCGTGGCAGGGATCGAATCGAGCGGTGCAAAGGTGATATGCGACACCTGCATGGTGGTCTCGCCACTCTGCGAACGCTTTGGTTGCATGATGGTCTCCTCCGGAAAGGCGCTCGCTTATGTTCCGCAGATGTGCGGGGCAGATGCCGTGCTCGGAAGCGTAGAGGACTGCGTGAGGTCAGCAGTTACCCCTTGACCCAGCCAGTGCCTAAAACGCCCCCCATATCCGCCTGTATTCACCCGAACCTTCCGGTTATGTAATCCTCTGTGCTCTTCTTCTCCGGAAGCTCGAAGATCTGCTTCGTCTTCCCGAACTCTACGAGCTCGCCAAGCAAAAAGAACGCAGTGTAATCCGACACCCGGGCAGCCTGCTGCATGTTGTGCGTCACTATAACGATCGTGTAATCGTGCTTTAGCGTGTTGATCAGATCCTCGATCTTCGCAGTCGAGATCGGGTCGAGCGCGCTGCACGGCTCATCGAACAGTATGACTTTGGGCTTCACTGCAAGCGTTCTGGCGATGCAGAGCCGCTGCTGCTGCCCGCCGCTTAAATCGATCGCAGACCGATCCGGAATGTCTCCAACTTCGTTCCAGAGCGCAGATGCCTTCAAACTCTCTTCGACGATCCGGTCAAGTTCCTCTCTGTTCCTGAGACCGTGCACGCGGGGTCCGTAAGCTACATTGTCGTAGATCGACATCGGAAACGGATTTGGCTTCTGGAAGACCATCCCGATCTTCTTCCGGAGTTCGACCGCGTCCACGTTGTTGCCGTAGATGTTCGTGCCCTCAAAGAGCAGTTCGCCGGTGATGTGGCAGTCCTTGACCAGATCGTTCATCCGGTTGATGCACCTGATAAACGAGGACTTGCCGCATCCGGATGGTCCGATTATCGCGGTCACCTTCTTTTCAGGCATCGCCATCGTTATCTCCTTTAGCGCCTGCGCGCTGCCATACCATAAATCCAGGTTTCTGCTTTCGATCTCAATTTCTGACATGATGCCTCCCGTAATGCCGCTGGATTGCAACCGCTGCAAGGTTCATCACAAGTACCATCACAAGCAGCACAACCGAACTGCCGTAAGCCATTTTATCAGAGATACCCTCTGATGCGAGGATATAGAGGTGATACGGCAGTGCACGCACCGGATCGAAGAGGGAAGTCGGCATCAGAAGCGATGACCCGGCTGTAAACATGATGACCGCAGTCTCTCCGATCGCTTTTCCGATCCCGAGTATGACCCCTGTCGTGATGCCGGGAATCGCACTCGGAAGCACCACCCGGCTCACAGTCTGCCACTTCGTTGCGCCGAGCGCAAGACTACCCTCACGCAGACCGCCCGGCACTGCTTTGAGCGACTCTTCTGAGACCCTGACGACCCACGGCAGTATCATGAACATGAGCGCAAGCCCGCCTGAGAGGATCGAGAAACCGAATCCGAGGTAGATTACAAGGAATGCGTATCCGAAGAGCCCGATCACGATCGAGGGGATGCCTGCCAGACACTCGACACCGAAGGAGATGATGCGGGTCACCACACCTTCCGGAGCGTACTCTGCGAGATATATCGCAGCGCCGATGCCGATAGGGACCGCGGAAAGCAGCGTCACCAGCAGGAGGCAGAACGTTCCCACGATTGCTGGGAGGATGCCGCCTTCTGCTCCGCTTAACCTCGGTGATTCGAGCAGGAACGAGAGCGTCAAGACTGGAAGCCCCTGAACCACGATATAACCGAGAATAAACAGCAGTGTCAGCATGGCTATGGATGCGGAGACCCACAGCATCACCTTTGCTGCCCTGTCTGATGTTGCCGGTGGGATTAATGAGGTCATCGTCTGGTACCCATCTTTGATTTCAGTGCTGTGTGCGATATTACATTCAGTACAGCAACCACGATGAAGAGCACGATTCCTGTCGCAAATAGCGCACTTGCGTGGTCTCCTGTCGCATAACTCATCTCAAGCAGGATATTTGAGGTCATCGGTCTTACCGGATCGAGAATATCATAGATCGGAGCCGGGAGTATCGGGGTATTGCCAACAACCATCAAGACCGCCATCGTCTCGCCGATGGAGGTAGCCATTGCGAGTATGACTGCTGCGACGATCCCTGATCGTGCGCTTGGCAGGATCACCTTTCTGATCGTGTGCCAGTGCGTTGCACCAAGCGCAAGCGACGCTTCCTTATACTCACGCGGGACAGACCTGATCGCATCATCCGAGATGCTGATGATACGCGGAAGCGCCATTATCGCAAGGATGATCGATCCTGCGAGAATGGAGAATCCCCAGCCCCCAAAATGGTCCCTGATGAACGGAACCAGCAGCACAAGCCCTACGAACCCGAGAATCACGGATGGAATGCCGACCAATAGTTCGATTGCATGTTTGAGTATCGACCTTGCCCACGACGGCGCAATCTCGGCAAGAAAGACCGCACACGCAAGCCCGAGCGGCACGGCTATGATAAGCGACCCTATCGCAACATAGAACGATGCCACAATCATCGGGAAAATCCCGTACGACGGTTCTCCTGCTATCGCGATGGGATTCCATTTCATTCCAAGACAGAAATCGACGATCCCCACTTTTACGAGTACCAAAAGCCCCTCTTTTAAGAGAAAGATAATTATCAACGCAACGATCAAGACCGCGGTCGCTGCCGAGAGGAAGAGAAGGAGTTCGATGATTCTCTCGCTGGTTTTCATTCTCACATCCACAGTTATCTTACAGGTAAGCGGCACACGCGCGAAATCGAGTAAGATGAATCGCTGATCAACATCCTCTGAGATATAACGGTTCGTTTCTGCATTTTCGATATCGCCACCACCACGTAGGTGATCGGTGCACATATACTTTACCTTAATAAGTATATAGGATATCCTTATGCTATATATCTCTCAATTTATTGTGGGATGACAGGGACGGAGCTCAATGGCTATCAGAACAAGGTCTAAAAAATGAAATATATCTTTTTGATTTTCAAAAAGATGGGTCGATAGACAATTTATTAAATCGCTGCACATACCAGGTGCACCAAAAGCAACACCCCATCCATTAAACAAACTCCCCCAGCCGCCGTATCGCCCGGTACCGCTCCTTCTCCCCGATCGCAGCAGTCTCGATCGCATCCCGCAGCACCTCGATCGTCTGATCGTATGTATCCCGATCCACCGGATACGGATACCCGTCTTTTCCCCCGTGCGCAAACGAGTATGTCGCGGGATCCTGCCAGCTCGGTTCTGTTCCGAAGACGAGGTCAGAAACAAGTGCAAGCGCCCGGATCTTCGCAGGTCCCATTCCCGTAAGTGAGAGGAGTTCCTCGTAGCTCTCCGGCTGGAGTTCATACGCGTTCTTAAGAACCTTCCACCCGCCTTTTCCGAGGTCGCAGCCAAGAACCGGATGATGTGCCGGCATCGTGAGCGACGGAGCAAACGGTGGGGCGGGCGGCGTGGTGGACCGCGAGGCGGATGCTGGGGTGGGTGACAGCACATCGAAATCAAACAGCGTAGTCTGGCTTGCGTCCGACCTGAAATACCGCATTAGATGATCGGGATCATCCTTCACGAGATCGAGACTCGTCTTCCGGGTATCTTCGCTCAACTCCGCGGTCATGTCAAGTACCTCGCCCTCTGCACCCACCCGGTCGCAGCAGATCCCGAGATGCGGCTCGCAGACGAACCCTTCGAGATCCGAGGAGAGCCAGTGGTACCGCCGGGCATAGCGATCCTCGTTGTTCATGCCCTGCTGCACGCAAGCCCAGTCACCCCCCTCTGTGAAGATGAAGCAGTGGTGGTACAACTGGTATCCGTCCTGCACGCAGGTATTATCGACCTTCGCAGACATCCTGCTCGAATATACCAGATCATTCACCGTGTCATCCGAAAGCGAGGAGAAATCCGACTCGGATATCGCCCTGATCTCATCAGGCGTCTTTCGTGACGTCCTGCCCTTTCCGCCAGCAACAGCGATCCCCATCTCCTCAGGATCGATCGCCACCTTGAGCGCGCCGCAGGTCGTGGTGGTCGTGCCTGACGAGTGCCAGTCGAACCCGAGCACGCACGAGAACGCCTGGAACCAGTACGGGTCCGCGATCCTGTGCAGGAACTCATCTGCCCCGTACTCGTAGATGATGATCCGGGTGATCTCGCGCGATAACTCAACCATCCTCTCAAAGAGCCATCTCGGGGCACGCCCGTAGTGCAGCGGAAGATTTACTGTGCCGGTTTTCATCGATGCGCTCGCAGATAGCTGAAAGCAGCCATCCCGATTACCATGCAGACCGCAAGCATGGATATGATTTTGTCGATACCGGTCTCCATTCCATGAGTCAGCAGATGCAGCACACCACCGCATACCAGCATCATGATGAGCGATACTATCGCTGCGGTGATGCCACCTCCAACAAGCGCGCCGATCCTGTCTGCACCCCTCTCCTCGAAGAATACCGAACCAAGCACGAAAACGATCGCAAACGCCATCAGCAGTGCTGGCGTCGGGACCGGGTTAGCACCCCCCGATGATAGATGGATCACGCCGAAGACGACCGAGATCATCCCTAATGCGAGAACTATCGAGATTCCAAGCGTTGTCATGAATTTATTGTTTGTCCATTGCATTTGAACCACCTTTTTATAAGTATGTATTTTCCAATAATCTTTCTATTTCCCAATCTCTGTCACGGATAGTTACCTTTTTTGGTGTGCCACCAAATCTGCTCTCGAGTTTACCATCTTTTCATTCATGCCTGACTGCCTGCCCCCATTTAACAAAACGCACCTTCAAGATTTATTCCTTCTTCATAAATTTCAAGTTTTCTCATAAAACTTCCAGAGACTGCACCGCCCATGCCCCGCAGAGGGGACACATGCCTGAATGTCCGCTGGCGACTCTGGAACCATAACAGGGTAATAGAACCGGCGCATCGATTGAAATCATCATCCCATCACAGCGTTGTGCAGCCGGATCATCCTGTCGATCGCGTCGCTGTCAAATCCACGCTTCCTCATCCTCCGTATCCGCTCGTCTATGCTGATGCGCTCTGTGTCGTCCACGAGATTGTCGGCATGAGCAACGATCATCTCCTCGGCAGTCTCAGGCAGATAATCCGCCCGCGGAAGCCCGAGCCGTTCCGCCTCTTCTTTCGGGATGCCGGCACCGATATGCCGCTTGATGATCCGCACGATCCGTGTGTCTAGGCCAAACGCCTGCGCAATCTCTGCTCCTGCGACTGCGTGATCGATGCCATTTGAGCGTGCACGCCCGATATCATGGAGCAGTGCGCCCGCAATCACCAGTTCGATGTCTGCGTGGTTCCGGTGCCTCTCGTTGTACCCCATCACAATCTCCCGGGCGCATTCTGCGACTGCCCGGGCGTGTGCGATGACGTCTGGTGGGCAGCCTGCTTTGTGGAGCAGGCGGATTGCGTCTTCAGGGGTCATTTAAACAATGTCCTACCAAGCCTGAGACTTTTTATTGTCTTCTGGGAATTGGGTTTTGGAAAACCACAGAGAGCACAGAGGACACGGAGAAAAGCAACTCTCTGTGCCCTCCGTGTCCTCTGTGGTTGATCTTCTTTGCCATACCCATTTCCAGAACAAATTAAAAAGTCTGCCAAGCCTCATCCTCCTCAGGTCGTAACCAATCCTTCATAAGAGAGGTCTCGCTTGCGATTGCTGTTTTCGCCCCTTCTTGCAACGATTTCTCCTCTAAAAAGAGTGTAAAATCCAGCAATTCCTTCACTTGTATCTCCCTGTACCTGCACCTATGTCCCCATCGTCCACGAATGGAGATACTCGTCCTGCTCTGCCGTCAATGTCTCGATCTGTATCCCCATCGCAGAGAGTTTCAGAGCCGCAACCTCCTCGTCGATCTCGGTCGGCACAGGATGGACCTGATTCTCCAGCCCCTCGCCATGTTCAGCGATGTGCCTGACACAGAGCGCCTGATTCGCAAAACTCATATCCATGACTTCAGGCGGATGCCCGAATGCGGATGCCAGATTGACGAGTCTCCCCTCTGCCAGCACGTATATCCGGTTGCCGTTTGCAAGCAGATACTCCATGACATCCTCCTTCACCTCACTGATCCCGACCGCAACCGATGATAACCCGGGCAGATCGAGTTCGACATTGAAGTGCCCTGAGTTTGCAACGATCGCCTGATCCTGCATCAGCTCAAAGTGCTCCGCCCTGATCACCGATATGTCGCCTGTTACCGTTATGAAGAGATCGCCGATACGCGCTGCATCCGCCATCGGCATCACCCGGTACCCATCCATCACAGCCTCGAGCGCCTTTCTCGGGTTCACCTCGACAACGACCACGTTTGCGCCAAGCCCCTTCGCACGCATGGAGACGCCCCTTCCGCACCAGCCGTATCCGACAACGACAACGGTCTTTCCGGCAAAGAGCACGTTTGTTGCATTCATGATCCCGTGGATCGTGCTCTGCCCGGTGCCGTACCGGTTGTCAAACATCATCTTGGTCTCGGCGTCGTTTACAGCGATCACCGGATAGCGAAGTGCACCGTCTGCTGCCATCGCTCGCAGCCGTATCACGCCGGTCGTGGTCTCCTCGCAGCCGCCGATGACGCCCGGAAGCAGTTCCGGATGATCGCTGTGCAGGAGTGCGATCGTGTCTGCGCCGTCATCGAGCGTGACATGCGGATCGATCTTGATCGCCTCCTCGAGGCACTCGTAATACTCCTTCTCGTTCTCCCCCCTGACCGCGAATACGTGCGTTCCGTCTGCTGCGAGCGATGCGGCAACGTCGTCCTGTGTGCTGAGCGGATTTGATGCCGTGAGCGCAATATTCGCACCACCTGCCTGAAGTGCTGTTATCAGGTTGGCAGTCTCAACGGTTACGTGCAGACATGCAACGACGTTTATCCCCTCAAGCGGGCGTTCTTTCTCGAATCGCTCCCTGATCTTATCAAGCACTGGCATGTGCCGCCGTGCCCATTCGATCCTCTGCGCACCCTCGTCCGCAAGTGCTATATCCTTTATGATGTGCGGTTTCATTTTAGTCTCCTGTGATTCTGGTATCAATAAGTCCGTCTCTATTATTCTTAAAGTTCAACACTCAAATATCCGGTAGCGTCCTATAAACCATGATCTCTACATACCCCGGACACTACCCTTATTTCATGGAATAGTGATGTTCCCGGATCGCTGGCTGAGTCTCGATATCATGCCGGTGTCGTCGCGCACTTCAAGGTCTATTTCAACGTTCTGGCATGTCGTCAGGTTCAACTTCACAGGTCTTACCTTCATCCCTGTCAGGTTGTTGTAGTCATATATTGATGTGGAATTATCCCACACAGCCCATCGATATTCTGTGATGAAGCCGTCCGGATCAAACGACTCTGACGCGTCCAGTATCAGATAATCCCGATAAGATACGTTATCTCCATCCACCAGACGCTCGGTCTCGAACTGCACCTCTGCAAGCGGCACAGGCGGCATAAAGGTTCGCTTGAAGATATTGATGAGCGAGGTGATCACCTCGATCGTGAGTGGATCGCTCTTACTCACAGGCAGTGGCGGGGTAAACGTCTCGAACCGGGTCGTGTAAGCGATATTGTAGCTGCTCGTGTTGGTCATACTGCCGGTACCGAGTAGCGTTATGTTCCCGGTGATATCGTCCATTATATAATTGCCAGATGGGGTGGCGATGACGTTGCCACCGGTCACATTCTTAACAGTTGCACTGTACACCATGTCAGGATATAACACGTACGGATACGCCACACGTGGGTTTTTCGGCAGGGGATATATATAATCGTCGCTATTATTTGTCCAGCCCGTAAAAGTAATATTCCCATCCTCACTGGTATTGATGACGGTCCCTGTAAAATTCAGGCATATCTCCTTGCTTCCTGCAGTAGGGACCATGACTCTCTTCTTGAAATTGTATCCTACGGGATATTCCCTATAATAATCGAGATTGCCAGACGCATCCTTAGCCCTATAGTTCATTGCGTGCATGCCATTCAGACTGATCGCGGTGATATGTGAGTCATCGGTGTTAAGGTTCATGATGGTTGCGTTGACCGAATGCCAGTGTGCTGCCACGCGGACCGGCGCAAACTCGGAGAGAAATATCGCAGTAAAGACGCTCACTGGAACTGCAAGCAGGAGGGTTACAGCAGTCATCACAAGCGTTCCGATGATAAAAATCCTGATGCCGTAGACCTGCTCGGAATAACTCCATTTTGTTCCTGTGATAAAGCCAATGCCCTCGCTCTCAAAGATAGGGAGCGCGGTCTTGAAGATGAATGCGATAAAAAATATGGTGATTGCTGCTGTTGCGAGAACGCAGGTTAGAAGGAGTAGGTGCGGTGCTTTCGATCGGAGTTTACCCTGGTTCATCTTTAAAAAATAATGATTGATTTGTGCCCCGGATAGGCACAAATCAGAGGGGTTCTCACGCAAACGTGGTCACTGCGAAGTATCCGCACTGGTCGAAGTAGGTTGTTGCACCAGGGGACATCGCGAAGGTGATGAACGCCTGCTCCATCGAGTTTGGCTCGCCGTTTGTGATGTAGTTCAGCGGGCGGGTCAGACCGTTAACGTAGTTGGTACCGTCGTCCTTCTTGAGTTCGTCCTTGATGTCGCCCTTCAGCGTGGATGTTGAATTACCGGTGGCGACAGATGGGGTTGTTACTACTGTACCATCAACGATTCCCAGTATCTCAACCTCTGCAAGACCGTTCTCTACCGCAAATCCGAAGTCAACGAAGCCTATGCGGTCTGTCGTACCTTTCACCTTTGCAAGCACGCCAGCATTTCCGGTCTCGGAGACCTGTGTGGTGTCAGCGTCATCTACTGCGGCATCGAGTGTGAGACTGAGATAATCCTCAAATGTGTCTTCTGTGCCTGATGCATCAGCACGCTGGACGATCGTTGTACCTGCAGGGACGGTGATAGCACCGCTGTCTATGGTCAGACTACCAGCAGCATCTACGACAAGATCATAGAGTGATGTCAATTCAGCCGTTGTTGTTCCGGTAGCAGAACCGGTAAAAGTACCACCCGGGTTAGCGATCACAACAACTGCACTGCCGCCGATCTGCTCTACCTTGAGGTTAGGGTACTTGTCCAGCTCATCAGACTCCACTGGTCTTGATGCCGCGCCGATGTCAACAATGTTCATTCCGGTTGATGATACGCCTGCGCCAGAGCCGCCGCCCTGTACGGTGATCTTCACGCCCCGATGTTCATCCATGTACGCTTCTGCGAGTAACTCTGATACCGGCTGCACGGTTGTGCTGCCCGCGATCAGGATTTCGGTCGAGGATGCTGATGTAAGCTCCCCGGTGTTCGATTCTTCGGATACATCCGATGAGAACGTTCCCATGATCGTTCCCACAGCCGCAGCACCTGTAATTGCCACGACGACGAGGACGAGCGTTGCCACGATAGGCGACACTGCACGAGTGTCCTCCCACATTCCTTTGAACAGGTCCTTGATTCTTGTTCCTATATTCATATTCCTTGTTCCTCCTTTGTGTTGGTTTTTCTGTTCTTGTGACAGAGTGAGCACTCACTCTATCATGTTAGAGCGACCCTTTTCCGGATCAAATCCCGGAACTCCCCCGGTTGTCTGCCAGCGCGCTCTGATGGTATGGTTGTAACTGCATCTATATGAACCTTGTACATGGGATATATTTATGCGCAAAATACTTATAGTTAACACTGGAATCTATATAGATAGAAAAACACGCACCAGCAGGTAAAAACGTGATGCAGCGGCGGCATTGTGCTGATAATACGGTATCATTCGTGCTCGGTTGAGTCTCATACGTGGGGATGAGAGTAAGGCTTATGAGCAGGGAATTTATTAATTATACCCATGGTAACAGAATCTGTTACTTCGGATGAACAAAGAAAAGGTCTATTTTCCGGAAACATGGATTTTACTGATTTCTGTTCGGATATAAATA
>Ga0209121_10002073_pt1 | contig 20645 bp, 22 predicted proteins | sample Cruoilmetagenom3_FD_187292 | JGI IMG/M metagenome (GOLD analysis project Ga0209121, IMG submission 187292) | Oil polluted marine microbial communities from Coal Oil Point, Santa Barbara, California, USA - Sample 3 (SPAdes) (version 2) | ecosystem: Environmental > Aquatic > Marine > Oil seeps ...
ATTCGCATGCGCGCCATGATGTTGCCAGCCCGCAACTTTGTCATATCGCTGTGGAAATTAATCAGCGGGTCTACCATGTCCGTGATTTCTATTGTCATGGACGACACGCCCAGGGCGTCGATAATCGTTTGGGCATCTGAAAGGGTATCCGGTGAGGATGTTTTATAGGGCATGCGCAGCGCCAGGACATTTTCGGGGCCGAGGGCTTTGGCGGAAAGATACAGGCTGACAGCGGAATCAATGCCGCCGGAGACGCCCAGCAGTGTTTTGTTGAAGCCTGCCCGGTTCAATTCAGTTTGGATAAAACCGGTCAGGATATTGATGGTCAAATCTGTGTTGATCTTCAGGTCAATCATCTTCACTCAGAATCCTTTCCAGCTCACGCTGAACCAGGGCTGTTCGTTCATCCCTCAGGATGGGTAAGCGGGCGCGGGTACGGTGCAGCTGGTTGAGGTCAATTTCAGCCACCGTCAGTGCCGGGGTGAAATCCGGGGCACGTACCACCAGGTCGCCATTCGGGTCGAAGATGGTAGAGCCGCCCCAAAAATTGAGCCCGTCCTCATAGCCTACCCGGTTGGCATGCGCCACAAAGGTTGTGAACATCCCGGCGTATGCCCGGTTGGTGTGTTCCACCCATTCGGAACTGCTCAGGCGCGGGTCTTGATTCAGGCCGCGACCCGGGGAGGCTGAGGCAAATAAGAGGATATCAGCGCCGTCTAACCACAACAAATAAGGTGTGGAGGCATGCCAGAAGTCCTCGCAGATCAGCATCCCCACCCGTCCAAATTTGGTATCAAACGCTCGCACAGTGTTTCCCCAGGCGAAATAGCGACCTTCATCGAACATGCCGTAGGTGGGCAGGTAGACCTTGTTGTGAATATGACGGATCTTCCCTTCGGATAAGTAGGCGCAGGCAATATAAAAGCGGTGGCGGCGGTCTTCGTGCACGAAACCGACCATCAGGTCTATCTCCTGGCTGGCCTGCATAAGCTCCCGAAATACCGGGTCTTTCTGATGGGGACGCAGGGCGGTGGCTGTCGCAAGGTCTTGCAGCGCGTAACCAGTCAGCGAAAGTTCGGGGAAGATCAGAAGTTGAGCCTTTTGCGCCCTGGCTTCTTCGATATACGCCAAATGTGTCTTCAGGTTGGCCTGAATATCGCCAAGTTTGGTATTGAATTGTGCCAGAGCGATTCGAATCTTCATCATCCTGCCGATCAGTTTGAGGATTGACTGTGTAACCCTATTTTACTTGTTTTTTGGGTCAATACGGGGAATTTTCAGCCACATGGGCTTTCCAAGTATAATTATCATCAGGGATTTTTCAGATTTACATCCTTTATAGGTAAGGATTTTTATTGCAAAGTATACAAATAGCTCGGGAAATGTCACAACAAAATTGGTCAATCCTGATGGCGGGTTGGCGTGATTTTCCCCAGCTCAATGCTCTTGAAAAGGCTTGCTTCATACCAGAGGATCGGTGGCCGTTTTGGGATACCCTGGGGGTATTAACATTGCCCGGGTTGGTCCGCTTGAAAGCAGTTGCTGGGGACTGCATGGTGGGGTTCGTGGGGGGCGAGCGAAATCATGCGCGTCATCAGGGATGGGTGACCACCCTGGGGGTTCTGCCAGACTTTCGGCGGCGTGGGATTGCCAGGGCGCTGTTGTCAGTTTGTGAGGTGGAATTAGCTATGCCTGTTATCCGCCTGTGCGTGCGTGAATCGAATGAGGCAGCCATCCGGTTGTATCAATCTGCCGGGTATCAATTGGAGAGCCACTGGAAAAAATATTACGCACACGGCGAGACCGCACTGGTTTTCGAGAAAAGCGTTTGACACTGGAGATGACTCGGTTTATACTTGAGTATCTTAGAGATGATAAAATTGGTGTTCATGGATAGATTAAAATCTACAATTGATGAAGTGCAGACACGCCCGGGAAACCCCGCGCGTGTTCTTTTTATAACTCTTCCCAAAGAAAGGAAAAGTGCGTCATGGACTATGGATTGATCGGCAAAATTGAGAAAGCCAAGCGGTATGCAGAGGAGCGTGATCGAATTGAATTCCTGGAATTCACTGTCACCTTTAAAGGGGAGAATAATGACCACACGGTCACTTATCGGGCTGGACAGTGGCATTGTAATTGTGATTTCTTTCAAACCCGCGGACGCTGCAGCCATACCATGGCGATGGAAACAATCCTGGAGGGGATGGTCGAGATTGCCAGAGCTGGCTGATCTGATTGCAGCGATCAATGATAATCTACAGGCCGTGGATCATCACGGCCTGTTTTGTTTAACATTCCAATGATTTTGTTTACCAGTTAATTCTTGATCCTCACCCTGATGTCCGGCTGCCTTTCCGGGAAAAAGTTTGGCATCAGGATGATGTTTTTCCCTCACAAATGATCACCATGTTGGCACATCGTGGGATATCCCTATTAACCTCGTTTGGGGTTCGAGAGAGTCCAGCGCTAGCATGTCATCATCGTCCAATTCAAAGAAGATATTGGCATTCTCCACAAGGCGGCCTTCGTGAACGGATTTGGGAATCACAACCACGTCATGGCTCACGCACCAGGCAAGCATCACTTGGGCCGGGGTTTTGCTGTGTTTGGATGCAATCTTTTGCAGGGTATCGTTTTCAAAGAATTTTGCTCTGGCGATGGGACTGTAGGCTTCAAGTTGAATGTGATGGTTACGACAGAATTCTAGCAGGTCTTTCTGGTACAAAAAAGTGTGAAATTCCACCTGGTTGACTGCCGGGGCCACATCAAATTCCTTTAGAAAAATTTTGAGGATGGGAATGGTAAAGTTGCTGACACCGATACTGCGGCACTGGCCTTTTTCCTGTAATGCTATCAACGCCTGCCAGGTTTCCAGGGTTCGTTGGAAGTCATTGATGTTGGGCCAATGGATTAATAGCAGGTCCACATCATCCGTTTGCAGGTCCTTCAGGCTTTGTTCAAAGGAACGCAGGCTGCTTTGATAGCCCTGATTTAAATTGCTGATCTTGGTGGTGATAAAGACATCCTTCCGCTTTAAACCGCTTGCTTTCCAGCCGTCGCCCACCTGGCGTTCGTTTCTATAGGCCTGGGCAGTGTCGATCATCGCGTAGCCGTGAGTCAGGGCAAATTCAACAGCGTCCGTGCATTCTTTCCCACTTGCTCGCCAGGTGCCAAGCCCTAAGTAAGGGATTTCCACGCCGTTGTTGAGTTTTGTTGTGGATTGGTTAGTTTTCATCATGAGTCTCCTTTTCACCTGATTTTGATCGTGTGCTTATTCTTATTTTACCCACCTCCGGGGTGTTTCCGAAAAATGCTGCCTGGGTTGGCTGTTGTGGACATTGGACAGGTTTCAGTTGGGAACTGGGCTCACAAATGGTATTGCATGAAAGGCTCCGCGGTAGGATGGACTTATAGGTATACTTAACTCACACCAATCACATGATGATCATGAAATATCGACACACCCTCCTCATTTTCAACCTCCTGTTGTTAAGCCTCTGCAATTGCGCAGGTCTTCGATGGAATGGAAAACCAGACCAATCTCCGCCGAGAGATGAAATTAACCCTCCTACCCCCCTTAAAGAAACGAGCCCGTCGCTCAGCGAGGAAACCGAAGTGTCCTTAGCAATTTATCCACTGAAAATGGGCAGCACCTGGATTTATAACTATCTGGCTTATGACCAACAATCGGAGGTGGTTTGGAAAGTATTTGATGAGGTCGTCGATGTCAGTATCTGGGAGGGATACTACCTGGCAGAGCTTGAACGCTCTATCGTTCTGATCGAGGGGCATCCTGGCGGGAGATTCATCAGCGGACCCAAGCCAGGCAGATTTTGGTTCGTGGTGGACGGCGGAAATCTATATCGTTTTAACGAAATATTATCTTCTGATCTATCCGGTGCATGGTTGGACTTGATTTTGCCTTTTCCTCAAGATAGTCAGGGCTGGTATCCTCACCCCGATCAACGCGCCCATCTCCAGATGGCGACAACAGGCTTTCGATCTGCCTCAGCGCCTTTCAGCAAAGTGCTGCCGCAGGGGGGCATCTATACCTGTTATAATGTCGCCACCCGCTATCAGGATGGCACTGCAGAGGGGACCTTTTGTGAAGGTGTGGGGTTTGTCTATCAAGAATTTAATTTATTCAACCGTGCATTTGGGTATCGAATAGAATTAGAGGATTTTTCCACACACTGAGTCTTGATGAGTCATCAATTAAAACGACGTTTGCAATTTTCGCTCCGTTATTTGGGAAACCCGCCTTGGGAGACGGGCGCGTCCCCGCCGGAATTGATCTATTTCCTGGAACATTCAGAACCTGGCAGGGCTTTGGATGTGGGCTGCGGCACCGGCACGAACCTGCTCACCATGACAGAATTCGGCTGGCGCGTCGTGGGGGTGGATGTCGTCTGGCTTTCAGTCTGTCGAGCACGGAAAAAATTTCGTCACGCTGATGTTGAGGGCGATATCCTGCAGGGAGATGTCGCCAGCGACCTTGAGCTGGAAGGTGCTTTTGATCTTGTGCTGGATATGGGGTGCTTTCACAGCCTTTCTTCAAGGGGGAGAGGGAACTATCGCGAGAACTTGAAGCGTTGGCTGAAGGTGGGGGGAACCTATTTACTCTATGCCCACAGGCGAACCTCCTCGGGATCTTCACACGGGATTTCAGAAGAAGATCTCGCGGCATTTTCGCAGTTCCTGACACTGATCTGGCGAAAGGATGACGCTGAGAAGCGTCCAGATGGGAGTGGTGGTCGCCCATCAAGCTGGCTGAGGTTCGATCGATTGGCATGAGACATGATTAGACTGACTGACCCCCCGCTTATATTTAAAGCACATCAGAGTCATATCACAGCCCTTCAATTTCTGCCTGACGGTCAGGACTTATTAACAGCGGGGATGGACAACCTGGTTCATCAGTGGTCATTACCCTCCTGGCAGCGAAAGCGAACCTTCACCGGCCACCACAAAAGCGTGAATTCTTTGGCATTGTCGCCTAACGGCAGTCAATTAACCACCGCCTCCAGCGACACCACGGTTCGGCTGTGGGATGTGGATAGCGGGGAGGAAATCAGAACCCTGGGCATCAAAGGCAGCCATGCCTGGCTGTCCTCCCAGGGGCGTTATCTGGCTGCTCTGGATAATCCAAGGTTAAGCATCATGCAATTGGAACAGGATGAGGTAAGCTCCAGGTTCAAACCCTTTCCAAAGCGTACGACAGCACTGGCGTTTTCTCCCATCGCCGACCAGATCGCTCTTGGCGGGCAGGGTGATGACATACTCGTGTATGATCTACCCGGCCTTTCTCTGGTGGATACTATTGCGGGTGCCCATGAGGGATATGTCCTCTCACTGGCGTTTTCACCTGATGGAGAAAGGTTAATTTCTACAGGACTGGAACGCCGGTTACGTTTTTGGCAGTCGGACGGTTGGAATGCCCTGGGTGAAGTCACTTTGGAAAACTAGGGCGTGCAGTCGCTAGCCTTCTCCCATTCAGGAAGTTACTTGGCGGTAGCAAGCGATCATCGGGTTTCCCTGATTGATGTCACTGGTATGCAAATTGTGCAAACGGTTGATCTGAAACCCAAAGGTGTCTACTGCCTGGCGTTTTCACCCGGCGACCGCTGGTTTGCCTGTGGGGCAGCGGACAAACGAGTTCGTATTTGGGACCTATCCATCTGACCGGACAATTATAAAGCACTGTAAACGGTTTATTAGGATTTTACCAGACCACAAATTGGGACCTGATTTTTTTGAGAAGCTAAGGCCATCATTGGACCATCACCATGAACGCTGAAAAGAAATTATTGGATATCTATCGCCAATTTCCCTGCCGTATGCTACCCAATGCTTATTGGAAAACTGTGTCTGTAATGGATCAGGACGATCTGATTGTACAGAAATACTCCGCTAAAAAGCTGGAGTCCCTCGCCGTATGGCATGAGGGCAAATTGTTGGCTCTGTGGTGCCAAGATCTTGAGTCATCAGGTCTTTTTACAGAACAAATCGATCAGGTTCCCTTTGTGCTGGTGCATGCAGATTGTTTGCCCCTTTTCTCCCACCGAGAATTTTCAACAAGAAAAGCATATTTCCGATTAATTCATCAGCATACACGATTGGATACTGATCTACCAACCGGGTTTGGCTTTGATGACGTCCAACCTGAAAGGGATCTCGAGGGGATTGTGAGACTGTTGCGGGTGTGCTACCAGGGGATTGAGATCACCGCTACAACTGTATGGAATTGGACCTCTCACCCGGCGTATGACCCAAGCCTGTGGGTTTGGGTGGTTGATCTTCAAAGCGGTGAAAGGATTGGCTTAGGAATTGCTGAGCTGGATCAGAGGGTGCCGGAAGCTTCACTGGAATGGATCCAGATCATGCCTCACTTCCAGAACAGGGGGATAGGAGCAGCCCTGGTGGGGGAAATGGGCCGTCGAGTTAACCATCGCGCAGCTTTCACAGCCGTATCGGGAGCACGTGATAATCCCTTTCATCCAGAGAGGTTATACCGAAAGTGCGGCTTCACCGGCTCAGACGTGTGGTGGCTGCTTACAGGCTGAGGCTGAAATGAAGGAATCAGGGATGTTTAAGGTGACTATAGAACCCGTGCATGGATTGCGGTTTCTATAGAATTTTCAATTTTGCTCTGTTTGTGATAGAATCAGGTTCCATTCCTGATGGACAACCAAGAATCTGAATACTTCCTTATCATCCTTATCTCACCAGTCAATGAGGAAGTATTTTTTCAAATACTGTCCTGGGAATCAAAAACAGGAAGAATTTGCACAAACTTAGCAATCATCGCAAAATTTTTTTAAAAGATTTGGAGAGTAACACAACATGATTTCAGAAGTCCAGATCATTCTAAGGGTGTTGGTGGGCGCAGTGTTGGGGGCAGCGGTTGGTTTGGAGCGGGAGCGTCAGGATCAACCAGCGGGGTTGCGCACGCATATCATCCTGGTAATTGGTGCAACCCTGGCGATGATACTTTCAGTTAACCTAGGCTATTTGTTTGCCCGTCCGGGCACGCCTGCTGATCCAGCCCGTTTAGCAGCACAGGTGATTTCTGGGATTGGTTTTTTAGGTGCGGGTGCGATTTTACGCTATGGATTTAACGTGAAGGGGCTAACAACCGCAACATCGTTGTGGACGATGGCGATTGTTGGTATGACGGTTGGCGCAGGTTATTACCTGATTGCTGTTGGTACAACGGCTGTGATGTTGGTGGTCTTAACTGCATTGAATGTGATTGAGAAACGCTTTGTGCGCACCTCTCTCTCGCGATTTCTCTCAATTGAAGCGAATTACAGAAAAGGTTTGGTTAAATCCATTCGCCACGTCGTGGAAGATTATTCTGATGAGGTGCTGAGCTTTACCATCCAAAAGCATATCAAGAACAAACGTTTACGTATTCAGGTGGTGGCACGTATTCCCCGCAAACAAAAGCTTGATGACTTAATTGATGAGATATCAGATATCGACGGGGTTCGGAATTTGAAACTGGAATAGGGAAGCGATTAACGGAGGTCTTCATCCCCCGGATGAGCTTGTCGATTTGTTCTGCCGCCTGAGAGCTGCTAGGCGGTTTTTATTTTCGTAGGGGAAAATAAAAAGCTGGCGGTCCGTTTCTGGGATGGGGCCGTCAAATTTTTCCTGGATTGATTCGAAGGTTACCAGGATCTGATTGAGTTTTTCACAGATATATTCATCACATTCAGCACAGTTGCGCAGACCGCGGGAACTGACGCAGGGATGCACGGGGCATTCATCATCCTTGGTTGGTCCGCCGCCAGAATAACATCCATCACAAAGTGTTTTTTCAGGTGGAATGCGAAAACCGAAGTAGGTATGCCAGCCGTCACTTATAATTTTCTTGTTTTCCGGGTGTGCTTCAACATTTGGGTGAAATGCGAGGCACAGGTCGCAGCGCATGCCGCAGCAGCTGATGATCGCTTTCATTATGATCCTCCTTACCATTCTCCAGCATAAAGGATACTGTAGGGTCGGCTGCCTCTGACTGTCAATTGATAGTGCAATTCGATCAGTTGACGGATGTGCAGCAGGTCATGCGCAAGCCAGGAAGCAAGCATATCCCCGGCAGTCAAGGGTCCCCAATCTAATTCGATTGAGGCATCCAAATCCATAAAAGGGCGTTCCAAGAGCCAGGCTATAGATGCCTCACGTTCGGTTTGAAAATTCATTCGACTTTCGCTGAGGGAACGCTGGTTATAGGCATTTTGTGTGACCCATCCCTGCGGATCGATTTCCGGCCAGGGCTGCTGCGGGGTGTAGAGAATATGCGCAAGGTGACGCCGAAAATCTAAAATTTCTTCATCAATCAGGTGGTTCAAGACTTCCAAGATGGACCAGCTTGTAGTTTCTGGTTTCCAGTGAACCTCCCCATCTGAAATGCCCTCGGTGAGTGATAAAATTGCCCACCCCTGGTGTTCTAATTGACTGGCAGCTTTATTGATGTTCACGGTATCTCCTCAAGATTTCCAGAAGTTTGTTCAAGATCGCAATCATGCCGTATGTATCCATTTTACAATAGATTTTCATAGCATTCTCAACGCCAGCCCTCTCCTCAGGAGGGATTTTCCCTGTATATAGGTCAAACCATGTGAGCATGGCTTGCTCGCCGCTGCTGATGTCGAGTTCTTGATACCCAAGTTCGGGGCAAAGGACCGGCAGCACGGCTTTAAGGGATGCGCTGCCGTGAAAATCCGCGTGGACATAGTGACCAACTTTGAAAATGCGCATCAGGTCATACAGGCGGTGGTTGATCCCCAGCAACTGCTCAGTAAACCTCGGGCAGTGTTTTGCCAGGTCCTGGTTACGCTGCTTTTCAAAGGATTGATTCCAGACGATCACAGATCCCTTTTTCCCCAAGTTGCTCAGTAAATGCAGCAGGATTTGTGGTGCCGGGTCCGCCTGGTTCGTGACAAGCTTTTCGTAGTGCTGGGGTTCATTTCCGGGGCATTCAATCCGAAAAAGTGAATATTGAAAAACAATGTGTTCGTAGGGATGGTAATTGGGATAAAGCGGTACAGCCGGGTTGAAGGTTTCATAGTCCAAGAAATACAAGGGGTACTCCAGGCTGGCTAAGCTGGATTGGATGGCAGCATGATCAATGATGGGCTGGCCGGATTGAGCCGCTCGAAGATGTTTCTTCTGTGTGGCGTTCAGCTTGAAGGACTCTGGGACATCCTTGAGGTTTGTAATCCCCCTCTCGCGTAAATCCTTTGCCTTCTTACCAAGATAGGGAATGTCGTAGATGGAATGTTTGAGTAAATCCGGATGGCAGAGTGCAGGGCAGGGACAAGATTTTGGCTTTGTGCACGCAAATTCTGGTTTTGGACTGGGCATGAGGGTGACCGCATAAGCTTCTAATCGCGCTGATGCCACCCGATCACGCCTTTTAGCGATTTGCTCCGACAATGGTTCGATGATGAAAAAGTTTTCAATATCGAGAATTTGTCCCTGTTGATAAGCTTTATTGATATGAATCACGAAGACATGGCGCAAATTCAGGAGAGTTTCAAGCAGCAACACCTGGAATGCCAAGTCATATTCATGTTCGGTGCGCACAGAGGTTGAGGATTTAATCTCATAGAGATCATAGGCTGCAGCGTCCTGGCTATAGATCAGGGCATCTGCACGTATTTTATATCGTCCATCATCATAAGCGGGCTGCCAGAGTAATTGTCCCTGCCTGTATTTAGGAAGCAGATTGGTTTCAATGTATTGCTTGGCCAGGGCTTCAACCTGCTGTCCTTGCTGGCTGAGATGCCGTTCCATAGGTGTGGGGGTTTGCTTTTCCAGCTGGTCATGAGCACGTGCCCAAAGGTGCATGGGGGCATCGAGGTAAAAAAGGAAATCAGTTTTCGAGAGCATGGTACTGCTTTCTTCCAGGGAATACGGGTATTAATGGGGCTGGCGCTTGGAGGTAGATTCTTTGAAAAATGCGCAACCTGATGCTGGTCTTTCAGGCTGTCTGCCGAGGCAAATGATTATTTAATAATGCCAACCGTCTCATTCAAGCCTGGAAACCAATTCCGGCAGCTGTCCCATATGCTCAAGCTCATAAAAACCTCTTTGTGATGTATCAAAGCCATCCAGGTTTTCATGCGACCAGGTCGTATCAGCTGGGATATAAACAGCGTTTCCACCCAATTCCAGGATCGGGCGGATATCGGAGCGCAGGGAGTTGCCGACCATCAAGAACTTGGTGATATCCAGATGATAGTATTCCAGAATTTTCTGATATGCCGCAGATGTCTTTTCACTGATGACCTCCACCCCGATAAAGCAGTCTGAAAAGCCTGACCTGTCAATTTTATTGGTCTGATCCAGCGGATCGCCCTTGGTGATCACCATCAGGCGGTGTGATTTCACCAGGGCTGCCAGGGTTTCGGAGACGTACGGCAGCGGCTTCACTTCAGCATGCAGCATACCCCAGCCCAAGGAGAGGATTTCCGCGATGTTATTTCCCTGGATCTGGCCTTTCGAAAGCTGGATGGCAGTTTCGATCATCGAGAGGACAAAGGCTTTAACCCCGTAGCCATACAGGTCCAGATTCTGCATTTCAATCGTGTCTAGCTGTTCTTTTATCGTTTCAGGGCCTGCCCAGGGTGCAAGGATTTGGGTTAATTTCCCCTGGGCCTCCTGATAATGTGCTTCATTGTGCCAGAGGGTATCGTCTGCATCAAACGCAATCATCTCGATCATTGTTCCAATCTCTCCTCTCATCGCTTAGAAAATTATACTCGCGCTATTTTTCCTCAGACCACTTCTGGATCACAAGGAAAAATTTCAATTAGAATGAAGGTGTGGAAAATTAATTATAGGAGCTGTCTAACTATGGATGAGACAAAGAAGCCAACGCGGAACCTGGCCCTTGAGCTGGTACGGGTGACTGAAGCGGCTGCCCTGGCTGCCAGCCGTCAATTTGGACGCGGAGATAAAATTAAGGCCGACGGCGCAGCGGTCGATGCCATGCGGTTACTGATCAACACCATCGAAATGGATGGGGAGGTTGTGATTGGGGAGGGGGAAAAGGATGCTGCACCGATGCTGTTCAACGGAGAAAATGTCGGAAACGGTGAGCCGCCTGCACTGGATATTGCGGTGGATCCAGTAGAGGGCACAGACCTGGTTGCAAAGGGAATGCCCAATGCCATTGCCACCATCGCAGCTGCGCCACGCGGGACGATGTATGCTCCAGGGTCCGTGTTTTACATGTCAAAGATCGCGGTTGGTCCCGAGGCGCGAGATGTGATTGATATTAACGCCCCGGTTAAAGATAACCTGACCAAGATTGCCCGGGCGAAGGGAATGCACGTGGGGGACCTTACGGTTGTGATCCTTGATCGTGTGCGTCATCAAGATCTGATCCGGGAAGTGAGAGCCTGTGGGGCGCGTATACGCTTGATTCCCGCTGGTGATGTGGCTGGTGCTTTGATGGCTGCCTGGCCAGGAACAGGAATTGATGTGCTGCTGGGGGTAGGCGGTGCACCAGAAGCAATCCTGGCTGCCTGTGGGCTGCGTGCCATGCGTGGGGCCTTGCAGAGTAAGCTTTGGCTTCGGGATGAGGCTGACCAGCAGGCAGCCAGGAAGGCAGGAATTGACTTTGATAGGGTGCTGACTCTGGATGACCTGGTAGCTTCAGAGGATACATTTTTTGTAGCAACAGGTATCTCTGATGGTCCATTGCTGGACGGCGTCAGCTATTCTGAGGGTTTTGCCCACACCCACAGCTTGGTAGCCAGGGGATTAACCTGTACCGTGCGCGAGATTAAAGCCCATCATCATCTGGGTACCCTGACTGAGATCAGCGCGATTACCTATTAAATTACTATGGTTTCTATCACCTTTCCTCCTCGTTTACTTTCAAGCAAGAAGGTCCCACAAAAGCGCTCAGCGAACCCCCAGAATTAATTCGATGACCAGTTGGTCCAGGCGGCCATCCCCCATTGGATGTGCGGCGATCTTCTTTCAGGTTAAGGGGAATGCTTTCAGCACCTCGGCTTTTTTCGATAGAAATTAACATAAAAACCTGAACGTCTTCCCATCGTCAGCCTTGGCCTCTTCAAGCAGTGCTTGGAACTCTGGATATGGAATGAACGCTTGTTTGAGGTTAACTGCGCCAAAGCAGATGTCCTGATCGTAACTATGGGGAGTATGTAAAGGTTCACTAATAACATTCTGAGACTATCATGATACAGTTAGTCAATAGAATAAAGAAATCTCAAAAAATATCAAGGAGGCTCGAATGTCCTTAGCAGACAGTTCAAAAAAATTTCTTGACTATCTTGAAGGATGGGTGGCATCACTTCCACCATTGGCACTTGAGGAGGCTATCCTAAATCCCAAAAAATCCGCCATCATCTCGATTGATGTGATCAATGCATTTTTATATGAAGGTCCGCTTGCCAGTCCGCGGGTGGCAGCCATCGATCAACCCGTGACTGATTTGATGAAAGCTGCCTGGGGGCGCGGTGTACGCGATATTCTATTGGTTCAGGAGGGGCACAGCGAAGAATCGCTGGAATTTGACGCGTTTGGGCAGCATGGTATGAAAGGCACGCCAGGTGCTGAAGCTACCGATATGATCAAAGCCCTGCCGTTCTATGACCAGCTCAACATTGTTTATAAAGATTCTATCCATCCTGCACTCAACAACGGCTTTGACGAATGGTTGGATGCTCGTCAACATCTCGATACCTTTATTGCTGTTGGCGATGTGACTGATCTCTGCCTCTACCAGCTGGCGACATATCTCCGTCTTCGTGCCAACGCCTACCACCAAAAAAGGCGGGTGATTGTCCCGGCAAATTGTGCACAGACCTGGCATCTATCGGTTGAAGATGCTGAAGATCTCCCCGCGATGCCTCATCATGGGGATTTGCTTCACGCGACCTTCCTTTATCACATGGCGCTTAATGGGATTGAGGTGGTCAAGGAAATCAAGATGGATTCCAACACAACAAATTCCTGAAAGTAAGAGCCTTCACTTAGAGTAAACAGGGCATATAAGCTAGCTCCGGATGGCAGCTCGAATATCTTGCCTGCCTGTCGTACCAGAATGAGTTTGTGGTATGATTACGGCTGGAATAAAATGCTTTATTACGAGAGAGATTACATATTTACAGCAATTGAGCTTCCTGTGGAAATGATGAGCCATTATTTCTGCAGGTATTCTATTTAAATGAGGTAAGGAGATTTATGACAGATATTATTCAAGAAAAACCGGTAACATTCAGCCTGCCGCGCCGTATCAAACGCCTGGCTGACCTTGCTTACAATTTGTGGTGGGTGTGGCATCCGGAAGCCCAGCGTTTATTTAAAGAGATCGACGATTTGCTGTGGGATGAAACCTATCATAACCCGGTTGTCTTCTTGCGTGATTGTGAGCGTAGCCGATTAAATGCTGCTACCCAGGATCGATATTTTCTGGATAAATATGATCAGGTTTTGCGAGAGTTTGATCGCTACGTGAAATCGACCGATACCTGGTTTTCAAAAACCTACCCCGAATTATCTGATGAATTAATGGCTTATTTTTCATTTGAATTTGGGCTGCATGAGTCCTTAATGGTTTATGCTGGTGGATTGGGGATCCTTTCGGGGGACCATCTGAAAGAATCGAGCGACTTGGGCATCCCGTTGGTAGGTATGGGATTCGTCTATACCTACGGCTATTTTTCGCAGCGTATTAGCGAGGATGGATGGCAGCATGCTGAGAATGTTCCGATTGACTTTGATGCCATGCCGCTGATTCGGCTAATGGATGAAAATGGTGAACCCCTGAAAATCTCCATTGACTTGCCGGGTCGCAAGGTTTGCGCACGGATCTATGAGCTGAATGTGGGAAGGGTTAAATTATTTCTGCTCCACACCAACATCCCTGATAATGACCCCAACGATCGCCAGCTGACAGACCGTCTCTACATCAGCGATCTGGAGCTGCGCATTTCTCAGGAAATACTGCTTGGGATGGGTGGCGTGCGTGCGTTAAGGGCGCTGGGCTATCAGCCCACTGCCTGGCACATGAACGAAGGCCATTCGGCTTTCTTGACATTGGAACGCGCCCTTGAATATGTTGAGCAGGGGCTGAGTTTTGATCAAGCCAGGGAGAAAATTGAGAAAACTAATATCTTCACCACCCATACCCCCGTCCCGGCAGGTAATGATGAGTTCCCGCTGTGGTTAATTGATAAATATTTCGTCCAGGTGTGGCCGGAATTGGGTTTAACCAGAGAAGACTTCATCGATATTGCCAAGATCAACCAGTCCTGGGGCGGTGATGCCTTCAGCATGCCGATCCTGGCGCTTAGACTTTCAGAATTTCGCAATGGTGTTTCTGAATTACATGGGCGTGTCGCTCGGGATATGTGGCATTTTCTATGGCCGGATAAGAAAGTTGAGGATGTACCGATTGCGCATATCACCAACGGTATCCACACTGAAACCTGGCTTGCGCGTCGGATGGGCATCCTCTTCTCGCGCTACATGGGTTCAGATTGGGCGGAGCGCATTGATGATCCTGATTTTTGGGCGCAGATTGAAAATATCCCGGATGATGAGCTTTGGCGGGTGCGCCGTCATCTCAAACGGAAATTGGTGGCTTATATCATCAGCCGTGGTAGGGAGCAGTGGAAAACCGCGCATGTCCACCCGGTGCAAACCATTGCGAGCGGCGTCCTGCTCGATCCTTATGCCCTAACGATTGGTTTTGCACGGCGTTTTGCCACGTATAAGCGCGCCAACCTGATTTTGCGAGACTATGATCGTTTATTGAAGATCGTGACCAACGCCCGGATGCCCGTACAGTTTATTTTCGCCGGGAAGGCCCATTCCGCTGATGATCCTGGCAAGCAAATGATCCAGGATGTTTATCGGGCTGTTAAAGATGCTCGATTTGGCGGACGCCTGGCTTTTTTGGAAGATTATGACATGAATATCGCCCGTTACATGGTGCAGGGTGTGGATGTCTGGCTGAATACCCCGCGCCGTCCCCGGGAGGCATCCGGAACATCCGGGATGAAAGCAGCTTTAAATGGCGTGCTGAACTTTTCTGTTTTAGATGGCTGGTGGCGAGAGGGGTATAACGGTCATAACGGTTGGGCGATTGGTGAAGATATCACCAAAGCCATGGATCCGCAGGAACAGGACGAGATGGACGCCCTCAGCTTATATGAAACCCTGGAAAACGAAATTGTCCCCCTGTATTATGAGCAGCGTTCCGCGGATAACCTGCCGGCTGAATGGATTGCCCGTCTAAAAGAAAATATCCGCACCTTGGCCGGACAGTTCAGCATGCGCCGGATGCTCAAGGAGTATGTCTCCCAAATGTATGAGCCGGCAATGCTCAATGGGATTGATGAGCGCAATGGGAAGGACGATGAGGGCTAATGGATATCTTTCTTGACCCGATTGCCTGGCTGGTCGCCACTGGCATATTTTTTGCGCGCCTAGTTAATATTGCCCTTGATACCTTGCGATTTATGTTTACATTACGCGGTAAACGAGGAATGGCCTGGATATTGGGCTTTGTGGAGTCGATCATCTTTGTGCTGGTGATTGGTTCGGTGCTCACGAACCTTGAGAACCCTCTTAACCTGATCGGTTATGCCGCCGGCTTTGCCACGGGCAATGTGGTTGGCATGGCGATTGAAAAGCGGCTGGCGATTGGCTTCACTCGCTTCAGCATCATCAGCAACGATCACAGCACGGAGATTGCTGATACGCTGCGCAGGGAGGGCTATGGCGTGACAGAAATTCCTGCCAGAGGCCGCGAGAGCAATTTTATGCTGGTGGAATGTCATGTGCGCCGTAAGCAGGCGGATGCGGTGGAAGCATTGGCTCTCGAGATCGACCCCCAGGCTTTTATCACCGCGGAGGAGGTCACACCACGCCGCAGCGGTATCTGGCGGTCCTGATATTCTTCATGTATAAATTAAAGCTGTGAAATCTGTTTCACAGCTTTTTTTATTTTCGTGATAAGAGAAAATGTGTATCTAATTATAAAGATATGTATCTCTTTACACCTCAAGATGCTGTATACTATTAGTATTCTTGAGTAGAGGAGGCATTATGTCTGGACAGTCCGATAAATTTTTCCTTGGCAAAGCTTATGATCTAAAGCAAAATGAGATGCTTGATAAGATCATTCAGTATGACCCGGATGACCTGACCACGCACGCCGTCATCACCGGCATGACCGGCTCTGGCAAGACCGGGCTGGGTGTGATCATGCTGGAGGAAGCTGCTCTGCACGGCATCCCGGCCATCGTAGTTGACCCCAAGGGCGACCTGACCAATCTCCTGCTGCATTTCCCGGATTTGCTGCCCGGTGATTTTCAGCCCTGGGTGGATCAGGACGCCGCCCGACGGGAGGGGATTAGCGTGGAGGAGGCTGCGCAGAAAGCGGCTTCGCTGTGGAAGAACGGCCTGGCGTCTTATGGGATTGAAAAACCCCAGCTGGAGGCGCTGCAAAATGCTGTTGATTTCGCTGTGTATACACCTGGCTCGGACTCCGGGCTTCCAGTGAGCATCCTGGCATCGCTTTCTGCACCGCCTATTCCGTGGGAAGGGAACAAAGAGATCTTGCGGGATAAAATTTCGAGCACGGTAACAGCTCTCCTGGGCTTGGTGGGGGTAAAGGACATTGACCCGGTCCGGGCGAAAGAGCACATTTTGCTGTCCAACATCTTCGAAACCGCCTGGCGTGAAGGCAAGGACCTGGATATGAGCACGCTGATCATGCATGTCCAATCCCCGCCTTTTGAAAAGCTGGGTGTTTTCTCGCTGGATCAGTTTTATCCAGATAAAGAGCGATTTGAACTGGCTATGCTGCTGAATAATTTCCTGGCTGCGCCTGCGTTCCAAACCTGGCTGGAAGGATCACCCCTGGACATTGGCAAGATCCTGTTCACCGCTTCAGGCAAGCCGCGGCACAGCGTGTTCTACCTGGCACATCTCAGCGACCAGGAGCGCATGTTTTTTGTGACCCTGCTCTACACCGCGGTTGAAACCTGGATGCGCACCCAAAAAGGATCCGGCAGCTTGAGAGCCATGGTTTATTTTGACGAAATTGCCGGCTACCTGCCCCCGGTCTCCAATCCACCCAGCAAGAACATCATCCTGCGCATGTTGAAGCAGGCACGTGCGTTTGGCGTGGGGCTGATCCTGGCAACGCAAAACCCGGTGGACCTGGATTACAAAGCTCTTTCCAACGCCGGCACCTGGATGGTGGGTAAACTGCAAACCGATCAGGATAAAGCCCGTTTGCTGGATGGTTTGGAGGGCGCCGCTCCCGGGGTTGATCGCCGCGGGTTTGACCGGATGATCTCATTGATAGATAAGCGCGTCTTCCTGCTGCACAACGTCCATGAGGATCAGCCAGAAGTGTTTCATACGCGTTGGGCGATGAATTACCTGCCAGGACCCCTGACACGGGCGCAGATCCCTGCCTTGAATGCCCTGGTTGATGCAAAGACCCATCGTGGCAGCCAGGGAGCCACGCCAGCGGATGAACCGCGTGAAGCAGTCAAAGGAAGCGGGTTGGGGCAGGACGTACAGCCCACTCTACCGGGATCCGTCAATGTCCATTTCCTGCCCGTTGACCTGACGCCCGAAAGGGCTCTGGAGGCTGCTGAAATTGCCTTCTCAGGGGCTATTGGCCAACCTGAGATACTCTATCAGCCAGCCATGGTGGGCCAGGCAAGGGCGGTGTTCCTGGATCGCAAGTATGATATCAGCCAGGAAAAGGTCTTTACGGTGCGCGTCGATGAGTTGAAGCGCAAAGGGTTGGTGCGCTGGGAAAATTTCTTAAACAGCCCAATGGATATGGACCGATTAAGCCCATCTCCCCGTGCTGGGGCTCGCTATGAGTCTTTGGACGACCTGGCTGCCCTGGATGGGAAATATGTTAAGGATTTACAGTCGGATTTTGCAGATTGGATTTATCGCACTCAAACAATTTCTCTCCGCATCCATGAAGACTTAGAGCTTGTAGCTGGCCCGGATGTTTCCGAAGAGGAATTCGACGACATGCTGGCAAAAGCCTCCGAAGCCGGCGAAGAGGCTGAAATCGAGGCAGTCAAAGCGAAGTATGAGGAAAAACTAGATAAGCTGGAAGATAAGCTACAGGATGAAATGGAGGACCTGGAGGAGGATAAGCAGGAACTCAGCCACCGGCGGATGGAAGAGGTTGGCAAAGGTGTCGAAAATGTTCTGGGCCTTTTCACCGGGCGACGCAGAAGCATCACCACATCCCTGACCAAGCGCCGCATGACGAGCAAGGCTAAGACAGACCTGGCGGCAAGTGAACGGGACGTGGAAGAAGTTGAAGAAGATATGAAGGAAATGGAAGCTGAATTGAAGGAAGAGCTGGAGGCGGTCAAAGACCGCTGGCAGGACGTGTCCGGCGGTGTGACCGAGGTTCCCGTTTCACCTTTTAAGAAGAATATCTTCATCGAGTTTTTCGGCCTGGTTTGGGTTCCCCATTACATGCTGAAGCAGGGTGAGGATTGGGAGATGGTGACGGCTTTTGATTGGAAAACCTGAATCAGCTTGGACTTGTGAGCCTTACTCACCCATCATCAAGCCTGTATTATGGGCAGCGTTGTGATTTGTCCAGTTGAACAACTACAGGATGTTGGTCTTATATTCTTCTAATGCCGCAGCAGTAGGCTTAGGTAAGATGCAGAAGAATTAAGAACAAAAAAGGAGTTTTAAAATGGCAGTCAGATCAGCACAAGCAGTTTGGAAAGGCGATTTAAAAAAGGGGATGGGCACCCTGTCTGTTGAAAGCGGTGCATTTACTGGAAAATATTCATTTTCTTCTCGTTTTGAAGAAGGGCAGGGCACCAATCCAGAAGAATTGATCGGTGCAGCTCATGCTGGCTGTTTCTCAATGGCCCTCAGTGCAGACTTGAGTGAAGCCGGGTACACGGTGAAGGAAATCGCCACCCAGGCAAAAGTCAAGCTGGAAAAAGGAGAGGGGGGATTTGGGATCACGGGCATAAAATTGATCACCAAAGCACGGGTGCCCGATATCACCATGGACGAGTTTGCCAAGTATGCCTCTGGAGCCAAGAAGAACTGCCCCATATCCAAAGCTTTAGCTGCGGTTGATGTCCAATTAGAGGCACATTTATTAAAACAATAGGCCGCCAAAGCTAACCCAATCCAAAAAATGAGAGACGCTTCAAGAGGCGTCTCTTTTTGGTCATGATGAGCCTGAATACGATCCTGGGCAGTTAGGGGTCGTTCTTACTGGTTCGCGTTGAGGATGTTCTGGATCATCGCGACATGTTCACCCATAGGTTCCGTGAGCATGGTCATCATTTGCTCCACGGTCGACTCGCCAATTTTTTCAAGGGAATGATTATAGAAATTGACCGTGTTTTCCCAGCGATCCGGAAAATGCCCCACCAATTCTGCCAGGAATTTACGATGGATATGGACCATCTCCAATGCAATGTCAATTGATCGTTCATGCCATGCAAGCTGCTTTCCCCAGACCTGGTTGCCGGGAAATTCTCCGAAAAACACCTTGCATCCTGGGGTGGCTAAAGCCTGTTCGATGATAAATGCATAAACATTGCAATCCTCTGCCAGGTGATGCAGGACCTCACGGATGGACCATTCCCCTGGCTTTTCTGCCCAATCCAGTCCTTCTTTGGGCACCTGCTGCATGACCTTGTCCAGCGGTTTCAATGAATCCATGAATGCATCGATCAAATTTTTCGAGATGCAGATATTTATGCGCTTTTCAATAAACAGCTCATACACCCAAATTAAATAGAGGACACCACATGGTTATCAATGAAATGAATAACGTAACGCCGGACGTGATGCAGTCTTTCCAACGTTTGGTTCCGCACCTTACGGATCACGCATCACCTCCCTCAACCAGGGCTTTGGAGCGTATGGCATTATTGGAATCAACTATTATAATCCTGGCCCGAGACCCTGAAATCGAAGGCAGAATCATCGGTTCTGCTACGCTGGCGACATTTGAAACGCCAACAGGGTCGCATGGTTGGATTGAGGACGTGGTTGTGGACTGGGAGGCGCGCCGGCAGGGTGTCGGGCGGGCATTGACAGAGGCCTGCCTGGAAAAGGCGCGCAGCATGGGGCTGAAGACGGTCAACCTGACATCAAGACCCAGCAGGGAAGCTGCCAACCGTCTTTACCAGAAGATAGGATTTCAACAGCGAGAGACAAATGTGTATGAATACAGGCTTGATTGAAAGTCGATCAGGGTGTTCGTGTGATCAAAGGCAGAGTCTGGGTTGGTACAAGACAGGGCGTGTCTGTTGGTTGGGATTCGGACTGGGGCGACTGCAGCGCAGAGGCTAAGAGGGCCAGGGCATAGGCTTCTGTGTTATTTTCATCAGCAAGGGCTTGCTGCGCCTGTGCGCCTAAGGAAAACACGGGATTTTCATCCTCTAATAAGGATAAGCGGCTGATAGCACGTTCGAGATGGCCCGTTTCTGCGTATACCCTGGTAATGGTGGCGCGGTAAATGTCCTGATCTGCTTCACTGAGGGATGCTGGGCGGCTATTTTCATAGATAACTGGATTTAACAAGCAGGTATACGCCAGACCAAGGAGCAACCCGATAACCA
>Ga0209121_10002074_pt1 | contig 20643 bp, 19 predicted proteins | sample Cruoilmetagenom3_FD_187292 | JGI IMG/M metagenome (GOLD analysis project Ga0209121, IMG submission 187292) | Oil polluted marine microbial communities from Coal Oil Point, Santa Barbara, California, USA - Sample 3 (SPAdes) (version 2) | ecosystem: Environmental > Aquatic > Marine > Oil seeps ...
AGGAAAGAATCCTGCAATTAGAGTGCGTTCCGAGGCAACGCCTTTGGCGTGGTCAATCCCCGCAATCGGCGTTTCCTGGGCGGAAGTAGATTTGGGGGGCGTTGCCTCACGAACCCTCCTGCACTCCGGTATTCGATGTTACTGCACCCTTCGGGCCTGCACCCGGGGCGCGTGCGAACACGCGCCCCGCGCTTGCGTCCTGCGAAGACCGGCCCGGTCATGCGAGACGGTCTGGATGCCCGGAGCCGATCCTGCGCAGACCAGATCAGACGAAAATGAACTCGTCTGCCGTGAGCAGGCTCGGATCGTCGAACCCGACGAGGGTCACGCTGTCGTCGCCGAACTCGACCAGGGTATCGGCGCCAAGATCGGTGATCGTCATGTCATCGAGGCTGTCGAAGCCATGCGCGCGCCCGTCGATCAGGTCGCCTTCGAGCGGATCGACGTCGTGGATGAAATCATCGCCCCCGCCCGGGGCAAACACGAAGGTGTCGGCACCACCGACGGCATCATCTTTCATGACCTTGGCATCGCCGACCATGTGATTGACACCGGTGCCGCTCACCAACCTGTCGTCACCGCCCACGGCGTTGCCGTACATGGCGTAGGCCTCGCCATAGAGGACGTTGTAGCCGCCGTCACCAGCCACGAGCTTGTCATCGCCGCCGACGTTGTCGGCCGACATGTAGTATGCGTCGCCAAACAGCCTGTTGTCACTGTTATCGCCGCCGACCAGCGTGTCATCGCCGCCTTGCGACGTGTCTGTCGCAATGGTCGGATCCTTGCCGGTGTACATCGAATAGGCGTCACCATAGAGAGCGTAGGTGCTGTCGTCGCCCCCGACCAGCCGGTCACCACCGCCGACGGAGGCGTCCTTCATCGTGGAGGCGTCGCCGATCAACCGGTTGTCGCTGTCATCACCGCCGATCAGCCTGTCGTCGCCGCCTCGCGCATCGTCATTCAGGGTGCTCGCGTCGCCATACAGGTTGTTGGTGCTGCCGTTGTCGCCGGTCAACCTGTCATTGCCGCCACGGGTGTGGTCGAACATGTAACGCGCGTCGCCGTAGAGGGTGTCGAAACTGTGGTCGCCCGCTTTGAGCACGTCGTTGCCACCACGCGCAGCGTCAAACATCCGCCAAGCGTCGCCGAACAGCCAGCTGCGTGTATTGTCACCCCCGATCAGTTTGTCATTTCCCCCTTTCGACCGATCGTACATTTCATAGGCATCGCCAAAAGCACTGCCCCCTTCATCGTCGGGCAAGACCAGAATCTATCGCTTGCCGTGTTCTTCTCCAGTGAATATGCCGAATGTATCCCCAAACAGAGTTGCCATCACGCTCACCTCCGTTGTTCTCGTCGCGCGTTACATCCGGCATGTCATTGTCCGATCACCTATCACGCCTTGACGCGGATCATACGGGATCCACCTTTGACGGTGGTCCGCAGGTCGGGACAGCTCGGGCCGGTCGAGACGGGTCAGTCCAAGCCGGTACCATCGGCCTCGGGTCAGGCGGGCGATCTGTGGGCGATGTAGGACTTGGTGAAGCCGAACTTGCGTTCGACGATGATCTCGCCGTCCGGAAACATCATTTCGAAGTCCTCGCGCAGAATGACGCGGGTTTCCTCGATCATCTCGGCCCAGTCGGGAAATCTGCGGTGCCAGCGGCGCAAGGTGTTCTTGCGCAGCCATTTTGGCCAGAACCACCAGAATGGCATGTGGTTGTGCGCCTCGATGGGAAACCGGATCGACGGCGTCTGGACCCAGTACCCCTTGCCGAGCCGAGCGTTTTCGCGGGCCATTTCGGCCTGCCGGTTGCCGTCGCCCACGTGTTCGATCACGCTGTTTGAAAAGGCGATGTCGAATTCCCCATCCTCGAACATGTCGACATCACGCGCGTCGGCTTCGAGCAGGGTCAGGTTGTGATGCGTCGGCTGCGGATCGGGATCGTTGAACCCCGGCAGGTTGATGATGGTGATGTCGAGACTGTGCGGGCAGTCGAGCCAAAACTCCGGGGTGCCGCCCAAATCGACGATCCGCTCCCCGCCCGCGATCCCCATCGTGTCGATGAACATCCGCATCCGTTTCTTGCGCGCGCCCGCGGAGAAGGGTTTTTTCAAGCCCAATAGTATTCTGGGCACTAAATGTTCCATCCGAATCCCCAAACCAAATTCCCTCGGGGACAAGGTTAGCGGAAGCGACCGCCCGGGAGAAAGCGCCTGCGTCCGGCCGAGGTATTTCGGCAATAACCCGTCACCCGGGACCCGGTCAGGGAGACGCCGGCGCCTTGGCGAAGAGGACGTAGAAATCGTTGCGGCGGACCTCGGTCAACGCCGTGCCGCTGTCGGTGATCTCGTCGAGGATCAGATTGCGGACCTTGGTCGACAGCGGGCAGAGCGGAACCAGGAGGTAGTCGGCCGCCGCCCAGCCCGGCAACCCGCCGTAGTACCAGGGCGCGGCGCCGGGGAGTGGCTCGGCGGCACCGTAGAGCCAGAAAGACGACAGGATGTCGGCGGCGAAGAGCGTTTTGGCCGCCGTCAGGCCCGAGGCCTTGAGGTCGTCCGACAGCGCCTCGAACCAGGAGATGGTGCCGAGCTCGACCTGGCAATCGGGCCAGATCTCGCCGTTGAAGGTCGCCGCGTGTTTGCGTACCTCGGGGTCGTGGTAGGCGGCGAAGGGTTGTCCGGGAGTATCCAGCGCCACCGTGGCGTTGAGCCGCATCGCCCGGATCCGGGGCGTCTGGAGGTCGGTGTGAACGCCGGAGCCCGGCAGCAGCGGCACGTAAGTACTCGTGTCGGTGACGAGATGGCGGAAAGGCGAATAGGCGAGGTTGAGGGCTGAGGGCGCGGAGAAGGCGGCCGCGGCCACGGCAGCGATCAGCAGCGCCTGTCTCGCGTCCCACCCGAGCGCGATGGTGTGCTCGCGGGCGGGGCGCAGGGTGAACAGCAAGAGGCCCAGAAGCCAGAGCCACTGCGGATCGTTGCGGAAATTCTGGTAGGTGACGTAGAAGAAGCCCGGCACCAGGAGGAGCAGCACCAACCCCTCGAGCCTGCGCCCGGATTGGCGCAAGAGGACCACGCCGAGGAGCAGGACGATGCTGCCGCCCATATAACTCGGTGCGCCGACCACGGCCGCCAGCGGCAGCGAGGGTCGTGGGCGCACCTCGCTGGCCATGACCGTGAACAGATCGCGCAGGTAGGCGAGCCAGTAGAACGGCGTGCCGGCGAGCAAGGTGACAGCGAGGGCGACCATGAGGCCGGTGGCCGCGGCGACACCGATGGTCCGCCAAGCGCGGCGCCCAATGAGCGCGACCGTGACGGGAAGCACGAATGCGCCGAAATAGGTGATCTTGATGAGCGCCATGACCGCGAGCGCACCGCCGATGACCAGACCGTCCGCCACCGGGGAGCGGAACTCGTCCTCGCCCGGCAGCATGGCGCAGGCGATGGCGACGAAGGCCGCCGCCCAGGCCCAGCGGTTGTAATGCATCGAGATCGAGACCGACCGGTCCGCTTCGCCGTGCACCAGCGCGAGGATCAGGACCAGCACCAGCGCGCCGAAGAGATAGGCGGTGCCGCCGCGAAACCGGCTCGCCGCCACCCACCAGATCGCCGGCAACGCCAGCCCTGCTGCCAGCGCCTGGGCGTAGAGGAACGCGTGGCCGATACCGGCCCCGAGCCAGACGAAAAGGGCGATCGGCGCGGCCGCCAATACCCCGATCGGGGACTGAAAATCGAGATGCGGCCATTGCCCGCGCGCCTCGCGCAGGACGATCTGCAACAGGTGCAGCGTGTCGCCCTCGTGCTTGCCGATATAGAGCCCGCCCTTGGCAAGGCCCGCGCCCGCGAGCGCCAGCGCCACGGCAAAAAGAAAGGCACCCAGTAACCCCGAAGAAGGTCGCGTCATTCTGCCCTCGCTGTCCTCACGGTCGTTTTTTCGTCCCATTTGTCCGGCAACATCCACCCTGGACGGATCCGTGATGGTGCTATCCGCCGATTGTGTTGCCGGAATGGCAACAGACGGGTAGAATCGCGGAAAAAGAATACAGGCCGGAAACAAAAAAGAGCAGACCCATGAACATGCAACCCATGTCCAACGTGCAGGCGCCGCCTGCGTGCAAAACCTTGGTCGACACCGGGCTCACGCCGGTGATGATGCGCGACATCCTTTTGAAGACGATGTTCCGGATGAACCTGGAAATGGTCTCCGATCTCGAACGCGTGCTGGCCGTGCCGAGCCGGGTGGTGCAGGACCTGATCGACGACACCCGCAGCCAGGGCATGGTCGAGGCACTCGGCACGCTGCATGCCGGCGCCGGCAGCGAGGTCGGCTACCGGCTGTCCGATACCGGCAAGGCCCGCGCGCTCGATGCGCTCAGCCAGTCGGAGTATTACGGCGCGATGCCGGTGCCAATCGATCGCTACAACGAACAGATGAAGCGCCAGTCGATCCGCAATGTCCAGATCACCCGCGCGCAGCTCACCGCCGCGATGGGCCACTTGGTGTTGCCGTCGGAACTGCTCGACCACCTCGGCCCCGCGGTCGGCTCTGGCCGCTCGATCCTGATGTACGGCCCCCCCGGCAACGGCAAGTCGTCGATCTCCAACGGCATTCGCGACGCGCTGGGCGACAAGATCTACATCCCCCGCGCGGTGGTCTACAACGGTCAGGTCATCACCGTCTACGATCCGATCGTGCACACGGCGGCCACGGACATGTCGGAGGACCCGAATTCGCTGCGGCGCACGGCAAACCGGTTCGACCAGCGCTACGTACTGTGTGACCGACCGACGGTGATCACCGGCGGCGAATTGACGCTCGACATGCTCGACCTCAAGTACAACGCCGTCGCACGGACCTATTCGGCGCCGCTGCAGTTCAAGTCGACCGGCGGCGTCTTCATCGTCGACGACCTCGGTCGCCAGTCGGAACCACCGCAGGCGCTGATCAACCGCTGGATTTTGCCACTCGAGGAATCGAAAGACATCCTCGCCCTGCAATCGGGCGAAAAATTCGAGGTGCCCTTCGACACCCTGGTGATCTTCTCGACCAACTTCCACCCCAACGAGATCTTCGACAAGGCGGCGCTGCGCCGGATCTTCTTCAAGATCAAGATCGACGGGCCGACCCAGGAGGATTTCCTGAAAATCTTCTCACTGGTCGCGCGCAAGCGGGGGATGCCGCTCGACGAGGCCTCGCTGATCCACCTGTTGAAGAAGAAATACCCGACGATCGACAACATCTACGCCAACTACCAGCCGATCTTCCTGATCGACCAGATGATCTCCGTCTGTGATTTCGAGGGCATCCCCTACCAGATGACCCCGGAGCTGATCGACCGGGCCTGGGCGAACATGTTCGTGCGCGAGGAGAAGATCGTGCATTGACGCGCGACGCCCGGGCGGATGATGCGACCGGGCGGTCGGCGGATGCTGCTGCCATCGGGCATTGCGACCAAGAGAACGGGGCGGGGTGTTGCTGCCCCGTGCTGTTTGCTTGGCGCCCAAAGCTTCGGAGAGCTTGAGACCTTTGCGGTGTTTCCCGTCCGGGGAAACGCTTGCCGGGTGGAGAATTGCGCGCCGCACGATCCTCCGGACAGCCACCCCTCAGACAATCCTGCGCGCCCAAGGCGCGCCGTCGCGGTTCCGGGTCACCGCCTCCACCCCCTGCGGCGCGCTCATCGGGCGTGGCTTCGCCGGTGGGGTCGCCAGGTCGGCGGACGACCAGGACGGGTCGCGTCCTTGTCGCGGCCGCGGGATCGGGGGTTGGCGGGTGAAGATCGTGGTGATGATCACCACCTGCGCCATGCGATCACCGCCCGAACGGCGCGCCGGCGTATCATCCGAATGCACCTCAAATCCGGCCGCACCAAGCTCGGCAAGTGCGGTTTCGGTGTCGGACCCGGCAAACTCCGCGAGGGTCCCGATCTGGCCGCCCGACAGCGCGGCAATGGCGGTGCGGGTGATATCGCCGGTGCTTTGCGCCGGCCCACCCGGCAGGAAGCTGAGCGCGAGCAGTACCGCGCTCGCCGCCATGATCCCGGTCGCGAGCGGGCGTTTGAAATAGCTGGTGAAGGCGCGCCAGTTGAGGACGAGATGGGCGACGGCACCGGCAACCATGACCCAGCCGGCCCATTCGTGGATCACCTTCGCCATAGTGGTTTCGACATGGACGAACATCACGATCCCACTGACACCCATGATCAGGAAGCTGCCGATGATCAGCGGCGTTGCCCGGCCGCGCAGGCTCTTCTTTGTCTCGCGCCTTGTGTGCGTCCGCAATGGCTAGGAAACGCGGGCACCGCGCGGTTCCGTCGCGATCTTGGCTTTTGTTTTCCCCGGCCGCTCCCTACCCTCGGCCCATGTCCGCGCTCCCGCCCGCCCTCGCCGCCTGGTTCAAGGCCAAGTCCTGGACCCCGCACCCGCACCAGCTCGCCATGTTGGCGCGGGGGCAAGACCACGCGACGCTGCTGATCGCCCCGACCGGCGGCGGAAAGACACTTGCAGGATTCCTGCCTACATTGGCCGACTTGATCGAAAACCCGGTAGTTGGCTTGCACACTTTGTACATTTCACCTCTCAAGGCTCTGGCCGCCGACATGCGCCGCAACCTCACCGGGCCGATCACGGAGCTGGGGTTGGGGATCCGGGTCGACGACCGCTCGGGCGACACCAGCCAGACGCGCAAGAAGGCCCAGCGCGCCGATCCACCGCATATCCTGCTTACAACGCCCGAGAGCCTCGCGCTGCTGCTCTCCTACGCGGACGCGCCGCGGATGTTCGGCACCTTGAAGCGGGTGGTTGTGGACGAGCTGCATGCGCTGGCGGACTCGAAGCGCGGCGACCAGTTGATGCTGCTGATGACCCGGCTGGAAGCCCTGGCGCCGGGGCTCAGGCGCGTCGGGCTGTCGGCGACGGTCGAGGATCCGCCAGCCCTTGCGCGCTACTTCAATGCCGGCGGCGCCGCGGTGCTCGAGGCCGATCCCGGCCCCGCCCCCGATATCCGGATGCTGACAACCGAGGCACCGCCGCCCTGGTCCGGCGGCGGCGGGCGCTACGCGATGGCCGAGGTGCTCGACGAGGTGCGCCGGCACAATACGACGCTGATCTTTCACAACACCCGCGCCCAGGCGGAGATTTTCTTTCACCACCTCTGGCTCGCCAACGCAGACAGCCTGCCGATCGGCATCCACCATGGCTCGCTGGCGCGGTCTGCGCGCGAGAAGGTCGAGGCGGCGATGGTGGCGGGCGGCCTCAAGGCGATCGTCTGCACCGGCACGCTCGACCTCGGGCTCGACTGGGGCGACGTGGACTTGGTGATCCAGGTCGGGGCGCCGAAGAACGTCAAGCGCCTGGTCCAGCGGATCGGACGCGCCAACCACCGCTACAACGCGCCCTCGAAGGCCCTGCTGCTGCCGGCCAACCGCTGGGAGGTGATCGAGTGCCAGGCGGCGATCGAGGCGGCACTGGCCCACGATCTCGACGGCGAGCCACGGGGGGCCGGGCCGAGGGATGTGCTCTGCCAGCACATCCTGATCCGCGCTTGTTCGGGGCCGTTCGAGGCGGCGGCGCTCTACGGCGAGGTGGTGCGGGCCGGGCCCTATGCCAGTCTCACCCGCGCGGCTTTCGACGCCTGCCTCGATTTCGTCGCCACCGGCGGCTACGCGCTAAGGGCCTATGACCGCTGGCAAAGGCTGCAGCACCGCCCCGACGGGTATTGGCAATTGCGCGATCCGCGCGCGACCCAGCTCATCCGCATGAACCTCGGCACGATCCAGGATACCGACACGCTAAAAGTGCGGATGCGCGGGGCACGGGGGGCGCTCGGCGAGGTGGAGGAGGCCTTCGCCGCCGCGCTGGTGCCCGGCGACACCTTCCTGATGGGCGGCAAGATCGTGCGTTTCGAGAGCCTCAAGGAGATGCACGTGGAGGTGAGCCGTGACCGTGGACGCAAGCCGAAGGTCGCGGTCTTCATGGGCACGAAGTTCTCGACCTCGACACAGCTTTCGGACCGTATCCTCGACCTCCTGCATCGGGGCGACCTCTCGGCGCTCCCGGATCACACCCGCGACTGGATCCGCCTGCAGGCGGAGGTCTCGAAACTGCCCGAGGCAGGACGGTTGCTTGTCGAGAGCTTTCCCTACGAAGGCCGTGCGCATTCCTGCATCTACGGGTTCGCCGGGCGCGGCGCACAGCAGACCCTGGGGCTGCTTCTGACCCGCCGCATGGAGGAGGCCGGGCTCGGCCCCCTGGGCTTCGTTGCCACCGACTACGCGACGCTGATCTGGTCGCTCGAACAGATCCGCGACCCGGTGACGCTGATCGATCACGGCGGACTGGTCGACGGGCTGGAAGGCTGGCTCGCCGAGAACGCCCTGATGAAACGCAGTTTCAAGACGGCCGCGACCATCGCCGGGCTGACGCCGCGGAACTTCCCCGGCAAGCGGGCGAACGCCCGCCAGGCGACCTTTTCGGCCGACATCCTCTACGACACGCTGCGCAAATACGACCCCGGCCACCTGCTGCTCGACATCACCCGGGAAGAGGCGATGCGTGGGCTGATCGGGTTCGGCCGCATCGAGGAGATGCTGGCGCGGACGCGGGGGTTGGTCGACCACGTGGTGGGCGACCGGGTGACACCTTTCGCCGCACCGCTGTTTCTGGAAGTCGGCAAAGTCCCGGTCCAGGGCGCGGGCGCCGACGCCCTGGTGGCCGCCGAGACGGAACGACTGATGGCGGAGGCCGGATTGGTGTGAGGGGCGAGCGCGTGTTTCGATCTGCGAGATTGTAACGCGGCAGGCCAGGTCCTGAAGGGCCCGGGCCTGTTTGAAGGGTCCGCGTGCCGCCACATCCGGACCTGCCGGTTTCCTAGGAAACCGACCCCGGGTTCCTAGGAAACCGGTTGCGCAGGGATCCCGAAATTCCCCAATGAAACCGGCTCGATTGCCCGCCCTCCAGTGTTTACGCGCTGGCAACCTTTTCATGCTTTGATGGTCCCATCACCAGATCCACATTGGAGCCTCCATGACCATCGACGAAAGACTCGCCACCGCATTCAACACGCTTGCTCATCCGCGTCGCGCACGCCTTTTCCGCCTGCTTGTCTCCAATCCGGAAGCCGGCCGGAGCTTCACTGCGCTCATGTCGGCCACCGGATACCGCAAGACCCCCCTTTCCCATCACCTCGAGATTATGGAACGTGGCGGGCTCATTCGGCGGCAGCGAATTGGCAACGCGATGACCTTCATGCTCACGCCCGGCCCGCTCAGCGCCGCCATGACCGATGCCCAGCGCCAAGCCAGCCGCGCGACCGGCCCTGCCCGGCGGATCGCCTAGAGCGGCCCCGGCCGGCGTTCCTCGGACAGAAGCACGTTTGCCTCGACTTCGCCGACCCCCGGCAGGGTCATGATCCGCCGCCTGAGGACGCGTTCGAAATCGGCGAGGTCACGGGCGACGACCCTGAGACGGTAGTCGTAGAGGCCGAGCACATGGTGGACCAGCTGCACCTCGGGAATGGCGCGCACCGCGCGTTCGAAATCCTCGAGGCTGACACGGCCCTTGGTGGCGAGTTTCACCCCAAGGAAAACAGTGACGCCAAAGCCCAGCGCCTCACGGTCGAGATCCACGCGACGTCCGCGCAACACGCCCGCCTCGGTCAGACGTTTCAGCCGCCGCCAGGCCGCCGGTTGCGACAGCCCGAAACGACCGCCGAGCGCACCCGCAGAGAGCGTGGCATCCGCCTCCAGTGCGCGCAGGAACGCACGGTCCGTCTCGTCCAGCCCGATCACAGCGGCAGCCCCTCCTGCTCGGCGATCACCGCAACCTGCATCAACGCCTCGATATCGGCGATATGCGGCAGCACCAGGATCTTCTGCCGGTAGATCTGCTGGTAGTGTCCCATGTCGCGCGCGATCACGTGGAGCCGCACATCCACCCGGCCGAGAAAGGTCTGAATCTCGGTCACCTCCGGCACCTCCCGGGCGGCCGCCAGAAACTCGTCGAAGGCGCGCGGATCGGTCTTGTCGAGGGTGAAGCGCAAGCTCACTTCCACCTCCCACCCAAGCGCCGTCCAATCGATCACCGCATGCTGGCCGCGGATCACACCGGCTTTGCTGAGCCGGTCGAGCCGGCGAGAATAGGTGGTGGGGGTGACACCGGCACGCTCGGCCAGTTCGCCGACACGCGCCCCCGGATTCGCTTGAAGCCGACGCAGTACCCGTCGGTCGGTATCGTCGATCTGCATGATTTCTCCGAACTTCGCCACTTTTCCGAATTGGTCTTGCATCAATACCGCAAACGCACCCACATTTGCAAACGCCATACGGCTCGTCTGGTTAGAATGCGCACCGGAACGACACTTCAAAGGAGCCCGCGACATGCGCGTCTACTACGACCAGGATTGCGACATCAATCTCATCAAGGACATGAAAGTGGCCATCCTCGGCTACGGCAGCCAGGGTCATGCGCATGCGCTGAACCTGCGCGACAGCGGCGCCAAGAACGTCGTCGTGGCGCTGCGCGAAGGCTCGGCCAGCGCCAAGAAGGCCGAAGGCGAAGGGCTCAAGGTCATGGGGCTAGCCGAGGCCGCCGCCTGGTGCGACCTCATCATGTTCACCATGCCCGACGAATTGCAGGCCGAGACCTACACGAAATACGTCCACGACAACCTGCGCGACGGCGCCGCGATCGCCTTCGCCCACGGCCTCAATGTGCATTTCGGCCTGATCGAGCCGAAGCCCGGCGTCGACGTGATCATGATGGCGCCGAAGGGCCCGGGCCACACGGTGCGCGGCGAATACGTCAAGGGCGGCGGCGTGCCCTGCCTCGTCGCGGTGCATAACGACGCCTCCGGCAAAGCGCTTGAAATCGGCCTGAGCTATTGCTCGGCCATCGGCGGCGGCCGCTCGGGTATCATCGAGACCAACTTCCGCGAGGAATGCGAAACCGATCTGTTCGGCGAGCAGGCGGTGCTCTGCGGCGGCCTCGTCGAGCTGATCCGGTCTGGCTTCGAGACCCTGGTCGAGGCGGGCTACGCCCCCGAGATGGCCTATTTCGAATGCCTTCACGAGGTGAAGCTGATCGTCGACCTGATCTATGAAGGCGGCATCGCCAACATGAACTACTCGATCTCGAACACCGCCGAATACGGCGAATATGTCTCGGGTCCGCGGGTGCTGCCGAAGACCGAGACCAAGGCGGTGATGAAGGACATCCTGACCGACATCCAGACTGGCAAATTCGTGCGCGATTTCATGACCGAGAACACGGTTGGCCAGCCGTTCTTCAAGGGCACCCGCCGGATGAACGACGCCCACCAGATCGAGGAGGTCGGTGAGAAACTGCGCGGCATGATGCCGTGGATCTCGGCTGGCAAGATGGTCGACAAGGAAAAGAACTGATCCGCGACACGCGACGCGATCAGGCAATAGCAAAGCCCCGGGAAACCCCCGGGGCTTTTTTATCGGGTTTCGAGGCGCTTACCCGCAGGCGGGCAGGTAATGCTCGCCCAGCACGACATCCCAACCGGCGCTGTAATGACCGCGGCGCGTCCCCGCATCGTCGCCCCAGGCCTCCCAGCCGGAATGCGTGAGCGTGAGCCGCGAGCCGCCGCCAGGAAGGTCTTCGAAGGCCACTTCGACCCGCGTGGGATTGTCGGCGTTGTTACCGGGGTGCCAGGTCATCGCCACGCGCACGCCGTCTTCGAATTCAAGCACCCGGCCCCAGTCGCAGCGGCTGCCGTCATGCATGGTCTCGTAAACCGCGCCGCCCTGCTTCGGCTCGATCGTGACCGCCTGCGGCACTTTACCAGCGCCTGACGAGACCGAATGGCTGCCCGGCCACCAGCGCGCGGTGTCGCGGGTGAAAATGTCGAAGGCGCGGGCAGCGGCGCAGCGTAGATCGAGAGTTTTCACGATTGGGTCGGTCAATGGTCTTCTCCTGTCTGGTTCATGACGTCCTGATGAAACCCCGCCAGGACATCGTCCCAGTACCGGTCGATCCAGGCGCGCAGTTCCGCGAGCCCCTCGCGGCGGACGGAATAAATCCGCCGTGCGCCCTCGGGCTGCGCCGCGACGAGGCCCGCATCGGTCAGAACCTTGAGGTGCTGCGAAACCGCGGGACGCGAGACCGGCAAACATTCCGCGAGCGCGCCGACTGGCATCGGCTTTGCGGCCAACATCTCGAACACCTGGCGGCGGGTCGGGTCTGCGAGCGCGGCGAAGGACTCAGCGTAAGGCATGACTTACGGTAAGCGGATTCTTACGGTTAGGGCAAGCGGATTCACGGACCATCTGTTCGCGCACCGGTGAGGCAGAACGCTGGACCCCAACTGCGATCGGGCCAGTCGGGTGTTGGCGGCGCACCGCCGGAACCGCCCTTTCAGGAGCGATCCGACGATGAATACCCGGCGCGGGCGTTGCTCTGATGTTATGAAGAACTTCGGCTGCGCTGTCCCCGGGGGGCGAAGCCCCCCGGCCTGCTCGCCGCAGGCGCGTTCGGGCGCAGCCCGGACGTCTACCCGGCGGCTTCGCTCACCGCTCCCACGATACTGTCGACGACCTCCGTCATTACCACCTCGTCCTCACATTCCGCCATCACCCGGATCAGCGGCTCCGTGCCCGACTTCCGGATCAGGAGACGGCCGGTTCCAGCCAGGCGTGCTTCCCCCTGTTCGATAACTTTTCGAACATTATTACTATCAAGAGGTGCCTTTTTGGAAGAAAATCTCACATTTTTCAACATCTGGGGAATCGTCTCGAACACTTCCGACAGCTCCGAGGCGCGCTTGCCCGAGGTCACCATTTCACCGAGGAAATGCAGGCCCGACAGGAGCCCGTCACCGGTGGTGGCGAAGTCGGTCATCACGATATGCCCCGATTGCTCGCCGCCGAGGTTGAACCCGCCCGCGCGCATTGCCTCCACGACATAGCGGTCGCCGACCGCGGTGCGCAGGAGCGACAGCCCGGCGCCGTCGAGGAACCGCTCCAACCCGAGGTTCGACATCACCGTTGCCACCAGCGTGCCGTGGTTGAGCCGTCCATCTTCCGCCCAGTGCTTGGCGAACAGCGCCATCACCTGGTCACCGTCGGCGATCCGGCCCTTCTCGTCGATCAGCGTCACCCGGTCCGCGTCGCCGTCGAGGCAGATACCGAGATCCGCCCCTTCCGCCAGAACCTTCGCCACCGCCGCGTCGGGCGCGGTCGAGCCGACGCGATCGTTGATGTTGAGGCCGTTCGGCGCCACGCCCATCGGCACCACCTCGGCGCCGAGCTCCCAGAGCGCTTCCGGCGCGGCGCGGTAGGCCGCCCCGTGGGCGCAATCGACCACCACTTTGAGGCCGTCGAGCTTCTTGGCCGATGGAAACGTCGTCTTGATGAATTCGACATAGCGGTGGCGGCCCTCGTCGATACGTTTTGCGCCGCCGATATTCGCAGGTCGGGCAAGATCGATCTGCTGCTCGAGCAGCGCCTCGATCGCCGCCTCGTCCTTGTCCGAGAGTTTGAACCCGTCCGGTCCGAACAGCTTGATCCCGTTGTCGTGGAACGGGTTATGCGAGGCCGAGATCATGATCCCGAGATCGGCACGCATCGACTGGGTGAGGTGCCCCACGGCCGGTGTCGGCACCGGGCCGAGCAGCAGCACGTTCATGCCGGTCGAGGTGAGCCCGGCGGTGAGCGCGCTCTCCAGCATGTAGCCCGAGCGCCGCGTATCCTTGCCGATCACCACCCGGTGTTCGCTGTCGCCGTTGTTGCGGCGGAAAAACTTGCCTGCGGCGGCGCCGAGTTTCAACGCCATTTCGGCGGTCATCGGAGGGGTGTTGGCGAGACCGCGCACCCCATCGGTTCCAAAGAATTTCCGGCTCATCGGTTCACTCTTCTTCCGTCTTGTCGCTGTTGAGCGCCGCAAACAGCCGCAGCGCCTGAATGGTGGCTTGAGTATCATGGACACGCAGGATGTGAACACCCTGTGACACGCCGTGCAGCGCCACCGCCAGCGAGCCGCCGAGCCGGTCCTTCGCGTGCGCCGCACCCCCGATCTCGCCGATGAAACGCTTGCGTGACGCACCGAGCAACACCGGCGCGCCGAGGTCGTGAAACGCGGCCAGGTCGCGCAAAAGGGTCAGGTTATGGGCCCCCGTCTTGCCGAACCCGATCCCCGGGTCGGTCACGATCCGGTCGCGCGCGATCCCCTGCCCCTGGGCGAAAACAATGCGTTCTTCCAAGAAATCAAGAACTTCCCCTGTCACATCCGCGTAAGTCGGACCCTGCTGCATCGTCTCGGGCGTGCCCTTGGCATGCATCACGATGACCGGCACCTCGCGGCTCGCACACAGCCCGGCAAGCTCGGGATCGAAGGTGAACGCGGCGACGTCATTGACAATATCGGCGCCTTCCGACAGTGCCGCCTCGGCGACAGCGGATTTCCGCGTATCGATGGAGATCGGAGTGCTGACACCGGCCGCGCGGATCTCGGCGATCAGCGGCGCGGTGCGGGCGATCTCGTCGGAAACCGACACTTCGGCCGCGCCGGGGCGGGTGCTTTCGCCGCCGATGTCGATGATGTCGACCCCGTCGTCGGCCATCTCCCGGGCCCGGACCACCGCGGCCGCGCGCCCGGCGTAGTCGCCTCCATCGGAGAAGCTGTCGGGGGTGACATTGAGGATACCCATCACCCGCGGACTATCGAGGCCAAGGCCCGCGAGCGCCGGGCGCGGCGCGGACAGCCGGGCGCGGCCCGCGCCGTCGAGCCCGGACGGGCCGATCATCTTGGTGCTGCCGTCTGCGGCCCGGCGCTCGATGGTGTTGAACCAGGCGAACCGGCTGCCCGCAACCGCGAGGCTGCCGCCGTGCCCGGCGGAGCGGCCGCCGAGACGCGCGACCGGGCGCAGCCGGGCGGTCATGGCACCGCCCCCGCGGCGAGCGCGCGGACCGGGAGGTCGGTCGCCGGTGCCGGCGCGCCGAGCATGACCAGCTCGGTCGCCTGCATCAGCTCGGCGAACCATGCCGACAGAGCGGCCGCGTCGCGGGGCGAGGCCGAGGGGCCGTCAACCGCGTCGAGTACGATCTTGGACGGCGCCCAGACGCTGATCTGGCCATGTTTCATAGCCCAGTCGAGCTCGGTCCGGGTGGCGACGACGACACAACGCGGATCGCGCGCGGCAAGCACCCAGGCGTTCTGCTCAACGGCGAGCAGATCGATCCGGCGCTGGGTCATCGCGTGGCCGGTTTCCGGCCTGGGTGTATCGGCGGCGCCGACACAGAGGATCGCCGGCTGGCCGCCGGCTTCCAGCGCGTCGAGGATGGCGCAGAGGGTCGTCGACATGACCGCGTCATTGCAGAGGTACACCACGCGCGGATGCGGCAGGTCGTCTTCGTCCGACATCGCCGGCGGGGTCTCGCCGCGCGCGCGCACGATCTCGACGCCGAGCGCCCCCGGACCGCGGTCGAGCTTTTCGATCCGCACGAAAACCCGCAACGCCTGCTCGGCCAGCAGGATCCTGTCGGCGATGCGTTGGGCCAGGGTTTCGAGCAGGTTCAGCCGCTCCTCGGCCAGCTCGTGGGCAATCGCCTCGGTGATCGTATCGTAGGAGAGGATGCGGTCGACGTCGTCGTCGAGCGGCCTGCCGGGCGGGATCACCTCGACCACGACATTGAAGGCAAGCCGCTGCTGGCGGCCGCGTTCCTGCTGGAAAGCCCCGATATCGGCATCGACCTCATGATCGCGCAGCGAGATCCGGTCGGGCGGCCTGTTGGGCTGGCCCGCAGCCTCGGCGCGCGCGCTGGGATGCTCGAAAGCGAGGCGGATGTCGGTTGTCATGCGGGCGGGCCCTCCTCTGCGGGCGCAGAATGGCCCATTCCCGGGTCGGACACCAGAGGCGGCGCGGACGGCGTTTCGAAACGCCGTGCAACGCGGTTTCGAAACCGCGTTTGAAGCCGCTTCGAAGCGGCTTGGCCGACGGCGCCCGCGCGCTAGCGGTAGAACCGATGGTCGCCAATCGTCGAGGTCAGGTCTTTGGTCACCGACCAACTCGGGTTGACCCGGGTCGCGTGGTAGAAGAGCGCGCCGTCGGTGAGAACCCGAGGGGCGCCGTTGAGCATCGCACCAGCGACCTTGCCCACCCGTTCCCAAGCCTTCGGTTCTGTCACATGCTCGGGTAGCCCGTCACAGGTATAGGTGAACTGGCAGGCGTATTTCCGGCCCGTGCCCTGGTTGATCACGTCGCAGACGCTGTCGGGGTAGCGACTGCTGTCGACCCGGTTGAGGATGACCTCTGCGACGGCGAAGAGCCCCTTTGCCCGCTCGCCCCGCGCCTCGAAATAGAGCGCCTGGGCCAGGCATTCCCACTCGGCGCCGCCCGCGGCGTCTGCCTGGGCCCGCAGCCAGGCATCGGTATGAAGGTAGGGCGCATCACCGGCGAGGTCGGCTTTCAGCGCCAGGGTCCGCCGCACATGGTCCGGGCCGGGTACCGCCAGATCATCGGGAACCGGAGCGGATTTGGTCGCGACGACAGGCCAAACGGGGCGGGCGGGCGCAGGGCTGGAGGCAGCGCTCCGTGCCGGGCTGGCCGCTGGCGCGACAAGCTTTGCAATCTTGAGTACCGGCGGGCTGTCGGCGCCGGCCAGGACCGGGCCGGCAAGCATCCCGCAGACGAGCAAAGCGGCCGCGAGTGCGGCCGACATCGTCAAATACATTGTCCCCCCTTGCAGCCGGTGGCTCGACCGCGCAGTTTCCAATGCCGTGAAAATAGCCCGATTCCCGGGTTTTTGTCTATCGGACGGGGATATTTGGCCGATTCACCGGTCAAACACGCAAGATATTGTGGTTGCGTGTTGTCTTGATCCCACATCCGGAGGGCGCGTGGCCGCTGCGTGCGTGGGAATCAATACATCCGGTCGGGACGTTTGGCGCCACGGTCGAGAATGGCGAAATGCGCGGCCGCGAGCCGCGCCACCGGGACGCGGAAGGGCGAGCAGGACACGTAGTCGAACCCGGCGCGCCGGCAGAACGCGATCGAGGCCGGGTTGCCCCCGTGTTCGCCGCAGATCGAGAGCGTGAGCCCGGGCTGGGCCGCCCGCGCCCGTTCGGCGCCGATCGACAGAAGCTCGCCCACCCCCTCCGTGTCGAGGGTGTGGAACGGGTCCTCCGCGTACACCCCCTGGGTCACGAAGGCCCCCATGAACCGGCCCGCATCGTCGCGCGACAGCCCGTAGGTCATCTGGGTCAGATCGTTGGTCCCGAAGGAAAGAAAGGCGCAATGCTGCGCGATCTCGCCCGATTGCAGCGCCGCGCGTGGGGTTTCGACCATCACGCCGAGGCGGTAGTCGAACCGGGCGCCGAGCTCGATCTTCACCGCCGCCGCCACCGCGTCGATGCGGCCCTTGACGATTTCCACCTCGCGGCGCGCCGAGACCAGCGGGATCATGATCTCGGGCACCACCTCGGTGCCCGTGCGTGCCAGCGCCGCAAGCGCCTCGAAGATCGCACGCGCCTGCATGTCGTAGATCTCGGGCACGGTCAGCCCGAGACGCACGCCGCGCATCCCCAGCATCGGGTTGAACTCGGTGAGCGCCTGCACCCGCCGGGTCACATCCGAGAGCGGCAGATCGAGCGCGGCGGCAAGCTCGCGCAGGCCCTCGCGACTGGAGGGCAGGAACTCGTGCAGCGGCAAATCGAACAGCCGGATCGTCACCGGCTTGCCGTCCATGATCTCGAACAGTTCGATGAAATCGGCCCGCTGCATCGGCAGGATGCGCTCGAGGATCGACCGGCGGTCGTCGGCATCGTCGGCGAAAATCATCTCGCGCATCGCCAGAAGCCGGTCCTCGGCAAAGAACATATGCTCGGTCCGGCACAGCCCGATCCCCTCGGCATCGAACCGGATGGCGGTGCGGGCGTCTTCGGGCGTATCCGCATTGGCGCGCACGCCGATGTCGCGCGTCGCGTCGGCCCAGGCGAGGAGCTGCCGGAAACTCTCGCCCAGCGCCGGCGCGAGCATCGGCGCGGCGCCGGCGAGGGCGACGCCCGCGCTGCCATCGACGGTGATCACATCGCCCTCGCGAAACACCCGCCCGTCGGCCGCCGTCAAGGTCTGGGCTCTGTGGTCGATCCGCACCGTCGCGGCGCCAACGACGCAAGGCACGCCAAGCCCCCGCGCGATCACCGCCGCATGGCTGGTCACGCCGCCGCGTTCGGTGAAGACGGCATGGGCCGCATGCATGCCGCGGATGTCCTCGGGCTTGGTCTCGCGGCGCACCAGGACGCAAGGCTCGTCCTGGGCCAGCGCCGCCTGTGCCGCGCGGGCGGTGAAGACGATCTTGCCGGTCGCAGCACCCGGCGATGCGGCGATCCCCCGGCCGATCACGTCGCGCTCACCCGCCGGGTCGACCTGGCTGTGCATGAGCTCGGGCAAAGACCGGGGCGGGACGCGCAGCACCGCCTCATCCTCGGAGATGATCCCGTCCTTCGCCAGCGCGACTGCGATCCGCAGATTGGCCCGCGCCGAACGGGTCATCCGCACCGCGTCGAGGATGTGCAGATCGTTGTTCTCGACCGTGAACTCGATCTGCATCTCTTCGCGCAGCCGCCGGCGCGACAGATCGCCGTATCCCATGAGCTCGGCCCAGACCTCGGGCAGGTTTTCCTCGACGGAGGGGCCGCGCGGATCGGCGGCGAGATATTGGGTGCGCTCCAGCGCCGGCTTGTCGGTGAGCGCGTCACGGCCCTGAGCCTGGCTCATGTAGCGGCCGATGATCGCGGGCCGACCGGTGCTGCCGTTGACGAACTGGATCACGCCGGATCCGCAGTGCTCGCGGCCCAGGCCCAACGCCATCTCCTGCACAACGAGACCAAGCCCGGCATCGGCCGGCGCGCCCTTGGCTTCGCGCAACAGCCGGGCCGATGTGCCCTCCCAGGCCCGCGCCATCGAGCGCAGCACCTGGCCGAGCTGGGTGCGCACATCCTGCGGGAAGGCCTCGTCCGCCTCTTCCTCGTAGACCGTGAGCGCGCGGCGCAGCGTTTCTGCGTTCGGCTCGATCGCCGGTTCGAACTCATCCGGGTCGAGCCGGGCGACATGCACCGCGTAGGCCTGGATGAAGCGCAGATAGAGCGCATTGGCCGCCGTCTCGCCGTGGCTCTCGACGAGCCTGGCATGCCGCGCATCGTTCATGCCGATGTTGAGGATCGCGCCCGGTCCGCCCCAGTCGGGATCTGCGGAGGAGGGCCGGACCGAGAGCAGCGGATCGGAACCGAAGCAGGCCAGCATCGCGTCGAAATCGGGCAGAATCCCGCGCGAGATCCGCGCGACGGTGGCGAAATCGAGTGCGACCGTGCGTGGCACCGGCATCTCGAGCCGCATCAGCCGCTGCAGACACTTCGCCCGACCGCCATGGCGGCCCGCCGCGATGGGCGCGCCGGGCGTGATCTCGGCAAAACCGGCGATCTCGGATGGGTCGGTGAGTTTCTGCACTGCGGCAACCTCCTGTGCGCGCAGCATAACGGCGGCGCGCCAGCAGGCAAGAGCGCGGGTGCGAAACGCCGCACGCCCGCCATTTCGCGGCCTGCTCGCCCCATCCGGGTGGCTCAGCGAGCCGCGCAGGCGCCGCTATCGGGCCCGGCACGCGTACCCGCCGGGCCGCGCCGGTCAGAACAGGAAGTCGCTGGCGCCCAGATCGCCGATGTCGATCCCCACCAAGGTCAGCTTGTCGCCGCCGCCGCCGCCGCCGCTGTTGATCACGACATCTGGGCCGACTTGCGTCATATGGTTGTTCATGAGGTCCGAAAAACCGGTGATCGAGGCCATGCCGCTCAGGTCGACGTCCTCGGCGCCGGACCCGGCGTCGAAATCCATGATCTTGTCTTTTCCGCTGCCGGTGCCGAACACGAAGGTATCTGCCCCGGCGCCGCCTTTGCAGACGTCCTAGCCGCGACCGCCGTCGAGGGTGTCGTTGCCGGCACCGCCAAAGAGCTTGTCGGCGCCCTTTCTTCCCTCCAGCGTGTCGTCGCCGGCGCGGCCCCTGAGTGTGTTGTCGCCAATGTTTCCGCGAATAGCGTTTTGGCTGGCGTTGCCGGTGCCATTGAGATCCTGCACCCCCTTCAGCTTGAGGTTCTCGAAATCGGCGCCCAGTGTGTGGCTGACCGTGCTGAAGATCTTGTCGGTCCCGCTGTCATCGGCCAGTGTCAGGTCGTTGCCCACGATCCAGTATTTGTCGTCGCCGTAGCCGCCATTGATCGTGCCGTCAACGGTGCCGCCAGCTTCGGCGATGAATGTGTCGTTGCCGACCCCCAATCAGGACATTGCCGACGATCCGCCCGCTGTTTGTGATCGTGTCGTTGCCTGCCGAAACGATGATCGCGTTTCCGCCCAGGCCCCGGATCGTGCCGCTGTTGTCGATGCGGTCATCGGCCGCACCCGTGATAATCCCGGCTGCTCCAATAACCTGCCCGGCATTGCCGATGTGTATTTGCTCCGTCGAGGAGTCAAAGGATACGATTCCGAAAGTGAGCGCGGAGCGGACCACGCCGTCTTCGCCGATCGTAACCGAACCACCGTTGCCTCTGAACCAGATTGCGGAATTCGAGGCGGACACGATACCGTCCACCGATATGTCTACCGAATACGGCGTCGCTTCCGTATCGACCGCGATACCG